>Ga0075019_10001330_pt1 | contig 14002 bp, 9 predicted proteins | sample ColStrG_CSR_2013_FD_71473 | JGI IMG/M metagenome (GOLD analysis project Ga0075019, IMG submission 71473) | Freshwater sediment microbial communities in response to fracking from Pennsylvania, USA - Cold Stream Run_MetaG_CSR_2013 | ecosystem: Environmental > Aquatic > Freshwater > Creek >...
GAACGGCGGCGTTTCGATAATTTTCATTGTACCCAGCCAGTCCGGCACGGTCACAACGTCATTTTCCACCACGAATTTGCGCAGGTCGGCAATCCGGTCGCGGTAAAAATCAATCAGCGCCGCCCCTTCCGGTGCCATGCCGCCACCACTGTTGGGGCCGAAGGCCAGTCCGGTTTTCGTGGAGCGTTGTTTCAGCCAGGCTTCTTCAGCCCAGCCATGCGCCAGTTCGTCCCACCCCATGCGCTCCACATCGGCACTGCTGAACGGCAGCAGTTGCTCGTCATGCAGCATGCGGTCATATTCGGCACCGGTGATGGTGTGATTGTCCGGCCAGCTTTTCAGATGCGCATCGATATAGGACTTGGTGGTGGCCAGAGTGTTGAGTAACTGGTCGCGGGCCTTGATGAATTTCCGGAATTCCGGCGACTGTTCGCCGAGCTGTTTTTTGGCAGTGCCGGTCAGCGCATCATTAAAAAATTCCGGTGCGCCACCCAACTGCTCACTGCTGATCTCACCGAACAGATGGCCCGGTTTGGTGGACAGCTTCTGACCGCGCGCAATGTAATCGGGTGCCTTTTCCATACGGGCGATAATGTCGTTCCAGGCAGCGCGGATCTGCGGCTGGCCGGCGCCCTCTTCACCTTCAACCGGCAAATGCAAGAACTGGTCGAAAATGATGTTCACGACATTCAGCGCCCAGGAACCATAGTCCTTGCGATCCTGCTGATACACGGTTAACTGATTCAGGTTGCCGGTGATCTGCGCCTGCAATAATTTGGCATCGTCACGGTCCACCAGTGACAGCGATTTTTCATTTTTGGCGACGATCGCAGCTACCTGACTGCGCCAGGTCTTGAGCTGATTCAGATAATGCTGCCGGAACTGTTCGCTCGGTTGTTCCAGTTCGCCGTCATGGCCGGTGATTCCCAGACCGGTTGCCATCATCGGATACAGTTGCGCGGTAGTCTGGGTCATTTCCCGCGCCAGCGCGACCAGTTGCTCATGCGTGTTGTCGGCGGTGGCGGCGCTGGCACCGCTTGCCAGCAGCCATGCTGCCAATACCAATTTGAATTTACTCATTCTTGCTCCTGTTATTAACCTGCAAATTAATTCCTGTCCGGGTCAGCGCTGCACAATACCGATTTTTTCCAGCGTCTGCAAATATTCCATCACAAGGTCGGCCGGTATCGGGCCCAGTTCATCCGACAGCGCCGCTGCAATCTGGTCGACAGTGCGTTTGCCATCCACAAAATTCAAGGCTTCGTACATGTACAGGCCACCATCGGCACGTTCATTCTGGAAAGCCGTTATTTTGGGTTCAGCCAAACCGGCGCGCCGAACATGATCGTCAAAATAGTCGTAGCCGAATACGGCTAACGGACCTTTCGGATCGGCAGCCCGACGGAACATTTCCGGATACTGCGTTTTACCTGCCGAGGTAATCGACGAACGCTGCAGTGCTTCCTGTCCCAGCCGTTTGTCTCTGTCCAGCGCCAGAGCGCTCGCGGCGCCGATGAAAGCAGCACGTTTCAATTTGGTCGGGTCGATATTGGCCGCCGTATCAAAGTTGGTATGGATATAGCGATCCGGCCAGTCATTCAGATAAATGGCCGGAATGTGAAACGAAGAATCCTGATACACCTCGTGGTCGCTGCCCATCTCAAAGGGTGAATCCTCGGCCCGCAAGGCTTCTTTGCCGCCTTCGGGCGCCGTCAGCGGATAGGCTGCCACACCACGCGCGGCATATTGATAGGTTTGCTTATTCACCCACGCGGCAATCTCCCAGGCCGTATCATGAATAAAGGAAGGCAGACTGGCCGGACCGCGGGTGACATGAAACACCGCTTTGGTCACCAGTGCACCACCCACCATATCCATATGGATCACGGCCTTGATGCATGCAGCAAATTCCGGTCTGGCGTTGAGCAACGAGACGGTGCCTTCGACTTCCGGTGGCCAGATGAAACGAATTGTTCTGGCTGGTCTTGGCACGGCACCTTCGGCAATCAGCTTCTGCAACGTGCGCGCCACTTCGAGTATGGTTGCGCAGCCGCTGGCATTGTCATTGGCACCCGGCCGCTGATGATCCAGATGGCAGGAAAAGGCAATTTCTTCATTCTTCAACAGCGGATCGGCGCCCGGTATGGTGGCGGTGACCACTTCATAAAATCCGGCATGCTGCGCGGCCTTGACCTGTGCGTGCAAACGGATGGTTTCGTTATTGGCCAACCGGGCCTGCATCAGTCTGGCAGTCTTCAGCGAGACCATAAAGGCAAAGGTTTTATTGGACGAAAAACTTTCCAGATGGCCCCAGCGGATCAGATTGTCGTCGTCACCCGACCAGGCGGTGCGCTGATTTTGCGCATAGCTGACAATACCGGCAGCGCCGAATTTGCCCACTGCCAGATCCTGCACCTCACCCGGCGCAGCGGCAACCAGCACAATCTTGCCTCTGACGTCTTTGCCGGCATAGTCGCTGTCGGCGGTACCTCCGCCGACATCAACCAACGCCGCGGTCAGGTCGGCCGATTCACTGTCCTCGGCCAACACGATCGGCTCGGCGGCATAACTGGCAATTCTGGTTGCACTGCCAACGCCCACTTCAGTCAGTTCGGCCATTTCTACATCCCAACCCGGGCGGGAACGCTGCGTGCCGTAGAAAATTTTTCCATCGGCTGGAAAGTGCAATATTTCCACCGCGCTTAAACCATACTCCTGCGCCCTTTGTCGCACCAGTTCAGCCGCAGAGTGAAAACCCTGCGAAGCACGCTGGCGGTGGAAGCGGGCAATGCCTTCCAGATTTTGCTTGGCTGCTTCGCCGCTGAGTTCATTGACCAGTGCGGCAATGTCTTTTTCAGGCAGATGCGCCGGCAGCGCAGTCTGCGCCATTCCGGCTGCGCCGGTCAGCAACAGAGTCAACGCCAGTGCAGCACTTCTAAAGATGGAAGTTGTCATGGTAACTCCTGCAATGAATGGATTTGACTCAGTTTTTTGCCGGATCACGATATTTGAAGGTATCGGTTTTGGCCGGCTGAGTCGGTAAAACATTGCGCGGTAAAGGCGCTTCACTTTCTGCCGCATCCAGCAGCACTGCCGCCATAATGACTGCCGCCTGACGCAGATCTTCCGTGCGCAGATGGTCAAAGGTATCCAGATTGGTATGATGCACCTTGGTTTCGTAATCGAGCGGATCCTGGATAAACTGGAAGGCCGGCAGACCGAGCCGCGTCATCACGACGTGGTCAGTAGAACCGGTATTCTGTGCTACCACCCGGTTGGCGCCCATACTGTCAAACGGTGCCAGCCAGTTGCGTAACAGCGGAATCGCCGCAAAATTGCCTTCGGCGTAAATGCCGCGAATTTTTCCCGAACCATTATCGAGATTGAAGTAGCCGGCCATGTCATTGAAACCGGGCAGCGTCTGGATCGGATAGGTTTTTATAAAATACGAAGAAAAACCGGCCAGCTCCGGATCGGCCGGCGCAGGGCGCTTGGCCAGATGCTGTTCGACATAGGCGACCGAGCCGTACAGACCCTGCTCTTCACCAGACCAGAGTGCAAAACGAATCGTGCGTTTAGGTTTGACACCAAGCCGCGAAAGTATACGCGCGGCTTCCATCACCACGGCACAGCCGGCGCCATTGTCGGCGGCGCCATCGGCAGCCACCCAGCTGTCCATGTGCGCACCGGCCATCACATAACCGGCTTTTGCGTCGCGGCCTGGCAGATCGGCGATGATGTTGTAGGCCTTGTGATCCTGATCTTCAAAATGCACGTTGCTGTTGATGGCGATGTTGACTGCGCCGACTTTGGCCAGCCGGGCCAGCCGCCGGTAATCTTCGGCAGCCATTTCAATTTCCGGCAACTTCAGGGTTTCACCGACCTTTGGGAAGCGCCCTTCGCCATGCACCAGACCGTCATCGCTGCGCGACATTCTGACGATGGCCAGCGCGCCTTCTTCTGCCAGAAAGTCGCTGGTTTTTCTGATCAGGGAAAACCGTTCTTTCATGGTCTTGTCGTCGTCGGTTTCGTACGCAGGCTGACGCAGACTGTTCAGCTTGCCAAGTTCTGCCTCATCGAACCGCTTGAACGCCGGTTCGGTTTCATCTTTGGGTGGTTCAGGATAACTGACCAACACAATTTTGCCGGCCACTTTGCCTTTCCATTCCCCCAGGTCGCGCTCATGGCGGATCGGCGCCACAATCACCGGCGCAGTCAACGTGCCGTTGGTGGCCGGGGTCCAGGCAATCGGAATCGAGCGCAGTTCAAGACTGCGCGGTGCAACCATGCGGCTGTCGGCCGACTCGATCCACCAGCCACGACCAAAATCAAAGCCTTCGGCATGCACGTCTTTCAGTCCAAAACTGCGCAGCTTTTCCTGGCTCCATTGCTCTGCCTTGCGCATCGAGGGAGAATTGGTCATGCGACCACCGATCTGATCGGACAGATATTCAACCAGATCCACCACCTGACCATGATTCATTCCCTCGTCGACAATCCGGTTGATGGTCGCAGCGTCAACCGACTGGTCGGCACGGGCAACGTTGATTTGCAAAAAACTGAGTGCCAGGACAGTGGCAACTGGAAGTATCTTCATGGACTGATCCTCAAGTGATTGTGTTGAAAGCCGGGTACAGGAATAGTTGAAGCCGGATTGCAGGGCTTGCAGTGAATGACTGGTGGGCATTATCCACCAGTTTTTTTATTTTAAATATGAAATTTTTGTAGCGTCGAAATATGTTGCGGCGCAACTCCGCGTCAGTTGCAGTCCTCGGCACCATTTTCAATATGACAGGTCAGCAGCAATACGCCGTTCTGATCCCAGGATTTGACGGTCCAGCGGTTGATATTGTCCTCGCTGCGCTCCAGTATGGTGAAGCCACTGCTGCGGCTGCTGCTGTAGTGCGCCACTTTTGCCTCCGGGTACGGTGTGACCTGCCCGGGCATTTGCGCCGGCAGGGCCATATCGGGCGACGAACCACCGTTACCACTGACGATCTGCATTGGTTGGCCGGTGCTGAATGTCAGCGCCTCAAACAGGTGAACATGGCCGGCCAGCAGCAACTGCACACCAGGGTCAAACAAACGTTGCCCGTGCATGTCCTGCAATACAGTCTGCAGTGCCTGATTGCCGGGCCGGAACTGAACGCTGCCGTCGCCACTTTTTTCAGGGGCAAAACCCAGCACCGGATGATGGTCAATCAATACCGAAAATGGCGCCTGCTTTGCCAGCTGATCAACCTGCCGAAACTGCTCATGGTAAATGCCATAGCCGGTATCGGTTTTTGCCAACGCCTTATTGCCGGCTGCGGAAGAGTCAAACACAATCAACTGCGCTCCACCACCAACCGGAATGGCATACGGTGCAGCATAATCGCCCTGCAGATCGTCACCGGCCAAGTTACAGTCACGACCCGGCTGCAAAGCGCGCGGCTCAAGAAAACGCCACCAACCCTGACCGGCACGCGCACAGCTTTCATGGTTCCCGCGCGTCACTACCCATGGTGCCGCTGCCAGCAACGGCGCGGCAGGAACGAAAAAATCAGCCTGCCAGGTGTCCCACCCAAAACCCCATGGACTGTCGGCACAGGCTGCCACATTGGCCGGACAGGGGCTTTCACGGTACTGATAATCGCCGACATGAATAACCAGATCTGGGCGAAACTGCGCCGCGGTGCGGGCAACTTTGGGAAACGTCCAAAGTTGGGCATCGTTACAGGACTGGAAATAATTGCTATCCGCTTTCAGACGACAACCGGTATCACCCAGCACCAGAATTTTCAGCGGCAGCTTTTTGGGAATGGGCAAGGACTGGCCATCAATACTGGCAGAATGAATATCGGCCCGCAGTGCGGCCTGACAGGTCAGGACTGGAAACTGGGCCGGCTTTTCCGAACTCATTGCGCTGCTGCCTGCTTTGAGCGGTCGCTGTGCGACAGTGCCGGGTACTGAACGCACCTGCATCGGCGTGACCACGCCATCCTGCTTCAGATCCGGACACACGGCAGCAGTGGTAATGGCGCGCGCGACCGCCTGTCCTTCCGGGCCGATAACTACCCAGGCAGCCTGCAACGGGTCAGACGGCTGCGCATGAATTGCGCACGCCGGCACCAGCGCCAAAAAAGTCAGAGTGATGTAGCGAAAAAATAGGAATTGCATGGTTGCTCCCGTTTGTTTGGCATGCGCAGGCAAACAGATTACCTGTCAATCTTTACGGAAGCCAGTTTGCGGCTAGTCTGAACTGCTCAACAACACCGGATCGATCATGTGGGTGTCTTTTAATGTTTGCAAAACGATATTGGAACGGATGTCCAACACCCCGGTCGCCTTGTACAAGCGCTCCATGATGAACGCCGAATAGTGTTTCAGGTCGCGCGCCCGCACCCTTAACAGGTAGTTGGCCTCACCGGTAATGATGAAACAGCCAACCACTTCTGGCCATTCCTGAATTTCTTTACTAAAATTCTCGTGCCACTTTTCCACATCGCGGCGCATGGCAACCTGCACAAAGGCGTCCACTTCCAGACCGACGGCATTGGCGTCGAGCACCGCGCAGTAACTGGCGATCAGGCCGGCCTCTTCCAATGCACGCACGCGGCGCAGACAGGACGAAGCAGAAAGAAAGATCTTGTCGGCCAGATCAGAATTATTGATGCGGCCATCTTCCTGCAGGTAGCGCAGTATTGCCAAATCGGTCTTATCGAGTTCCATAAAGAATATTCCTCCAGAATTAAGCAGCAATCTTATTAATTATTGTTTAGTTTCAGGAAATATCAAGTCAATTTGCAAGATAATTTTTGTGTATACAGAATAAAATCAATTCACATCATTTTTAATCTGTATGGTGACATATGAACAATAAAATCTGGGACATCAGCCCTGCCCTGCGCACAGATTTGCCAGTCTGGCCTGGCGACACCCCGTTTCAGTCTGAAACCACTTGGGAAATTGCCGATGGCTGTCCGGTCAAGGTCAGCAAAATAACCATGTCGACCCATACCGGTGCGCACTGCGATGCCCCGTCACATTATGGGACAGACGGCAAAGCGATCGATCAGGTTGACCTTGCCACCTATATCGGTGCGTGTCGGGTGATCCACCTGCAGGGAATCCGGCTGATTCAACCCGACCATCTGAAAGATCATCTGAACGCTCTGCCGCCGAGAGTGTTATTCAGAACGTATGCCACCTCGCCTGTTGCGTGGGACAACAGTTTTGCATGCATTTCGGCAACAACGATAAATTTGCTGGCACAATACGGCGTAAGGCTGATCGGCATCGATACGCCTTCACTGGATCCACAAGATTCAAAAACGCTGGATGCGCATCACGCCGTTGAAACCCACGGCATGGCGATTCTGGAAGGAATAATACTCGACGATGTTTCCGAAGGAGATTATGAACTGATCGCTTTACCCCTGAAGCTTGCCGGTCTCGATGCCAGCCCGGTACGCGCAATATTACGAACCCTGACAACCTCACCACCTATAAAAATATGATCACGCTTTCAGATTGTGTCAGGATGGATCACCGGGACCCGATTGCGTCCCTGCGCGACCAGTTCAACCTGCCGCCCAATGTCATTTATCTCGATGGGAACTCGTTGGGTGCGCAACCCAAAGGTGCCGTTGAGCGCGCCAATCAGGTGCTGCAGAAGGAATGGGGTAACGACCTGATCCGCAGCTGGAATACTGCCGGCTGGTTTGATCTGCCATCACGACTGGGCAATCTGCTCGCGCCGCTCGTCGGTGCCAAGCCCGATGAAATCGTGGTGTCCGACTCGACTTCGATCAACCTGTTCAAGGCGCTGGCGGCGGCACTGTCGATCCAGCAAAAAAAATATCCCAAGAAAAAAACCATCGTCTCGGAACGCAATAATTTTCCGACCGACCTGTATATCGTGCAGGGCATCACGGAATGGCTGGATCTGGATTTTGAACTGATTCTGGTCGACAAGCCGGAACAGTTGAAATGGGCCATCAACAAAGATACCGCGGTGGTGCTGCTGACCCATGTCAATTACCGCACCGGTGCCATGCACGACATGCACGAGCTCAATGCGCTGGCCAAAGAACATCACGCGCTGACCATCTGGGATCTGTCTCATTCCGCCGGAGCCGTACCGGTCGATCTGAACGGCAGTCAGGCCGATTTCGCAGTCGGCTGCACCTACAAATATTTAAACGGCGGACCTGGCGCACCGGCCTATATCTGGGTAGCGCAGCGCCACCTGCCCGATTTCAAAAATCCGCTGTCGGGCTGGTGGGGGCATGCCAGTCCGTTTGATATGCAGGATACCTTTACCCCGACTGCGTCAATCCGGCGCGCGCTGTGTGGAACCCAGCCGATCATTTCCCTGTCATTGGTGGAATCCGGGCTGGAAATTTTCCGCAGAACCGATATGACCGCGATCCGCAAAAAATCACTGGCGCTGACCGATCTGTTCATCCAGCTGATTGAAGATAACTGCGCTTCGCACGGTCTGCGTCTGATTACGCCCAAAGACCATGCGCAACGCGGCAGCCATGTCAGCTACATGCACCCGCATGCGTATCCGTTGATTCAGTCACTGATCCAGCGCGACATTATTGGCGACTACCGGGAACCTTCCGTGATGCGCTTCGGCTTTACCCCGTTGTACACCAGTTACGCCGATGTCTGGAATGCGGCCGATGCACTGCGCGACATTCTCGACAAAAACGCCTATGAAATCAATGCGCCGCGCCATGCCGTCACCTGACGCAGCCGTTCAATCAACCATAACAATCATGAGCAACGAGCAAAACAAAACCGACAACTGGCACGCAGCCAAACTGGACTTCAGCAAAGACATGAGTTACGGCGACTATCTGGGGTTGGAGCAGATTCTGTCGGCCCAACATCCGCATTCGCCCAACCATAATGAAATGCTGTTCATCATCCAGCATCAGACCAGCGAACTGTGGATTAAGCTGATGCTGCATGAACTGCATGCAGTGCGCCATCAAATGCAGATCGGCGAATTGCCGCCCGCTTTTAAAATGCTCTCGCGCGTCGCACGCATCATGGACCAGCTGGTGCATGCCTGGGATGTACTGGCCACCATGACACCGTCCGAATACACGGCGATCCGGCCGTTTCTGGGCCAGTCGTCCGGCTTCCAGTCTTTTCAGTACCGCGAACTCGAGTTCTTGCTCGGGAATAAAAATGCCACGCTGATGAAGGTGCACGAAAGCGCACCGGATAATCACGCCAGACTGCAGGCCGCGCTGACGACCCCTTCCATCTATGACCAGGCAATTTTGCTGCTTTCCAAAAGTGGTTTCGCAATCGATCCGGACCGCCTGCAAATGGACTGGACCCAGCCGGTCAAATCCAACGCGTCCGTTCAGGCGGCCTGGACCAAGGTGTATCAGACACCTGAACAATATTGGGTACTGTACGAACTGGCGGAAAAACTGGTCGATATGGAAACGGCATTCAGAATCTGGCGTTTTCGACATGTCACCACCGTTGAACGCATCATCGGTTTCAAAACCGGCACCGGTGGTACGGCCGGCGTCAGTTATCTCAGAAAAATGTTGGATGTGGTGTTGTTTCCTGAACTGTTTGCGTTGCGCACCGAGCTGTAATTTTTGCAGTCAGAACTTTTTGATATGGCAGCCTGCCAACTTTTTTATCCTTTATCAATCTCATTTAATTAACTAGTTTCTTGCCGCCACTTAATCCATCTTTTCGCGTCACAAAAAACCACAATCACACGATTTAAAGTTTGCTTGCCCCGATTAATTGCCTACACTTTTTAAAAGGGGATGGCAGTACTGACTTTAATAGCAGCCTGACAAAAATGCATCAGGGGTCTGTGATGAACATTCGAATCATTGCAATTTTGATAGCGGGACTGTTGACCTGCGCGGCCGTGCAGGCCGGTGAATTGGGCATGGCGGCCGACGCCGGCACACTGGGCGCCGGTGTGCATCTGATTTTCCCGTTACAGGACCGACTGAGTGCAAGGATCGGCATTAATAGTTACAACACCAACTACACCGGTTCAACCACGGATATCGACTATGACTTCAAACTGAAGCTGCAGACCATCGATGCACTGCTGGACTGGTATCCGATGAGCGGCGGCTTTCACCTGTCAGCCGGCCTGTTCCATAACGGTAACAAAATTTCCTCGGTGGCCAAACCGGCCAATGGGACCTACACCCTGAACGGCGACATTTACACGACTGCCGAAGCCGGTACCATCGAGGGCACGATCGATTTCAGGTCCGCCGCACCCTATCTCGGGGTCGGATGGGCGAATACAATCGGCAAGGACAAACGTTGGGGATTTACTTCGGATCTGGGTGTACTTTTTCAGGGGTCACCCAATGCGAATCTGACCAGCAGCGGCTGCATGGCCAGCGCCCAGACCTGCGCGCAGCTGTATACCGATCTGAACATCGAGAATGTCAATCTGGAACAGAAAGTCAATAACCTGAAATATTATCCGGTACTGCGCATCGGGGTGACGTACTCGTTCTGATCTTTGGCTTATGAAACACGCACCACCATCAGACCGGCACGCAATCCGACTCGCACGTTCTGATTCGGAAACAGCACATATTCCGGCTTTTCTCCCACCCGATATTTGACTTCGCCATCGGTAGCAATCAGCGCGTCGGGTTCAAAGCGCGTGAAATTCTCTGTGCTGCCATCAAACGCCAGCTGAAATGCGTCGCTGCGTTTGATCAATTCCTGACAGACACGAAATACCAGCGGCGCTTTTGCTGTTGAGGCGGCGGTTTGCCCGGTCGTCAGCAACGCAGCAATGGCATTGCCGGTCTGAACAAACTGGCTCAGGTCATTCTTGCCCATCACCCCGATACGACCCAGTTCAGCGGTACAGCTCAGCGCCCCCAGATGCATGCAGGTAAACGAACTGTAGGTCACGCTGGCATCGGGATTCAGTACCGCCGCTTCAATGCCGGCTTGCCCCAACCAGGCGATGAAGCCCGTGTCGCCGGAACCGGGCACAATCGCAAACGTCGGGTAGTACGAGGCGCGAATTGCGGTGTGCAGATCAAGATGCCAGCAATCGGCATGTCCAGCAAAAAACGTTTCGGATACCGCCATCAACTGATCGGCACGCTGCGCTTCACTGGTTTGGTTGAACTGGGTACGCCCCGGTGTAAACAAACGGTTCAGGTCGACATCAATAAACCGTCTGGCCTGTGCGATCGCTTCGATATTGCCAATCACCAGCATCAGGTCCACCGCCAGATCACGGGGATGTTTTCCAAGTTCGCGCATCAGCTGCGCCATGATTTCAATCGGCGCGGTTTCGTCACCATGGACGCCAACCGAAATCAGCACACGTTTTCTGTTTGCAGCAGGACGTGCATGACAAATCTGCAGCACGCCATGCAAAGGCTGCTGCACCAGAAAGCCGGCGTTCTGAAACGCGCCGGCCAGAGATGAAAATTCACCTCTGGCAAACAGCGCGGTGACGTCGCTCATTCCGCCACGGCTGCCGACGCGGCTTCAGACAGTGACCAGACATCCAGCACCGCAGTTTCCAGACTTGGCAATTCGTTGCGATTGCCGATTTTCACTTCCACCGCACAGCGCTTGAGCACTGCATTGATATGCGCAATCAACTGATCCGGCTGCGACTTCGCAGGCGGCATGTTCACCAGCACCAGTTCCAGCAAGCGCTGCTGGGCCCGACGCAACGCGTTCAGCGCATGACTGCGCAGCGGTGTGACCTGACTTTGCATCAATACCGGTTCCAGCTGGGCGATGCCGGTCTGCTGACGCAACAGCATGCCGATCTGCAGATACACCGCCAGATCCAGTCCGGCATCGCGTGGCGCGGCCAGCGAGGAGAACAGGAAGTCGGCCATGTCGATCAATGCTTCGACGGTCTGGCAGGCTTTCTGATACGGCTTAGTCTCGGTGACAAACTTGGCCAGCAACGGCGCCACTTTGCCCGGTTCGGCAAACAGCGCGGTCAGCTCGGCCAGATTGGCAGACGTTTCCTCGTGCGGTACGGACAGCACCCCTTCAATCAAAGCGCGTTGCAAAACGCGGCAACGTGCATCGAGGGCTTTCGAAACGTCACGCGATTCCAGCAGAGCGTGTTCATCCAGCGTGTCAAACAGCGGCGCCAGATTCAGGGCCGACCAGGCTTGCGCCCACGCCAGAATCACCTCGGATTCAGCCACTTTATATTTGTCTGCCAGCTCCACCAGCATAATCGGTCCGCAGCGATTGACCGCTTCATTGGCCAGTACGGTGCCCAGTATCGGATTGGACAGCGGATGATCCAGACTGTTTCTGGTTGCCACCAGCGGCGCGGGGAAATACGGTGTCAGAATCGAACGTGCCCAGGTGTGCTTCGTCAGCGGCAGCGCCGACAAAATACCCTTGTAGCGGTTTTTCACGTTGGCCACCACGACCGCCAGTTCCGGCGCGGTCAGACCCTGACCGGCATCTTTACGCCGATTGAATTCAATCTCGCTCGGCAACTGCTCAAGGTCACGCGACAACACGCCTTCGGCTTCCAGATTCCTGACCAGGCTGGCGTAGGCTTCCTGCATCACCTGCTGGGTCTGACCCTGCTCTTCGCGCACCAGCAAACGGGTCTGCTGGGTATTGTCGCGCAACACCAGATATTCAATATCGTTGGTGATTTTGTTGAGCATGCCGTTGCGTTCGGCTTCATCAATCAGACCGGCATTGACTTCGGTATCGAGCCAGATCTTGACGTTGACTTCATGATCGGAACAGTCGACACCGGCCGAGTTGTCGATCGCATCGGTGAAGATGCGCCCGCCCTTCAAGGCAAACTCAATTCGGCCGGCCTGCGTCGCGCCAAGGTTACCGCCTTCAGCGACCACCCGGGCGCGCATCGCATTGCCGTCCACCCGGATACCATCGTTGGCGCGGTCTTTGACCTGGGCGTGCGATTCGGTGGAAGCCTTGATGTAGGTACCGATACCGCCGTTGTAGAACAGGTCGACTTTGGCCATCAGGATGATGTGCATCAACTGTTCCGGCGTGACGGTTTTGGCGTCGGTATTCAACGCCTGCTGGGCCTGCAGAGACAGCGTAATGCTGCGCGCATCACGCGGATACACGCCACCACCGGCCGAAATCAGCAGCTTGTTATAGTCATCCCATGAAGAGCGCGGCAGGGCAAACATGCGCTGGCGTTCTTCAAACGAGGTTTTCACATCCGGGGTCGGATCGATAAATATATGACGGTGATCAAACGCCGCGATCAGTTTCACCTGCCGTGACAGCAGCAACCCGTTACCGAACACGTCACCCGACATATCGCCGACACCGGTGACGGTGATCGGACTGTTGTTGAGATCATGGCCGAGTTCAAAGAAATGCCGTTTCACCGCTTCCCAGGCGCCCTTGGCGGTAATACCGAGTTTTTTGTGGTCGTAACCGTTGGAACCACCGGATGCAAACGCGTCACCAAGCCAGAAGCCGCGTTCGACCGCAATCCCGTTGGCGATATCGGAGAAGGTTGCCGTGCCCTTGTCGGCCGCCACCACCAGATACGGATCGGCGTCGTCGTAGCAGACGGTCTGTTCCGGATGGATGACTTTACCCTGCGAGCGATTGTCGGTTAAGTCCAGCAGTCCGGCGATGAACAGGCGATACACGGCTTCACCTTCGCGCGCCACCATTTCGCGGGTTGAAACACCGTTGCTGTCTTTCGGCACCATCTTGCACACGAAGCCGCCTTTGGCACCGGCCGGCACAATCACGGCATTTTTCACCATCTGGGCTTTGACCAGACCCAGCACTTCAGTCCGGTAATCTTCCATGCGGTCCGACCAGCGCAAACCTCCGCGTGCCACCGGACCACCGCGCAGGTGCACGCCTTCGAAACGGCGCGAGAATACAAAAATTTCACGGAACGGACGTGGCTGTGGCAACCAGCTCAACTTGGTGGTATCGAATTTGAACAGAATTGTGTCGTTGACCTGTTTTTTCTGGAAGTAGGAAGTGCGCA
>Ga0075019_10001332_pt1 | contig 13988 bp, 13 predicted proteins | sample ColStrG_CSR_2013_FD_71473 | JGI IMG/M metagenome (GOLD analysis project Ga0075019, IMG submission 71473) | Freshwater sediment microbial communities in response to fracking from Pennsylvania, USA - Cold Stream Run_MetaG_CSR_2013 | ecosystem: Environmental > Aquatic > Freshwater > Creek >...
TAAATAAAATCCCAGTACCGAAGGCGGCAACACCAGCGGCATACTGACCAGTGTTTCCAATACGGGTTTGCAGCGTATCCGGGTTTGCGCCAGCCACCAGGCGAAAGGGATGCCGATGAGACACAGAATGAAGGTGGTGACGGAGGCCAACTTGAAGGTGAGCAGCAACGGTTGCCAGTCATAATTCATCGCGCACCTCCGCTAACGATACTTCGTTCGCCTTCACCAGTGCTTCCACTGCATCGCCGATTTGAATGTCCAGCCGCAATGCCGCACGCGTGGTGATGATGCTGGTCAGCATCTGGCCGTTACGCTCGAGCAGCACTTCGCACAAGATATCGCCGCGGCGGATTTCTCGGACGGTGCATGGTACGCGGTTACGCAAGCTGATCTGTCCGGCAAGATTTTTCGCCAGTGCGACCTCGGTCTCTTTGAACAATATCGCCACGGTGTGACCCACCTTGAGATGAGGCGCACTTTGCGGTGTCTCCAGCAGCATGGCAGTGAATGTATCTTCTCCGGCAAGCACATCGACTAGCGAAAGATGATCGTTGGATTCGATCGCGATGATAGTGCCGGACCAGCGGTTCATGGCAGGGTGTATCCGTACTTCTCGAAGATGGCGCGCGCGTTGGGGGTGAACAAAAAATCCACGAATCGGCGCGCGTTTGCGGCTTGAGTCTCCGCGCCGTGTTTGAGCACAACCACTGCTTGTGCGATAGGCTCGTAACTGCCTTTGGAGATTTCCACCCACGTGCCTTTGCCCGACATCTCCGGTGCGAGGACGATGGACTTGGCGATGAAACCGATGTCTGCCGCGCCGCTGTCCACGAACTGTGTGGTCTGCGAAATACTCTCGCCGTAGACCAGCTTGGGTTCTACTGCCGCTCGGAGCTGAGCACTTTCCAACGCTTGCATGGCAGCACGTCCGTAGGGTGCGAGTTTGGGATTGGCGATGGCGATCTTCTGCACTTTGACATTAGCCAGCAGCGATAATCCTTTGCTCAAATCCAAATCATCTTTAGTCCACAGCACCAACGCACCATAGGCATAGATTTTGGCTTGGGATGCCGCAAAGCCGTCCTTGAACAAGGCTTCCGGCGTCTCGCTGTCGGCAGAAATGAACACGTCATAGGGAGCACCGTTCTTGACCTGCGACGCGATCTTGCCTGTCGAACCCGACACGCTTTGTGTTTCGATTCCCGTTTCATTCTTGAATTCGGCAGCCAACTCGTCGTATGCATATTTCACGTTTGCGGCGACCGCGATGGTGAGAGGTTCGGCATGAGTGACTGCGCTGCTGAACAGCAAGAGTATCGCAATAATTAACTGCGTCATTCCCGCGCAGGCGGTAATCCACGCGGTATAAAATCTCCCACGAAGTGGGACCATATTTCGATTTTGTCCGCTACGCGGAGCATATTTTTTTGCTGGATTCCCGCCTGCGCGGGAATGACGGGTCATGAAAATATTTGCAGTGGTGCGATTCATTTCGCGTGTGCCGGACGGAAGGTCTTGCATAGCGCGGGATCGGATTCGAGTCGCGCACCTTCGATCAGGTCGATGCAATACGGAATAGCGGGGAACACAGCGTCCAGGCAATCACCGATCGCGGAAGGTTTTCCGGGCAGATTGACGATCAGACTCTTGCCGCGTATGCCGGCAGTCTGGCGCGACAGGATCGCGGTGGGCACGAATTTCAGCGAGGCGGTACGCATCAGTTCACCGAAGCCTGGCATCATTTTTTCGCACACGGCCTCGGTGGCTTCAGGTGTGACATCGCGCACTGCCGGGCCGGTACCGCCGGTGGTCACGATCAGACAGCAATTCTGCACATCGCTTAATTCGCGTAACGCGGCTTCGATCTGCGGCTGTTCGTCGGGAATGATCTTTGCCACCGCCTGCCAGGGCGAGGTCAGCACGCGCGTGAACCACTCGTGGATGGCCGGGCCGCCTTTGTCCTCATAGTCGCCGCGACTGGCGCGGTCCGAGATCGTCAGGATGCCGATGCGTGCAATATTCATGTTCATTCCTCAAATCCCGCGTCGTTTTGAAATACGGTGCCGTCCAGCAATTGCACGGTCACGGTTTCTCCGGCGGCCAGTCCGCTGCTGGCGGCAGACACGACCAGCAGGCCATCTGCCCTGGCCATGGACAGCGACACGCCGCTGCTCTGTGTGCCGGTGGAAGTCGCGATATAACCGGCATCGTCGCGACTCAGCGTGACACGTATGAATTCCGTCCGGCCCGGACGCACCTTGACCGCATGCGCCAGTCGCGCGTTGACCGTGCGGCGATACAAGCGCGTGTGTCCCATCATGTGCCGCAATGCCGGCGCGACGAACTCCTCGAAGCACACCATGCTGGAAACGGGGTTACCCGGCAATCCGAACACCGCCGTCTGGCTTGTCGTGCCGAATGCCAGCGGATGCCCAGGTTTCATGGACACACGCCAGAACAACATCTTCACGCCCAGGGATTCTATGGTCGGACGCACGTAGTCATGGACGCCGACCGAACTGCCGCCCGACACCAGCAGCACATCGAAGTGCAGTCCGCGCTGCAGATATTCCGCCAACTCGGCCGGGTCGTCGCGCGCGATGCCGAGCAGGGACGGCTCTATTCCCAGTGCCTGCACCTGTGCCATCAGCGCGTAGCTGTTGGAATTGGGTATCTTGTTCGGATCGACAGGTTCGTTCATGTCTTCCAGTTCGTTGCCGGTGGACAGGATGGCCACGCGCGGACGGCGGGTTACCTGCAGGTGCGCGCGCTTGACCGTCGCCAATATGCCGATCACGCCCGGCGTGATCTCCGTCCCGGCGGTCAACACGATCTCGCCGTTGCGCATGTTCTCGCCGAGGCAGCGAATGTCATTGCCGGCTCGTACCGCATGATCGATTTGCACATGACCGGCACCCGCAGCACGGGTATCTTCCACTCGTATCACCGCATCCGCGCCTGCGGGCACCGGGGCACCGGTCATGATGCGCGCACATTGGCCTGCCTGTATCGTCTTGCACGGCATGTCGCCTGCCTTGATATCCTCGATGACAGCGAGTGTCGCAGGCACTGTCGCCAGATCGGCACTGCGTAGCGCATAGCCGTCCATCGCCGACACGTCGTAGGGAGGTTGATCGCGATTGGCGCGCACGCCCTCCGCCAACACCCGGTTCAGGGATTGCTCCAATCGAACCGTCTCGGCATCCAGTTTTTTTACCGACTCAAGCACACACTTGAGAGCGTTCGTTACGGATAAATGTTCCATACTCTGTCCCAGCAATGTTGTGTCAGCGGGCAATTGTATCCAATGACACGTTTCAGACGTCACCAGTATTTGGGATATTTTGCCCTGCGTGTCGCGTTAAGATAGACCAGTGCGACGAGTACCAGAATGATCGCTCCAAACAAGGTGGGGTATAGCAGAAATCCCCATGCAGGCTTGGTCAAGAATACGATGACCGGATTCGATCCAGCGGGCGGATGGACGGTGCGCGTCGCCATCATCAGGGCGATCGCGGTACCGACAGCCAGGGCGAGCGACCACCAATGCGGCCCCAGCACGGTTAGAAACGCCAGGCCGATAAACGAACTCAATACGTGACCGGCGATCACGTTTCTGGGTTGTGAAAAGGGCACATCGGGATAGCCGAATATCAGCACACAGGATGCGCCAAATGACCCCAATATCAAAACGACCTCGAGGGTGTCGGCCAGCAAAGCGATGCTTGCGATCGCAATACACCCGCCCAGCCATGCCATGAATATCTGTTTCCGTGGAGCGAGCGGTGGAAGTGCCGCGCCGTCACCCGAAATTTTATTCAAGAATTTAAGCATGTCGTCTCACCGTGAGTTTTGAAAGTAAAAACCCGCCCGGCACCGCACACCGAACGGGTTTGAAGGGTTTTTGACACGACTACCGGAACAGCACGATCGCCTTGGTGAAGGTGATCCATAATCCGATCGCGAGCGGGATACCCACCGCAGTCCATGCCATTGCCGCAGCCACATCCAGCCCGCCATGGCCGATACCGAATGAGCCGACCTCCAGTTTTTCGCCGGCGGCCTTTTCATGTTGGGCTTCGGCTATCGCCTGCATATCCTTGTCAGACAAGTGCCATCTGCTGTCCACGGGTTTGATGAACCAGTTGGCGATAAAGCCCAGTGCCAGGAAACCGGCCAGGATGTACAGGGTGAAGTCGTATACCTGCTGGCGCGGTACCCCCGCGGCGATCTGCGCTTCGCGGATGTAGTTGACCACGACCGGTCCGATGATCCCGGCAGTCGCCCAGGCAGTCAGCAAACGGCCATGGATCGCGCCGACGAACTGGGTGCCGAACATATCCGCCAGATAAGCCGGAACGGTCGCGAAACCGCCGCCATACATCGACAGGATGATACACATGAACGCGACGAACAAGGCCTGATGGCCGGAGTGTGCGGCCCACGGCGAGAGGGAGTACATCGCGATGCCCAAGGCGAAGAACACGAAATAGGTGTTCTTGCGACCGAGTTTGTCGGAGAGCGAGGCCCAGAAGAAACGTCCGGCAATATTGAACAAGGAAAGCAAACCGGCAAAGCCTGCGGCGAGCGCGGCAATGGTTTTTTTCTGGTCGTCATTCAAATCGGTGAAACCGATCTCGGGATGCCCGAACAAGCCGCCGCCAAAGATCTCCTGCAGCATCGGAGAGGCCATCCCGATCACACCGATACCCGCGCTCACGTTCAAGGTCAGCACCGCCCAGATCAGCCAGAATTGAGGAGTCTTGTGGGCGCTTTCCAGATGCACGTGCTTATCCGAGATCAGTTCATGCTTGTTTTCCGGCAGCTTCCAGCCTTCCAGTTTCCAGCCCACGGGCGGGATGCGATAGCCGAATGCGCCGCAAGTCATCGCGATGAAGTAGATCACACCCATCACGGCGAAGGTCTGCCATACCCCCACGCTGCTTGCGCTATGAAAATAATCCATCAGGGTGTTGGCCAGTGGTGCGCCTATCATGGCACCGCCGCCGAAACCCATGATAGCCATGCCGGTTGCCATGCCGCGTTTATCCGGAAACCATTTGATCAGCGTGGAGACCGGGGAAATATAGCCCAGGCCCAGGCCGATGCCGCCGATAAAACCGGAGCCCAGCCACATCATCCACAGTTGATGCGTATACACTCCAAATGCCGAGATCAGCAATCCGCCACCCCAGCACATTGCCGCAGTGAAGCCGGCTCTGCGCGGACCGACGCGTTCCAGCCAGCCGCCCCAGATCGCAGCGGATGATCCAAGCAACAGGAAGAACAAGGTGTACATCCAGCCCAGTTCACTGATCTTCCAGTCGCAACTGGTGGTGAACAAGGCATCGAGCAAGCCGGCATCCGCCGAGCAGGCAACAGCTTTCGTGACGCCGATCGCCTTCGACAGAGGCAGCCAGAAGACGGAAAAACCGTATGCCATGCCGATACACAGATGTATCGCCAGCGCGGCGGGCGGGACCAGCCAGCGATTGAAACCCGCTTTGGCGATGGTGTGCTCTTTGGCGAGCAAGCCATAAGTATTTGTTGTAGTCGCTGAAAGATTGGAACTGGACATGTACTCTCCTCTCGTTTTTATTGGATGATGTAATTGTAAAAAACACCCGCTCAGCATCGAGCAGGCTCCCTGTCTTTACAGATGCCTACCTTAAACGAAAATTTGAAACCGTGTAGCTATAATTTACTGCGGTGGGTACGAATCGCGGAGACCACAATGGGCATGAGTCCTTTCCCATCTTCGGCATCGACATGTTCCAGCAACTGCTTGCGCATGCGGGGTTCCCAAAAATTGCGCAGGTGGCCGCTTATCCCCGTCAAGGCTTCTTCATGGTCAGGCATGGCCTCGAAGAATCCGCCGATCTGGTTCGCCATGTGTATCAAATTATGCATGTCCATATTTATACCATTCCCATGATTTTGTCTTCGTGCGCATAAACGACAAATGATTCGCCGCGTGCGAACGCGACCAATGTCATCCCTGTTTCCTGTGCCGTCTGCACAGCCAACGCGGTCGGTGCGGAAATCGCGATCAGACTGGCGATACCGACGGTCGCCGCTTTCTGCACCATCTCCACGCTGGCGCGACTGGTGATGAGCAGAAACCCATTCTGGAAATCCGATCCTCGTCCAGCCATCGTGCCGATCAGTTTATCCAGCGCATTATGCCGGCCGACATCTTCGCACACTTGCTGTAATTTTCCATCAGGTGTGCTCCATGCTGCCGCGTGCATGCCGCCCGTCACTTTGTTCAACGGTTGCAAGCCCGCCAACTCTTTGAGTGCAGTTCGCATCGCCAGCACCGAAACCGATGATCCGGCCGGCAAGGCTGGCAACGTTCGGATCACCTGCTCCAGGCTGTCCACCCCGCAAAGTCCGCAACCTGTGCGTCCGGTCATATTGCGCCTGCGCTGCTTGAGATTCAAAAATGCCTGGCTCGCGATCTCGCAATGCACGGTGATACCCAGCGGGCCTTCTTCCACTTCCGCGCCATAGAATTCGGCACGCTCAGCGATGATGCCTTCGCTGAGCGCAAAGCCCAGGGCAAAACTTTCCAGATCGCAGGGTGTCGCCAACATCACCGCGTGCGATATCCCGTTGAATTCCAGCGCGACCGGCAATTCGACCGCCAACAGATCCTGTTCTTGCGTCCAGCGACCATCGCGGCAGCGTGCTATCGCCTGGCGGTGTACGCATTCGATCTGTGGTGCGAACGCTTTCTTGGCGGCATGCATGGGTTTAGGCCTTGCCTTGCTGGGCCTGGTCAGAAAATGCTTGCTGCACCTTGCTGAAACGCGTGTATTTCTTCTGCCATTCGGACGGTTCGGATACCGGTTTTACCTGTACTGCCGTGACCTTGTATTCCGGGCAGTTGGTCGCCCAGTCGGAGTTTTCCGTGGTGATGACATTGGCCCCCGATTCGGGAAAATGGAACGTGGTGTACACGACTCCCGGTTGCATGCGCTCGGACACTTTTGCGCGCAACACCGTCTCGCCCGAGCGGCTCTGGATTTCCACCCAACCATCATCGCTGATGCCGCGCTCTTCGGCATCGTGCGGATGGATCTCCAGGATGTCCTGTTCATGCCACTGTACGTTCTCGGTACGCCGGGTCTGCGCGCCCACGTTGTACTGTGAAAGTATGCGTCCGGTGGTGAGTATCAACGGGAATTTGCGCGTGACTTTCTCGTCGGTCGCCACATATTTAGTGATGATGAATTTCCCTTTACCGCGCACGAATTCATCGACATGCATGGTCGGTGTGCCCCGCGGTGCATCGTCGTTGCACGGCCATTGTATGCTGCCGAGTTCATCGATTTTCTTGTAGCTCACGCCGTGGAAAGTCGGGGTCAAGTGCGCGATTTCGTCCATGACTTCGGAAGGATGCGCGTAGCTCATCTCGTAACCCAGACGCTGCGCCAGTTGTATCGTCACTTCCCAATCTGCCAGACCTGCCTTGGGCGGCATGACCTTGCGCACGCGCGAGATGCGGCGTTCAGCATTGGTGAACGTGCCGTCCTTTTCCAGGAAGGAGGAGCCGGGCAGGAACACATGCGCATACATCGCAGTTTCGTTCAGGAAAATGTCCTGCACGACGATGCATTCCATCGCCGAGAGTGCGGAGGTGACGTGCTGGGTATTCGGGTCGGATTGGACGATGTCCTCGCCCTGGCAATACATCCCCATGAAGCTGCCATCGAGCGCGGCGTCGAACATGTTCGGGATGCGCAATCCGGGTTCGGGTTGTATCTCGACACCCCAGGCCTGTTCGAATAAATGTCGGGTGGTCGAGTCGGACACATGGCGATAACCCGGCAACTCGTGCGGGAACGAGCCGATGTCGCATGAACCCTGCACATTGTTCTGTCCGCGCAGGGGATTCACGCCCACACCTTCGCGGCCGATGTTGCCGGTGGCCATCGCCAGATTCGCAATGCCCATCACGGCGGTCGAGCCCTGCGCGTGTTCCGTGACACCGAGACCGTAATAGATCGCGGCATTGCCGCCTGTCGCATACAGACGCGCCGCACCGCGCACGAGTTCGGCGGATACGCCGGTGATCTCCTGCATGGCTTCGGGTGAATTTTCCGGCAAGGATACAAAATCTTTCCATTGCTGGAAGGCACGGTCTTCGCAGCGTTCGGCGATGAATGCCTCGGCCAGCAATCCTTCAGTGGCGATTACATGCGCGAGCGCTGAAACCATCGCCACGTTGGTGCCCGGTTTGAGCGGCAGATGGTAAACCGCTTCGACATGCGGAGAGCGCACCAGCTCGATCTTGCGCGGATCGATCACGATCAGCTTTGCACCCTCGCGCAGGCGTTTCTTCATGCGCGAGGCGAACACCGGATGCGCATCGGTCGGGTTCGCACCGATCACCATGATGACGTCGGCATGATCGACGGATTTGAAAGTCTGTGTCCCGGCGGATTCGCCCAGTGTCTGTTTCAAGCCGTAACCGGTGGGCGAGTGGCAAACGCGCGCGCAGGTGTCGACGTTGTTGTTGCCGAACGCAGTGCGCACCAGCTTCTGCACCAGATAGCCTTCCTCATTGGTGCAACGCGAGGACACGATACCGCCTATCGAGTCGCGCCCATATTTTTTCTGGATGCGCTTGAATTCGGAAGCCGCATAGTCTAGCGCTTCGGCCCAGCTTACTTCCTTCCAGGGATCGGTGATCTTGCTGCGTATCATCGGTTTGAGGATGCGATCCTGATGCGTCGCGTAACCCCAGGCGAAGCGGCCCTTCACGCACGAGTGTCCCTCGTTCGCTTGCCCGTTCTTGTAGGGAACCATGCGCACCACCTGGCTGCCTTTCATCTCAGCTTTGAAGGCGCAGCCGACGCCGCAATAGGCGCAAGTCGTCTCCACACTGTGTTCGGCCTGGCCGATGGCGATGACGGTCTTTTCCTGCAGCGTGGCGGTGGGGCAGGCTTGCACACAGGCACCGCAGGACACGCATTCCGATTCCATGAAGGGCTGGTCTTGTCCGGGTGAGACGCGCGACTCGAAGCCGCGCCCGGAAATGGTCAAAGCGAACGTGCCCTGAGTCTCTTCGCAGGCACGCACACAGCGATTGCACACGATGCATTTGGATGGGTCGTAAGTGAAATAGGGATTCGACTCGTCCTTCTTGCTGTACAGATGGTTGTCGCCTTCGTAGCCGTAACGCACATCGCGCAAACCGGTGACACCCGCCATGTCCTGCAATTCGCAATTGCCGTTGGCGGCGCAAGTCAGACAATCCAAAGGATGATCGGAAATATAGAGTTCCATCACGCCCTTGCGCAATTCCTGCAACTTGGGCGACTGGGTGCGCACCTTCATGCCGCGCTCCACCGGCGTGGTACACGAGGCGGGATAACCCTTGCGACCCTCGATCTCCACCAGACACAAGCGGCATGAGCCGAACGGTTCCAGGCTGTCTGTCGCGCAGAGCTTGGGCACGTTCACGCCGCTCTCGGCCGCCGCGCGCATGATGGAAGTTCCCGCTGCAACGGTCACTTGGATGCCGTCTATTTCCAGCGTGATCTCCTGCTCGGAGATGCGCCGCGGAGTACCTAAATCGGTTTCATTGAGTTGCTCAAGCATGATGATCTCCAGTGGTCTGATCCTGTTTAACGATGCCAAAATCTTTCGGGAAATGATTCAACGCGGACAACACCGGATAAGGGGTCATCCCGCCCATCGCGCACAACGATCCGTTCAGCATCGTGTCGCACAAATCGCGCAACAGAGTGATCTGCGCGGGTCGGTCCTGGTTGGCGATGATCTTGTCCATCACTTCCACGCCGCGAACCGCTCCGATGCGGCAGGGTGTGCATTTCCCGCATGATTCGATGGCGCAGAACTTCATCGCATAGCGCGCCAGCCCGGCAAGATCCGCCGTGTCGTCATGCACCACGATACCGCCGTGTCCCAGCACCGCCCACAGTGCCGCATACGCCTCATAATCCATCGGCGTATCCCATTGCGCTTCCGGCAAATAGGCACCCAGGGGGCCGCCGACCTGAACGGCCTTGATCGGGCGACCGGATGCCGAGCCGCCACCAAAATCGACCATCAGTTGGCGCAAGGTCACGCCGAACGCTTTCTCGATCAGTCCGCCGTGTTTGATGTTGCCTGCCAACTGGAATGGCAGCGTGCCGAGCGAGCGTCCCATGCCGTAGTCCTTGTAAAAGGCTGCACCCTTGTCGAGAACGATGGGCACGGTCGCCAGAGAGATGACGTTGTTGATGACGGTGGGTTTGCCGAACAAGCCGGAGATGGCGGGCAGCGGCGGCTTGGCACGCACGACGCCGCGCTTGCCTTCGAGACTTTCCAGCAGCGCGGTTTCTTCCCCGCAGACATAAGCTCCGGCAGCTTTTCGTACTTCAAGCTCAAAGGTCTTTCCCGAATCGAGTAAGTTGGTTCCGAGATATTCGGCTTTGCGCGCCACCGCGATCGCTTCGTTCAATATCGCGATGGCATGAGGATATTCGGAACGCACATAGATATAACCCTGCGTGGCCCCAACCGCGAGGCCCGCGATGGTCATGCCTTCGATGAGCACGAAAGGATCGCCTTCCATGATCATACGATCGGAGAATGTTCCGGAGTCGCCTTCGTCCGCATTGCACACGATATATTTTTGCGCACCTGCCGCTTTCAATACCGTCTGCCATTTGATTCCGGTGGGGAAGGCCGCACCGCCGCGACCGCGCAATCCGGACTCGGTCACTTGTTGCACGATGTCGGCCGGTTGCAGTGCCAAGGCTTTGCGCATTCCCTGATAGCCGTCATGGGCGAGATAATCCTGCAGCGAAACGGGATCGGTGATGCCTACGCGCGCGAAAGTCAGGCGCTCTTGTTTTTTCAAATAAGGGATTTCCTCGGTCAGACCCAGGCCCAGCTTGTGTTTCCCGCCGTGCAAAAAATCCGCATCGAACAAGGATTGCACATCGTCTTCTTCGATCGGACCATAGGCGACTCGGCCCTTGGCAGTCTGTACTTCAACCAGGGGTTCCAGCCACAACATGCCTCGCGAACCGTTGCGTATCATGTTTACGGCGATATTGCGTCGTTTGGCTTCGGCCAAAATGGTTTGTGCAACGGTGTCGGCGCCGAGAGCCAGGGCGGCAGAATCTCTGGGAACGAAAATCTTGATACTCATGATGCACTCCGTATTCTTTTTATCAGCTTGTCGAATTTTTCCGGCGTGACGCGCGCATGCAGTTCATTGTCTATCATCACCGCCGGCGAATTCGCGCACAAGCCCAGGCAGTAGACCGGATGTAATTCGCATTCATGTTGTTCGAGTTGCGCGAATTTTTTTTCCGCGTGTCGGGTCAACTTCTCTGAGCCCATGCTCTGGCAGGCTTCGGCACAGCATATGTGTATCGTGTGTTTGGCGGGAGGAGTCGTGCGGAAATGGTGATAAAAAGTGATCACACCATGGACTTCGGCTCGCGACAGATTCAGCGCGCTGGCGATTTGTGCGACCGAGTCCGGAGGAATGTACCCGAGCGCATCTTGAATATCATGCAGTATAGGCAGCAATGCACCTGGCCGATCCCTGTGTGTTGTGAGTATGGACGAGACTTGCTCGGTATGGTTCGAACTCATTATGCTTTCCCCTTGGCGTTCTGAATATGCTAGCCAAAACATAATTGCGCATTATAATCGTCTTGGCTTATTATTTCTGCCAAGTTATCACAGGGACTGCCTGTCTTCAATAGGTTATATTTTGCATATATGAGTTTTGAAATTCGACCGGAATGGAGCTTGAAGAATCGCAAAGGCACGGCGGTGTCGTTACCTTTGCTGTTGCAATTGCTCACGGCCATACGCGATCAGGGAAGTATCAGCCGTGCCGCCTCCAATACCAATCTTTCCTACCGCCATGCCTGGGGCATGTTAAGAGATTTCGAGCAGGAGTTTTCCGCGCCACTGATGCAAAAAACGCGCGGGAAAGGCACATCGCTGACCCCGTTGGCAGAAAAACTGATCTGGGCAGACAAGCGCATCACCGCTCGCCTGTCACCTATCCTGGAAAGTTTCGCGTCGGAGCTCGAAGCCATCCTGACCAGTGTGTCCACCGCGTTGCGCATCACTGCCTCGCATGGCTTTGCTGTCGACGCGCTTATCAAACGACTGGGCACACAACATGTTCCCGTCGAACTCAACTATCGCAGCAGTCTTGAAGCGGTGGCGGCTCTGTCCCATGAGGAATGTGACCTGGCCGGATTCCACGTGCCGGTGGGCGAGTTCAAACACGCCGCACAGCCTTATCTGAAATGGCTGAATCCGCGGCAACATGCATTGATCCACCTGGCGTACAGGAATCAGGGACTGTTCATCGCCAAGGGTAATCCGAAACAGATCAAGGGCCTGAAAGACCTGCAACGCAAAGATCTGCGTTTTGTTAACCGGCAAACCGGGTCAGGCACGAAGATGTTGCTTGAATTGTTACTGTCCAAAGAAAAGATCAGTTCCAGACACATCCCGGATTTTGATAGCGCCGAGTATACCCATGCGGCTGTAGCCGCTTACGTTGCGAGCGACATGGCAGATGTCGGCTTTGGTGTTGAGACGGCTGCCAAAAGATTCGAACTCGATTTTATCCCGATCGCGAGAGAGAAATATTTCTTCGCATGCAAAGCAAGCGCGCTAGAGCTGGGTATGCTGCAACCGGCACTCGACATCATGCAGAGCAAAGCTTTTCGCGATATAGTCAACGCGCTGGCCGGGTACGATGGTTCTCAATCGGGCAGTATCGCGAGTTTTGAAGAGACCTTTGTTTAGCCGTATCGCCTACCTTCTGGAATCGCTATGATCTGTCCCCGGTTCATTCCATCAATGCAAATCTTGCGCGTTCTGGTGGCAGGCGTGCTGATGTCAGCGGTGCTTATCCGTCCAGTGCGCGCGCAGGAATTTTCGGAGCGTATCGATGGTGATATTGGCTTGGGTGCCTATTACACGCACAACATCATTCGCGGTAAAAGCGATCTGGTCTCGGTATTGCCTTACGGCGCATTCGACTACGGCAGGGTATTCATGCGTCTGGATACGCTGGGAATCAGAACACTGAAACTGGGGTATGGCTATCTGGAAGTGGCGGGCAGATTCAGCCAGGATGGATTCCGCGCCGACGTGCCGGGACTGCGCGGTCTGGCGAACAGGCAGGATTCGATGCCGTTGGGTTTGGGCACGATGCAGACTACGCCTATTGGTGCTTTTTTCATCAACGCTTTTCATGATGTCAATCAGTCCAGTGGTAATTTTTTCGAAGCCATCTATGCCGCTGAACTGGGTACGCCGGCGCTGACGTTCTATCCGCTCGCGGGTGCCGAATATCAGTCTGCAGAATATGTGCGTTATTTCTACGGCATCTCGGCACAGGAAGCCGCGGTCAGTCGATATGCCGCCTATCAGCCTTCCGGCGCATTAAATCCCCTGCTTGGCGTGATGCTGGATGCCAGACTGACAGACAAATACCATCTTAATTTTTACGTGCGCCGCAAGTGGTTGGGCCATGCGATACAATCCAGTCCCATCGTCGAAACAAATACCCTGGATACGGGTTTCATTGCATTGAGTTACCGTTTCGAATAAGCGCTTTAATGGGTACCGGTGCTGCTGCAATGCGATGGAGATAGTAGATTGGCTATTGATCAGATGTGCTGCTTTAAGCTGGTTACGGTGAATTTTGCAGTACGCCAGTGTTGATGAGCCACTTCAGCAGCATCGCGCGCAGATCGGCCAGCTCGGTGGGTTTGGTCAGCAAGTCATCCATCCCGGCCGTATGGCAGCGCTCCTCTTCCTCGGCCAGCACATTCGCCGTCCAGGCGATGATCGGGATACGCTTTGCACCGGCCTGCTGCTCCAGGTCGCGGATCCGGTAGGTCAGCTCATAGCCGTCCATCTCCGGCATGTGGCAATCGCTGATGACCAGGTCAAAGGATGGCTGGGTCTGCCAGAGTGCCAGGGCT
>Ga0075019_10001337_pt1 | contig 13972 bp, 8 predicted proteins | sample ColStrG_CSR_2013_FD_71473 | JGI IMG/M metagenome (GOLD analysis project Ga0075019, IMG submission 71473) | Freshwater sediment microbial communities in response to fracking from Pennsylvania, USA - Cold Stream Run_MetaG_CSR_2013 | ecosystem: Environmental > Aquatic > Freshwater > Creek >...
CTGATGGCGGCTCATGCTTCAAAAAAGACTGTTCAACCTGCGCCCGCAGACGATCAGAAAACCGCACCCTGACAGCCACATAGCGACGGTATTACACCGTCGCTAACATTTCGTCTTCGTGAAGGAAATCAGCGCTTCACGACCCATACCAGCCATCCTGTAGCCGCCAAAAGGCGCACCACAGGACTTTGCCTGCACCCGCGGGCACAATGCCTGCATGGCCAAGCTGGTACAACTTTGGAGGCCCTAAGCCCTGGGCAATGTCACCACAACTGTGGTGCTGTTGATGGCGTCATCCACCAGAAGTTCAACGTCACCACGCTGCGCCCGACACAGCAATCGGGCTGAATATAGGCCCAGACCGGTTCCACCCGGTTTTTCATGGGTCACATATTTTTCAAAAACACGGTCGCGAATCGCCGCGGGCACGGCTCCCTTATTCAGAATGACCAGCCGAACCGGATTGGCGTCTTCCAACGACAGCGTGATGTTGGCACCATTGGGGGAGGCTTCAAATGCATTTTTCAGAAGATTTTGAATCGCCGAATAGCACAGGGTGGCGTCTCCCAGGATGCTCAATGGTTTACCGTCGGCGCCGCCAACCCCGCGAACTTCCAGACTGACATCCTTGCTGGAAAACACGCGCTTTTGCAGCTCAGCCACGCTTTGCACAATCGGCAAAAGCTCTACGGGTGCGGCATTCAGATGGTAGGTCCCGGTCTCAATTTTCAGCAAATCGGCACTCAGGTTCACCATGTTGAGAATGCTTGACACCGTCTCCTCGATCAGTGCCAGCTGTGAAGCCTGGGCCGGGCTGTCGGCTGACTCCCGGATCAGTCCACGCACCAGATCGAGTGCGCCGGCCAGAGGTCCCTTGATGTCATGGCGCGTCATGTGATCGACTTCATCGCGCAATCGGGCCATCTCCACCATGTTGTCAAAGTCGGATTGAACCGACTTTCGCAGCTGCACGTAGCGCATGAAATTGCGCACACGCGACAGCAACTGCTGCGGGTCCACCGGTTTGGTCAGGAAGTCCACTGCGCCGAGTTCCAGGCCGGAGGTGCGCGCTTCGTTGGTGGTGAGTGCGGTCACGAAAATGACCGGTGTTGACTCCGAATTGGGGTGCTCGCGCATGCGCCTTGCAACTTCAAATCCGTCCATTTCCGGCATCATCACATCGAGCAGCACCAGATCGGGTGGCTCTTGGGAACTGCAAATCTCCAGCGCCTTCGCGCCGTTGGTTGCCAGCAAAACACGGTAGTCACCTTTGAGGATGCCGCTGAGCAGCGTCAGGTTGTCCGGCGTGTCGTCCACGACCAGAACCGTCATTTTTCCCTTGGCACTGGTCGGGCTGGCAGCAGGTTGCGGTGCAACCTGCACGGCGGGAGAGGCAACTTGCGGCGCGCCGGGCGCTTCGGACAAAGGAACGCCCTCCCGACCGTCGGCACCTGGTGCGGGCGCCACCGGTGCCATTCTGCGATGTCGCGCCGTGCGCGCGCGCTCGAGCCGGCTGCCAAGCTGGTTGGGTGAATAGGGCTTGAGCAGCATGGCGCTGACGCCGCAGGCGACTGCCATCTCCACCCGCGCCCGCTCTGCTTCTGCCGTAATCATGATGAATGGAGTAGCGAACAGCTTCTCATCGGCCCTGACTGCCTGCAGCAATTCAATGCCGCTCATGACCGGCATGTTCCAGTCGGACAACACCATATCGACCTGCTGATGGCGCATGATGCGCAAGGCCTGCACACCGTCGTTGGCAGTGAGAATGTTTTCTGCCCCCAGCGACTTGAGCTGGTTGGAGGTGACCTTTCGCATGATGTCAAAGTCATCCACCACCAGATAGGTTTTACGACGGTCCAGCTGTACGCCATTGCTTTCGTCAATCGATGCCATATTGTTTCCTTCGGCTATCCGGCGCGGCCGGGCAATTGCTTCAGATAAGCCAGTGCCGCGTCAAAATCAAATCCTTCCAGCGCCCGCTCCACCTGTTTGAGAATCGGCGCGGATGGCGTGCCCGCTGCCTTGTCCATGAGGCCAGAAAGCACGTCGGAGGCGTCTGCATCGCTTTGAACCAGCAGACGCTTCAGCGCTTCGAGTTCGGCGGTGATGTCTTGTGGCGCCGCCGCGGTGACGGTGTTTTGCGCAGGCGCATCCAGCAAGCGCAATGCTGCGATCACCGGATCAAGCACCCTCAGCAACGCGCTGAGCAATCCATCTATCGTTGTTGCATCAGCACCCTCAAAGCAGGCCTGCTCCAGCGCGCCCGCAGCTGCCTGCACCTGTCGCGCGCCAATGTTGCCAGCGGTCCCCTTGAGGGTGTGCGCAGCCCGCGCTGCAGCGCTGGCGTCCGCGTCGGTCCGGGCTTTGGCAAAAATATCGGCAAAACCGCCCTGGCTATCGCGGAATTTGGCGAGCAAGCGCTGGTACAGCTTGTGATTTTGCATCGTGGTGGCAAGGCCGGCCTCGACGTCGATGCCCGGCAACGGAGGCAATCCGTGCAAGCCGACGGTGGCGGCTTGCCCCAGTGGTTGGGCGGCGGCACCCTCTCCGGCGGGTTCCGGTTGCACGGCAGGCTTGATCCACTTGGCCAGCGTGGCAAACATTTGCTGCACATTGAGCGGCTTGGCAATGTGGTCCCACATGCCGGCCTCCAGCACCTTCTCCCGGTCTCCGGCCATCGCGTTGGCCGTCATGGCCACGATCGGCATGGTGTTGAATTGCGGCATGTTGCGGATTGCCCGAGTCGCGGTATACCCGTCCATCACAGGCATCTGGCAGTCCATCAGAATGCCGTCAAAGCGGCTGTCCTTGGCCAGTATGTCCAGGGCCTCCTGGCCGTTGTTGGCAAGCTGTACTTCCATACCCGCATTGCGCAAAAGCTCGAGCGCCAACTCCTGGTTCATCTCGTTGTCTTCCACCAGCAGCACCCGGGCGCCGCGCAGCAAGGACATCGATTCCACCTGCGAATCGGCGCGCACGTCGGCGCGGGTTTCCACCACCATGCCCTTGCCCAGCGACTCTCCGATGGCCTCGAGCAGCGTGGACGGCGTTACCGGCTTGGTAAGCACCGACGACAACGCCACGCCGCGCTGCGATGCGGTGCTCAATGCTTCTTCACGGCCGTAGCCTGTAACCATGATGACGGTGGGCACATGGTCAAGCTCTTGTGCGCGCAGCCGGGCCAGGGTTTCAACCCCGTCCATGACCGGCATCTTCCAGTCCATCAGGACCAGATCGTAGGGAAGGCCCTTGGTGTCGGCTTCCTGCACCATGCGCAGACCCTGTGCACCGTCCCGGGCGACATCCACGTCCAGCCCGAAGGTGCGTGCCATGGTGGAGAGGATTTCACGCGCCGTTGCGTTGTCATCCACCACCAGCAGCCGCAGGCCCAGCAATTCTTCGGCACGGAACATGCGCCGTGGTTGCGGGTTGTCCTGAATGCCGAAGCGGGCGTGGAAATGGAAGGTTGAACCCTTGCCCGCTACGCTCTCCACCCAGATGCGACCCTGCATGAGTTCCACCAGGTTTTTGGAAATCGCCAGGCCCAGACCGGTTCCCCCATATTTGCGGGTGGTGGAGGCGTCCGCCTGGCTGAAGCTCTGGAACATCTTGCCGCACTGCTCCGGCGTCATGCCGATGCCGGAATCACGCACCCAGAAATGCAGCTCGACACCGTTGCTGTCCTGCGCCACGGTCTCGATGCCCACCACAATTTCGCCTTGGTCGGTGAACTTGACTGCGTTATTGCCCAGATTGATGAGGATCTGGCCGAGCCGCAATGGATCGCCCCTCAAGGCCGTTGGCACATCCGGCGCCGCACTGAACAGCAGCTCCAGGCCCTTGTCCTCGGCTTTGAGGCCCACCAGATTGGCCAGGTTGTCCATCACATCTTCCAGGTGGAAGTCGATGGTTTCCATGCCCATCTTGCCGGCTTCGATCTTGGAGAAATCGAGAATGTCGTTGATGATGCCCAGCAGGTTTTCACCGGAACGGTGCACCTTCTCGATGTAGTTGCGCTGCTTTTTATCAAGATTGGTTTGCAGCGCCAGGTGGCTCATGCCGATGATGGCGTTCATGGGGGTGCGGATCTCATGGCTCATATTGGCCAGGAAGTCGCTCTTGGCTTTGGTAGCCTCCTCCGCAATTTCACGCGAGCGCCGCAGTTCAGTGACGTCAAAGAACCAGGCCAGTGTGGAAGCGCTGCCCTGGTATTCGATATGGAAGTAGGACGCCAGTGTCCAGAACGGGTTGCCATCAAGAGTCTTGAGTGCGATGGGCCGGTTGATCACGTCCTCGCCGGCTCGCAGGCTGGCCAGCACATCGTCGAGCGCCTGTGTGTCCTGGTAGAACGTTCTCGGCAAGACCTCAGGCAGTTGCTCGGGCGTGATGTGCAACATGTCGGTATACGCCTTGTTGGCGTAGAGAATCGTGCCGGTACCAATATCTGCCACCCGCACAGCGATCGGGCTGGTGTCCAGCATGGAGCGCACCTGACGTTCGCTGGCCTGCACCCGGTCTTCCGCCAGTTTCTGCGACGTGATGTCCTGATAGGCCCCGTACATATAGAGAATTTTGCCGGTGGCTTCGTCGCGAACAAGCTTGCCCCCGGCTTTTACCCAGACGATGTTTCCATCGGCAGGGCGTTTGTAGGCGTATGTGGCTTCGTACTTGTCATATTTGCCATCAATGGCACCCTGATACCGCTCTGCCGTCACGTCTGCAGCGTGGGAGTCAGCCTCTCGCAAGTGGACAAACCATTCGGTATCGAGATGGTAGCGCCCGTCTTCCTTCACAGGGTCACCGAGAATGCGCGCCGCACGATCCGACTGGTAGTAGTAATCAGGATCGCAATAGTCGACATACCAATAGCCGCTGCCCGTCAGCTCCAACGCGACGTCGGCAAGGAAGTTGGTACGCCTGATCTCCGCTTCCATGCGCTTGCGGTCGGTCACATCCTGCAGCATCCAGACCGTGCCCTTGTCCATGTCCGTCGGGTCAATGGCGGCACCGCTGAGCTGGCACCAGAAGCGGCTTCCATCGGCACGCACCATTTCCTGCTCGCGCTGATGCGTTTCACCGCGTGCAAGCTGTTCGTATGCTGCGCCACCAACATTGATATATTCATCCTCACTGGGATACCAGGCGCGCGTTGTCTGGTTGAGATGGGCACCGTCGGGGTGGCCAAACAGTTTGTCGAGCTTGCTGTTGGCGCGAACAATGACGCGATTGCGAATGAAGGCGATCCCCAGCGTTGTGGCCTCAAACATGGCGCTCTGCTCGGCATTGGCAATGCGCATGGCCTCCTGGACTTTCTGGCGTTCGGTAATGTCGCGCACGGACGCGCAGACGCACACGCCTCTGCCACCCTGGGGTTCGAGTTTCGAGAGGCCGACCTCCACCGGAAACAGGCTTCCGTCCTTGCGCTGGCCTTGCAGCGTGCGGTCACGGCCACCCATGTCGCGCGGGCGTCCCACTTTCAGAAAGTTGTCGCGCATTGCAATGTGCCCGCCCCTCGAAGCCATGGGCACCAGCAATTCGATTGGCTGCCCCACCATCTCTTGCTCGTCGTAGCCGAACAAATAGGCCATGCGCGGGTTGACCATCTGAATCGTGCCGCGCTCATCCATCACGATCAGGCCGTCGGGTGCGGATTCAATAATGCCGCGGTACCAGGCTTCCGTGGCCGCGATGGCCTCTTTTTGTGCTTCGAGTTCCACGGCCTGACCCTCGAGCCTGACCGCCTGCTCCTGCATGGCCCGGGCCTGACGCTGTGTCTCCTCCAGCAACTTATTGGTCCGCACGCTGCGCTCCAGGATTTCCACATTCATGGCCAGCACCGGCATGGCGCCATCGAGCAGGGCCTGTTCGCGCGGCCCGAAGCTCTCCAGCGTTGCCACCTCCAGCACACCCAACAGACGGTCGTTGCGCAAAATCGGCAATACCGCGATCGAGTGCGGAACAGCATCCCCCAGGCTGGAGCCGATGCGCACGTAATCGGCCGGCGGCCGGCTCAGTATCAAGGGCGAGCGCTCCATCGCGCACTGGCCAACCAAGCCCTCACCCAGATTGAAATACTGGTTCAGGGTTTTGCGATCGCGCAAGGCATAGGAGCCCAACATCCTTAGGCGCCGCTGGTCCTCTTCATACACATAAAACACGCCGTGGCCGATCTTTACCAGCGGCGCCAGATGGGAGAACAGCGTTTGCGAAAGTTCTGCAAAACTGGTCACCGTCTGCAATGCGGTCGATATCTGGGACAAACCACTCTTGATCCAGGCCTCGGTGTCTATCGTTTGCGCACCCTGCTGCAACACCTGAACCGCGCGCGCCAGCGCCCCGGTTTCATTGTCGTACTGCGCGTGCGGCACTTGAACCGACAGATTACCCTTTGCCAGTTGCTCCACCGCGCTGCGAAGCTGCTCGTTGGGATGGCGTATGGAGCGCGTAATCAGCCAGCCTACGACGCCTCCAAAAAATACCCCCAGACATAGCAACAGGTAGGTACGCTGCAGGGAAGCTTCACTGAGCGCAACAACGGCGTCTTTGGTGTTTTTGGCAGACGCCTCTTTGGCATCTGCGACCGATTGCAGTGCGTTCTTGACCGCCGTGCCGACCCGGCGGAACTCATTGGAGGTGACTAAAGCTTCCGCCTCGGTTTGCTGCGCGCGGGCCAACATGGCGCTGGCCTTGTCGACGTTGGTTTTGTAGAGGCTGTACTGGCTTTCAAAAGCGGCCAGGCGTTTCTTGTTTTCTTCCAACAACAAACGCGGACGCAGTTCGGATATCTCGCGCTGCAGTTCATCATGTGCGGTGCTGACCTGCTGCAATGCCTCCGCACGGGCGGCGGCGTCTTTCACCAAGGTCGCCTGCCGGATTTCGCGGCCAATCACCAGATAGTCAGCCAGGGCAGACTGGGCGTTGGAAGCGCCCAGCATTTCTGTTTCGTACATACCCTCCAGGTCATGGGTGATGCGCTGCTGCACCATCAAATTCGTCACGCCCGTGGCGACGATAAAGGACAGCAACACCGCATAACCCAGGCTCAGTTTGGTGAGCAGCGTGCGCCGTTCCAGCAAATTCATCAGGAATTTCATGGATTCATCTCCGTGGGTTGGGGGCGTTGGTTGGCCATTTGCTGGAGCAGCAAATTGCGACGCAGGATTTCCAGAGAGTTGGCCAGTGCCGCCAGCAGTTCGGCAAAGTTATCTGTCGTGGCCTGGTCAGGGGCCTTGAGCAGGGCCAGCTCCACCACGCCGATAAGCGTGTCCCGGATGACTATCGGCCCCATGATGAGTGCCGACGGCACTGCATCTCCGAGGCCCGAACGCACTGTCCAGTGTCCACCTGCAGGCGTTGCAAAGACCCGGGTCTGCCAGTCCTGCGCGCACTGCCCGAGCAAGCCGTCGCCCGCATCCAGCACATCGGGAGGCGGTTCTGCGCAGGCACTGCAACCGGCGAGCCTGAGTACATCCGGCCTATCAATGTCCGCCACATACAAAACGCCTTGCGGCGCATCCAGCAAAAGCCGCGCCTGAATGAAAAATTCTGTGGCGAGTTGCGACAGGGTCTCACAGCGCTGCAACTGCACGGCAGCGTTGCCCAACTGCTTGCGGAACTCCGCCATTTGCTGCTGATAGGCGGCAAATACCTGCAACTGGGCATTGGTCTGATCCTGTGCATGGCGGCCCTTGAGCAGATACAAGCCTAACCAGCCCAATAAAAAAATCACGACGCCGGCGAGCACACCTTTCCAGAGAGAGTCAACAAGGGGCACGGTTCGGCCCATGTCTTCCATCACCGCCAGTTTCCAATCACCGGTGGGGTCATTCCAACGCACAGGGGCCGTGGCCACGGCAAAGCGCTTGCCGTCCAGGGCTTCAAAGCCAGCGGTCAAAGGCAAATGCAGGCTGCGGGGATCGACCTTGTCAAAGTGAGCCCCGAATTGATTCAGGGCGCGTATTGCCTTCAGCCGCTCGGGGGTGGCAACGCCCTCCAGCGCGCCCAGCCACGCCTCCTGATTTCCGGCAAATACGACGCCCTGAGGCGAAAGGAGCAAAGCCACATCAAACCGGTCGCGCAACATGCTGTTGACCAGCTCCAGATTGACGCGGGCTACCACGGCACCCACGCCAGAGGTCGCCCTGGCACGCTCTGCGAAAACAGGCGCGGCAAAATAAACCACACGCTCCCCCGTAGACATGCTGACCGCCGCATACACGCTGTTTTGCCCGCGAATGGCAATCTGGAAATACGGCCGCAGGCTCACATCCAGCCCTGAAAACAGCTTTCCTGCGCGGTCCCAGGCGGTCTTGACCAACCCGTCCTGTCCCACCACAAACACGGCGTCGGCGTCGCTGGCATTTCCCAGGGTCGACAGGGTCGCGCCAATATGCGCGTCCTGCGACAGAAGTCCATTGGTCGCCTCCTGCTTGATGTCACCATCAATCAGCCCGAGCAAGGTAATGGCACCCATGATGTTGCCGTTGAGCGTCTTTGACTGAATCTCCAGGCTGCTGCGCATGGCCTCGGTCTGCAGCAGGGTCAGTTGCTGATGCTCGCGGCCCCGCAAATCCGTCAACGCTACCAGCAGGCCGACCAGGACCGCAAAGCAACAAATGGTGGCCCATGCCCACCGGGTGTGGGTGGAAACAAAATTGGCCAGCCACTTCATGGAAACATCAGCCTGTTATCACTTTGAGCGCCCGGGCTTTTTGGGCCAGCTCCTCATTGGAGTCGGCGTACCGCAGCGCCACTTCGCGAAAGTTTTCTGCCAACGCAAGAAATGCGTCAACCATATCGGGGTCAAAGTGCGTCCCCCTCCCCTCGGCGATGATGGCGACCGCTTTTTCATGCGGCATACCTTCCTTGTAAACGCGACGGCTGATCAGCGCGTCGTACACATCGGCGATCGCCATCAGCCGCGCCGACACAGGAATGAGGTCCCCTGCAATGCCCTCCGGGTAGCCAGAGCCATCCCATTTCTCCTGGTGGAAATAGGCAATTTCCTTGGCGTACCGGAGAAACTCCACCTCTACACCGAGCTGGTCCTCGGCATGCTGGATCGCGTCGCGCCCGAGCTTGCAGTGGGTCTTCATGATCTCGAACTCATGGGGTTCGAAGCGCCCGGGTTTGAGCAGGATACGGTCCGGAATGCCCACCTTGCCGATGTCATGCAGCGGCGCGGATTTGAAGAGCATGTCAATCGTGCGCTCGTCGAGCGAGCGCTGGAACCTCGGATGGTTTCGCAGCCTATTGGCCAGCAACCTCAGGTAGTGCTGGGTGCGCCGGATATGGTTGCCCGTGTCGTTGTCACGGGTTTCAGCGAGGGACGCCATCGCCAAAATGGTGACGTCCTGGATCGCTGCAAGCTCGCGCCCGCGGCGTTGCACCTCAGAATCCAGATACTCGTTTTTGTCGCGCAGGAAATCTGCCGCCGCCTTGACCTGCAGGTGCGTGGCCACGCGCGCCATCACGATCGGCGGATTGACCGGTTTGGTAATGAAGTCAACCGCACCGAGTTCGAGCCCCCTGCGCTCATCTTCCGTAGAGGTCATGGCGGTCAGGAATATCACCGGAATGTCGCGCGTGCCGGCCTCACTTTTCAGGCGTTCGCAAACTTCAAATCCGGACATGCCGGGCATCATGATGTCCAGAATGATGAGGTCGGGTTTGCTGGCTGCGCTAGCCAGCTGCAGTGCTTTTTCACCATTGATGGCAAGCTTGACGCTGTAGGTTTGTTTGAGCAGCCCCGACATGAGTGTCAGGTTGTCCGGCGTATCGTCCACCACCAGGATAGTAGGTTTCTGTGTGAAATCCAGCGACTCCATTGCGGGCCCCTTCGTTAATTATCTTCAGCGCACCGGTTCTGTTACTGTAAAAGAATATCACGTGCAGCGGAAAAACTAGTGTTTCCATCACGTATTGCGCAACGACAGGCAGCGGGCCTTGCGTGTCGCAGTCAGGGCGGCGATGGATGTTGGCCTGCTTTGTCCAACAGTGACGTAGTGCCTTCTCCCAAGAGTTGCGCAATGGTTCGCCTCAGCCAGACATTGCCCGGATCGGTATGAAACCGCTCGTGCCAGTGCTGCTTGACGTTGTAGCGTGGCAGTACGTGCGGCACCGGCAGAACGCGAATGGGTTCTCGCCGGGCCATGACTTCACCGTAGCGCAAAGGCACCGTGGCAATGAGTTCGGTCTCGGCCACGATGCGCGCTACCCCGAGAAAGCTTGGCACACGCAACGCAATGCGACGCTGCACCCCGGCACGTTCGAGCACCTTGTCCACAATCGCGTGCCCGGTGCCTGATGAACTGACAAGAACATGGCTTTCCCGGCTGAAGGCTGCCTTGCCCAGTCGCGTGGCAACACGGGGATGGCTGGCCGCCACCAGGCACACAAAATTCTGGGCAAACAACACCTGCTGGTAAAAGCCGGCGTCAAGCTGCGGCATAAATCCGACTGCCAAGTCAACCTCCCCGTCCTGTAACCGGCGCACGCTGTCGGTCGTGATTTTTTCAATATCGATCTCGATGCCGGGAGCCACCTGCCGCAGGTGGTTGATCAGTGTGGGCAACAACACGATCTCGCTGATGTCAGTCATGCTGATGCGAAAACTGCGCTGCGCCTGGGCGGGCTCGAATACCGCATGGCTTGCGTGGGCCTGTTCCAGATGGGACAGCACAGCGCGCAGCGACGGTTGAATGGATTGCGCAAACGGTGTGGGCAACATGCCGCGCCCGGTGCGGCTGAACAGCGGATCCCCAAAATGGTCCCGCAGCTTGTTCAGTGCCGTGCTGGCTGCCGCCTGTGCCATGCCAAGACGATCGGCCGCCTTGGAGACGCTGGCCGTTTTAAACACCTCGTCGAACACCGCCAGCCATTCAAGATCGAGTTTTGCCAAAAAATCGTCTCCCCGCACTATTTAAAAAAGCAATACTTATTATCAGCTGACACGCTTGCCAATATACAGGCGCGAGCCAAAAATGCTGACCTATGTCAAGGTAAGGTACTGCCAGAACAATGTGCAGGGCCTGCCGCAATCCACCCAACACCCGCAGGAACCCGCCCATGGCCCTTCAACCCGCAGCACCCGAACTTGTTGACCGGCTCGTGTATGCCAATCGCATCCTTTACGAGCAAAACATTGTGGACGGCCTGGGCCATGTGAGTGTGCGCCACGACAGCGAGCCCGGCGCCTTTTTGCTGTCTTGCAACCGCGCACCCGGCATGGTGCGCAGGCGCGACATCACCACCTACGATTTCGACGGCAACACCTTGTCGGACCAGACCGAACGCCCTTATCTGGAGCGCTTTATCCACGGGGAAATCTACCGCGCCCGCCCCGACGTGGTTGCCGTGGTGCACAGCCATTCGCAAAGCGTCATACCCTTTGCCATCACCGGCAATATGCTCAAGCCGGTGTTCCACATGTCGGGCTTTCTGGGTGAAGGGTCGGCCCATTTTGAGATTCGTGAAGCGGGCGGCAATACGAACATGCTGATAGGCAGTTCTTACCTCGGCGCCGCGCTGGCCAAATCGCTGGGCCGTCACAGCTGTGTGCTGATGCGGGGCCACGGCTCGACGGTGGTTGGCACCTCGCTGGAGCAGGCCATATTCCGGGCGATCTACGCGGAGGTGAATGCAAAGCTTCAGCTTGCGGCAAACGGTTTGGGAGAAATCACTTTTCTCAATACCGAAGAGGCACAGCTTGCGTCCGACATGAACGACGGGCAGATTCCAAGGTCCTGGAATCTGTGGGTCAAACGGCTGGGTGCGATTGATCTGGACTCCTGAAAAAAAGGTAACAAGCATGCGACTTCATCCTTCTATCCAAGCGCTCTGCGCGGCAGCATTGTTGGTCATAGGCGGCACCGCCCATGCCGATACCTATCCCTCCAAGTCGGTCCGCATCGTGGTGCCCTACGCCACCGGCGGCGGTTCCGATGTGCTGGCCCGCCAGATCGGCGCAGGTTTGCAAAAGCTTTGGAACCAGCCGGTCGTGGTGGACAACCGTGCGGGAGCGTCGGGCAACATCGGCAGCGCGGAGGTTGTGCGTGCAACGTCTGACGGCTACACACTGCTGCTGCAAAACAGCACCATGGTGACCAACCTCGGGGTCTACGGTAAGCTGCCTTATGACGCGGAAAAGGATCTGACACCCATCATGCTGCTGGGTGTCACGCCCATTGCGCTGGCGGCCAGCACGTCCCAGAACGTGGGCAACCTGAAAGAGCTCGCCGCCCTGTCCAAGGCCAAGCCTGGGAGCCTGAGTTACGGTTCCTGCGGCATTGGAACACCGCAGAATTTCGTGATGGAACTCGTGAAACTCCAGACTGGAATCGAGGCCACCCATGTGGGGTACAAGGGCTGCTCACCCGCCGTTACCGACGTGCTCGGTGGCCAGATTCCGTTGGCGATGGTGAGCGCCAATCTGCTGGCGCCGTTTGCGAAAAACGGCAAGATCAAAGTCCTAGGCGTTTCCACCGCGAAGCGCTACAGCCTGCTCCCCGATGTGCCGACCTTTGAAGAGCAGGGGCTCAAGCCTTTTGATTTTTCCATCTGGTTTGCACTGATGGGCCCTAAAAACCTGCCTCCCGCAATCGTTGCCAAACTGGTGACAGACATATCCACGGTTTTGGCCGAGCCGGAAGTAATCACCATCCTGTCCAACGCAGGCGTTGAGCGCTACAAAGGCTCGGCCGAGGACCTTGCGAAACTGATCAAGGCTGACACCAGGCGCTACACCGACCTGGCCAAGAGCGCCAATATCAAACCCGAATAGCCCATGCAATTTCACCTCAACGGCTTTCGACCCGGTAACCCGGAGGTCCTGGAAACCACCGCCGACGTCCCCGCCAGAACCGAGGGCGTACCCGGCGAAGTGGACGTGCTCATCGTGGGCTGTGGCCCGGCTGGCCTGACGCTTGCAGCGCAGTTGTCGGTCTTTTCCGGCATTCGCACCTGCATCGTGGAACACAAGGATGGCCCGCTGCAACTGGGTCAGGCCGACGGCGTTGCGTGCCGGAGCATGGAGATGTTTGAAGCCTTCGACTTCGCCGATCGCGTTGTCAAAGAGGCCTGCTGGATCAATGAGGTGACGTTCTGGAAGCCCGACGAAACGCATCCGGGCAGTATCGTTCGCCACGGACGGGTGCAAGACACGGAAGACGGTTTATCGGAGTTTCCGCATGTGGTGCTCAATCAGGCACGCATCCATGACTTCTACCTCGCGTTCATGCGCAACTCGCCGACCCGGCTCGAACCCCACTACGCCCGCAGCTTTGCCGGATTGTCCGTGGACCGTGATGCGCCCGACTATCCGGTCACGGTGCAACTGGAGCGTAGCGACCCGGCCCACAAGGGCGAGAGGGAGACGATCAAGGCCCGCTTTGTAGTCGGGTGTGACGGCGCGCGCAGCGGCGTGCGCAAGGCCATCGGACGGGAACTGCATGGCGAATCGGCAAACCACGCGTGGGGCGTGATGGATGTGCTGGCGGTGACCAACTTTCCAGACATCCGCCACAAGGTAGCCGTGCAATCGGAACAGGGAAACCTGCTGGTGATCCCGCGCGAAGGCGGCTATCTGGTGCGGATTTATGTGGAGATGGACAAGCTCGGGGAGGACGAGCGGGTTTCCAACCGTGGCATCACGCTCGACCAGCTGATTGCCGCAGCGCAGCGCATTTTTCATCCTTATACGCTGGACGTCAAAGAGGTTCCCTGGTGGTCGGTGTACGAAATCGGGCAGCGCATCTGTGACCACTACGACGATGTGTCCGGAAATGATGGCCCTGCGCGCATCCCCCGTGTGTTCATTGCAGGAGACGCCTGCCACACCCACAGTCCCAAGGCTGGTCAGGGCATGAATTTTTCCATGCAGGACACCTTCAATCTGGGCTGGAAGCTCGCCGCTGTCTTGGCCGGGCGATGCCGGCCGGAACTGCTGCATACCTACACGCAGGAGCGCCAG
>Ga0075019_10001340_pt1 | contig 13956 bp, 11 predicted proteins | sample ColStrG_CSR_2013_FD_71473 | JGI IMG/M metagenome (GOLD analysis project Ga0075019, IMG submission 71473) | Freshwater sediment microbial communities in response to fracking from Pennsylvania, USA - Cold Stream Run_MetaG_CSR_2013 | ecosystem: Environmental > Aquatic > Freshwater > Creek >...
GTTCACGCTGACCGTAATCGGACCAGTGGCGGCTCCGGATGGAATAACAAACGATAGGCTCGTCGCGGTCGCACTCGAAATCGGGGCTGCGATCGTTCCGCCACCTTGCTGATTGAGCGTCACTTGTGGATTCTGACCATTCGCGGTGAAGTTGGTGCCGGTGACTGAAACGGGCGTCCCCACAGCGCCAGAAGGCGGACTGAAGGAGGTGATCGTCGGGCCACTTGCCGTTATCGTCGCTGTCGTTGTCGCGGTTCCCGTCGCATTCCGGCCATCCGTGACCGAGAGTGTAACGGTGTACGACCCGGCCGTGGCATAAGTATGGGTCGGCGTGGCTCCCGTACCGGTTCCGGTGTCGCCAAAGGTCCACGAGTACGTCAGCGGGTATCCGTCAGGATCGGTTGAACCTGATCCATTAAACGAGTTTGCTTGACCGACCATCCCGCTGTACGGCCCGCCGGACTTCGCGGTGGGTGCTTGAACCACGGTTGGTTTCAGACTGACTGTGCCGCTGTAGCCGCCAGTATAGTTAGATCCACCGCCGCCTGTGGCACCCCCAATGACGTAAGCCTTGTAGTTTTCGGGTGTACCGGCGGCATCCGAGTTCTTGTATTGACTGGCTTTGTTGTCATCAACTGGTTTCACACCCACAGAACTGTAGTTCGTACTCAATGAACTGTAGACGGCCGCCGCCCATTGCCACTGCAAACTAATCCCCGACGTGTCCGTCGAGAAATTCATCTGCCATGTAACATTCTTGATGCCGCCCGGCAAGCCGCCAGTGGGCACGGGAAACTCCACGGCATCGAGAAAAGTGTTCCCGGCAAGGCCACTTGAAGGAACAGTGAGCTGCCACTGATTTAGGCTTGCACTGAAATTGATCGTGGCGTTCGTTGCACTTGGGCTGAAGATGACGTTTGCATCTGGTCCCGCTATGCTGTAATTCTTATTATTCGCCGTGAACGTGACCGTAGATTTCCGGACAAAGATCGTTACGGGTGACTTGCCGAGTCCCGAAGGCTTTAAGACACTGCTAAACCAGATCGTATTCCCGCCAGCAATAGCTGTACCATTAAAATTGCTACTGATGCTGCTGGTAGTATCGGCGTTGGCGGTCAAGCAGACCGCTAGCAAAGTCGCCACCAGAATCGCGGTTCGTCCAAACACCGAATGAAGAAGGAATCCGACTTTCGCTACTGGCGCACTACCGCGCCTGCGCCCGCTGCGGCTCACGCCCCGTCCTAATTGACCAAACATCACCCCGCCTATCAATGGCTCCGCGATACCGCAGAGCAGCAACGGCAGCCTTCAAATGTTCTGCAAATACTGGAGCCCGTGAGTCGTTATGAAACACTTGTTTGACAGATTTAGCCAGGGATACTAACACGCCGCAGCCATTCGTCAGGCATCTTTATTTTTAGAATATTCTGAGGACTTTGTTACGAAAAGCGGAACTGACTGAAAAACGATGGCTTAACGTGGTTAAGCCGAATCTGAGATCAGGCGGGGGGATTTGATGAATTTTCAACGGCTTGTATCGACTGCAGTGAATGCGAGTATGTCGAGCGGCAGGCTTCAAAGTCATCTTTTGCACAACCACTCTTGTGTATCCCCCACCCGCTTGCGCCGCGACGCGGTCAACAACATTTGCCCAAGTTCACAAGCACCCATGAATGTGCAGGCGAGGCACCGTGAAATCCCTCTTTGTTAAACAGAGGTGGTCCAGGCCGAAGGAGTAAGTTCCGGGAGTCGTTGGATCCTGACATCCGCGAGCCCGGGAAGGACAGCCGCCAGATAGTCGCGCACAGAGAGCTTTAACCGTCGGCAGCTTTCCATGACCGAGAGGATCGCTGCAACCTTAGGTCCCGCGTGGGCGCTCCCGATGTGGATCCAATTCTTCCGGCCAAGAGCCACGGGACGCATTGAATTCTCCGCGAGATTATTGCTCAACTCAAGTTCGGGATAATCCAGAAATCGTGTGAGTTTCTTCCAAAGTGCGGCCACGTATTGACATGCCTTGCTTAGTGTACTGGCGGGCAACGCGGCGGCCTGCGCCGCTTCGATCATGCAACGAATATCACCCAGAAGAAGCTTGGCTCTTTCCTGGCGCCGCACGTCGCGCGCCGCAACGCTCAGCGATTGACGGCGAGCCTCGGCGTCGACGGCGAACAACTCATCCATCTGCGCAACGATCGGAGTTGCAACCGGGTCTCGTGGATTTAACTGCACTGCCTCGAAAAACTGTCTTCTAGCATGAGACTTATCTTGTGCTCAAGATAAGGCGCATTATCCCGAGTCCGGTATTATCCAGAGCGAATCGATTGGAGCTACGTAGAGGTGGGTGAATCGTTCGTGAGCATCGTGATAATTCCTGCGCAATTTCCTCAATGAATCCCTGATTTCCTCAAACTCTTCCTCATACGTTCCACTCCCCGCATTAACGGAAAACGACAGCATGCGCCGCCTCTTCCGTCGCGCCGGAGCTGTGATCAAATCGCTGCGAACCTTGGACGCCGAGCGAGTGGGACGGTTTCGGCAGCATCTGGTGAGTTTGCGAGATTACCTGAAGAACAACTGGGGCAGCTTGACGAACTACGGCCACGTGCATCGGCACGGCCGCAGGATCTCGAGCGCTCCGGCCGAATCTGGAATGACTCACCTGGTCAATCAAAGAATGGGGAAGCGCCAGCCGACGTGCTGGTCGCTAGAAGGCGGCAACCTTGCAATTGTGTTATGACGTGGCATAATTACAAGGATGATTCCAAGAGCGTCCAAAGCCCGATTGCTAGACTTGCTGCGGCGCTTTCCGGCCGTCGCGCTACTCGGTCCGCGCCAGGCCGGCAAAACGACTCTGGCTCTCTCTTTGGAAGAGCAGCTTAAACCCCAGGCATTGTACCTTGACTTGGAGCTTCCCTCGGATCGGGCCAAACTCGCAGATCCTGAGCTGTACCTCTCGCAACAGCGCGACCGACTCGTAATCCTCGACGAGATTCACCGTCTTCCCGGTATATTTCAGACGCTGCGCAGTGTGATTGATCGCCGGCGCCGGGCAGGAAGCAAAGTCAGCCAGTTCCTGCTACTCGGTTCGGCTTCCATTGATCTCATGCACCAGTCGGCGGAAACACTCGCGGGCCGAATCGCTTACCTGGAACTGACCCCGTTCACCGTTTCGGAGGTTCGCGGGACCAGCTCTCACGCTCCAGATACTTTGTGGCTGAGAGGAGGCTTCCCCGAGAGTTTTCTCGCCGACGATGACGAAGACAGCTTCGAGTGGCGCACGGCATTCATTCAGACCTACCTGGAGCGCGATGTGCCCGCCCTCGGGCCCAGGGTGCCAGCTGAGACACTTCGGCGCTTCTGGCAGATGCTGTCCCACAACCAGGGACAGATGTTGAACGGCGCTCAACTAGCCGCGGGCCTTGGAGTAAGTGGACAAACGGTCGCTCGCTATCTGGACATTCTCGTCGATCTGCTCCTCGTGCGGCGACTGCAGCCCTGGGCCTCGAACGCAAGAAAGCGGTTGGTACGATCTCCGAAGGTCTACGTGCGAGACAGCGGCCTGGTTCATGCCCTACTTGGCATTCGCACTCAGGAGGAACTACTAGGCCATCCCGTCGTTGGCCCCAGTTGGGAGGGTATGCTGATTGAGAATATTCTCACCAGTGTGCCTGCCGCAGTTCGGCCATGGTTTTACCGGACATCCGCTGGTGCGGAAATAGACCTCGTACTCGAATTCGGATCCAAGAACATTTGGGCGGTAGAAATCAAACGCTCGATCAGCAACCCTGTACCCAGCAAAGGCTTTTACGTCGGCTGCGCCGACCTCAAAGTCGCTCGCCAAATCGTTCTTTACCCCGGAAAGGAATCCTACCGGAGCGATCTGAAGACAGAAGTGATGCCATTGGATCAGTTCGTCAAAGAGCTTCCAACGCAGGCGCGGAAGTAGCAACGTGCATGCCCTGCTTTCTCCGCCTCACAAGTTCTGCATGGAGAAACTGCCAAGTGCAGGAGCCATCGAGCCGCCAACTCACTCTTCCATTCCTCGGTTACCCCGAAGCATTCAGTGCTTAGCGTACAATTTTGTCCGTTCCGAGCCCGTACCCCTACTTGACCGCGGAGAAGTGCGTCGTCTGGCTGTCCTTTGTCCGCCTCATCTTGCAGAACAGTGGCAGCGGGAATTGTCGGAGAAATTCTCGATTGATGCAGAGCTGGTACTTCCTTCAACGGCGCGCAGATTGGAAGCACCATGTCGCCTGGATGAGTCGCTATTCGATATTCACCCATTTGTCGTGGTCTCAACCGACTATATCAAGTCGGATCGCCGCCGCGACGACTTCCTGCGCGCATGCCCGGAGCTGGTGATTGTGGACGAGGCCCACACTTGCGCTGCGCCGTTCGACCAACGGGGCGCACGACATCAGCGCCATTCATTGCTGCAAGGCTTGGCGGCGGATTCTGACCGGCACCTCATCCTGGTCACCGCTACTCCTCACAGCGGAAATGAGGAGGCGTTCCGCTCATTGCTCGCCTTGCTTGACCCTGAGTTCGCCGTGTTCCCGATGGATCTTTCGGGGGCTCAGAATGAGCGACATCGGAAACGGCTGGCGGCACAGTTCGTACAGCGCCGTCGCGCAGACATTGAACATTACCTCGACGCAGACACTCCCTTTCCCGATCGTGAGGAGAAGGAGGATAGCTATAAGCTTCATTCCGAGTACCGCACCCTGCTCGATCGGGCGGTCACTTATGCGCGGGGTCTTGTACGAGATCGGGAAGGCAGTGAAGTCCGGCTGCGCGTACGGTGGTGGTCTGCACTAGCACTTTTGCGATCACTGGCGAGTAGTCCGGCGGCTGCCGCGGCAACATTGCGCAGTCGCGCGTCCGGCTTGGAAGGCGAAACCGTCCAGGAGATCGACAATATCGCTCGTCACACGATTCTAGATGCTGTTGATGAGGAGACGGCTGAGGCAGGCGATGTCGTGCCCGGCAGCGATACCGAATCGGAGGAGAGCGCCGACACGTCGGAGCGGCGAGAGTTGCTTGCAATGGCGACTGAAGCGGATCGCTTGTTTGGCGCGAAAGACAACAAGCTGCGCAAGGCAATTTCAATAGTAAAGGGGCTAGTTCGGGACGGTTTTCAGCCGATTGTCTTCTGCCGGTTCATCCCTACAGCGGAGTACGTCGCCTCGGCGCTACGCACTGAACTTCCTAAAGGCACTGCGGTGGAAGCGGTGACCGGTCTGCTTGCACCTGACGACCGCGAGGTCCGAGTGCAGGAACTCGCAAAGGCAGCCCGACGAGTCCTGGTGTGCACCGATTGTCTGAGCGAAGGTATCAATCTGCAGGATTCGTTCGACGCCGTTCTCCATTACGACCTTTCCTGGAATCCGACGCGGCACGAGCAAAGGGAAGGCAGGGTTGATCGCTACGGCCAAGCGAGTCCGATAGTTCGGGTTGTGACCTACTACGGTACCGATAACCAAATTGATGGAATCGTGCTCGATGTCCTGCTTAGGAAGCACAAGAAGATCCGCAGCTCATTGGGTATCTCGGTGCCCGTCCCCGTTGATACTGAGAAGGTGATGACGGCGTTGTTGAACGGTGCGCTCCTGCGCGGCGACGGGAGTCAGCTGGCACTTGATTTTGCTTCGCATGATCGAGAGACGCTTGAAGCCGAGTGGGAGAATGCGGCAGACCGGGAGAAACGGTCACGAACTTTGTTCGCGCATTACACGCTGGATCCCGCGGAAGTGGCCAGAGAACTCCAAGCAGTGAGGCGGTCGATTGGTTCTTCAGTTGATGTGGAACGATTTGTCCGAGAAGTTCTTGCTCAGCATGGCGCGCAAATAGAGGAGGAAAGATCCCGCAACGCTGCGACAGCCATCTATCTGAATGAGACACCTCATGCGGTCCGCGACGCCATCGGCGCAAACGGCAGTGGCGCTCCGATGAGAGTGCGGTTCTCCCTCCCGATAAAAAAGGGTGTCATCTACTTGCATCGCACGCAGCCGGCTATCCAGGGGCTCGCTGGGTATGTGCTCGACAGTGCGCTCGACGAAAAAATGGCCGTGCGAGCCGTCGCGCGCCGGTGCGGCGCTGTCCGTTCTCGTGTCGTTGCAGAACGCACGATGCTGCTATTGCTCCGCGAAAGGTTCCGTATCGAAACCGGACGTCTCAACCACACACAGGAGCTGCTCGCTGAGGATTGGCAGCTGGTTGCATACCGTCGGACGACGTCGGCACCGGAGTGGCTGTCGCGGGATGAGGCGGAGGGCCTGCTGGACGCCAAACCCGACGCAAACATCGCACCGGACGTGGCCCGGACTCACTTGGAGCGCATTATCGAAACTCTGCCTGCGCTCGATACGGAGCTAATGCGATTCGCCCGCGAACGCGGAGGAGATTCGCGAAGCCCACCGGCGCGTGCGCAACGCGACTCGATTAGCTGCCGGCCGGTTGATTGTTGAACCCAAACTCCCAGTAGACGTGCTCGGTGTCTACCTGTACCTCCCAGTCGCATGAGACGGCAGCCGTTCACCACAATAAGGACCGAGGGCGGCCTGTTTCCGCCTGACTTTCTTCGGCGAGTGACCGAATCTTCCTCCACGATTCCAGGCCTGACACCGGAGGCGTATCACCTCGTCGGCAAGGAGAAGCTGAACGAAGCGGCGAGCCGCGCATGGAACCGTTTACTTGGGATCTGGACCGTTTTCTACGCCACGAACGTACCGGCTGGAGATCCTGGAACGACGACGACACGCGAAAAGTGGTTGCTGCCGCTGTTTAGCGAATTGGGGTATGGCCGGTTGCAACAGGCCAGAGCGTTGGAAGTTAATGGCCGTAGCTATCCCGTTTCACACGGGTGGCAGAACGTGCCCATTCATCTCGTAGGGCGGAACATCGATCTCGACCACAGAACGGCAGGTGTCGCGGGTGCCGCACGGACCAGCCCGCACAGTCTCGTCCAGGAGTTGTTGAACCGGCGGGAAGAGTCGCAGTGGGGCCTCGTCTCAAACGGCCTTAAGCTGCGGCTGTTGCGGGACAACCGCAGTCTCACGCGTCAGGCCTATGTCGAGTTTGACCTAGTCGCAATGATGGAAGGCCAGGCGTTTTCGGATTTCTTCCTTCTGTGGCTGATGTGCCACCAGTCGCGAGTGGAGGCCGTTCCGCCGGAGCCTTGTTGGCTTGAGAAGTGGGCCACTGAGGCTCGCGAGCAAGGAACACGTGTGCTGGATGAGCTTCGGGATGGTGTTGAACGCGCCATTGAAGCACTAGGACGCGGTTTTCTAAGACATCGCGCTAACAGATCACTTCTGGAAAAACTACGTGTCGGCAGCCTCGACCGCCAAGATTACTACCGCCAACTCCTGCGCGTTGTGTATCGGCTGATTTTCCTATTCGTAGCCGAGGCGCGCGAACTCCTGCTTGTAGCGGAACCGGGCAGCCCTGCTGCGGAACGGTACGTCCGGTTCTATTCGATCGCGCGGCCAGTCGGAGAGGAACACCGCATGGCGATCTCTGGGAGTCGCTGCTCGTCGTTACGCGGGGACTGTCCTCAAACCAAGGTCTCCCGGAGCTTGGACTTCCGGCGCTTGGGGCTCTCCTCTGGAGCAATACCGCTTCGCCAGACCTCAACTCCTGCCAACTCGCGAATGGCGACCTTCTCGAATCTATCCGGGCGTTGGCATTCCGGGTCGAGCATGATCTCAGACGCAACGTGGATTGGCGGAATCTCGGGCCGGAGGAACTGGGCAGCGTCTACGAATCGCTGCTCGAACTTCATCCTGATGTCAATATCGAGGCGGCATCGTTTTCGCTCCGGGTCGCTGGAGGTCACGAGCGAAAGACGACCGGCAGTTACTACACTCCCACCAGCCTCGTGGATTGCCTGCTCGATTCCGCCCTTGACCCGGTACTGGAGCAGGCCACAAAGGCGACCGACCCCGAATGCGCGATCCTCCACCTTAAGGTCTGTGATCCTGCCTGCGGCAGCGGACATTTTCTCATCGCGGCAGCTCATCGAGTTGCACGACGACTGGCGGCCGTTCGCACCGGCGATGCGGAAGCATCCCCCGATGCTGTCCGCCACGCATTGCGTGACGTAATCGGCCACTGCGTGTACGGCGTGGATGTGAACGAGATGGCGGTGGAGCTCTGCAAGGTTAACCTGTGGTTGGAAGCATTAGACCCAGGCAAGCCGCTGTCATTTCTTGATCACAGGATTCAGAACGGTAACTCGTTACTGGGCGCCACGCCGGCGCTTCTACGCGGCGGTATTCCCGATGCTGCCTTCGATCCAATCGAAGGCGATGACCCAGAACAGTGCCGTTTTCTCAAGCGCTCAAATCGTCGCGAGCGAGAAGGCTTCCAAAGCCTGATAAATGCCGAGCCTTGGGAACGGGTAGGCGATCTCGCAAAAAACATGGCAGCCCTCGAAGACATTGACGATTCGACACTAGATGGCGTGCACCAGATGGAGAGGCACTATGCGGACCTGGTCCGGTCTGCGAGCTACGAATGTGGGCGGTTGTGGGCCGATTCCTGGTGCGCTGCTTTTGTGTGGCCCAAGACCAAAGATGCACAACCGATGACGGAGGACATGTTTCGCATAATCGAGCGAAACCCGATGGCGGCGCCGGAGGGCGTGCGGAATGACATCCGGCGGATGGCCAAGCTGTATGGTTTTTTCCACTGGCATTTGGCATTCCCGGAAGTGTTCCATGTCCCGAGCGCAACTGAACCTCTGCCGGAGGGACCCGGATGGATGGGTGGATTTGATGTCGTGCTCGGAAATCCGCCGTGGGACAAACTGACACCAGATTCGAAGGAATACTTCTCTCAGTACGACGCAAGCGTCAGATTTTCCAGCCGTGCTTCAGAGCGTGCACTCGTAGAAGAGTTGTTGACGGACAGCTCAATCCAATCCGGCTGGGCAGCACACCGAAGAGAGAGGTTCTCCGAAGTAGCGTTCTTGAGAAACAGTGGCCGATATGTATTGTTTGCCATTGGTAATCTTGGTAAGGGCGACCTGAATACATACCGGTTCTTCGTAGAACTTGCGCTCAGTGTTGTGCGCTCAAATGGCGTCGCAGCCCAAGTGGCACCCGAAGCGCTCTACAATGGCGCGAACTCGACAGCCATCCGTGAAGTGCTGATGAACAAGTTCACTCTTGAGTCACTATACGGTTTTGAGAACGCTCGTGAGGTGTGGTTTCCGGGGGTTGATAGCCGCACAAAGTTCTGTATATACGCAGCGAGGCGGGTTAGTAAGACTCAGACGTTCAAAGCCGCGTTCAACATTCGGTCCACACAGCAACTAGCATCCGCGATGACGACCGGATCACTGCAAATCCCCGTAGCGCTGGTTGTCGAATTCTCTCCCGATGCGCTTTCGCTTCTCGAGTTCCGGAGTCAGCGAGATATCGACATTTCGCTGCAGATGTATAAGTTCCACCCAAAGTTGGGTGACGAGTCAGCAGGAGAGCCTGTGCATTCGCAATCTCGTGAAATTGATATGACTAATGACGCGAATCTCTTCTGTGACGATCCATCTGGGTTGCCGGTGTACGAAGGACGCATGATCGATCAATACGATCATCGAGCAAAGGGATACGTATCCGGCCGAGCAAGAGCGGCTAACTGGGAAGAGCTCCAATTTGGAAGTCCAACAAAGCGGATCGCCCCGCAATGGCGAATCAAGCCAGAAGATGTTCCAGACAAAGATAGAGAGCGTGTTACACGATACAGAATAGGATACGGGTGGGTCGCGAGTCCGACAAACGAGCGCAGCTTGTTCGCCGCGCTGATTCCACCGAATACCATCGCCGGCAACGCGGTGCCGACAATCATGTACGCGCGCGAATATGAATGGATGTACGTCATATGGTTGGCAGCAGCCAACTCGTTCACGATGGACTTCCTTGTGCGAATGAAGGTTAGCTTGAACCTCACGTTCACACTGTTAAAGAGCCTCCCATTTCCGAGGCCGAATTCGCCCGACAGTGTAGTGCAGCTACTGGCGCCTTTGGTACTGGAACTGACCTGTACCGGCGAAGAGATGATGGGCTTCCGGATAGCGATGCGCGAGTTTGGGTTAGTACATCAAGTGCCTGATGACCTTCGGGCTCCTTCGGGTATTCTGGGCAGACGACTAGCCTTGAAGGCACTAGTAGATGCAATTGTGGCACGCGATGTATTTCATGTTGAGCGAGACGAACTTGCCTACATCCTAACGACGTTCCCAATCGTTAAAGAAAGCGAGACCGCATTGTATGGCGAATATCGTACTGAGCGTCTCGTCCTGATGGCATTTGATGCCCTGGACCGCGGCTGCGGTACCAGTGAGATCCTCGCCTCGCTCGGCGAAAGGACAATGCCGAATGTGTAACGCGGGATCCCCCGGACGCGGTAATCGAGAGCGACCATGGGGCTAGCGTAACCGTCAAATGCTCCCGCACTCACTTGCACCAGTTGTCATTTTCACTCCTTGTCCTCCCAGCCTCGTTACCACGCTACTGAGCGAGTCCTTGCGTACCAGTGCTGGACGCTGTGTTCTGGGGACTCTCGGCTTCCGATTCGCCCTTTGATGCCAGGCTCTTCATCTCTCCTTGGGTTCTCACCCGTGCTGACAACCGCGGAATCTCACTACGCTCTCGCCCTGCGGCACGGCAATGAAAACTCGCGCCCCTTCGGGGTTTTGGACTCCTCCCCCCTCGCTCGCTCCGGGTCCCCTTCCAAAACCTTTTCATCTTGGCACGCGCTCTTAGCCCGCGGCGCTCTTGGGAGTTCGCAGGTTCCGCGCCCTTCGGGAAGTATGTCCCGCACGGGATGAGAACACACACAAGGAGAATTACAATGAAAAAGCTCGTTCAAATTTACTCTCGGCCAAACTCAGGCCGATCGTTTCCATCGTCAGTTCTTGTCGCTCGATCGCCAGTACGTTTTGGCGTTGTTCGCGGCCGTCGGCGCCCACGCACCATCTCTACGCGAACATTCATGGCCGGAACCTCCGTCGCTGCGTCAGCGCGCCCAATCGCTCGTTCGCTTCTTGCAGGCTGAACCGATCTGGTTGCAGCGGCCCGAGTGCTTTCAGTCTCTGATCGATGCTCCGGAAACCGTCGTCCAGCGCGGTTCGCAGCAGATCCCAGGTCCCTGATGGTTGATTCGGGGTGAGCCTCCGTCAATATCTGAAATACCTGCTTCCCGCAAGACCGGATCGCACATCGCGGCCCCATCTTGTTGCCGTTTCAGCATCGGCCGATCTCCAGGCGGACCGCCGCAAGATTCGGGTGGCGTAGCACCCCGGCCATCCAGGCAGAGGGGCACATGGTCGCGTCCAGCACCGTCCTCAATATCCAGGACTCGAACATCCCACTCCCACATATGTAGGGTGTCGGAGACGTACAGGAACTTTTCCTGCCGGTGCAGCTTGAATTCGTGTAAGGCTTTCGATCGGGTCTTCCCGACGAAAGCTGTTGAACTCCTGGCCGTGGACACGAATGAGGTAACCGAGATCAGCGTTCCACCCGAGAATGGCATGGAAGATTTAGTGAAATTTTGGGAGATCCACCTCATCGGAGACCGAGACCAAGCGGATTACCATAGGACTCACTTGGCGTAGAACTGCTCGTAGAATCAAGCGCTTGAAGGAGGTAGTTCTGTCATCGCCCCAGACCACTCGCCCCCATCTGAGCATCACGTGCCCCCCGACTTTTTGACGCACTCCTTGCGAGGCTAAAGCCAACTTACACCCTCTCGCTTTTTACACAATCAACATTACGTCACCGATCAGAGAAAAACAGATCAGCGAAAAACTCTTGACTTCATTGCATTCAGGGGAGACAATCTACACATTTTGTGCCTTGCAGAGAGGCGCACCATTTTTCGCAAGTGCGGGATGCAATCAGCTACCAACAGCGAATCAGTTCATCTGCCAAAGCTCTAGTGAAAGGGAAATTCGCGCTTACTTACGGCGATTTTTGAGCGTCGTCTCGCGAAGAAATGAGGCATCGTGGACAAGACGCTAACCCGTCTTTACAGGCGAGCGTTAGATGACGAGTTCGCACGAATTTGGGCGGCAATCCTGGGACTTTCCGTTTGTGCAGGATTGCTGGATTTTATCCACGAGTACATCTCTTGCCGTGTGGGTAATGAGGTCATGCCATGGGGCACCATGGCAAGCGAATACGCGTTGTGGTGGTCGACTTATATCATCCTTGTCGTGATTGCGCTCCTAATGGCGCGTCGGTTCACGCTGACTCCTGGCACCGGGTGCTTACGTTACGATGTCGGTATCTGACAATGGGGTTGGCATGGACGAGGAGACCGCCGCGCACATCTTCGAGCCCTATTTCACGACGAAAGAGCTAGGGAGTGCAAGGGGGTTGGGACTATCAATCGTCCACGGGATTGTGGGACAGAGCGGCGGTGATGTTTCGGTGCAAAGCGAGCTTGGCAAGGGCACGACGTTTAAGATCTTTCTTCCGAAGTCGAGAGAGCAGCCCAAGGCCGCTTTGCAACAGGTGCCGGTAAGCCTGGACAGGCCGGCGAGGGAGACAATCCTGCTGGTTGAGGATGAGGCTGAACTGGCCCAAATGATGCGCGAAGTCCTTCAGAGCACCGGTTACCACACACTATTGGCAGCCAGTGGAGCAGAAGCCCTGCAGGTAGCCCAGAACTACGGGGGCGAGATCCAGTTGCTAGTGACCGACGTCATTCTGTCCAACGGGATGGATGGAAAGGAGGTTGCCGAGCGCTTGCAGGAGGTAAGGCCGAACCTCAGGGTGATCTACATATCTGGCTATAATGAAGTGCTGGTCGCTGCCGATTGCAGACTGGGAACGGCTGCGATCCTGTTGGAAAAACCCTTCAGTCTGGTGGTTTTCTGCGACAAAGTCCGCCAAGTTCTTGGGATAGCGATTCCTGATGAGTGGAGGGTCAGCGATGAGGGAGGTTTTGTTAGGCGCTCTTAAGTCTGCGGATCGCGTCGGTTTGTACTCATCGGTAGCCTTAGCATTTCCGGCACTATTAGAAAACCCTTCTGAAAATCGGCCCCTGCTCAACCTCGTAAACATCGGGTCTGTGCACCGTGAATCTTGGCGTTAGGAATGTGTGGGTTCCTAATCAGGCCACAGCAGAGATTGCTTGGGCTTCGTTCCTTTTCTGGGTCGTTACCGCTTTTTGATAACCGGCCTCGACTGATCAGCAAAGAGGACTGGTTAGAGCCAGCCCTCTTTGTGACGGTAAGAGTCTTAGAACTCCGCAACCAAGCCAAAGGTGAACATCTTGGCTGTGTCGTAAGTCGGAAAGCCCAGAATCGGATTGGAATTGAGACGCTTGGGCGCGCCCACCTGCCATCCCGATCCGGACCAGGTGTAGTTGTAGTTGATGTAGCTTCCCTTGAACAGGAAGTGATCGCTGATGCGATGGGTGAGATAGGTTTCGTAGACTTCGCCGCGCGTGTCCGTCTTGGGCGCGATGATGTCGTCGGCAGCCTGGGCAAAGTTGAACCAATACTGAGTACCGTGGTTGAACTCGAACCCAACCTTCGTGCGCCCATCGTCTTTTGGCACGCTGTACCGGACCCCCACATAGACCATCTGGCCATCGCGATTGACAGGCGTCTGAAAGGCATCGGTCATCAAGCCGCCAAACGGGGTGGTGAGTCCATTGGGTCGGACTCCCGACCAGTTGCCGCTGACGAAGAGATCAAACGGTCCCAGTTTCCTCTGCAGGTTTATGCCGTACAGATCGATAGCTCCCAGGTTCGCCGACGGCGCATAACGCATCACGACGGGGGCCCCAACGGCCGCTCCGGTGAGCGGATTGTTCGGCAGCACCATCAATCCATCAAAGCCATCGGTGACGTTCCAGGCTCGAGCCATCGTGACCTGTATGAAGGTCTTGTCGGTGTTGTAGAGATCGAAGTTTCCGCCGAACAGGTGCACGGATTTGACC
>Ga0075019_10001342_pt1 | contig 13936 bp, 10 predicted proteins | sample ColStrG_CSR_2013_FD_71473 | JGI IMG/M metagenome (GOLD analysis project Ga0075019, IMG submission 71473) | Freshwater sediment microbial communities in response to fracking from Pennsylvania, USA - Cold Stream Run_MetaG_CSR_2013 | ecosystem: Environmental > Aquatic > Freshwater > Creek >...
TCAGATGGGTGCCCTGGTCGGTCATGTTGCCGCCGGAATAGTCCCAGAAGTAGCGCCAGGAGCGGAAGCGCATGGGCTCCAGGTCGCGGTCCTTGGCCTTGCCGAGGAAGCGCCGCCAATCCAGCTTGCCGGGCAGCGGGGAATTGTCGAGCGGCCGGGAGACGTTCCAGTTCCACATGGGTTTCACCATGGTGATCTTGCCCAGGATGCCGCCATCGACGATCTGCTTGGCCTTGATCACCGAAGGCGCGCTGCGGCGCTGCATGCCGACCTGCACGATCTGCGAAGTCTTGCGTACGGCGCGGATCATCTGCTGGCTCTCTTCTAGCGAATGCGACATGGGCTTTTCGAGATAGGCGTCTTTCTTGGCGTCGAGCGCGGCGTAAAGCATGGGCGCGTGCTGATGGTCGGGCGAGGCGATCACCACGGCGTCCAGACCTGGCTGGGCCAGCAGATCGTGGTACTCTACATAACCCTTGGCATTGGGCGATGTTTTGAGGGCAGCCTGGAGATTGGGCTCGTAGACCTCGGCCACGGCCACGCACTCGGCGCCCAGCTTCTGGAAGTTGGTATTCAGGTATCGGCCCCGGCCTCCGGCGCCGATCAGTCCGTAGGAGAGGCGGTCATTGGCGCCCCAGGCGCTCCGTGGCACGAACATGGGCGCTGCGGCCAACGCGGTAGATAGAAACTGTCTGCGGTCCTGACTCATGGTGATGCGCTCCTTGCCGGTAACGATACAACCTTGCACCGGGTGATGCAACGGTGCCCCGTCTCCGCGTGCGGTACGCGATCACCCAAAGAGGATCACAAACCTGTGGTGCCCGCAACGGCCGAACTGCTAGAGTCGAATGATGCTCATTGCATCTGCCCTGAAAGAAAACGGAGGTATAGTTATGACCAAGCAACCGAAAGTTGCGCTAGGAACGCTCGGAAGATGGGTTGCCGCGGTTTTGGCCACAGTATGGATTCCCACATCGGCCCAACCGGTGAAAGTGCCCGTAGACCCTGGGGTGCGCGGCGGCGCGGCGGGCGCCGGCAGCCCCTTGCAAGGCCTCACCGCGGACGAAACTACGTTCTTTAAGGATGGACTCGTCAGGTTTGCCGATATCGAGGCGGTGACGGGAGGAGCCAACAATGGGCTCGGGCCGAGGTTCAATTCAAACCAATGCCTGTCTTGCCACTCGCAGCCGAATGCGGGTGGATCGAGCCCGGCACAGAATCCCTTGATCGCAATTGCCACTCTCAATGGGGCAAAAAACGTGGTGCCCTGGTTCATCGCGCCGAATGGTCCCGTCCGGGAAGCGCGTTTCAAACGGAATCCGGACGGAACTAACGATGGCGGCGTGCACGACATCTTTGTCATTACCGGCCGCAGCGACGCCCAGGGTTGCAACATCGCCCAACCCAACTTCCTGCCTGCCGGAAACCCGCCTTCCGGCCACGGCGGGAATCCGAACATCGTATTCCGCATTCCGACGCCGGTCTTTGGCGGTGGGCTCATCGAAGCGATCTCCGACTCGGCGATCCTCGCCAACATGAACGCCGACGCGTCGCAAAAGAGGCAAATGGGCATCCACGGTCACCCGAACGCGCACCTGAGCGGCAATGCCAACCGCAGTGGAAACGACGGGACCATTACCCGCTTCGGATGGAAGGCACAAAACAAGTCGCTTCTCATGTTCGCCGGCGAGGCGTACAACGTGGAGATGGGGGTCACCAACCAACTCTTCCCCCAAGAGCGCGACGAGACCCCTGGCTGTCTCTTCAACCCCACGCCCGAGGACACACTCAACTTCACGTCCACCCCTAATACAGCCGTCCTTTCGGACATCGAGGCGTTTGCCGACTTCATGAGAATGCTGGCCCCGCCCACTCCGGCGCCTGACAGGCCGTCCACCGTGAACGGACGGGCCGCTTTCACAAAGGTAGGTTGTGTCCACTGCCACACGCCGTCGTTTACCACGGGCAAGATTGCCAGCGGCTCCGCTACGAGCCCGAGCGCAGCGCTTTCCAACCAAACTGTGAATCTCTTCTCCGACCTCCTTGTCCACCACATGGGCAAAGGTCTTGCGGACGGCGTCACGCAAGGTGGAGCAGGCCCCGATGAGTTCCGAACGGCTCCGCTCTGGGGTGTTGGGCAACGCGTTTTCTTCCTGCATGACGGACGGACCAGCAATCTGGTGGAGGCCATCGAGGCCCACAAGAGCAAAGGCAGTGAGGCAAATACGGTCATCGACCGTTTCCGCAGGCTGCCGGCTGCGGAGCGGCAGGATATTATCAACTTCCTGCGGTCGCTCTAGGCCGGTAGGGCCGCAGGCGTCGCTCACATCGGTGGCCCCCTGCCACCAGCAGTCAGGCACCCGCTGCGGCAAACGAGGCTGCACTCGTCGAGGACCAACGGATCCATGACCTATGCGGTTGGAGAGGTTGGACGGTTCTTTCACCGCGGACGACGGGGTTATGATCGACGGTGGTTCCGGCGGTACAATCCCAGTCCGGCCATGCCCATTCCGATAAGAAGGAGCGTCGAAGGTTCGGGGACCGAAGGAGTGGAGGTGAAGGTTGCGATCAGGCCTTGGCCCGATGCCTGGCTGGTGATCTGCGCGCCCGGACCGGTTGTGTTGACGGAGTTTCCGTTTTCATAAAAAAGCTGCGTCACGCCATTCAGAAGGGAGCTGGTGCTGTTGGTCGGAAAGACGCCTACGAAAGGGTTGTACGAGGACGCCAGATTTAGCGAGAACGGGTTTAGGAGTACGTTCCATTGAGCCGCCTCGCCGGCCGCGCCACCCGTGATCGCGCCTGTGCCCGCAGCAACGTATACGCTGCCGCCGCTGTTGACATAGGCGATCAAGGCATTTAGGTCCGCCGCCGTCAAGTTGTTACCGGCGAGAAAAACCGCCTGATAGCCTTGTAATGTGGGCAAGGTGAAGTCAGAGAAAGTCCCGGTGTCCGTAAGGGTGTAAGCGCCTAAAGCGGTCTGCAGATCAGTTCCGGTAAGGCTGAAGTTACTCGAATCGATCCAGATACTTTTCCCGCCGCTGGCGCCGGTGAGAAACAGGGCGGCGTTCTGAGCGAAATTGGTGACATTGGTGGCGCCCGCCATCGTGAAGCCGGCATTGCTCAGCGTCCATTCATCGTTGTCCACGATGATGCTCCCCCCGAATGCGCTGCCGGCCAGAGCCAAAGCGCCCACGATCAATCGGAATTTGGCACGTGTCATTTTTATACTCCTCGGGTGTCAGAGTAGCACGGAATTCCCCGAGTTTCGCCAATGCTTCGGTTTAGTACTGTTAGTACTAGAGGGGCTAACTCGCTGTGGCTGCGGGACTTTTTGGCCAACTCTTCCTGTTCCATTTCAAGGCGCGACCCGGGGGCTCGCAGCCGGGCGCGGCCACTCCCAGTGGCGCGAGTGGTGGAGTAGTTGGTACATTTGTGGGGCAGGTTCAGCCTGCCAAAACCATGCAACTTCCGGCAAACATCGGCAAATACGAGCTGGAGGAATTTCTGGGCGGCGGCATGTCGCACGTTTACCGCGCACGCGACACGGTGATTGGCCGCACGGTGGCGGTGAAGATCCTCACCGAGGCCGGCTGCGAAGACGCCGAGGCTAAGGCTCGCTTCCTGGCCGAAGCCCGCATGGCCGGCAACATCTCGCACGACAACGTTCTCAGCATTTACGATTTCGGCGAGGACGAGCAGCACCGGCCCTTCATGGTCATGGAGTTTCTGCGCGGCGAAGACCTGCGCCACGCCATCAAGAACGGCCACACGGGCGATTTGAAACGCAAGCTCAAAATCGCGCTGCAGATCGCGCGCGCCCTGGGCTATATCCACACGCAAAAGATCATCCACCGCGACATCAAGCCGGAGAACGTCCACATCAACACCGCGGGCGTGGTGAAGCTGATGGATTTCGGCATCGCCAAAGCCGAAGGCCTGCAGATGACCCGTGCCGGATTCGTTCTAGGCACGCCGTATTACATGGCGCCGGAACAGGTGACCGGGGCCAATATCACCGAACAGGTGGACGTCTACGCTTTTGGAATTCTGGTGTTCGAATTGTTGACGGGCGCCAAGCCGATCGGCGGCGACACCGTGGAGCGGATCTTCTATCAGATCCTGAACGAGCCTCTGAACCTGGACCCGTTGTACCAGGCGGGCGTGCCGCAAGCGGTGTGCGACCTGGTTGCGAAATGCACGGCGAAAAGCCCAGCCGACCGGCCCCAGGGCTTTGGCCCGGTCTGCCAGGAACTGGACCGTATTCTGGCCGAACACGAAGCGCCCACCTCGATGATGCCGGAAGCGCAGCCGGCGGCGCCGGCCCCGACTCCGGCCAAGAGCACGAAGGGGTGGCTGCTGCCCGTGGTGGTGCTGGTGGCGCTGCTGGCAGTCGTGGGCCTCTACTTCGCCCTGCGCCCAACACCGGGGCCGGCGCTGGCCAGGAGCATCAGCACGCCGACCGGTGAAATGGTGCTGGTGCCGGCCGGAACCTTTCTGTTCGGCGAAAAGAACCAACCGGTCGACCTACCGGCTTTCTACATCGATAAGACCGAGGTCACCAACTCCGCCTATGCAGCGTTCTGCCAGGCTACCGGCCATCCGCTGCCCGAGCATTTCCGGCAGGACAGACCGAACTACCCGGTAGTTGAAGTTTCGTTTCTGGATGCCCGGGCTTTTGCCAAGTGGGCCGACAAACGCCTTCCCACCGCACGAGAATGGGAGAAGGCTGCACGCGGCGTCGATGGACGGGATTACCCCTGGGGAAAGCAAGCCGATGCGTCGCGCGCCAACCTCAACACTGACGGCCCGTGGGCCGCGGACGCCATGCCAAATGGCGCGAGCCCCTATGGAGCGCTCAACATGGTGGGCAATGTGTTTGAGCTCGTCGATCAATCGAATCCGCCGAACCCGCACGTCGAGCAGTTCCAAAACATGGATCCGCCTCCGGGACCGAACGATCTCTGGTACACCATCCGGGGAGGCGGCTTTAACTATGCTCATCCGCTGGTGCCCGATCTGGTCTGGGACGACACCACGGTCCCTGCCCGCTATAAGAACCTGAACCTGGGGTTTCGCTGCGTGCGCGACGCCCAGGCGGCAACCGGAAAGAACTGAGGACGGTGACGGTGCCACGCGCAGCGTGTGACGTTACACCAGCGCCAGCGGCCTGACCGGCGCGCCGGTCGCCCCGCGGATCTTCATCGGCGCGGCCACGAACGCGAACTCCCACACCCGGTCTGCCGCCAGTTCCTCGAGGTTGAGACACTCGATGATGTGTACACCGCTATCCACCAGCAGGTGCACGTGAGCGGGCATGGCGGGCGCAGGAACCTTTTCAAAGGCCACGGTATCCGCGCCGGCGGCAAAAATCCCGCGCACGCTCAGCCATTGCACGCCGGCGAGCGACGGCCCCGGACCGTGGGCGTCGCGCACATACTGCCGGGCATCTTCGAAGTACCTGGCCCACCCCGTGCGCAGTAGCACCACGTCGCCCTTGTGGATCTCCACGGCTTGCGCCCGCAGCGCCGCATCCAAATGCTCTGGCTTCACCTCGAAATCCGCACCCAGCGGAGCGTCGCCCAACACGCCCGCGATGTCCAACAGCACGCCGCGCCGCAAGATCGGCGCAACGGTGTCTATCGAATACTTCCGCAGGCCGCCAACGTACGACTGCAACTGCGCGACATCGTCACCGCCATGCAGCTTGCCTCCACAGGAGAAGTGGCACAGCGCGTCGATGTGGGTGCCCACATGGCTGCCCATGGCGATGGCGTCCGCGGCCGAACTGTTGCCCGCCGGCCCCACCGCGTCGCCGTGCTGTTTGGTCAGGCCGAAGAGAAACGGCGGATGCGTGGGGTAATGCGGCATCCCCGTGAAGTACGGCTGGGCCAGGTCGTAGACCTTGGCCGCCGTCAGCATTTCCAGCAGGCCGCTCATCAGAACGTATAGTGTAGCCCGAACTGCACCACACGCGGGCTGTAGAACATGGAGCTGATCACGCCGAACGTAGTGGAATTGATGTTCTGGTCGCCCGAGTAAAAAGTCGCGTGGTTCAGCGCGTTGATCGCATCCATCTGCAGCACCAGGTTCTTATGCTCGGTAATGTTGACGGTCTTTCTCAACCGCATATCGATGTTGAAGGTCCAGGGACCGTCGAAGTAGCGTTTTTGCAGCACGCCGATGGTGCCTGCCCCCGGATTGAAAAACACCTGCCCCGGAAAGGCCGGCGAGCCATCGCCGTTGACACCCGTGCCATCGGCCGGATTGATCGCCGATTGGGTGACGATCATCGGTCCATTCCCGGTCATTTGGAATTTCACGATGTTGGCCAGTTGCGCGCCCGTCAAGGCGGTATCGGCGGTGTTGTAGTACGACCGCGTCTGCCGGTTGAGCGTGCCGCGTCCCGAGAGAATCGAAAACGGCGCACCCGATTGCCACACCATGATGCTGCCGAAAGTCCAGCCGCCGATCACCCGGTCCAGCGGCCGGTAGTTCAGCCTGTGCCCCTTGCCGAACGGCAGGTCGTAGGAGCCATCGGCTTTGATCATGTGGGTCAGGTCGAAATTCGCCCGCGAGCGCTCAATCCCAGCATTGTTGATGTCCAGAAAGTGCTGGATTCGCGATTGGCTGTCGCCATCGGCGTCGCTCAGTACCTTGGAGAAGGTGTAGTTCGCCTCGAAGGCCAGCCCCGTCTTGGTGCGGTGGCGCGCTTCCAGTTGCAGCGCGTTGTAGCTGGAGCTCGAATAATTCGTCAGCATATCCGTGCCCAGCGCGTTCGGGTTCTGGTAGAAGTTGACCGAGCCGTTCAGGGCGTTGGTCTGGTAAAGGTTCGCCAGTTCCGCCACCTCGCCATCCTCAATGTAATTGCGTACGGTGGCACTGCTCAGCGATCCACCAGCCACCAGCTTAGGAAACACCGTGAGCTGCTGGCTGCCGGGAATGGTGGCATTGTAGGCCGGGTTGAAGACTCCGTTGCGCGCCAGCGCCAGAAAGCCGTTGCTCTGCGCCTTCAGGTAATCGGGCAGGAACCCGTTCTGCTGGATGATCACCTGGTTGAAATCGAACGCGCGGTAAGCGCCCACCACGTGATTCCCCACGTAGCGCGCCTCCAGCACGGTTCCCTTGAAATCGTGCTGAATCCCCACGGAGTACTGCTGCACGTGCGGATGCTTCAGATTGGGGTCGATCAGTCCCACCGTGTTGAACGGATTATTCAGGTAATTGGCGGCTACGGTGGTCGGGACCTGGTAGTCGGGGGCGACGATGGGCGGCACACCTGTCGCCACCCGGTATCCGAGTCCGGTTGCCGTCGCCGCTCCCTGAAGCCCCGAGTTGGCTTCCAGGATGCTCTCAGGAGCCAGGATGGCCTGATCGTTCACATAACTGAGCGAGTAACCGCCGCGGAACGCGGTCTTTCCGTCGCCGAAGATATCCCACGCGAGACCGATGTTCGGCGCGAAATCCTTCCACTCCCGATTGGTCCAGGGCCGGCCCGCCGAGGCACCCGCGAAATCGAGCGTCGCGTTGGAAAGCAGGGTCTGGACCGCGCTGCCCTGCAACACGGGCGAGAGTTCCAGCGAATCGCGTTCGTCCACGATGCCCGGCACCTGGTATCGTAGGCCCACCGTCAACGTCAGGGTGGGCATTACCTTCCATTTGTCCTGCACGTAGAAAGCGTAGTCGTTGTCCAGGAAGTGGCGGAGGAAAGGCGCCTTGGGCACGTATCCGGAAGTCCGGCTGGTCACGTTGTAGGTCTGACTGAAGCCATCGATGTATCCCCCGAGTGTCGCCAGCAACTGGTTCGCAGTCGCCAGGTCCGTTGTGCTAATGCCTCCAGGAAACTCGTTGCGCGCCAGCGCCTTCTGCCCCTGCCCCATGGCCAGCGAGTAGGTGGGGATCACCCCGGAGGCGTCGTATGACTCCACGCCAATGTGCTGCAGATGGAAGCCGAACTGAATGTAGTGGCGGCCGCGCTGCCACGCAGCATCATCGGACAGGTTGTAGGTGTTGGTGGTGCGGCCCTGCGGCTGAAACTCATTCACCGGGTCGCTGTACAACATGCCCGTGAGGTAGTAGGGGCCGAACTGCTGCGAACTCAGAAAGTAGCCATACGTCAGATTGAAGCCGCCGCGGACCTCGTTGGTCAGATGGGCCGAGGGCGTCCAGCGCCAGGAGGCGGCCACCAGGCTGGAATGCGTCGGATTGTAGACCTTGGGGACCAGCGAAAAATCGTTCTCGGCGTCGGGACGGTCGGAGTTGTCGCGATTCCAGGAATAGGAGCCGCTCACCGCATGCTTCGGATTGACGTTGTAATCGATCTTGCCGGTGACGTTATCGTTCAGTTCGTTATCCCGCTGGTTGAAGCGGTAGCCAGCGGTATTCAGGCCATCGCCCACGAGGTTGCTGTTGATCTTGCTGCCATCGGGCACCTGAGCTAACAGGGCCTGCATAACCGGATCGATGGTGATGCTGCGCAACCCCAGCAGGTTGACCTGGCGCAAAGTTTTGCTGTTGTCGCGGTAGGTGAAAATCCCGTTGCGTGCGCTGTCGGTGAGGATGGTGTTGGTTTGCGGCAATTGCTGATGCGCCCGAATAGCCTCGTAGGCCGCGTAAAAGAATAGCTTGTCCTTCTTGATGAATCCGCCGATCGACCCGCCAAACTGGTTCTGGTTGAGGAACGGCCGCGCGATTCCCGACTGGTTGTTGAACCAGTCGTTGGCCGCGAAGTGGTTGTTGCGGTTGTACCAGAAGACCTCGCCGTGAAATTCGTCGGTGCCCGAGGGAGTGGCGAACGCAGTTTGCGTGGCGCCTCCCGAGGCCGCCGCATTGGCGTTGGAGTTAATCATGGTCACCTGGCGTACCTGGCCGACGCGCAGTTTGTTGGGTGTGTAGTCGAGCGCGTTGTCGCGGATGTAGTTGTCCTGAATGTTGATGCCATCGAGCGTCATATTCGAATACGAGGTCCGCAGGCCGTTGATCACGGTGGCCGAATTGCCGTTTGAGACCACGCCCGGCTGCGTCTGCAGCACGGAAAGCACGTCGCGGTCCAGAATCGGCAGGTTCTTGATCTGCTCCATGCTGATGGTGTCGGCCACCTCCGCGCTGGTGGCGTCCACGCCCTGCACTTCGGCGCTCACCTCCACGGCTTGGGTCACACCGGCTAATTGGAGCTTGATGGGGGGGATGGAGGTCTCGCGCGCCGGATCCACCGACACCCCGCGGAGCGTGGAGGTGAGAAAGCCCTTGGAGTGAACCGTCAGGTCGTAATAGGCCGGGCGCACGCCGATGAAATTGAACAGGCCCTCAGCCGAGGTAGTGGTAGTCAGCAGCGGCTTTTTGCCGCCGGCCAGGTAGAGTTCGACATCGGCGCCGGGTACTACCGCGCCCGAGGAATCCATCACCGAGCCCGCGACGCGCCCCGAAAACTGGGCATGCACGGGAATTGCCTGAAGCAGGAAAAACAACCCACACACGTATCGCATATTGTTATTGAACCCTAAAATAAGACGTGCGGTGCGGGGAAGTGGTGCTTTTGACCACGTGCTTCCGGGTCGTCCATCGTGGAGACCGCCGGGCTCTGTCCTGTAGCGCCGAGAAGAAGCCGCCGCCGTAGGCAAGAGTTGCGACAATAACAGAGGGGGGATGTGTATGACGATCACGCTGACACCCGCTCAGGAGAGGGCCATCCAAGAAGCTATCGAGTCAGGGGCGCTCCGCTCGGTGGATGAGTTTATCGATACCGCGATTGCGGCGCTTCCTCATACCGAAGAGGCAGGCAACGGATTATCCCGGGAAGAAGCGGTTCGACGCATGGAAGAATTCGGAGAGAAGTACAAGCTGGAGTTCGGAGAGCCGATCACGCGCAAGTTGCTGCATGAAGGGCACCGCTATTGATGGAAGCGTTTGTTCTCGATGCGTCGGTAGCCTTTTCATGGTGTTTTCCCGGTGACCCGTCAGAGGACACCCCTTACAGCAGACGCGTCCTGGCGATGCTGAGAACCCGCGATGCCGTGGTGCCGGAAATTTGGCCTTTCGAGATAGCGAACAGCATTTTTGTGTCATCCAGCAAACGCCACAGAATCACCGAGCAGCAAATCCGAGAGTTCCTGGAGCGCTTGAAGCCGCTGCCCATCCGCATCGAGCCGTATTCGATGTGGGGGAACATCGGGCTGGAGTCACTGGCGCGAAAGTTGAACCTGGCGGCCTATGACATTGCCTATGTCGATCTTGCCCTACGCAAAAACCTTCCGCTCGCAACCTTGGATGATGCGCTCAAGGACGCGGCAAAGACGGAAGGGATACGAGTCCTTTCATAAAACTGGGACAAGCGCCGCCCGCTACCATCGCCTGGCTGTCCGACCCTGCCCAACCCGGCAACTCATTACAGGACGCAGCGAAAACCGATGTCGTCGCAATGGCCGCGGGCAGCCAGCCCGGACCTGCCGCGGAAGGCGATGCGCAGAACTCCAGGAAAGTCGTACCAGCAACCGCCGCGCAATACCCGCAACCCGGTTTCCCCCTCCGGCCCATGCGGATCGGTAGTGAGCTCGTCTGCGGGCAGGCTGGCGTAGTAGCTCTCCGAGTACCGGTCGGCTAACCATTCCCACACGTTTCCCGCCACGTCGTACAGCCCCCATGGGTTCGCATCGTAGGACCGCACTGGCGAGGTGCCGCGCCATTTACTTCCCGCGTAGTTTGCGTGCTCAGGCGTAATGTCGTTGCCCCAAGGGTATTTGAGGCCGTCCTGGCCGCCACGGGCGGCGTACTCCCACTCGGCTTCGGTGGGCAGCCGGCCACCGGCCCAGTCGCAGTAGGCCCTGGCGTCGTCCCACGTCACACTGACGATGGGATGATCTTCGTTAGTCCAATCCGGGTTGAATTCCGGGGCGGGTGGCATCTTGCGGTGCGGCCGTTCCTCGATAAAGCGCTTGTATGCCGCCACCGTCACCGGAGTCTCGCTCATCCAAAAGCCCGCCGTGATCTTCACCCGGTGACGAGGCTTTTCGCCCGTTCTCGCCTCGGTATCGCCGGGTGTAGCGCCCATCCAAAACTCTCCTGGTGGGATCCACACGTAGGAGAGGCCGTCCACGGAGTTCGTGAAGCGCTCCTCCTCCCCATCCGGCAGGACTCTCTCCATCCGCCTTGATACCGGACCGGCCACCGCGGACATGGCCGCCGTCATCGGCTCGGATGCCGGGCCGGCAAACGTGGAAACATCCCGGCAAAGGGTCTGGAACGCAGGGTCGGCGGCATCGTCGCGCCAGCCTGAGAGGTCCGCCGCCTGCACGCGCCGCAACCCACGGGGCGGCTGCACCCGCTCGATCAGAACCGGGACCAGGATACCGCGCCCCCTCCCGTCTTCCGCTTCTTCAATCACCCAGTCTTTCTTGACCGAGATCCCCGACCAAAGCACCACGACGCAGCGCGCTCTGCTGAGCTCTTCGTCAATTACCTCCGCGAATCTCCGGCCGGCGGGAATGTTCCGGTCCCACCACACGGACCAGCCCCGTGCCCTCAGAGCCTTCGCGATCGCCGCGGCTCGCTCCCGATCTTCGCTGGCGTAACTGATGAAGATGTCGGCCATCGCGTAAGGTACACTTTCTTCTGATGAATCGTAACACAGGGCCCGCGGCCTGCTTGTTGCTGAGTCACGATATGCGCAAACTTATATAGGCTGCTTGGCGAAAACCAATGATTACTACTACGCCGTACTTCACTCGGGTAAACCCTGGAGCCAAGGCAACCCCTGGTGCGGGCGAACTACAATAGATAAGGGAGGGGGTAGGCCAAGCTCTACGGGCCACCAAGGAAAGGCAACACAGGCAAGGATGCCTGTGCTACTAAGCATGCAACTCCATGAAATTGCCGCAGCCCTTGGATGCACGCTCCAGGGCGATGGGGGCCTCGAGATCTCGGGCGTGCTCGGCATGGAACAGGCCCGGCCGGGACACCTCACCTTCCTGGCTAACCCCAAGTACGGCCCGAAGGTGAAGCACACCAAAGCCAGCGCCATCCTGGTCTCGGAGCCGATCTCCGGCATGGACATCGCGTTTCTCATCTCCGAAAACCCGTACCTCGATTTTGCGCGCGCGCTGGCCCTCTTTTACCAGCCGCCTCGGCCGGCGCTGGGTATCCATCCGCTGGCCTGGGTGGCGCCCACGGCGGCGGTCGGCGAAAACGCCTCCATCGGCCCGTTCGCCGTGGTGGGCGAACACGTCCGGTTGGGCCGCAATGCCGTCCTGCATCCGCACGTGGTGATCTACCAAGGCGCCGAAATTGGCGACGACTTTCTGGCCCACTCGCACGCCGCAGTGCGCGAGTTTTGCCGCATCGGCAATCGCGTGATCCTGCAGAACGGCGTGGTAGTGGGCGGTGATGGCTTCGGCTTCGCCAAGCGCGCCGACGGCGCCCAGTTCAAGATCGTCCAGTCAGGGGTCACAGTTCTCGAAGACGATGTCGAAGTCCAGAGCCTGACCTCCATCGACCGGGCCACCGTCGGCGAAACCCGCGTCAAGCGCGGCGCCAAGATCGATAGCCTGGTCCAGGTGGGCCACGCCTGCACCGTCGGCGAGAATAATATCATCTGCGCGCAGACCGGCCTGGCTGGCAGCACTATTCTCGAGCGCAACGTACTGCTGGCCGGGCAGGTGGGCTCTTCCGGACATCTCACGGTGCACGAAGGCGCCATCGTTTACGCCCAGAGCGGCATTGGCGGCGACGTGCCGGCTGGCGCCCGCATTTCCGGATCGCCGGCCTTCGCCGCCAACGAATGGCTGCGTGCTATAACGGCTTTTCCCAGACTTGCCGATATATTGAAGAGTGTGCGCGAATTGAAGAAGAAAGTGGAAGAACTCGAGGAGCATGTCAAGCCCAACCCCACCGCGTAGCGAACGAAGGCCCGTCGCTTACTTGAACCAGCAGTTTCTCAACAGCCCGGATGCGCGATTGATGCGCATCATGGCTGAGTTTCTGGAGCCATTCGCCCACTTCCGGCGTGAGAAGATCCGGGACACAGTGGTTTTTTTCGGCTCCGCGCGCATCCGTGAAGACGGCCCCCTGGGAAACTACTACCGCGACGCTGTCACGCTGGCTCGCCTGCTCACCGAGTGGTCGGTGCAGTTTACCAACAGCACCCGCCGGTTCGTGGTCTGCTCGGGCGGTGGCCCCGGCATTATGGAGGCAGCCAATCGCGGCGCGTACGAGGCTGGAGGGATGACGGTCGGTCTCAACATCGGGCTGCCCTTCGAGCAGCTTCCCAACCCCTACATCACGCCGGAGTTGAGCTTCGAGTTCCACTACTTCTTCATGCGCAAGTTCTGGTTCGCCTACCTGGCTAAAGCCATGGTGGTTTTTCCCGGCGGCTTCGGCACTCTGGACGAAATGATGGAACTGCTCACGCTCTCCCAAACCCACAAGCTGGCGAAGAAAATCTCAATCGTCCTGTACGGCTCCGAATACTGGAAAGAGATCATCGACTTCGACGCGCTGGTCAAACACGGAATGATCTCCCCCGAAGACCTGAGTCTGTTCCAATACGCCGACGATCCGGCGGCGGCTTTCGAACTGCTGAAAAAGGACCTGGAGCCTTGGGCCCACCAGCACGACACCCCGGAGACCCCGGCGATTTCGAAATCCGTCAACCCGCAAAAGCCAGAGGGAGCCTGACGCGTGTTTCGCCGTGGCGTGGCGCCCGGGATCGAAATCCGGCTCTTCGACCTCCAGGAGGCGGAAGCCATTTATGCCGAAGTCAATCGCGGCCGCGAGTATCTGCGGCGCTGGCTGCCTTGGGTGGACTTAACCACCTCGGCCGCGGATATCCGCGAGTTCGTTTCGCGGGTGCGCGGGCAGTACGATGCCAATCAAGGACCGCAGGCCGGTATCTGGATTGAGGGAGCGTTCGCGGGCTCGGTGGGCTGCCACCCCGTCGACTGGCACA
>Ga0075019_10001344_pt1 | contig 13925 bp, 8 predicted proteins | sample ColStrG_CSR_2013_FD_71473 | JGI IMG/M metagenome (GOLD analysis project Ga0075019, IMG submission 71473) | Freshwater sediment microbial communities in response to fracking from Pennsylvania, USA - Cold Stream Run_MetaG_CSR_2013 | ecosystem: Environmental > Aquatic > Freshwater > Creek >...
GGCTGTACCACATCTATGAGGCGGCGCGTCGTGAAGGGGCGCGGGTGCTGTTCGCCAGCTCGAACCACGCCATTGGATTTCATGAGCGGGCCGAGAAGCTGGACGACGACTGTCAGCTGCTGCCGGATGGCTACTACGGCCTGTCCAAGGTCTATGGCGAGATGATGGGCCGGATGTACTGGTTCAAGCACGGTGTGGAGAACGTCAATGTTCGCATCGGCAGCTGCTTCCCGGAGCCGACCGAGGAGCGGGGCCTGTCGACCTGGCTGTCGTTCGCGGACATCTGCCGCCTGTGCGAGCGCGCGACCTTGGCGGAGGCCACCGGAAGCTGCGTGATCTGGGGCGCTTCGGCCAACAGCCGCACATTCTGGGGCAATGATTCGCGGGCCGCGATCGGCTGGCAGCCGCTGGACAGTGCGGATGCCTATGAGAACCAGGTGAAAGGCAAGGTCAGCGGCAACCCGGTGACCGAGCGCTACCAGGGCGGCGGCTACACGGCGATGGACTACACCCGCAAGGAGATCGCGCAGGGCCGGCTGTTCGCGAAGACCTGAGCGGAGCCTACTCCGCCGTCTCCTTCTCCGGCTCTCCCTCCGGCACATGCGCCTTGCCGATCGGCATGCCGCTGACGTCGCCGAGGCGGACGATATCCAGCAGCAGCGCCTGGCGCAGCACGCGTTCCTCGCGGCCGGTGCTTGTGTCCAGATGCAGGGAGATGCCGACCTCGTAGCCGTCGCCGGTCAGCGCGTTGATGCCGACGTCGACCTTCTCGGCCACCACGCCCGCCCGCGCGCGCAGCATCTCGCCCAGCGCGTTCACGAAATTGTCCACGGCGAGCCGGCCGGCGGCGTAGGGCAGCACCAATGTGGAGGTGACCCTGCGGGTGCGACGGCTGCCGAGATTGTCGATCGTGGCGTCGGACAGCTTGCCGTTCGGCACCACGATCAGGCTGTCCTCGGCGGTGCGGATGCGCGTCGAGCGGATGCCAACGTGCTCGACGGTGCCGCTGCGGCCGTCGGCCACGATCGAATCGCCGCGGCGGAAGGGGCGGTCCATCATCAGGATGACCGCGCCAAACACGTTGGACAGCGTCTCGCGCGAGGCGAAGGCGACGGCCAGGCCGGAGATGCCGAGGCCCGCGATGATGCCGCTGGTGGGGATCGACAGGCGGTCGGCGATATACAGGAACGCGCCCACCACCAGCGCCGCGCGCAGCGCGAAGATGGTCATATAGACGCTGATCTCATCGAGGCTGCCGGGCCGCGCCGCGGCGCGTCGTGCCGCCCCGGCGCTCAGCGCGTCGGCCAGCAGGAAGCCCGACCAGACGCAGCCGGCAGCCAGCACCACGGCGCACAGACCGTCGGTCACCACGCGCACGGCCAGCGGCAGGCCGAGCGGGAAGGAGCCGAGGCTCCAGGCCAGGGCGGCCAAGGCGATGGTGAGCGGCACATAGAGATGGCGCTGCGCCGACAGCGCGTGCTCGCCGACCCGCCAATGCACCAGCCGCACCGCGATGATGCTGATCAGCCAGGCCAGCAGCGCGCTTGCCAGGATCAGCAGGGGAATACCGATGAGCTGCCAGATCTCCAGCGCGCCGACCCGGCGCAGCAGGGCGGGGGCGGCCAGTACCAGCTCGTGGCGCAGCTGGAAGAATGCGGAAGCCGGAATGCGCAGCTCGGCGCCGGTGCGCACGGGGGCGGAGCCGATGGCGGAATAGATGTCGCGCACCGAAGCCACGGTGTCGGTGGTGAAGCGATAGGGGCCGATGCCGCCTTCGCCAGTGCCACCGATGGCGATCACGCCGAGCGGATGGCGGAAGATCACCGTCACGTCCTTGGTGGTGGGATCGTCGGGGATCTCCTGCAGCACGATCGGGCCGATGCGGTCGATCACCTGCTTGAGGAACTGCACGGCGAGGTCGCCCTCGGCGGTGCGGGTGGCGATCGGGAGGGCGGAGAGGTCGAGCGTGTCGCGCGCCTGGTCGGGCCCGTTGCCCTGCCAGTCGCGGAAGGCCGTGAGCAAGGCGCGCATGGTGTCGCGCGGGCTGCGCAGCCGCAGATAGGCCTCGGCACCGGCAGGCTTGCCGCCATCGCGCGCCAGCAGGGCGGTGCGCATCTCGGCCATCGCGGCCTCGCCGGGATCCACGATGCGCCACTTGCCGGCGCGGTCCTTCTGGAAGCTCAGCTTGATCGTGGCGCCGCTGCCGGACTGGGTCAGCGTGATGTCCTGGGTGTCGCCGGTGGGGGCGGGAATTTCGAACAGCTTCACGGTGGTGAGGTCGATGAGCTGATACAGTGCCTGGGTGTTCTGCAGGCGTTCGATCTTGGGCAGGGATTGCGGCTGCTGCACCACCAGGTTGGCACGGCCGAGCTCGTCGTCCTCGCCATCGGCGGCGCGGATGCCGGCGAGCAGGAAGCTTCGCAATGTGGTGCGCGGGGTCGACTGGTCCATCTGGGTGGCCCGGGGGCGCAGGCCCATGCGACCGCCGGTCCACCATTCGCCGTTGTCGTACTGGCCCATGAAGGAGCTGAAATCCGGCGCCATGCGGAAGCTGAAGCGGCCGCTGCGTCCCAGCTCCTTCCAGGTGCCGGTGAGTTCGCGGCCCTTTGCCTCGCCGTCGAGTTCGCCGCCGAGCAGCGGGTAGCTGCCGTGCACCTTGGTGCCGGTCTGGGTCAGCTCCATTCGGGCAGCGCCGCCCGACCAGTTGGCGTGCCAGCGCCCGCTCCAGCTCCGGCCGTCGTCGGTGGCGCCGGCCGCGTCGCTGTCGGGCTGCGTGTCGCCGTCCTGCGCCCGGGACGGACCCGCCAGCGCCAGCAGAGCGAGCAAGGCAAGGGTGATCAGGCGCATCGGGCCACTCCGGCGAAAGGTCAAACCCGTGCCGTGAGGCGACGACGTACGTGTTCCAGAGCCTCGCCCTGGGTGATCCGCGGGGCGCAGGGATGCAGGAAGACCAGGCTGTCCGGCGCCTCGGCGGCGTTGGCGAAGCTTGCGGGGTCATCGACCTCGAGCAGCGATTCGCAGGCCAGGCCGTTGGCGCTGACGATGTCATGGCGGTCGAGCAGCAGGTGGAAATACTGGATCTCGGCCGCGTCGAAAGTCGCGATGTCGTGCCCGTCCACCAGATGGCGGATCGGGATGAGCACGCCGTTCACGAACACCGCGTGTTCCGGTGACAGCACCAGGTCGCGGTACGGCAAGCCGGCGCCGAAGCTTCCGGCGCGCACGCGGATGGGGTGGACGTTGGCGGGCGTGGCCGGTGCCTGCAGGTCGAAGTGGCGATGCCCGATCCAACGTAGCGGCACCGCGCCGCCGGCGAAATGCGCCATCACCTGGTCGCCCGCGCGCAGATCCTCAACCAGCCTGGGTCCTGCATCGGTTTCGATCAGCGTGCCCGCGGCAAAGCAGGCCACCGTCACCAGCGTGCCGTTGCTGCCGTCGTTGCCGGTGGTGAAGCCGGTGACGCCGCTGGCCAGGCTGCTGAGCTGCACCTGGGTGGAAACGCCGTTGGACGTCACCGTCAGCGTATTGCCCGACAGCACCGCGGTGGTGCCGCTGTGCCAGGTCAGATACCCCAGGTCGATCTGGTCCTGATAGGCGATGTTGGTGATGGCGGTACCGGGGAGGGCGGCCTGGACATCGATCTTCAGCGTCGAGACGGCGCCGGTGTTGAAGGTCGTGATGCCGGTGCCGGCCGATGCCGCCGCGGACAGCTCCACGGTGGCGCCGTTGAGCACGATGCCGCCGGTGAAGCTGTTGCCGCCGCCAAGCTTGAGGCTGCCGCCGCCCTGCACCCACAGCCCGCCGCCGCCGGTCAGCGTCTCGGACTGCGTGTCGTAGGTGGTCCCCTGCAGCACCGGCGCCGCGTTGGGCAAGGTGTTCACCACCAGCCGGTTGTTCTGCAGCATGCTGCCGGACAGGTTGATGCTGTTGGTCATCCGGCCCACGGAGATCGAGACCGCGTTGGCGGCGCCGCTGGCTCCGCTCGTGTTGGGAAACCAGGGGTCGCCGACATCGAAGCGGAACTGGATGGCGCCGCTGGAATTGACCGCGAACCAGATTGTACCCGCGCCGAGCCCGCCGACCTGCAACTGGTTCTGCGGCACGGTGTTGGGCAAATTGGGTGGATTGGCCTGCACCGCGCCATAGCTGCGGGTATCGGCCTGGGGTTCGGTGAAGCCGGGAATATTGGCGAAATGGGCGATGTTGCTGCTGTCCACCACCGAGACGGCATAGACAGCGGTCGTGGTCGGATCGAGCCCGGCGTTGGCCACGCCAGGCGTGGGGTTGGTGGAGCCATAATAGCCCCAGTCGGCCAAGGGTACTGCCACCGGTGCGCTGGTGACGATCATGGTGTGGCCGGTATCGCTGGTGGCGCCCAGCGTGGGGTCGGTCGGCGCGGAGGCGTTGCTGGGATCGGTGTAGATGCCGGTTGCATAGGCGATGATGTCGCCGGCCTGCAGGGTCGAGAAATCGGTGACCGAGGTAAATCCGCTGCCGCCGACCGCAAGGCCGTTGTTGGCATTGAAGAAATACGACAGCACATCCGCCCGCGCCCAGGGCTGGGCCGCCTCGTTGATGGTCACCTGCGCGCCATTGTACGCCGTGACGTTGCCGGGATTGAAAATCGCATCAAGCCGCTCGGCCGCGAGCACCGCCTGGTGCAGCGGTGCCACCGAGGACAAGGCATAATTCACCCAGCCAGAGCAATCCGTGTAGATCGTGTAGGGCGCCCCGCTGGTCAGCGTCGCCAGCTGCACATCCGTGCTGCCATGCGCCAGCGTTTCGTAGGTGTAGGCGGTATATCCGCTGCTGCCGTCAACCAGCGTTTGAACGGCCGTGGCAAACGACGAGAGAGATGTCGGCAACGAATCAGTCTCCTAGGGCGACGATGTCACTCTATTGAGACCACGGGAATTTGAACAGTCTTGTGCAACAATGACCCGCACTTTTACCAGAGCTTGCGCGCGCCGGTCGGGTCCACCCCGTTCAGCACCTCACGGCAGGTGAACAGCATCAGCGCCAGGCCGAGCCCGATGACGATCAGGTTGCGCAGCCAGATCGCCGGCGCGCGGAAGAACCGGCCCTTGGTCAGCCGGATCTCGTTCGCCGAGGCGCCATAAACGAACAGCACCAGCACCACCAGGAACACGCCATGGATCACCTTCGGCCAGGGCTCGTGCACGGTTGCCGCCATGTCCGGCCGGTCGATCAGCAAGGCGACAAAGAATGTCCAGCCAAGCCCGACCAATGACGCGACAAGCAGGTTCATGCGCGTGAGACCCGCCCTTCCAGCGGATAGGACGGATCGTTGTAGCCCGGCGTGGAGGGATGCCCCGGTGTCACCAGCCGATCGACCAGCGCCTCGTCCTCGGCATCGAAGCAATAGGCGAGGGCCCCGACATAATCCTCCCACTGCGCCTCGGTGCGCGGGCCGGTGATGGCGCCGGTAATCAGGCGGTTGTTCAGCACCCAGGCCAGCGCGAACTGCCCGGCGGTGATGCCCTTCTTCGCCGCGTGGGAGGCCAGGGTCTGGGCGATGTGCAGGCTCTCGCTGCGCCATTCGGTCTCCAGGATGCGCTTGTCCTGGCGCCCGGCGCGGGTGCCTTCGGGTGGCGGCACATCGGGCGTGTACTTGCCTGTCAGCACGCCGCGCGCCAGCGGCGAATAGGAGAACACGCCGAGCCCGAGTGCGGCGCAGGCCGGCAGATGCTCCACTTCCGGCATGCGGTTCAGCGCATTGTAATAGGGCTGGCTCACCACCGGCCGCGGCGTGCCGATCAGGTCGCAGATCCGGCTGATTTCCGCCACCCGCCAGCCGCGATAGTTGGAAAGCCCGAAATAACGGATCTTGCCGGCGCGCACGAGATCGGCAAAGGCGTGCACCGTCTCCTCCAGCGGCGTGGTGTGGTCTTCCTTGTGGGCATACATCACGTCGATCACATCGGTGCCGAGCCGTTTCAGGCTGGCATCCACCGCATAGAACATATGCCGGCGCGACAGGCCGCGGCCGTTCGGGCCGGGATCGGTCGGGTTGGCCAGCTTGGTCGCCAGCACCCACCACGAACGGTGCTGCGCGATCGCCCGTCCCACCACCTCCTCGGAGGCGCCGTCGTTATAGACGTTGGCGGTGTCGATGAAGTTCACGCCCTGCTCGCGCGCGCGATCGACGATGCGCCGCGAGGTCGCCTCGTCGGTGGCGCCGCCGAACATCATCGTGCCCAGGCACAGCGGCGAAACCTTCAGACCCGAACGACCCAGGCTGCGATAGTCCATGACATCCCCCAACGGCTCATGCCGTCCGGGGATATCATGCTTCAGTGATAGTGATAACCCGGGCGGTGCCAGGGCCGGTACGGCTCCACCACGCAGCCCGCGAGCGACATCGTCGCCAGAGCCAGGCACAGGCAACGCAACCATAGCTTTCCAGACATCGCGCTCTCCCATCCGCCACTCACCCTGCCGTGGTAGAACGCAATCGGGGCGAAGCTGTGGCCAGGGTGTGGAGAAGCTGTGCCCTACGTCTTTGTCACGTTCCAGAACAACGGGATCGGCCCCTTCAAATGCCCTGAAATGTTGCGGCCAAAGGCGGCGGACTGGAAATACTGCCCCAAGGGCACGTAGAACGCCTCGGTCAGCACGATCTGCTGCATCTCTCGCGCCAGACGCTTCTTTTCCACATCGTCATTGCTGTCGATCCAGCTGTCGCGCAGCGTCTCGATCTGCGGATTGGTCGGCCAGCCATACCAGGCGGCCCCGCCATTGCCGCGCATCGCCGGCACCGTCAGCGGATCGGCATAGTCGAGCGCGCTGAACGAGGTGGAGAACAGCGACCAGCCGCCCTTGTCCAAGGGCTCCTTGCTGGCGCGGCGCTGCACCACCGTGCCCCAATCCATCGGCTGGTCGTCCACATTGATGCCGATGCGCTTCAAGGTCGCCGCCGTCACCTGCGCCATGGCGTCGTAAAAGGGCTGGTCGGTCGGGTGCATCAGCACCACGCGCTCGCCCTTGTAGCCACCCTCGGCCAGCATCGCCTTGATTTTCGCAACATCGATGCTGGGCCCGCCCAGGCGATCCATCGCGGCGTCGTTGGCCAAGGGCGTGCCGGGCGCGAAACACCCGACGGGCGCGTTGTACGAGGTCGCATCGTCGCCCATCACCGCCTGCATCACCTCGGCCGGATTGATCGCCGCCAGAATCGCCTGGCGCACCGCGCGGTTGGTGGTGGGCCCCTGCAGATGGTTGAAGCGCAGCACCGGCCACAGCCCGTAGGGGTCGAGCTTGGCCACGCGCACCGCGGGGTCCTTGGCCAGTTGCGGAATGAGGTCGGGCAGCGGGATCTCCCACCAATCCACCTCGCCGGTGCGCAGGGCGGAGGCCGCCGTGGCAGGCTCCGGAATCACCTTCCATTCCACCCGGTCCAGCATCACCCGCTTGCCGCCCGCAGTCAGGCTCGGCGCCTCGTCGCGCGGCGCGTAGCCCGCGAACTTCTCGTACACCGCGATGGAACCGCTGACATACTCGTCCGCCTTGAAACGGAAGGGGCCGGAGCCGACCATCTCGGTCACCTGCTTGTACGGATCGGTCTTCGCCAGCCGCTCCGGCATCATCACCGGCGGACTCGGCAGCAGCTTCGCCAGTGTCGCCAGCAGCGCCGGGAAAGGCTTCTTCAGCCGGAACACCAAGGTGCGGTCGTCGGACGCCTCCAGGCTGTCGAGCCGCTCGGCCAAGGTCTGGCCCATCGAGTCGCGCGCCATCCAGCGCTTCAACGAGGCCACGCAGTCGCGCGCGAGCACCGGCGTTGCGTCGTGAAACATCAGCCCTGGCCGCAGCGTGATCGTCCAGCGCCGGCCGTCGTCCTCGACCGTGTGGCCCGCCGCCATCTGCGGCCGCGGCGTCAGCGTGTCATCCAGGCCATAGAGCTGGTCGAACACCAGGAAGGAATGATTGCGCGTCACCGTGGCGGTGCCCCACAGCGTGTCCAGGCTGGTCAGCGCCGCCTGCGGAATGAAGCGCAGCACGCTGGCCTTCTGCGCCAAAGCGGGGCGCGCAAGCGTTGCGGCAGCCAGCCCCGTGAGCAGATGACGACGTCTCATGACCCCTTCCTCCCGCATTTTTTTGTGGTCGGAACCCTACACCAGCCCGTGAAATTCGCCGAGAGCAGCGCCTTCGCGAAATTCCCGTCAACGCGTCCGTCATAGTGCCGATAATAAGATGTTCATCAACACTCTGAAATTGCACAGTTTTTTCTGAGGTCTATCCTTCTTGCCGAGAGAAGGATCAGGTGCCATGAACGATATCACTGCCTCGACAACCATTCTCATGTCCGACCTGCTGTCGGCGCCGTCCGACCCGCCGATGGATGAGGGCGCCTCCGTCCTGGCCCGCTCCGGGTTGTTCGACGCGGACTGGTATCTCCACTGCAACCCCGACATCGCCGCAGCCGGGCTCGATCCCTTGCTGCACTTCCTGCACCAGGGCTGGCAGGAGGGTCGCCAGCCCAACCCGTATTTCGACGCCGAATACTATCTGGCGGAAAACCCCGAGGTGGCCGCCGCCGCGGTCAATCCGCTGCTGCATTACATCCTTGCCGGCGAGGCCGATGGCCGGGCGCCCGGGCCCGTGTTCGATCCCGTCTGGTATGCCAACCGCTACGTGGTGCCGCCCGGCACCAAACTGCTGCGCCATTTCCTCGAACGCCGCTTCACCGGGGCCGTCAGCCCGATCGCCGAGTTCGACCCGGTGCACTACCTCGCCACCAACCCCGACATCGCCGACGCCGGGCTCGATCCCTTTGATCATTATCTGCGCTACGGCTTCCGCGAAGGGCGCGATCCCTCGCAGTGCTTCGATACCAAATTCTACATCCACCGCTACCTCGGCGGCGAGCTGGAACAGAACCCGCTGCTGCACTGGCGGCAATGGCGCCACGCGCTGCAGCTGCACACCAGCCCGCCCGAGCACGAACGCAGCGTGTTCGACGAGGTCCGCCGCTTCAGCCGGCCTGGCAAGGAGGCCGAGCTGCCCCAGCCGCTGCCGCGCGGCGCCGCCAGGCGCGCCAAGGTGCTGGCCTATTATCTGCCGCAGTTCCATGCCGTGCCGGAGAACGATGAATGGTGGGGCCCGGGCTTCACCGAATGGACCGCGATCTCGCGCGGCATGCCGCGCTTCGCCGGCCACTACCAGCCGCGCATTCCCCGCGAGCTCGGCCACTACAGCCTCACCGATGTCGAGACCATGCGCAAACAGATCGCCATGGCCCAGGCCGCCGGCATCTTTGGCTTCGTGCCGTATTTCTACTGGTTCAACGGCCGCCGTCTGCTGGAACGCCCGCTCGAGGCGCTACTGTCCGACCGCAGCCTCGATTTTCCTTTTGCCCTGATGTGGGCGAACGAAAACTGGACCAGGCGGTGGGATGGCTCCGACAAGGAGGTGCTGATCAGCCAGGACTATCATGCCGCCGACGACGCGGCGCTGCTGGATTGCTTCGCGCGCCACTTCGCCGATCCGCGCTACATCCGTCTTGGCGGCAGGCCGGTGCTGATGGTCTATCGCGCAGCACTGATCCCGGACTGTGCCGCCACCATCGCCCGCTGGCGTCGCATGTTCCGCGAACGTCACAACGAGGATCCGATCCTGGTGATGTCACAAAGCTTCGGCGCCATCGACCCCACCGAATTCGGCTTCGACGGCGCTATCGAATTCCCGCCGCACAAGCTCACCCAGGATCTGCGCATGCGCAACCAGGAGATGCGCGCACTCGACCCGCAGGCCAGCTTCCAGATCTTCGCCTATGACGACCTCGTGCAGGCCTCGCTCGCCGAACCGGAGCCACACTTCCCGCTCATCAAAACCGCTGTGCCAGGCTGGGACAACGACGCCAGGCGAGAAGGCCACGGCATGGTGCTGCATGGCTCGACGCCCGCGAAATACCAGGCCTGGATGGAACAGCTGGTCGACCGCACCGAGGCCCGCCGCTTCTTCGGCGAACGCATCGTCTGTGTGAACGCCTGGAACGAATGGGCGGAAGGCGCCTATCTGGAGCCTGATATCCATTACGGGGCCGCTTATCTGAACGCCACCGGCCGGGCAGTGGCGCGCCTGGCGGCCACGGAGGCTCCCGAACGCGTTCTGCTCGTCGGCCACGACGCCTTTCCCGCCGGCGCCCAGATGCTGCTGCTGAATCTGGGCCGGGCGTTGGCGCGCACGCACGGCATCGCCGTGGAGTTCCTGCTGCTGGGCGAGGGCGCCTTGCTCACGGACTATGCCGCCACAGCGCCCACCACGGTCGCGCGCGACCGCAAGGCGATCGCAGCCCGCATCGCCGAAGCCGCGGCCAGCGGCATCACCCGCGCGCTGGTCAACACCACCGCCGCCGCCCAGCTCATTTCCCAACTGCGGCGCGCCGGCCTCGAAAGCGTGCTGCTGGTGCACGAGATGCCACGGCTGATGGAGGAGCACGGCCTGGTTCCAGGCGCCCGCGCCGGTGCGGAGGCTGCGGCGCGGGTGATCTTTCCCGCCGCCTGCGTGCGCAGCGCCTTTGCCAGCGTGTCCCCGGTCGCCAACAGCCGCAGCCGGGTCATGCCGCAAGGCATCTACCGCGACATCGCCTTCGATCCAGCTGCACGCGACAGAGTTCGTGAAAGGCTCGGGATCGAACCTGGGTCGGCGCTGGTGCTCGGCGCCGGCTACGGCGACATGCGCAAAGGATTCGACCTGTTCCTGCAATCTGCCCGCATTGCCCGGCGCAGGCGCGCGCCGGTGCATTTCTGCTGGATCGGCGATATCGACAAAACCCTCTCCCTGCATCTGGACCCCGAGATCACCGCCCTGCGTGCCGGCGGTTTCTTTCATCTGCCGGGCTTTCAGAAAGACGTCAGCCCCTGGCTCAGCGCCGCCGACGCCTTCGCGCTCACCTCGCGCGAGGACCCGTTTCCCAGCGTGGCGCTCGAAGCGATGGCCTGCGGTCTGCCCCTGGCCGCCTTCGCGGGCTCCGGAGGCATCGCTGAGCTGCTTGCCGCGGACGCCACAGCCGCCAGCGGTGTCGTCGTCGCCATGTCCGAGACCGACCTGCTGACCGACGCTTTGCTGGCGATGGCTGCGATGCAGGACAGTGCCCAGCGCGCGGCAAGGGCCGAGGCCGCCGCACGGCGGTTCGACTTCGCAGCCTACGCCGCCGGAATCCTGGCCCATCTGCGGCCCGGCCTGCCCCGTATCAGCGTGGCCGTTCCCAGCCACAACTACGCACGTTTCCTGCCGGAACGGCTGGGCTCCGTGTTTGCCCAGAGCCACCCGATCGAAGAGCTGATTCTGCTCGACGACGCCTCCACCGACGACAGCCTGGCCATGGCCCTCGCCACCGCGTCCGACTGGAAACGTGACATCCGGCTGGTGGTGAACGATGCCAACAGCGGCAGCGTGTTCGCGCAATGGCAAAGTGCCGCAGACCTGGCACGCGCCCCGTACCTCTGGATCGCGGAGGCCGACGACAGCGCTGATCCTGAATTGCTGGCAAGGTTGTCCCGCCTGCTTGCGGCGCACCCCGAGGTCGATCTTGCCTTCTGCGACAGCCGCGCCATCGATGCGGACGGCGATACCGTGATGACCAGCTACAAGGACTATTACCGTCAGAGCGGCGCGCATGCCCTGCTGCAAGACGGGCTGTTCGAAGCGGCTGATTTCGCCGCCAACTTCCTCGCCGAACGCAACCTGATCCTCAACGCCAGCGCCGTGGTGTTTCGCACCCGCGCCCTGCGCGACAGTCTGCGACGCTGCCGCAGCCAGCTGCCGCATTTGCGCGTGGCCGGCGACTGGCGGATCTATGTCGATCTGCTGACACACAGCACCGGCAAGGTCGCCTATCTGGCGGCGCCGATGAACCTGCATCGCAGACACCACGCCAGCGTCACCGCAACCATCGACGACATCGCCAGGATTGCTGAAATCGCCGATATGCATCGGATCATCAACGAAGCGCTCCCCGCCGATCCGGGGCGGGCGCAACGCCAGAACGCGTATCGCGCCACCCTGAGTGTGGCGGCGGCCTGATCAGGTGCCGCGGTAGCCGAGCAACCCCAGAACGGCATCGGCGATCATCGCCTTCTGCCGTGAGCGCACCGCGGTGTCGGCAAGATCGATGTCGAACAGCTTGCCGAACGTGTGACGGTTGGAGACGCGATAGAAGCTGAACGAGGTGATCAGCAGGTGCAGGTCGACCGGATGCACGGTTCTGTCGAACAGGCCTTCGGCCCGACCGCGCGCGACGATGCGGTTCATCGCCTCGATGACGGTGCCGTTGAGGTTCTGCAGCGACAGAGACTGCTTCAGGAAGCGGCCATTCTGCATGTTCTCGTTGGCGACCAGGCGGACGAAGCCGGGATGGGCTTCGTGATAGTCGAAGGTGGCCGCGATCAGCTGCCGCACCGCCTCGGGCGGTGACAGACGTTCGAGGTTCTCCATGCTCTCGCTGGCGCGGATATCGGCATAGGCGCGTTCGAGAACCTCCAGATAGAGGCCTTCCTTGCTGCCGAAGTAATAATAGATCATGCGCTTGGTGGTGCGGGTGCGGGCGGCGATCGCATCCACCCGCGCTCCATCAAGCCCGTGTGCTGCGAACTCCTCATGCGCCACCAGCAGAATATTCTCCCGCGTGCGGGCCGCATCTGGCTTGCGCCCCTCTGGTCTGTTCAGGGGCGCATCGTTCACGCGGCGTCTCCCTCGATGGTGCCGCCGAGGAACAGTGCTGCCACCCGCCGGTCGTGCAGCACCGCGTGGGCGGTGTCCATGATCCGCGTCTGGCCGAGCTCCAGCACGATGCCGTAATCCGACATCGCCAGAGCCGATCTGGCATTCTGCTCGATCATCAGGATCGCCACACCCTGGTTGCGCAGCTCCGTCAGCATGGCAAATGTCTCCTGCACCATCAGCGGCGACAGGCCGATCGAAGGTTCGTCGATCAGCACAAGCCGCGGGTCGAGCAGCAGGCCGCGCACGATCTCAAGCTGCTTCTGCTCGCCACCGGAGAGCGTGGAGGCCTGGCGATCGGCCTTGCGGCGCAGCACCGGAAACCGGTCGAGCGCGCGTTCGACGCGATCTGCCATGTTGGTGATCCCGCTGCCGGCGGCGACGCCGCCGAGCTCGATGTTGTGGCGCACCGAAAGCTGCGGGAAGATGTTGCGGCCCTGCGGAATATAGCAGATGCCGGCTTCGATCAGCCGCCGCGGCGTAAGGTTGGTGACATCGCGGCCTTCGAAATGAATGCTGCCGGTGCGTGCCCGCAGCAGGCCGAAGATGGTTTTGAACACGGTGGATTTGCCGGCGCCGTTCGGCCCGATCACGGTGGTGATCGACGAGCGCGGCACCTTGAAGCTGGTGCCGTTCAGAATGGTCATCTGGCCGTAGCCGGCAACGACGCCGGCCAGTTCGAGCGCTGCATCAGTGTCCAAGATAGGCCTCCACCACGGCAGGGTTGGCGCGCACCTCGGCGGGCGAGCCTTCGGCCAGCACACGGCCCTCGGCCAGCACCAGCACGCGGGTGCACAGCGACATGACGAATTCCATGTTGTGTTCGATCACCACGAAGGTCGCACCCTGTTCGCGATTGATCGCCTGCAGACGCTCCTTGAGGCTTTCCAGCATGGTGAGGTTGACGCCGCCGGCCGGCTCGTCGAGCAGCACCAGCCGCGGCCCGGCCATGAAGGCCATCGCCGCGTCGAGCAGCTTCTGCTGGCCGTACGACAATCCGCCCGCCTTCTCGCCGGCAAGATGGCCCAGCTTGAAGAAGCCGATCATGCGGTCCGCCGCCTCCCCCAGCCCCGCGTCGCGCTTGCCGAACAGGCGTGTGGCCATGCTGCCCTGGTGCTCCTGGCCCGACAGGATCAGGTTTTCCCGCACGGTCAATTGTGGGAACACCTGCAGCAGTTGGAAGG
>Ga0075019_10001345_pt1 | contig 13919 bp, 7 predicted proteins | sample ColStrG_CSR_2013_FD_71473 | JGI IMG/M metagenome (GOLD analysis project Ga0075019, IMG submission 71473) | Freshwater sediment microbial communities in response to fracking from Pennsylvania, USA - Cold Stream Run_MetaG_CSR_2013 | ecosystem: Environmental > Aquatic > Freshwater > Creek >...
GTACCCACCGGATCGGCGGGCCACGTGGAGCCGCGACGGGATCGTCGACGGGGCGACCGCCTTCGCGGCCAAGCGCAACGTGATCCAGACGTGGGCCGCCACCGAGAGCGAGTTCATGGTCCAGCACGAGACGGGCCTTCGGGCGTTCGTGATGAACCACCCCGAGGTGAACGACTACGCGCGCTTTCGCGCCGCCGGTGAGCGATTCGGCCGCGACTTCAACCTGTGGCCCTCCACCGCGCGAAGCGGCCTCCTGCGCTGGAACGACGTCGATCCGACGCTCGTGCGCTACCACCTCTTCGCGCAGTGGATCATCGATGGACAGATGAGCGAACTCTCGGCGCGCCTCGCCCAGCGGGGCCAGACCCTCCAGCTCGACATCCCCATCGGGGTGCACCCCCACGGATACGACGTGTGGAAGAGTCCCGACGAGTTCGTGAGCTCGATGTCGATAGGTTCGCCCCCGGACGACTTCTCGCGGGAGGGGCAGAACTGGGGCACGCCGCCGCCCAACCCCGCGCGCGGGCGAGAGAACGTCCACTTCCAGTTCCGCGAGGCCCTGCGCAGCCACATGAGCGTCGCGGGCGTGGTGCGCATCGACCACGTCATGGGACTCCAGCGCCTCTTCTGGGTGCCCGAAGGCGCGCCGGCGACCGATGGCGTCTACGTGTCGATGCCCTTCAGGGAGCTGCTCGGGGTGATCGCCATCGAGGCGCAGCGCCATGGGGTCGACGTGGTGGGCGAGGACCTGGGCACCGTGGACCCCGAACTTCGCGGTGCCCTTGAGCATGAGGGACTCAGGCGCAGTCACGTCGTCCAGTTCTCGATCGGGGAGCACGCTCTCGACCCCGTCCCCCCGGGGGCGATGGCTTCGTTTGACACGCACGACACGGCCACCTTCTACGGGTGGTGGACCGGCGCCGACATCGACGAGCGCGTCGCGGTCGGCCACCTCGCGCCGTCCGAGGTTTCGGCGGTGGTCGACGAGCGCGACGAGCGCCGGCGACGACTGGTGGCCGCGCTGGGGCTCGAGCCCGACGCCGAACCCGAAGAGGTCCTGGACGCCGTCTACGTCGCCCTGGCCGACAGCGCGGCCGGTCTGGTGATGGTCGAGGTCGAGGACATCTTGAAGGCCACGGCCGCGGTCAACCTGCCAGGGACCGACACCGAACGTCCCAACTGGTGCCAGCAGACGAGCCTCAGTCTCGAGGAGATGGGGACCTCGAGCGTGTTGGCCGACGCCCTGCGGACCCTGCGCGAGCGTCGTGGCTTCGCGACGTCGGGGTCGCATCGACACCGGCCGTCTCAGGTGACCCGGTTGAGCGACGAGGACGTCCACCTCTTCAACGAGGGGCGCCACTTCCGCCTCTACGAGCACCTCGGTTGCCACGCGATGATCGCCGACGGGGTCGCGGGCTGTTACTTCGCGGTCTGGGCGCCCAACGCGGAGCGCGTGGCGGTGGTCGGGGACTTCAACGACTGGGACGGGGAGCGCCACCCGTTGACGCCCCGCGACAGCTCGGGCATCTGGGAGGGATTCGTGGCGGGGGCCACGGCGCCGGCGGCTTACAAGTACCGCATCCGTTCGCGCTTGGGCGGCCACGAGGTCGACAAGGCCGACCCGATGGGCCGCTACTTCGAGGTCCCGTCGAACACCGCGACCCGGGTGTGGTCGAGCGACTACGAGTGGCGCGACGGCGACTGGATGGCGGAGCGCGGTTCGTTCGATGCCCGCGAGCGCCCGGTGTCGGTCTACGAGGTGCACCTGGGTTCCTGGCGACGGGTGCCCGAGGATGGCGGACGGTCACTCACGTACCTCGAGATGGCCGAGCAACTCCCGCGCTACTGCACCGAGATGGGCTTCTCGCACGTGCAGTTCATGCCGGTGATGGAGCACCCGTTCTACGGTTCGTGGGGATACCAGTCGACGGGGTACTTCGCCCCCACGTCGCGCTACGGCACACCCGACGACTTCAAGCACCTGGTCGACCGTCTCCACCAGGCGGGCGTCGGGGTGCTACTCGACTGGGTGCCGTCGCACTTCCCGTCCGACGAGCACGCCCTGGGCCTCTTCGACGGGACGCACCTCTACGAGCACGCCGACGTGCGCCAGCGCGTCCACCCGGACTGGCAGAGTTGGACGTTCAACTACGGTCGCAACGAGGTTCGCAGCTTCCTCATCTCGAGCGCCTGCTTCTGGCTGGACGAGTATCACGCCGACGGGCTGCGCCTGGACGCGGTCGCCTCGATGCTCTACCTCGACTACTCGCGCGGACCGGGGGAGTGGATACCCAACCAGTTCGGCGGTCGCGAGGACCTGGCGGCCGTGGAGTTCCTGCGCCAGTGCAACGACGCGACCCTCTCGGCCTTCCCGGGCGTGATCATGATCGCCGAGGAGTCGACGTCGTGGCCGGGCGTGACCCGACCCGGCGACGACGGGGGGCTGGGCTTCACCTTCAAGTGGGACATGGGCTGGATGCACGACACGCTCCAGTACATGGAACGGGACCCGATCCACCGACGCTTCCACCACGACGAGTTGACCTTCCGCGGCGTCTACGCCGCTCACGAGCGGTTCATGCTGCCGCTCTCGCACGACGAGGTCGTCCACGGCAAGGGCTCGCTCCTGGGCAAGATGCCCGGTGACGAATGGCAGGCGCGGGCCAACCTGCGCCTGCTGCTGGGTTACCAGTTCACGATCCCCGGCAAGAAGCTCCTCTTCATGGGCGCCGAGTTGGGTCAGTGGAGTGAGTGGAGTCACGAACGCTCGCTCGACTGGCACCTGCTCGAACACAGCGACCACGAGGGAATGCGGCGCTGGGTCGAGCGGCTCAACGAGATCTACCGGGTCGAGGAGGCGCTGCACCTCGACGACGCGTCGTGGCCCGACTTCGGCTGGCTCTCGAGCGACGACGCGGCCCAGAGCGTGCTCGTGTGGCGTCGCGGAGAGGGTGAGGGCCAGGTCGTCGTCGTCGCCAACTTCACTCCCGTGCCGCGCGTGGACTACGAGTTCCCCGTTCCGTCGACGGGCGCCTGGTCGCTCATCGCCAACAGTGACGACGTCCGCTTCGGCGGCAGCGGCTACCCCTGCGGCGACGAGTGGACGACGCTGGTGGATGCCGCGGGCGCTAGCGTCGTGCGGATGTCCCTGCCGCCGCTCTCGCTCGTGGCGCTGCGTCGGCGGTCGTAGATGGCGCCGGTCGCGGGCTTCCATCTCCACTTCTATCAGCCGCCCCGTGAGAACCCCTGGCTGGGGACCTCGACCTACGAGGGCAGTGCCTGGCCCTTCCACGACTGGAACGAGCGGATCACCGCCGAGTGCTACCGGGCGATGATCGCGGTCGCCCTCGCGGCCGACGGCGACGTCGAACTCTACGAGCCGCTGGCGCACTCCAGTCTCGACGTCGGACCGACGCTCCACCACTGGCTCGACCGTGACGCGCCCGACGTCGGCGAGGCACTGCGCTACCAGGTCGCCCACGCCCCCGGGGGCGCCGCCGGCCACGTCCTCGGCGCCCCGCTGGTGCACGCCATCTTGCCCCTGGCGAGCGTCGTGGACCAGGAGCGGCTCGTCGCGTGGGGGATCGAGGACTTCCGCCATCGCTACGGCGAGGCGCCGCGGGGCATGTGGTTGCCCGAGACCGCCGTCGACCTGACCACACTCGGGGTCATCGCCGACCAGGGGATCTCGTACACGGTCCTGATGCCCGGTCAGGCCGTACGCGTGCGGCCCCCCGAGGGCGATTGGGAGTCGGTCCGGGCCGACACCCTCGAAACTTCACGCCCCTACTTCGTCGAGTTGGGTGACGGTCGGCGTCTGACGGTCGTCTTCGGCCACCACGACCTCTCCCAACGGGTGGCCTTCGGCGACCTGATCGACGACGGCGACGGCCTGGCGGACGCTATGGCCGAGGTGGCTCGGTCCGGTGACGGTGACGGAGCCGTGCTCGTCGTCGCCGACGGAGAGACCTACGGCCACCACCACCGCTTCGGCGACCTCGGCATGGCGTGGGCGCTGCGGCGCCTCGAGCGCCACCACGGCGTCGAGACGAGTCTCGGGACGTGGCTCGAGGACCAGGTGCCCGTCTGGGAGGTGGAGCTCGCCACCGCCTCGGCCTGGAGCTGCGCCCACGGGGTCGAACGCTGGCGCAGCGACTGCGGCTGCGTGACCGGGGAGCGTCCGGGCTATTCGCTCGACTGGCGCGCGCCGTTGCGCGCGGCGCTCGACTGGTTGCGCGAGGCGATGGGCGTGGTGATCGAGCGCGAGCTGGCCCCCCTGGTGACCTCGGTGCCGGGCACCCTGCGCGACTACGGGCGGGTGATCGCGAAGGCACTCGACCCGGTGTCGTTCGTCTCCGCGCACTCGTCGGTCCCGCTCGACGACGAGCGGGTCACGGCGGTCCTCGAACTCTGCGAGGCCTACCGCAACCTGCTCTACAGCTTCACCAGCTGCGCCTGGTTCTTCGCCGACCCCGGTGAGATCGAGACGTCGATCGTGCTGCGTTACGCGGCCGTCGCCATCGAGGGCGTCCGACGACTGGCGGGTGACGACTTCGAGCCGGAGTTCGTCGCCCGGCTCGCTGCGGTGCGTTCTGCCCACTTCGGGATCGCCGGCGAGGCGCTGTGGACTCGCGCGTGCGCTTCAACACGCTTCACCGACGAGCAGGTCGCGGCGGCGGCGGCGGCGGAGTTCGTCGCGTGCGGGGAGTTCGCTCGTCGCGAGCGCGGGTCCTTCGACCTCGAGGTGCGGTCCCAGGACGGCGCACTCACCGTCTCGACCATGCACACCGCCACACGGCGTCGACGTTCCTTCAGCGCCCGGGTCAGTCGCGTTGGCCCTTTCGGGTGGCGCGTCGTCGTGGACGGGGGCGCCGGTGGGGTCGAGGTGTCGCTCGAGTCCTTCGGTGACGACGTCGTGGCGCGACTGGCGTGCGCGCAGCTGATCGGCCCGGCGAGCGCCGACGTCGAGGGTGCGCTCAACCTGCTGGCGGGCGAACTCTTGGCCCGTCCGGCCACGATCGAGGACGAGGCCGTGTTGGTGAGCCTGGCCCGGGCTCAACGCTTCGTGACTCCGATCGGGGAGGCTGCGATACGCCGGGCCCTGTGGGCGGGCGGACGGCGTCGCGTGGTCGAGGGGGACGCTTCGCCGGTGGCGGTCCTCGTCCGATCGGTCGGATTCCCCGAGACCGGCCCGACGGTCCTCGCCTGACCCTGCGGCCACTAGGTTAGACCGAATGAATAGGCACTTTGACGGCTCTCGCGACGTGCGACGGGCGACCGACCGGTTGGCTCGTCGCCTGCCCGAGCCCCTCGAGAACCTCGCGTGGATCGCCTACAACTACCTCTGGTCGTGGACCCCGCGGGGTGAGGACCTCTTTCGCCTGATGGACGACCACCGGTTCTCGATCGCCGGTGAGAACCCCGTCCGGTTCCTCTTGAACCTGCCCGAACGCGACCTGCTGAGCGCCGCCACGAGCCCGGAGATCCTGAGCGTCCTGGGCGGCGTGGCGGAGAGCATGGAGGCCGAACTGGCTCGCCCGACCACGAGCGTCCTGGCGGACGGGCCCGTGGCGTTCTTCTGCGCCGAGTTCGGCGTGCACCAGTCACTGCCGGTGTATTCGGGTGGACTCGGCGTCCTGGCCGGGGACTACCTGAAGGAGACCTCGGACCAGGCGCTCGACGTCGTCGGGATGGGCCTGCTCTACCGTCGGGGCTACGTGCACCAGCGCATGGACCTGTCGGGCTGGCAGCACGAGTACTGGCTCGAGGCGAACACCGGTCAACTGCCGGCCGTGCGGGTCCGGGGCGCGAACGGGCTGCCCATCAAGGTGCACGTGCCCATCTGGAACGGCCAACTGGCGGCGCACGTCTGGCGGGTCAACGTCGGACGCACTCCGCTCTACCTGCTCGACGCCGAGCTGCCGGAGAACAGCCCGCTCGAGCGATGGGTGACGGCCCGGCTCTACGAGGGCTCCCACGACGTGCGCCTCGCCCAGTACGCGCTGCTCGGCATCGGCGGAGTTCGCGCCCTCGACGCCATGGGCATCTCACCAGGACTCTTCCACCTGAACGAGGGACACCCGGCGCTCGCGTCGCTCGAGGTGGCCTCGCAACTTTCCCACGAGTTCGCCGAGGGCACCGGGGACCTCGACCGGTTGACCGGCGCCGTGCGCGAGCGTTTCGCCTTCACGACCCACACCCCGGTCCCCGCCGGCAATGAGACGTACACCCCCGAGGAGTTCTTCTCCGTGCTGGGCCACACCATCGACTCCATGGGACTCTCGCGCGAGCAGGTCAGCGCGCAGGCTCGGGTGGATCCGACGAACGAGAGTGAGCCACTCGGGTTCTCTCCCCTCGCCATCAGGGCGTCGCGCTCGACCAACGGGGTCTCGCGCCGACACGGTGAGGTCGCCCGCGCCATGTGGAGCCCGCTCTTCCCCGGCCGCGCCGAGCGAGACGTGCCGGTCACCTACGTGACCAACGGGGTGCACCTGCCCACGTGGATGTCGCCGACGATGCGGGGCCTGCTGACGAACTTCCTCGGTGCCGGCTGGGAGAGCCACGCCAACGACCCGGGACTGTGGAGCCACGTCGACGAGATCCCCGACCTCGACCTGTGGGAGGCGAGGTGCACGATGCGCACGCGACTCATCGAGATGATCCGCAGTCGCACCGTCGTCGACCGGTTGGCCCGGGGCGAGGAGGTCGACTTCGCCGCCTCGGCGGACAGCGCCTTCGATCCGACGAACCTGACCATCGGCTTCGCCCGCCGCCTGGCCACCTACAAGCGCTTGGACCTGCTCTTCCACGACAAGGAACGCCTGGCCACCATCATCGACCACGAGCAGGGCGCGCAGTTCATCATCGCGGGCAAGGCCCACCCCCTCGACGACGAGGCCAAGCGGGTCGCGAGCAACGTCTTCACGCTCAACCGGAGCCTCGGCCTGCCCAACACCGTCATCTTCCTGGAGGACTACGACATGCGCGTCGCCCCGCGACTGGTTGCGGGCTGCGACATCTGGCTCAACCTGCCGCGTCCCCCGATGGAGGCCAGTGGAACGAGCGGCATGAAGGCCGCCATGAACGGGTGTCTCAACCTCAGCGTCCTCGACGGTTGGTGGAGCGAGGGCTACAACGGACAGAACGGCTGGGCCATCGACGGTACGACTCTCGACGACCCTGCCGCGCAGGACGAGCGCGACGCCAACGCGCTCTACGACCTGCTCGAGCACGAGGTTCGCCCGCTGTACTTCTCGCGCGACGCCAACGGCATCCCCGTGGCGTGGCTGGCGATGGTGCGCGCGTCGCTGCGCAGCCTGGCCCCGGCCTACAGCACGGCGCGCATGTTGAGCGACTATCGCGAGCGCATCTACGACCCGTCCAACTGACGCCCTTCGACTAGGTCAGGAACTTGGAGGGAACGCGAACTCCGGACGCTGGCCGGCCTTGATCTCCTCGCGTACGAGGAACTGGGCGAGCGGCAGGTCCTCGGCGTGGGTCACGCCGATGCACCGCGAACCCGTGGTCAGCGCGTTCACCACGAGGCCGTCGCGCTCCATGGCCTCGGCCACGAAGGTCGGCAGCAGCACCTCGGGGTCGACGTCCGCCTCGTGGTCCTCCATGGCGCGGTGCATGAGGGGCCAGATCGACGGCTGGAAACCCCACAGGTTCATCGAGACGTAGGTCTTGGGATCGAGGTAGTACGGGGACAGGTCGTCGTCGGCCGCCAGACCCTCGGGCGTGAAGTGGACGTTGCGCCGTTCGACGATGCGCACCAGGCGCCCGTCGGCGATCTCGCACGTGCCCCGTGATACGGGGAGGTCACCGACCAGGGAGTTCTCGAGCTCGAAGGCCACCATGCAGTTGTTGGGACTCTCGTTCAGGTGCTGGCACAGCTTCTCGAACGCCTCGCGGCCGTAGAGGTCGTCGGCGTTGGAGACTCCGAAGGGCGTGGACGGGTCGATCAGGGGCTGGGCGGTCAACACGGCGTCGACGGTCCCGCGCAACCTGTCCTGGAACGCAAAGGTGACCCGGTGGTCGTGGGGCCAGAACTGGGCGACGTGGGCCTGGATCGTGGGGCCGGTGTCGTGGTTGATCACCATGACGATCTCGTCGAAACCCGCGGCGATCGCGTCGGCGGCGATCAGGTCGATGACCCCCTCGCCGTGCCGGCCGATCGGGGCGAGTTGCTTCAGCCCGCCGTAGCGTCGCGCCCGCCCCGCGCCGAGGATGACAAGGGTTGGTCCGCTCACCCTCTCAACGTAACCACTGCGCAATTGTGAGTCAAACCTCTGAGCTTTCCTTGGCTGGTCCCAGTCGTCCCGTCGGCGGGCGAGGGGGACTCGCGACTCTTCGAAAGTGGACTCGGACGACCCCGGTCACTTCGACGATTCTGTCGCCGGCGCGCAGGAACCTCGGGGACTTCGACTCAACCTTCGCGAAGACCGGTGATGCTGGCCCGACCGAGAGCCACGTCGTGGGCCTGATCGAGACTGAGACTCTTCCCGCGGACGATCAGGCGCGAATACTCCTCGACGCCGAGCGCGTCGTGGAGCAGTCTCCGGCTCTCTTCGAGCGCCTCGATCTCGACCGACGTCCAGATTCCGAGTATCGGCTCGGTGGTTCGATCCTCGATGCCTTCGTGGATGCCCAGCAGCACGGCGCCCAGCGTGAAATCACCTTGGTGAGTCGCGGCGAGGGTCAAGCCGAAGTAGGTCCAGTAATCCAGCTCCACCATCGAGCCGTTGCGGCGCGACAGGCGCAGCGCCAGCCGCCCGTGCTGCACCGCCGCGTCGTAGTCGCCGATGTGGCAGCTGTAGATGCAAAGGTGGGACTCCAACAGCATGCGACCGAAGGTCGAACCGATCTCCTCGGCGAGCGCCAGGGACTCCTGAGTGAGGGCGAGGGCCTCTCGAACGTTGTCGAGTGAGTAACTGAGCGAGATCGAGAGGTACACCAGCGTGCTCGAGATCGACTGGAGGTCGCCGAGCATGCGGTTGATAGCGAGCGCCTCAGTGATCTCTTCGTGGGCGTCGCTCATCGGATCGGTGGACCACACGACGGCGAGGAGGACCCGCGCGAGCAACTGCGGATCGCTGATCTGGCGCGCCTGTTCCAGCGCGGCGCGGGCCAATTCGAGCGCCACGTCCTTCCGGCCGAGGTCGGCCCACGTGGTGGCACGAAAGGCCGTCGCTTCAACGACGAGGCCGGAGTCACCGAGCTCATCGGCGAGGGCGAGCGCCTGGTCGGCCAGTTCTCCAGCTTCTTGGTGCGAGTGACCCCCATCGCCACTGAGTTGAGTCATCAGGCCGAGTCCGAGCAGGGCCCGGACACGCAGCGTCGCCGGTTCGGCGGCACTGGTCGAAAGCGCCGAGCGAAGGTAGATGGGCACGACGAGGTTGCGCCGGGTGATGACGAAGATGGTGAGGGCGACACCCAAGGCGAGGACGTCGCCGGTTCGCTCCGGTTGCTCCGACAGGGTGGTGAAGGTCGCGAGGAGATTGTCGAGCTCGAGGTCGAGACGCTTGAAGAGTTCCCCCTGCTTTGGACCCCGCAGCTGCGGCGCTATTTCGAGACAGAAGCCCAGGTAGTGCTCAGCGTGCAGGGCTCTCACTTGACGAATGGACTCTTCACCACCGACCTGGATCAGCTGATCGGCCGCGTACTGGCGGATCGTCTCGAGTAACCGGTAGCGCAGGGATGATGCCGTTCGTTCGGCGATGACGAGGCTTTTGTTCACCAAGGAGCTCAGTAGGTCGGCGACGTCGAAGGACTCGAGACCGTCGCCGGCCACCGCTTCGGCGGCACGAAGGTCGAAGCCGCCGACGAAGACCGAGAGGCGACGAAGCATTTCGCGCTCGGCTTCGTTGAGCAGGTCGTAGGACCACGCCACCGTCGCTCCCAGGGTCTGCTGGCGCGGTAGGGCGTTGCGGCTCCCGCCGGTGAGCAACCGGAAGCGCTGGTCGAGCCGGTCGTGGAGGTCCGCGAGCGACATCGACGAGAGTCGAGACGCCGCGAGCTCGATGGCGAGGGGGATACCGTCGAGGCGTCGGCACAACGAGCCCACGAGCGGCGCGATCGTCTGGTCGACTTCGAAGGTCGAATCGTGGGCCCGCGCCCGCGCGACGAACAGATCCACCGCGTCACTTCCCTCGAGGTTCTCCGCCCCCTCCTCGGGCAGCGAGAGCGACCGGACGCGGTAGACCCGCTCTCCGTCGACGCCGAGCGGCTCGCGCGACGTGACGAGGAGTGAGACCCGGGGGCAGTTGCGCCCGATGACCTCGGTGATCTTCGCCACCGTGTCGATCACGTGCTCGCAGTTGTCGAGAATGATCAGCGCGTCGTGGTCGTGCAGGGATCGCACGAGCGAGTCGAGGGCCGTCAGTTCGGAGAACTGGCGCATCCGCAGTGCGCTGATCATTGTCAAAGCCACGAGGTCCGGGTCGCTCACCGGCGCGAGTTCGACGAGCCATACGCCCTCACCGTTGCCGTCCAGGAGTTCGGCCGCCACCTGCAGGGCCAGACGGGTCTTGCCGGATCCGCCCGCGCCGGTGAGGGTTACCAGGCGTGACTCCGTGATCAGATTGCGTACTTCGGTGAGCTCCGCCTCGCGGCCGACGAAGGAGCTGAGCGACGTCGGAAGGTTGTTGGGGAGTTCCGGGTTGTCGAGGGAGCGCAGTGGCGGAAAGTCGTAGGACAGTCCGTCGGCCACCATCTGGAAGATGTTCTCGGGCCGTCCCAAGTCCTTGAGGCGGTGCGCGCCGAGGTCGCGCAGCGACGCTCCAGCGGGCAGTGAGTCCTCGACGAGCCCGGCGGCGGCGGATGAAAGCAGGATCTGACCGCCGTAGCCGACGGCCGCCACGCGTGCCGCGCGATGGACCTGGAGGCCGACGAGTCCGGTCGAGGCCTCCGACGCCTCGCCGGTGTGGATGCCCATGCGGACGTTCATCTGCTCCGATTGCGGCCATTCGTGGCTCGCGAGGTTGCGCTGGATGTCGATGGCGGCCGCCACGCAGGCGCGCGGCGAGGTGAACGTGGCGAAGAAGGCGTCACCTTGAGTCCCCTGCTCGACACCGCCATGGGCCGCGAGCGCCTGGCGCACGATTTCGTGGTGTTCGGAGAGCGCCCGCGCGTAGAGGTCGTCACCGAGGCGACGCAGTAACACCGTCGATCCCTCGATGTCAGTGAAGAGGAGTGTCAGAGTCTCAATCGTCGAATGATACGGGGCTCGCGGGAATCGTGCTCAGATACACGGCGTGCGCCGTAGGTGTCGTCAGTCATGACCCAGAACTGCTCCGGAGTCCGATAGTTGACCTGGCCCGGGACTGAATGGTTAGGTCCAGGGGCGGACTTCCAGGAATCAAACGCCCCAGCAATTCTGGGACAGCACAATGGTGGGCGAGGGGGGACTTGAACCCCCACTTCCTTTCGAAAACAGGCACCTGAAGCCTGCGCGTCTGCCAATTTCGCCACTCGCCCTGAGACCTAGCCACAATAGTCCATGCGCCAAACCCCGCGACTTGCTCTGCCGCGAGAGTTGACGCACCGGTACAGTGAGAAGTGGCATGGTGTTGAAGAACGTGGAAAATCGCCTGGAGCGACTGTTCGAGCGGGGTTTTTCACGCACTTTCAAGAGTGCGCTGCAGCCGATCGAGATCGGCACCCGCATCGTGCGCGAGATCGACTTGGTTCGCCGACTCTCCAGCCAGGGACCGATTTCACCCAATCAGCTTCGAGTTTGGATTGGGCCGGAGGACGCCTTGCGCTTCGAGGGCTTCCAGAAGGCCCTCGTCGCCGAGCTCGAGGAGACGGTCCGCCAGCACGCGATCAGCGAGGGCTACAGCTTCGTCGGGCCGGTCAAGGTCGAGGTCTTCGTCGACGACGACCTTAAGGCGGGTGCCCTCGAGGTCCACGCCGACTTCGTGGGTGGCGAGAGCCAGCCCCGCCTGATCGCCAGTGACGGTAGAGCCTTCGCCGTGGCGGACCGGCCGCTGATCATCGGCCGCAGTCCCGAAGTCGAGGTGGTGATCAACGACTCGGGGGTGTCGAGGCGCCACGCCGAAGTCTGGCGAACATCCGAAGGTGTCGCGATCAGGGACCTGCAATCGACCAATGGAACGTTCGTGAACGGTCACCGGATATCGGCCGTGTCACTGTCGCCACGTGACGACGTCACGATCGGCACGCTCCACTTCCGGATTGAGCTCGCTTGAACCTTCTCGCCGCGTCGTCCACGTACGCCGCGGTCGTTCGCCCGCTGCAGGTCCTGGTGATGGTGATCGCCATTCTCTTCTTCGCGCGCGTGTTGCGCGTGGCGTCGGTGCAGGCGAGACCCGTCGATGAACTCGGCGTGAGTCGGCGCCGCCGCCGCCGGGTCGGCAACCTCGGTCTCGAGTTCATCGAGCCCGAGGACCGGGCCGGTGAGCGGGTCGACGTCGACGTGGCGATCACCATCGGACGCAGCCCCGAGTGCGATGTCAGTCTCTTCGACACCTACCTGTCGACACGGCACGCGCGGGTGGCGAACGACAGTGGTGATCTGTCGATCGAGGACCTCGGATCGACGAATGGCACCTACGTCAACCAGGAGCTCGTTCGTGGTCGCGTTCACCTCGAACGAGGCGACATCGTCCAAGTCGGTGGTGTCCTGTTCGAGGTGGTTCGTTGACGCGCTGGCGTTTCGCCGCGGCGACCGACACCGGATTGGTGCGTCAGTCCAACCAGGACGCGATCTTCGTCAACGAGAACATTGCGGTGGTGGCCGACGGTATGGGAGGTCACGCGGCGGGAGAAGTGGCATCGGCGATGACGATCGATCTGATCCGCGATGGCTTCGCCAAGGACCAGACCGTGGAGGGACTCTACAACGCCATCAATATGGCTAATCTCAAGGTCCTCAACGATGCCCAGGACCACCCGGAGCATTTCGGCATGGGCACCACGGTCATCGCCATCGGCCTCACCATCGACGACTTCGGAGTCGCCTCGCCGACCCTCTTCCACGTCGGCGACTCCCGGGCTTACCAACTCAGAGACGGGGCCTTGCGTCAGTTGAGCGAGGATCACAGTGTCGCCGAGGAGTGGGTGCGGATGGGACGGCTCACGGCCGAGGAGGCGGCGGTTCATCCGCGGCGTCATCAGCTCACCCGGGGCGTTGGCGTCGAGGACACGATCGCCATCGACGTCCTCTCGCTGCACGTCCAACCGGGGGACCGCATCCTGCTCTGCAGTGACGGGCTCTCCAACGAGCTGAGCAACGACCAGATCGCCGACCTCGCGGGCACGTCCGATTCGCTGGACGAAGCCGTCGCCAACCTGATCGAGGCCGCGAGGTCCGCGGGGGGTCGCGACAACATCTCGGCCGTCCTGCTCGAATTCGACACCGTCAGCCTCGCCGAGATCCCGATCAAGCGGACGGTCAGTTCGAACCAACCAGTCGTCGCCTCGAGCCCCAAGGTCGAACGAGGCCGCGCCGTGCGTCCGAGAAGGTTCACGTGGCGTGTCGGGGTCGCCTTCCTCGTCCTCGTCGGGGTGGTCGCCGGATTCTTCGCGGTGATGCACTGGTACGCGTACTCGACCTACTACCTGGCCGACGACGCTGGGTCGATCGCCGTCTTCCAGGGTCAGCCGTCGGGGGTCCTCTGGTACCACCCGGTCAAGGTGCTCGACACTTCGTACTCGGCCGCCCAACTGCTGCCGGCCGACCGGTTGTCCTTGGCGGCGACCATCAGCCAGCCGACCATGAACGCCGCCACGCACTACGCCTACTATCTGCACAGTAGGTGGGTGTTGGGCCATGGATCGACGACCGTGACGACGACGACGGTTCCCGCCTCCACCACGACCACGTTGAACAAGGGTTAGTTCATGTCTCGCCGACTATCCATCCTCGCCTCGATCATCCTGCTGCTCTTCATCGT
>Ga0075019_10001347_pt1 | contig 13909 bp, 9 predicted proteins | sample ColStrG_CSR_2013_FD_71473 | JGI IMG/M metagenome (GOLD analysis project Ga0075019, IMG submission 71473) | Freshwater sediment microbial communities in response to fracking from Pennsylvania, USA - Cold Stream Run_MetaG_CSR_2013 | ecosystem: Environmental > Aquatic > Freshwater > Creek >...
AATGCCTTGCAAAAAGATCCCAACCACCTGCAGGCGCGCATCATGCTCGGCGAGTTGTATCTGCAGCTCGACGACGGCTTTTCTGCAGAAAATGAATTTCGCAAGGCCATCAGCAGCGGAACGCCGAAAAATAAACTGGTCATGCAGTTGGCCAGAGCAATGCTGCTGGAAGGACATTACAAAAATCTGCTGGATGAAACCCAGTCACCCGGAACTGCGCCGGCTCCGGAATTATTGTCGTTACAGGGTCTGGCCCATCTGTATTTAAAAGAACCCGCCCTGGCCCGCGATGCCTTTGACCTGGCACTGAAAACGCAACCCGATCTGCCATCGGCCTTGCTGGGGCTGGCAAAACTGGCCATGACCGAGCATGACCCCAGCAATGCCGTCAGCTACGTCGATCGTTCGCTGGCGTCCGATCCGCAATTCAGCGAAGCATGGCAATTCAAGGGCGATATCCTGCAATTTCAATCCGATACCGCCGGCGCTCTGGAATGCTATGACAAGGCCCTGGTCATCAATCCGCGCAATTTCTCTGCGCGCATCGCCAAGGCCAATATTGAAATCAAATTGAAAAAATATGATGCGGCGCAGGCCGATATCAACAGTGCGATCGCGTCGCGTTCTAAAAATCTGAATGGCACTTACACACAGGCCGTGCTGTATTTTGCACAGGGTAAAAATCACGAATCACTCGATGCGCTGGGCATCGTGTTAAAAAGCGCGCCTCAATATCTGCCTGCCATTCTACTGTCAGGAACAGTCAATTATGCATTGGGCGCGACAACCCAGGCGGAAGTATTTCTGCGCAAGTTTCTTGAGGAAGTACCAGACAACACCTACGCACGGAAAATGCTCGCCGAGTGCCAAATTAAAAATGGCAACCCGGTATTGGCACTGAACACGCTGGAAGTGGCCATAAAAAATGGCCATACGGACGACAGTCAGTTGTATGCACTGGCCGGGGAAGCCGCATTGAAAACACGCGATTTCAACAAGGCCAATTTTTACTTCGAACAGGCCAGCGCGATCGCCCCCGACAATGCCGGCATTCATACGCAGCTTGCGCTGGAAAAAGCCTTGGAGGGAGATAACAAGGACGCGATCAGTCAACTTGAAAAGGCGCTCAGCCTGAACGACAAGGTCTCGTTCCCCAAGTCGGTCACTCTGTTGGCGATGACCTATATGCGCACCGGCGAGTTTGACAAAGCAATGAGTACCATACAGTTGCTTGAAAAAGAGCAACCCAACAACCCGTTGGTACACAATCTGAAAGGTGTCATCTACCTGAACAAAAATGATTCAGGCAAGGCAAGAACCAGCTTTGAAACCGCCCTTAAATATCAGCCAAACTATTTCGAAGCGGCCGCCAATCTGGCAAAAATCGATGTCAGTGAGAAAAAATTCAAAGAGGCCGAGGACCGGTTTCTCGCGTTGTTAAAATTGGACAAAACCAACCTGTATCCGGAATTGGCGCTCGCCAAACTGGCAGATATGCAGGAGCACGGCAAGGAAGCCGAAAAATGGCTGACCAAGGCGTATGAAGATCATCCAAAGCAAATCCAGGCCGCACAGCCTTTGATCAGTTTCTACCTGCAGGCCAAAGAACCGCAAAAGGCGCTGAATCTGGCCAAGAACCTGCAGGCGTCAGCACCCGATAATCCGGAATATCTGTTTTTGCTGGCGCAGACCCAACAGGCTGGCGGTGACCCACAGGGATCGATCTCCAGCTATACCAAACTGGCTGCTTTGCATCCCGAAGCGGCCCAGCCGCAATTCCAGGTCGCACTGGCCTATCTGAATGCCAATGACGAAGCCGGTACCAGAGAGGCGCTGAAAAAAACGTTGTTAATCAGCCCGACCTTTCTGCCTGCCCAGGTCGCTATGGCGGACCTGGAATCCAGAAACGGCAAGTTCGATGCGGCACTGAACATCGCCAAACGAATTCAGAGCCAGGACGCCAAAAATGCACAGGGCTATATTTTGGAGGGCGACATATTGATGCGGCAGAATAAATTCATACCGGCGTCAAACGCCTACACGACGGCACTGGCGCTTAGCAAAAGCAATACCATCGTGGTAAAAATTCATTCCGCGCTGGTGAAGGGGAACAAAGCTCAGGAAGCCAATAATCGCATCGAAGGCTGGTTAAAAGACAACCCCAACGACAACAAAACCCGGCTTTATTACGCCACCTATTTGCTCGCCAACGGTCAGTCCAAATTGCCGGCCATTACCCAACTGCTTGCCATTTTGAAGTCGGATCAGAACAACCCGCAGATTCTGAACAATCTGGCCTGGGCCTACGATCTGGAAAAAGACAGTAACGCGATTACTTATGCAGAAAAAGCGTACCAACTGGCTGGTAAAAATCCGCAGATTATGGATACCTATGGCTGGATACTGGCTGAAAAAGGCGACTATGCGAAGGCGGTACCGCTGCTGCAACAGTCGAAAAAACTGATGCCGTCCAACAGCGAAATCCAATATCACCTCGCCTACGTCTTGTTCAAAACCGGTGACAAGGTACAGGCGCGCAAAGAACTGGAAAACATCGTCAAGGCAACGGCATCGCCAGTCACGCCGGACGCACAAAAACTGTTGAAGCAACTTGATTCATAAGCGGCCTAAGGAATTTAGCGGAAGCAAAATTCAGGCGCCAACCAGGCGCCTGAGTTGTTCTCAGAAGAGTTCTCAGAAGAAGCTTTGCGGGATCAGCAATATATCGCCGGGACGGACCGGCATATTGGCAGAAATATCGCCATCTTTAATCAGGTCATTCAATCGGACATTGATTTTCACCTGATTGCCGTCGACATCCCGAATGATATTGGCTTTGTTACCGGAGGCAAATTCAGTAATGCCGCCCACGGCAATGATCACATCCATGACCGTCATGCCCTGACGGTACGCCAATGCCTGCGGCTTGGCGGCCTGTCCAATGACGCGGACCTGCTCATGATACGGTCCGGAAAAGGACGTCACGATGACCGTCACCACCGGAGACTGAATAAATTTGGACAGCTTGGATTCGATTTCGCGCGCCAGCACGGTCGGTGTTTTACCGTCGGCCACGATATCTTCAACCAGCGGCGTGGAGATTTTGCCGTCCGGACGGACTGTGACGACGATGGACACTTCCGGATTGCGCCAAACGATGACATTTAAAGCGTCACCTGCGCCGATCAGATAATCGGTGGCCGTTGATTGTGATTTGCCGACATCGGCAGAATTCATGCCATCGGATGCGCAACCCGACATGGTCGCCAGAACAATCGCAAAAACGAAGCTGCAAAGCAGTTGCAGGTGAAGGGGGAGCGGGCGTTGATTATTCATTTGAATTCCCATCTGTGTTGAAAATCGGACGATAGCAACAGGCTCAAGAATCAGGCATTTGAAGCGCGCACTTCAAATCAGCCAATGATTTTGATTGACGATATTACAGCAAAGTCAATCGCAAATCATGTCTTTTTTTATATTTTTAATTGCAAATAAAAATAGAAACTGTGCTTGCCTAAAAAGCAAATTACTTAGACATTATTTCAATAAAGAACAGAAGGCACACTTTGCAATTTTATATTTCAATTATTAAAAAATTATCTAGACGGCCACCAAAAGCATGTATATATTCCTATTAAAAATGGCAATTGCATGAAGAATGAATCCACACCGTTCACACCTTACAAAGGGCTATGCAAATGGAAGAATTGCTTAAACAGATACATACGGTATTCCGGGGTGGATGGAAATATCGCTGGAATGCCACCAACATTGCCTGGATCATCTCGGTGGCCGGTTTTATCCTCATCCTCAAACTCCCGGACGAATATCAATCCACGGCACGAATCTTTGTCGATACGCAGAGCATCCTGAAACCCCTGTTGTCCGGCATGACCAGCGTTCCCAACGTGGAACAACAGGTATCCATCATGAGCCGCACGTTGCTCAGTCGCCCGAACGTGGAACGGGTCATGCGCATGGTCGACATGGATCTGCTGGCCAACAACGAAAAGAATAAGGAAAAATTAATCGACAAGCTGGTTGCGTCGATCAAAATTACCAGCACCTCGCAAAACGATATCTACAGCATCACGTATACCGATGCCTCACCCAAGGTGGCCAAAGATGTCGTGCAATCGTTGTTGACAATATTTGTGGAAGGCTCAATCGGTGACGAGCGTCAGGATTCCGCCAAGGCGATCGTATTCATCAACAACCAGATCAAAATTTACGAAGACAAGCTGGCAGTGGCAGAAAACGCGCTGAAAGATTTCAAACTCAAAAATATCGGCCTGCTACCACGCGAAGGCGCCGATTTTGGCAGCAAGCTAAATGAAATCACCGATAGCCTGAATCAGGCCCGGCTGGAACTGGCTGAAGCCGAACAAGGCCGGGATGCCATCAAAAAGCAGATTGCCAGTGTTGAAAACCCTTTAGCTGGCGCTGACGACGGATCCAACCCGACTTCCAATCCGGATGTCGATGACCGGATTCGCGCCGTCACCAAGAACCTCGACAATCTGCGCATGCAGTATACGGAAGAACATCCGGACATCGTGGCTTCCAAGCGCCTGCTTGAACAATTGCAGGCCAAAAAAATTGACGATGAAAAAAACAGAAAGCCGGGCTCGTCCCGCATCGTTAACAATCCGATGTATCAGCAGCTGAAAGTGTCACTGGCCGAAAGTGAATCCAAGGTTGCGTCGATGCGGGTGCGCGTCGACGAATACAGCATGCGCTACGCAAAATTGAAAGAAATGACGAATGCTGCACCGGAGATCGAATCCGAGCTGGCACAACTGAATCGTGACTACACGATCAACAAGGAAAATTACGAAAAACTGGTTGCCAGCCGCGAGTCAGCCAAAATTTCAAGCGACCTGAACGCCACAACCCAGATGATGACCTTCAGAGTCATCGACCCCCCAACCTCCCCTGTCTCGCCAGTCGGTCCGAACCGGCTACGGTTGTTTTCACTGGTCTTTTTGGGTGCATTGGTTTTGGGTGCGCTGAGCTCAGTTCTGGTCAGCAAAATCCGGCCAACTTTCGTGTCGCAACATGATCTGATCGAAGCGACCGGACTACCGATTCTGGGCACAGTCACCATGAACTGGACCGAAGTCGAAAAAGTCCGGCACCGGCGCAGTCTGTATGTTTTTTCATTTTCAACCTTCATGCTGCTGCTCTTCTACGGCGCCATGATGACCACCATCTATTTTTCAAGTTGATGAAAATTGAAAATTTCCCGGCGTTCCTGATCACTTAAACCACAGTTTGGAGCCAGCGTGAGCATTATTGAAAAAGCGATTACAAAACTTGATCAGGACAAGAATTCAGCGACTGGCCAAATTGCGACGTCCCATGAAGCCGGCATGGCCGAGGCTGGCCAATCGGATCAGCGGGAACCAACCAGAATAAAATCAATCGATTCAAAAGCAAAGATTGCCAAACCGCCCGAACCGGTGCAACAGAGCGACAGCTCGCATAGCAGAAAAGTGGAATTTGATCTGGAAAAACTGCAGCAGCTCGGCATGGTCACACCTGAAACCGAGCGCAGCAGCATCGCGGAGGAATTTCGGCGCATCAAGCGCCCGATCCTGGACAAAATATTCAATACCAACGGCACCAGAAATCACCACAACAATCTGGTGATGGTCAGCAGCTCGCTGGCCGGGGAAGGCAAAACGTTTTGCGCCGTCAACCTGGCGATCAGCATTGCGCTGGAACTGGATCATACGGTGCTGCTGGTCGATGCCGATGTCGCACGGCCATCCGTTGCGCGCTACCTGAAAGTTGCGCCCGATCAGGGCCCGCCCCGAACCGGACTGATGGATATTATCCAGGATAAGAATCTTGATCTGGCTGATGTCATGTTGCGAACCAACATCGACAAACTGACCTTGCTGTGCGCAGGCAACCACCACAAACACGCCACGGAACTGCTGGCCAGCCATTCCATGAGCAAACTGCTCAATGAAATTTCCGAACGCTACCCGGACCGGGTCATCATTTTCGATTCTCCGCCGCTGTTGTTGAGCACCGAAGCCAGAGTACTGACCAGCCAGATGGGGCATATCGTGCTGGTGGTGGAAGCAGAATCGACCACACAGCATGCAGTCCGGGAAGTATTGAATCAATTGAAATCAACCAGCAATGTTTCATTGATTTACAACAAGGCCAGAGAATTTTCAGGTGGTGATTACTATGGCGACTACTATGGATGAACCGGGTGAAACAACGGAAAAGCCACGGGATACAAGGGGGATGCAGGTCCTTCTTTTTTTCTTCCTGTTTTCATTTACCGTTGGTTCATTGGCCGATGAATTCAGGCTTGCACCTTACCTGAATTTAAAAGAAACCTACACAGACAACGTCCTGCTGAACGCAGGTGTCACCGATGTCAGTTCGTTCATCACCGAAGTCACGCCGGGTATTGGCGTCACGGCCAATGGCCCGTCGTTCAAGGCCCATCTGAATTATGCCGTGCAGTTGTTGGACTTTTCAGGCCAGGCACATAAAACCGAAACCAACCAGTTTTTGGCAGCCAACGCCAAAGAAGAATTTGTCAAAGACACGCTCTACATGGAAAACAGCGCCAATATCAGCCAGGTCTACAGTTCGCCGTTTACGACGGTATCGAACGACAATCTGAATCTATCCAGCAACCGGATGGAAGTCAGAACCTACAATCTGCAACCTTATTTTCAGACCCGGCTGACGGATAACGCTTCTGCTGAACTGCGCTTTACCCACAACTCGGTGACCACCTCCAATGGGGGCCTGATTGACAGCGACGCCAACACGGTCAATGCAATCCTGAAAAGCGGATCAGCCTTCAAAACCGTTGACTGGTCCCTGCAATACAGCGACCAGAAAATCAATTACCAATCCAATTCTGATCTGGAAATGGAAAATACCACCTTCAACGGCGGCTACCACGTTACATCCGAAATGGAACTGACTGCCAGTGTCGGCTATGAAAAAAATAATTATCTGGTGTCAGACGGTAAAAAGCCGGAAGGTGATGACTGGTCGGCAGGATTCAAATGGACACCCACCAGCAGAACCCTGCTCGATGCCAGTTTTGGTCGTCACTATTATGGCAATACTTACGCCCTGACTGCCAGCGAACGGACCCGCGCAACCGTCTGGTCGCTGGGTTACAGCGACACCCTGATGACCAGCCGCGGAGAATTTTTAATTCCCGTCTCAACCGATACCTTCGATTTTCTCAACGCATTATGGCAGTCCAGCATACCCGACCCAACCCAGCGCCAGCTGGCCATTGAGGCCTTCATCCAGAATGCAGGACTGCCTGCTTCGCTGCCGGAGCCGGTCAACACCCTTACCGAGAATGTTTTTTTGCAAAAACGGTTGCAGGGATCGATGGGGTTGTCCGGAAAAAGAAATATCGTCATGTTGTCGGTATTTAATGTTCGGCGCATCAATCAGTCGCTCGATCCACTTGCCACACCAAGTCCGTCGAACCTGTTGAACAACACCACGCAAACTGGAGCAAATCTGATGTGGAATGTCAAGTTCACCCCGCGTACCAATGCCGTTTTTTCGACCAGCCATACAAAAACCACGTCCAATTCGGCCGATATTACCGTCAGCAACAATACGCTGACGGCGAGTCTGAATCACCAGTGGCGGCCGAAACTGCATTCCACCCTGCAGTATCAGCATGTGCAGTCCAAATCCAATTTGGTCCCAGACAGCACGAAAGTCAATTCGCTGTCTTTCCTGCTCGCATTCCAATTTTAACGAGGCAACGATGTACGAAAAATTTTACGGGTTCACGTCCAAACCCTTTCAGCTGAAACCGGATCCGCGCTTTTTCTATGGCAGCAAAGGACATAAACGTGCCATGTCGTACCTCGACTACGGCATTTCGCAAGGCGAAGGTTTTATTGTGATTACTGGCGAAATTGGCGCGGGAAAAACAACGCTGATGCGCAATCTGTTTTCAGAACTGGATACCCAAAATATTGTGGCCGCGCAGATCGTCAATACCCATGTGGATTCCGAAGACATTTTACGGCTGGTAGCGGGCGCCTTCGGCATTGACTATGAGAATGTCAGCAAGGCGTCGATGCTGCGCCGGATCGAACAGTTTTTGCGGCAAGTTGATCTGCAGGGCAAACGGGCACTACTGGTCGTGGATGAAGCGCAGAATCTGACGCCGCGCGCCCTCGAAGAATTGCGCATGCTGTCCAATTTTCAGACCGATGACAAATGTCTGCTGCAGACCTTTCTGCTGGGGCAGCCCGAGTTCCGCCAGATCATGCACAGTCCGGAGATGCAGCAACTGTATCAACGCATCATCGCCAACTACCATCTGGGGCCTCTGGATATTATCGAAACCAGAGATTACATCGAACACCGCCTGATTACCGTGGGCTGGAAAAACAATCCCAGAATCACTCGGGAAGCGTTTATGGCCATTCACAATTTTACCGGCGGCATTCCCCGAAAAATCAATTCTTTTTGCGATCGTCTGTTCCTGATGGGCTATCTGGAAGAACTTCGCGAATTCACCGCGGCAGAAATTGGCAATGTCATCAAGGACATACAGCAGGATATCAATGTACCGCGCCAACCTGTGACTGGCAAAACTCCGCAGGCGGTTGATGACCTTTCGGAAAATTACTCCAAATCAGACCAGCTCGATGAACGCTTGAACCGGATGGAACGCGCCTTGACAACCGTCATTGACACGTTAAACAAATTGATGCATCCAACCAAAGCAAACAGCCTGCACGACTGACCAACAAATTAAGGAAATGCCATGAACCGGTCGGAACAGCACCTAATCAACAATGCCCTGACCATTGACGTTGAAGACTATTTTCAGGTGTCTGCCTTCGCACCCCATATATCCCGCGACAGCTGGCCGACCCAGACGTGCCGGGTGGAGCGCAATATCGATCTGATCCTCAGTCTGCTGGATACCGCGCAGGTGAAGGCGACGTTCTTTACGCTCGGTTGGATTGCCGAACGCTATCCCGCCATGGTGAAAAAAATTCAGGCAAATGGTCACGAACTGGCCAGCCACGGCTACGGTCATCTGCGAGTGACGGACCAGACTGAATCCGAATTTTCCAATGATGTCACCAGCAGCAAAAAATTGCTGGAAGACCTGTGCGGCACGGCCGTTCTTGGGTACCGCGCACCCAGTTTTTCCATTGGCAGACCTGATCTGTGGGCTCTGGACGTGCTGTACAGGGCCGGATATCAATACAGTTCCAGCATTTACCCGATCCGCCACGATCATTACGGCATGCATGATGCACCGCGCTTTGCCTGGTATCCCAGAGGCCGGCAAGGATTACTGGAATTGCCGGTATCCACGGTGCGTGTCTTTAATAAAAATTTTCCGGCCGGCGGCGGCGGTTTTTTTCGACTCTATCCTTACTGGCTGTCGCGCCGGTTGGTGCAGCGTGTGAATCGCGTCGATCAGCAACCGGTTATTTTTTACTTTCACCCGTGGGAACTGGATCCGGGCCAGCCTGTACAAAAACAACTGGGTTGCAAGACCCGCTTCCGCCATTACGTCAACCTGAAACAGACCGAATCCAAGCTGCAGGCATTGCTGCGTGACTTTCGCTGGAATCGCATGGACAAGATATTTCTGAACGACGCTGCGCAACCGAGAAAATATGCATAACTCTGCCTGTCACGCCAGTCCCAACCCTACTTCGATTACCGTCAATCTGATGCAGTCGGGTGACGAAGCGCGCTGGGATGCGTTTGTCAGCACCTGTCCGGACGCCACTTTTTTCCACCGGGCCGGCTGGAAATCCGTTATTGAAGGCGCCTTTGGCCACAAAACATGGTTCTACTGCGCCGAACTGAACGGTGAAATTGTCGGTGTACTGCCGCTGGCACAGATCAAAAGCAGACTCTTCGGTCATTCTTTGTGCGCGCTACCATTTTGTGTCTACGGCGGTGTGGCCAGTACCCATACCGAAGCACGCACTGCCCTGACCCGTCAGGCACAGCAACTGGCGACCGCACTGCGGGTCGGTCATCTGGAATTCCGTAATCAGACTCCGCAAAACCCCGACTGGATCAGCAAAAACCTGTATTTCACATTCAGGAAACCAATTGATCCGGTTGAAGAAAACAATATGCTGGCCATTCCCAGAAAGCAGCGCGCCATGGTCAGAAAAGGGATCAAGGAACAGCTGCAGAGTGAAATCGATCAGGACGTGGAGCGCTTCTTCCATGCCTATTCCAACAGCGTGCATTCATTGGGCACACCGGTGTTTTCCAAAAAGTATTTCAGGATACTCAAAGAAGTATTTGGCAGCGACTGCGAAATATTGACCATCACGCAAAATGGTGAGGTCATTTCCAGTGTCTTGAGCTTTTATTTCCGGGATGCCGTCCTGCCTTATTACGGCGGCGGCACGACCCGCTCGCGCGCAGTGGCCGGCAATGATTTCATGTACTGGGAACTGATGCGCAGAAGCTGTGCCCGAGGGGTCAGGCTTTTTGATTTTGGCCGCAGCAAGATCGGCACAGGTGCTTATGATTTCAAAAAGAACTGGGGATTTGAGGCGCAGGCGCTGCACTACGAGTATCAGCTCTACACCAGTGCCGAACTGCCGGAGAACAATCCACTCAATCCGCGCTTCAGACTGTTTATCAACATATGGCGACGCATGCCGATTTCACTGGCAAATTTCGTCGGCCCTTTTCTGGTGAAAAATCTGGGATGACGACCACGAACAAACCACCTTTGCTGCTGCTGGTGCACCGTATTCCTTTTCCACCGAACAAGGGAGACAAGATACGCTCCTGGCATTTGTTGCTGCACCTTTTGAAAAGCTATCAGGTTCACATCGGCTATTTTGTCGATGATCTTGCCGATGTCGACTGCATTGAGACAGTCAATGCGCTGTGCGCTTCGGCCTGTTCTGTCGTACTGAACCCCTACAGAAGCAGGCTGGCCAGTCTGGCAGGTCTGCTGACCCACCGGGCGCTGACCCTGGATTATTATCATAATGCGCAAATGGGCCGATGGGTCGATGCCACAATCAAACAGCATGGCATTGGCCAGATGGTAATATTTTCCTCTGCCATGGCACAGTATGCCGAAGCGCATCAGGCAGTTGTCAGAATCATTGATTTTGTCGATATCGACTCGGACAAATGGCTGCAGTACGCAGTCAAGAAATGGTGGCCGCTGAGTTGGCTGTACCACCGGGAAGGTGTCAAACTGTTGCAGTATGAACGCCACATCGCCGCGCTGTTTGATCATGCGCTTTTTGTATCGCCGCAGGAGTCCGCGCTGTTTCGAACTCTGGCGCCGGAAAGTGCCCACAAAATCAGTTTTTTCAGCAATGGTGTCGATACCGAATATTTTTCGCCGCATCTGGCACTGCCCTCGCCGTATCTGCCTTCGCAAAAAATCATCGTGTTTACCGGCGCAATGGATTACTGGCCGAACTGCGATGCAGTCGACTGGTTTGCACGCGAGATGTTGCCACTGATCCGGGAACGATTTCCGGAAACCTGCTTTTACATCGTCGGGTCACGCCCGACACAACAGGTCATGGCACTGGCAATGCTGCAAGGCGTAACCGTTACCGGCACCGTTGCGGATGTCCGTCCGTATCTCGTCCATGCGGATGTGGCCGTGGCACCGCTGCGGATTGCGCGCGGCATTCAAAACAAAGTTCTGGAAGCCATGTCTGCCGGAAAAACCGTCATCGTTTCACCCGAGGCACTGGAGGGCATCGACGCCAAGCCGGTTCAGGAGGTGTTGCTGGCAGAAACCGCCCAGCAGTTTGTCACGCATATCTGCCGGATTTTCACCGGCGGTCAAGTGAATCTGGGGCGCGCCGCGCGCAGCAAAATGGTCACGCAATATGGCTGGGATGCCAACCTGGCGGTACTCGACCGCATTTTGTCCACCAAAGAGTCAAGCAACCTCAAAACAGGATAAATAACGATGGAACGACTCGCCGGCCCAAGTCTGAACACAATCGCGATCTTTGTGCTCGGACTGTTGACGCCGTTCGTCATTTATTTCAGTACTGCACGCTCGCTGGTCGAGATCTGGAACAGCTCGGAAACCTATGCGCACGGCTATATCATTCTGCCGGTCTCGCTATGGCTGATCTGGCGCAAACGCGCGCTGCTGGCTGCCGCACCCATTCAGCCTTTCTGGCCAGGTCTGCCACTGATTGGTTTGACCGGCATCGTCTGGACCCTGTCTGAACTGGGTGACGTGCAGGTAATCCGGCAATACAGCTTTGTGACGATGATCGTGCTGACGATTCTGACGCTGGCAGGCCGGCACATGTTCAAAGTCATTCTGTTTCCGCTGTGCTTCCTGTTCCTGGCTGTACCGTTTGGCGATATTTTCATTGCACCCTTGATTGATTTCACGGCCAACTTCACGGTCATGGCGCTGCAGTTGTCGGGCATTCCGGTATGGCGCAACGGTACGTCGTTTTCCCTGCCAAGTGGAAACTGGACAGTGGTCGAAGCCTGCAGCGGTGTGCGCTATCTGATTTCCTCCTTTACGCTGGGCTGCCTGTATGCCTATCTGACTTACCGGCAGTGGCAAAAGCGTCTGTTGCTGATCCTTGCCGCGCTGATCATTCCGGTGATTGCCAATGGCCTGCGTGCCTACCTGATCGTGATGCTGGGTCATCTGAGCAGCATGACACTGGCAGTCGGGGTTGATCACCTGATTTATGGCTGGCTGTTTTTCGGTCTGGTGATGTATCTGCTGTTTTGGGTTGGTAATTTCTGGCGCGACGATCTGGCTGCCGGACCTGACCAACCACCGGAAAGCACCGCTCCTGTCAGCAGCACCCATTGGGCGTCATCCCAAAGTTCCCTTCAGTCCTTGCTGGCCTGCACTGTCTGTATTGTTCTGTGCCTGACCCTGTTTCCATTGACCGCACAGACGGTTGAGCGCGCCAATTACAACACGGCAACCGTCAACCTGCAGCCATTTCATTCCAGCTGGCAGCAAGTCGATTCTGTGGTGGATTGGCAGCCGCATTATCTGCCGGCAGAGGCCGAACTGATGCGCAGCTACGCCAAGGATAACTACAGGGTACAACTCAATATCAAGTTTTATCGTAATCAAAGCCATGCATCAGAATTAATCAGCAGCAGCAATAAAATGAAAGCCGATGACGACACCAGTTGGTCCAACAATACCCAAAGCAGCCGTTCAGAAGAAATTATGGTCGCAAATGCCGACCGTCCGTTACGATTATCGATTCGTGAAACACAACTGTCCGATGCCAGCGGGCATTTACTGATCTGGTCGCTGGACTGGGTAAACGGACAATTCAACAATAACCACGTAGCCGGAAAAATCATTCAGACCTGGAACAAACTCAGGTTGCGCGGTGATGACGCTGCCGCAGTCATAATCAGTGTGCCGTTCCCGGGCAACCCTGACGAGGCACGCCAAATTTTGCGCGCCTATCTGAGCGCCGATTTCAGCGCGATTCGAACCCTGCTCGACGCAAATCGAAAGCACTGATCAATGACAACCGTGACCGAATTACCTCTGATCGTGCATTTGATTTACCGCCTCGATTTTGGCGGACTCGAAACATTGCTGGTCAACTGCGTCAATCAGGTTGCACCGGACCGGTTTCGACACGCGGTCATTTGCCTGACTGATTACACCCAATTTGCTGAAAAAATTACCCGGCCCGGCGTTGAAATCTACGCCTTGCACAAGCCGCCTGGGCTGGCGCCTGTGATCCATTTAAAACTGTGGCAAATGTTCAGAAAACTCAAACCGGCGATTTTGCATACCTATAACCTGACCACGATTGAATATGCCTTCACCGCCAGGTTGGCCGGCGTTCCGGCCTGTCTGCATGCTGAACACGGACGGGATATGGCGGATATGGCCGGCACCAAT
>Ga0075019_10001348_pt1 | contig 13903 bp, 12 predicted proteins | sample ColStrG_CSR_2013_FD_71473 | JGI IMG/M metagenome (GOLD analysis project Ga0075019, IMG submission 71473) | Freshwater sediment microbial communities in response to fracking from Pennsylvania, USA - Cold Stream Run_MetaG_CSR_2013 | ecosystem: Environmental > Aquatic > Freshwater > Creek >...
AGTGGCAATGGCCACATGGGGGCGCGGGGACAGAATGTCAATCGATTGATATAGTTTTTTCGGCGGTGCGTCCCTGCGTTGCGGCCGCCCGAAGTGGGGAACGCCTAAGTCCCTGAAATCACGCTTGCCTCTAGCGTTTGGGGGGCGGTACCTGCTAGGCGATAACCGGATTTGGCGAAAACAGGCCGCGAGTCTGCTGGGTCACGCTAGCCGGGACTGCAATGGGGCCAACAGCGCCGGCGTTAATCAATCGGACAAGGGGGAACCCGCATGACGAGACAGGGACCACGCATTGGACGACTTTCACGGTGGCTCATTCAGGCGGCCGGGGCGCTGTGTCTGGTGTCGGGCGTCGCGGGCTGCTCCGTAACCACGAATAACATGGACGATGTGAACGCCGCCCCGTCCGATGCCGGGATTCCCGCCGAATTCGCCACCACCTACGATCATCTGACCGCGGCAACGCTGAAGGGCCTGGCCCGGCTCAAATTAAGCCTGACCGGCACGCGGGAAGATTGGAGCGGCACCTACTACAACGTCAGCATTCCGCCAGGCGATATATCCTACGGTGCGGTGGCGCGGATCTATATCCGGAAATCCCAGTCCCCGCCAACAACACTCACGGTGCTCTGGATGCCGCGGGCGCTGGGCCAGGGCGGCCACGACGCCCGGACCGCGTTCGTCGAACAACTATACGGGGCGATCGTTGGCGTTCAGCCAAACGATAACCGCTATTACATCAATACGGGCCATGGCCGCGTCATGGCTGTCGAGAATGAAACGAACCCGAACGGCGAAACGATGGGTACACGGATCGGGCAGGGGGTCCTTTACGGCGGGCCGGTCGGCGGCTTGGTCGCGTCGTATATCGCCGATGGCAAGGAACCGGCGTTCGGCACCGCCAACCTGTTCAAATATCGCATTCTGCTGCCGGACCGGCCGATGTTCTCGGTCGACTCGTTTTCCGCCGTTAACGCCGGCGATTGCGTCAGCCTGACAAAGCTGATCGATAAAGCCGAATGGGTGCTGGAACGAACGGAAAGCCGGGTGTGCGGGCCGGGCTGACGTCCCGGTATCGCGCGGGAAAAGCGCCGAACGAACTTTCGAAAAATCCAGAAATTGAACTGGGCGGGGCCAATGCCGAACTGGACCGAAACCTATCGCGGCGCGGTGCCGCCCTGGCAATGCGACGTGACCGAACATTTCACCGTCGCCTATTACTTCGACCGGATCGAGGAAGCCGAGGCTTCGCTGGCCGAAATCCTGGGCTTGGTTGGCCGGCCTTACCAGATCGCCGCCCGCTTCGCCCGCGAACTGCGGGCCGGCGCCAGTTTCCATATCGAAAGCGCGGTGGTCGGGGTCGAGGAGACCCGGTTGCGCATCGGGCACAGGGTCGTCGATTCCGACAGCAACGAAGTGGTGACCTGGTTCGACGAGTCCTGGGCCCTGCCGGCATCGCCGGTGCCGGCGGAGCGGATCGCCGCATGGAACGGTCCAGCGGCGGAAGAACGAGCCGCGCCGCCCGCGAACCTCGCCTACATCCCGACGGCCCGAGGCCGCGTGAAGACCGCTGACATCGATCATGCCGGGCGCTTCGCCCTCGGCGGGATGGTGCACCGGTTTTCCAACGCGTCGGGCCAGTTCGGCAACGCCATCGGCATGAACAGTGCCTATATGACCAAAAACCGTCGCGGGTTTTCGACTTTCGAGCTGATTCTGCAACTGTCCGGCGCCTTGCAGCTCAATGCGCCGTACCTCGTGGAAACCGGTGTCGCGCTGCTGGGCAATTCGTCGTTGCGGATGATCCATCGCATGACCGATCCGCGTTCGGGGACGGAAGTCGCCCGGTTGAGCCAGTATGGCGTCAATCTCGACCTGGATGCCCGCCGGCCGGCGCGCTGGCCGGATGAGATCCGCGAGCGGGCCGGCGCGCTTGCGAGCGTGGCTTAGGCAACCTAGACTGATCCCAAAGACGCAAATCAGGAGCCCCATGCCATGCCTCAATCGCCAGCCACAACGTTTTCCGCCGCACCGCTGACCTTCGCTGTCCGGCACCAATTGTGGGATGCCAATGTCGAGGATCACTCGGACCAAGGCATATCGATCGACGTGATGGCCAATGTCGGCGGCAAGGACATTTCCCTGCTGCGGTTCAACTGCTTCGATCTGCAAAGCGGTTACGTCTACGGGCCGGAAAACCCCGAGCTGTCGACCCCGCTGCGGGTGGGCGGCGGCATGGGCATTCATTGCAGCATGGACCCGATCACCGACGGCAACCCGATCACCTATGCGATCCAGGTGATGGAAGCAAAGCTGCCGGCGATGCTGGAAAAGGCCGGCTACAAGGGCGTCGCGGCGCTGACCGACATGGCGGCGGTGAAGGCGATCCTGCCGGAGGTCGCGGCCTGCGCCCGTGAAATGCATTTCACCAAGCGCAACGTCGTGAAGCACAACCGCGGCACGGAAATGTTCGAAGCCGGCGTGATCCGGTTCGGCCTGGAGATGCGTCGCCAGCGCAACGGGGATGGCGGTCTGGCGATCCACGTGCTCGCGGACATCGGCGGCTCGCGCGGCAAGTCCTATATCGAGGAAACCGAGGTCCTGGCCTTCGATCATTTCTGGAAGGATGCGCACTATCACTACGGCCCGCGCAATAAAAACCATCGCAAGAACTGGGATCTGACGGTGGTCGACGATCCGCTGGTGTGGACGTTCGAACAGATCGAGGGCGGTAAGATCCCCGCGATGATCACCCGAGCGGGCTATCCCGGCATCGCGGCGGATGTGGATCAGAGCCTGATCAATGCCATTCTGCCGGCGCTGAAGAAGCGCGCCTTTGAAATGTACGAAGAAGGCGAGCGTCTGACCGGCCATAAGGGCCTGCCGCTGGAATTCACGCCGAACCTCGCGGCGGAATAACCGACCGGGAAAAAGCGGGGCCACGCTTGGGCGTGGCCCTTTTTTTGTCTACGCCGGGTAACCGGGATCTTCCCGATCCAGCCCGCGGTGGTGCGGGGATCGGGTCAACCTTGACACCCCCCGGCGGCGTTCGCAGCATGACCCGGCCAACCAAGAGAACGTTCCGTCATGCAGCCCGCTATTCGTATCGATGAGGCCACCGGCCTGAAACTGTTCAACACCCGCGCCGCGAAAGCCAGCGAGCGGATTGCCGGCAAGGGCTACTCGCCGGTCGCGGATGAGGCGTTGACCACCTTGCCGCCGCCACCGCCGGGCGCGGTTTTCAATGCCGAGGAGCAGGCGCGTTATCGCGAATACAACAAGGCGCGACAGGGGGCGGCGGACTACATCGCCATGGAGGGGCAATTCGCCCGCTATCTGAAGGATGTCTATTCCGCGCCGCCGATCGAACGGGACGCGCTGACGGATTCCTGCGAGGTTCTGGTGATCGGCGCGGGATTCGCGGCGTTGCTGCTGTGGTACAAGCTGCGGGCGGCGGGATTTACCGATGTGCGGGTCTGCGAAAAGGGCGGCGATGTCGGCGGCACCTGGTATTGGAACCGGTATCCCGGCATCGCCTGCGACGTCGAATCCTACAGCTATCTGCCGTTGCTGGAGGAGATGGGTTATTTCCCCAGCATGAAATTCGCTTCTGGGTTCGAAATCCTCGAATATTGTCAGATGATGGCCGAGAAGCTGGATTTCTACGACCGTTGCCTGTTCCACACGACGGTCGAACGGACCGAGTGGGATGAGGAATCCGGCCGATGGATCGTGTCCACCGATCGCGGCGACAAAATGAAGGCCCGTTACGTGGTGCTGGCCAACGGATCCCTGACGACGCCGAAGCTGGCGCGCATCGATGGGATGGAAACGTTTGCCGGTGCGTCCTTTCATACGTCGCGCTGGGATTACAATGTCGATCTGACCGGCAAGCGCGTCGGCATCATCGGCACCGGGGCAAGCGCCGTCCAAGCGGTTCCGGAACTCGCCAAGGTCGTGAAGACCCTGCATGTGTTTCAGCGCACGCCTTCCACCATCGACGTGCGCGACCAGCGGATGACGACGCAGGAGGAGATCGAAACCTGGTCGAAAGAACCCAACTGGGCGAAATCGCGGCGGGAGCGGCTGGCCCGCATTTCCTCCGGTCGCACCGCGCTGAAGGGGAATGACGACTACCTCTCCGGCAAGGTGGCGGATGTCCGTGAGCGGCGGACTTACGATCGCGAGTTGTCGCCGGAAGAAATGATCGAACGGCAGTTGAACACAAATTTTCGGATCATGGAACAAATCCGGGCGCGCGTGGATGCGATCGTCAAGGATCCGAAGACGGCGGCGGCGTTGAAGCCATATTACGCCTATGGCTGCAAACGGCCGACATTCCATGACGAATATCTGCCGACATTCAATCTGCCGCATGTGACGCTGGTCGATACGGCGCCAACCGGTGTGACCAGGATCAATGCCAACGGCGTGGTGCATGATGGCGTGGAATATCCGTTGGACGTGCTGATCTACGCGACCGGCTTTCAGTGGATGGGCGCCGGATCGTTCAACATGATCGTCGGCAAGGACGGTCGCACCTTGCGCGGCAAATGGGCGGAGGAGGGGGTGCGGACCTTCCTTGGTCTGCACAGCAACGGTTTTCCGAACCTGTTCATTCTCTCAGGTCCGCAAAGCGGCGGCGGTCAATTCAACTTCACCCGCACCATGGAAAGCCAGACCGACTATGTCGCATGGCTGTTGACAACGATGCGCGAACGCGGTGCCCGGTTCGTCGATGTTACGCGTGCGTCCGAAATCGCCTATGCCGACCATTGCCGCGAAGCCGATTTACGAACCCGGCCGTTGCGGGATTGTCTGTCGTATTATAATGGCGACGGCAACGCCGAACCCGGCAGTCTCGCCTATTATGGCGGACCGCGGAAATGGCACGAAATCAGGATGGGCGCTCAGGAAACGCTGGAGCCTTACATCCTGTCCGCTTAACGCACCGTATAAGGATACCACGATGAACGACCGCGTACATCTTTCGGCCGATGAAGCCCGATCCCTGGGTGAGGCCGCGATGCGTGGCGCGGGTTTCGACGCGGAAGAAGCGCGTATCCTGACCGATCACGTCATGGATGCCGCGCTGTGCGGCTACGAATATTCCGGCCTGCCGAAACTCCTGAACGTGATCGACGAACTGCGTTTTGGCACCCCCCGCAGGCCCGTTTCGGTCGTGAAGGAAACCGGCCCGGCCGCGCTGCTGGATGGCGGCAACAACAACGGCATGATCGCCGGCTACCGCACCGCCGAGGACACGTTGCGCCGCGCCGAGGCGCATGGCCTCGCGATCGTGTCGATGGGCAACACTTCGATGACCGGGCGCAGTGCCTATTATTGCGAAATGATTGCCCGAGCGGGGTTCGTGGTGATTCATACGGTTGCGTCCCCGCCAGCGGTCGCGCCGTTCGGCGGTGCCCGGCCGGTCCTGGGCACCAACCCCATCGCATTCGGCTTCCCGACCGATGGAGACCCCCTGGTCATCGACATGGGAACCTCGGCCTTCATGGGCACCGATCTGCAATATCGTTCGCGTATCGGTGCGCCGATTCCCGAAGGCGTCGCACTCGGACCCAACGGCCATCCGACGACCGATGCTCGGGTGGCACGTCAAGGCACTCTGCTGCCGTTCGGCGGTTCCGAAGGCGGTTACAAGGGCTTCGGCCTCGCCTTGGCGATGGATGCGCTCGGCGCCCTCGCCACGACAACCCGCACCAACGCGGACGAAGGCGGCTACCTGTTTCTCGCGTTCCGGCCCGATCTGTTCCTTCCGGCTGACGATTACCGCCGGGAAGTGTCCCATCGTATCGAAACGATCAAGGCGACGCCGCGTCGGGAAGGCGTCGATGAAATCCGTATCCCGGGCGAACGGTCCTACAAAACCCGGGCGCGGCTGCTGGTCGAGGGGATCGAGATCGACACAAAAATCCGCGATGCACTCGTGCGCCTGTCGCAAGGGCATCTCGACCACGGGGCGGCATGAGCGAAACGGGCTGACGCAGCATGCCGCGTCAGCCCGTACCGTCGGATCAGGGAACGACCATCTTGTAAACGCGCGCCGCGGTGCCGCTGTAGAGCGCCCTTTTCTCATCGGCGGAGGCATTAGCGGTGATGCGCTTGAAGGCGTTCCACAGCTCGTTGTAACCGCCGGATTGCTTGTCCGGCGGGAAGTTGCTCTCGAACATGCAGCGATCGACCCCGAACGCCTCGATGCAATGTTCGATATAGGGACGCCACGCGGCGGCCAAATCTTCGGATGACGGCGGCACCTCGCGTTCATGGAAGTCGTAGCCGACCGACACCATGCCCAGGCCCCCCAGCTTCACCGTGACGTTCGGGCACTTGGCCATTTCGGTGATGTTGGCTTTCCAGGATTCATAAATTTCCTGCCGCCTGTTGTTATAGATACCGACCCCCAGAATACCGCCGACGTGATTCAGAATGATCGACGTTTCCGGGAACGAACGCGCGAGGTCGATCGCGTCCGGCAGTTGCGGATGATACTGCCAGGATTCGAAGCTCAGACCCAACGGGGCGAGCTGGGCGAAACCCTCCCGGAATTTCGGGTCCATCACCTGATGCAGCGGCACCGGGCGGGAGGCGTATTTGCTGATGGAGTCATGCGCGTCGGTGGCGACGCCATGACGCATGCCGCGCAACCGGCCGCCGGCGGCGACGACTTCGGCTTCCATCAGTTCGCGGACATTCGCCGCACCAAGGGTCAGGTCGCCGCCGCCGATGATCACCTCGGCGATGCGGCAGGGACCGAAACCGCCGGAGGCGCTCATGGCCGCGAGGCCGGTCACGAACTCGACCTCCCCCAGTGCTGCCATGTGCCGGGGACCGTCCTTGCGGTACATCGCCCGGCATTCCAGGAAGACGGTCGACACGATGTTGTGGCCGCCGTTTTCCCGCGTGCCGATATCCGAAAGGATACCGGGCAGCAGGTATTCGCCGCGGCCCGGGGAGTGCCAGAAATGGTGATGCGGATCGATGATGGGGAGGTCGGGTTCCAGCGCGGCTTCGGTCGGGCGTCGCGCCAGCCATTCGGCCAGCGCGGCATCCTCGCGCACGTGGGAGCCTTGATATGCGCCTTTCGATTCTGCGACTTGGGGCATGGTCGTTTCCTCCGATGATCGGTTACCGGTAGCCGTCTGCCGCGGCTTTGGTTTCGCCCGGTTCGACGCCCAGCAGTTTTTGCATGGTGGCGCCGCGCGAGGTCCAGAAATTGTGGAGAATCCGCACATCCCATCCGATGCAGAAATGTTTGACGCCCATTTCGATATAGGGTTCGGCCTCGGCGGGTTCGGAGATCTCGATCCGGGGGTGGATGCCCAGCTTCAGGCAGGTTTCGATCGTCTTGCGTTCCGCCGCCTTCACTTCCGGGCTGCCGCGCCGGCCGACATGGCCGATGGACATGGAATAATCGGATCCGCCGAACTGCACCATATCGATGCCGGGGACGGCGAGGATGTTGTCCAGGTCTTCGACGCATTCGCGCTTTTCGACCATGATGGCGACGACGACATCGTCCAGCGCCTTCACATAGGCCGGGGAGCCGCCTTCGCGCACCACGCCGACGTCGCGGCGCATGCCGACGCCGGTCAGGCCGATGCCGCGCCGGTTGCCGGGGGTTTCCGCGCGCGCCGCGGCCACGCAGGCCTTGGCGTCTTCGACGGTGCGAAGATCGGCGAACAGCACGGACTGGAAGCCGGAGCCGATGGCGCGCATCGCCTGATGGGTATACTCGCCCTGCTCGATCTTGATCATCCCGCCGATGCCCGCGACTTCCATGGCGCGGCCGAGGTTGTCGAGGTCATGCATGGTGAAGGGGCCGTATTCCGCGGTGAACTCGACATAATCGTAATGACCGCCGGCCGAACCGATCAGCTCCACCAGCGTGGGCCAGCAGGACAGAATATGGGTGCCCAGGGTGGGCAGACCGGCGTCGAGTTTTTCGCGGAGTCGATTGGCACGCATCGTCGTGTTTCCTTGTGCTGAATTGAATTAGGCGCGCCGCGCGCCCCAGAATACGGGGAAGGAGGCCGAGACCACGTCCTGTATGTCGGACCGGAACGCCATGGGCTGGCGCATGCGGCCCAACGGCAGGAAATTCACCGTATCGAAATAATGTGCCTGAATCCGGTCGGCGATTGCCTTCTGCGCGGCAAGGTCGGGCGCGTCGAACCAGGATTCGCGCAACGTCTCCAGCTCCGGATCCGTCGGCCAGCCGAACCATCCTTGGCGTCCATTGCCACGCAGCACCAACATGCTGCCGGGATTGGCGGATGTCAGCGGGCTCATGACCGTGATGAAACAGCCCCAGCCGCCCTTGTCCACCGGACTTTGGTTCGCTCGGCGGGTGACCACGCTGCCCCAGTCCATCGACTGGTAATCCACCTTCAGACCGATCTGCTGGAACATGTCCCTGGCAACTTCCGACATGGTGGCGAGCGCGGGTTGATCGCTGGGTGACATGATCATGACAGGCTCGCCCTTATAACCGGACTCGGCCAGCATCTGCTTCGCCTTGGCGATATCGCGCGGCGGCGCCAGCTTGTCGAATCCGACCGTGCTGGCCATCGGAAAGGTTGGGGCGAACAGGCCGGTCGGAACGATCTCCAGGTCTTTCTGATCGCCGACGACGGATTCGATGAACGTCTTCTGGTCCATCGCCGCCAGGATCGCCTGCCGGACTTTGACGTTGTCCAAAGGCGGGTTGAGGTTGTTCATGACCAAGAACATCAGCCACCCGCCAGGGTCCGTCACCTTCGTGTAGCAGCCCGGCGATTTGTTCAGCATGGGGCAAAGATCGATCAATGGCTGTTCGAGCCAGTCGACCTCCCCCTTCTGCAACGCCGCCGCGGCGGTCGCGGGGTCCGGCTGCACGATCCACTCGACGCGATCGAAATGCGCGACCTTGCCGCCGGCGAAGAAAGCCGGCGGTTCCTGACGCGGCACGTAGCCGTCGAATTTCGCATAAACCGCCTTGGCGCCGGAAACCCACTCCTCCTTCACGAAGCGGAACGGGCCCGAGCCGACGGGGTCGGTCACCTGTTCCGTACCCGGCTTCATCGCCAGCCGTTCCGGCATGATGAAGGATTGACGGGCGCCGAGCCCGAACAGCAACTGCGGGCAAGGCTTCTTCAGGCGGATTTCGAATTTCTTGTCATCGAGCGCGACGATCTCGTTGACGTATTTCATCAGCACCTGGCCGAAGGAGTCCCGCGATCCCCAGCGCCGCAGCGACTGGGCGCAATCCTTCGCCAGCACCTTCTCGCCGTCGTGGAATTTCAGGCCTTCGCGCAGCGTAAAGGTCCAGGTCAGTTGGTCCTGGGAAACCGTGTGCCCCTCGGCCATTTGCGGGCGGATGTTGCCGGCGCCGTCGTAGCCGTAGAGCTGGTCGTAGACCATGTAGGCGTGGTTGTAGGTGATGACCGCCGTCGTCCAGATCGGGTCGAGGGCGGTCAGGTTCGCTTGCGGGATGAAGCGCAGCGGCTTTTGCGCCTGCGCCAGCGCGGGTGTGGCGAGCCCGACCAGCGGGGCGGTCTTGAGAAGATCGCGGCGGCGCATCAGACGCACCCCACCGCGTAGGCATCCACGACGCCGGGGGGCAACCGATATTCCTGCCAGGACGCACCGCCGTCTTCGGTGCCGAACACCTGTCCGCAACGGGTGACGCTGTAGACGCGCTTGGGATCGCTGGTGTCTTCGCAAACCGCCATCAGCGTGCCCGCGGCCTTCGTGCCAGGGTCGAACCGCGACCAGGTTTCGCCCAGATTGTCGCTGCGATACAGCGTGCCATCCTCGCTCATCGCCGCGGGCGACAGGCAAGTATACAGCACCTTCGGGTCGTGCCGCGAAACGATCACGTCGTGGCAGTAGGTCAAGGGCGAAAACCTCCCAATTTCGGTGTCGTACCAGGTCTTGCCGCGGTCGTCGCTGCGGAAAACCCCCATTCGAATGCCCAGAAACACCGTGTCCTGCGCGGCGGCACTGACGGCGGTGGCATGGGAATCGAGGATCCCCTCGCAATGGCCGCAATGCCGGCCGCCGACATTGCTGTGCAGATGCGGCTGATCCGCCAGTTTGATCAGCGGTGCCGACATATCCGCCCAGGTTTCTCCGCCATCGGTGCTGCGCAGCACGCCGCTGACCTCCAGCGCCGCGTAGATATCGTCCGGGCGATTGGGATCGACGGTGATGCGCAGCACGCGGCTGTCGAAACCCTCCCGCTCGCAATGGCAGGGGGAGACGGCGTTTACCAGCCGGTGCCAAGAAGCGCCGCTGTCCAGGCTGCGATAGAGGGCGATCGGGGCCGTCCCGGCGAACATGACGTTGGGCCGGGTCGGGTGGATCGTCAGCGACCAGATCACCGCGTTGCGGTCGGGGAAGTTCAGCTTGTGCCAGGTGGCACCGAAATCCGTGCTGCGATACGGCCCGTCCTGCGTGCCGACGAAAATCGTGCCGTGGTTGTTGGGGTCGGGCAGGATGACCCTGGCATCGACATTGGCCGGCAAGCCCTCGGTCACCTCGGTCCAGGCCGTATCGCCCAGCGCGCGGCGATACAGCCCGCCCTTCGTCCCGGCGCCAAGCGCGGCAGCGCCGGCGAAAATCTGTGCCGTCATTGTGGGTTCCCTCCGTCGCGGACCAGTCTATCATCGCTTCCCGGCCACGGCGAGATGGTGCGGCCGAGCAAGGGCAGGGGAGTGCGATGAAGTTCAGTTTGATCATCCGGGGCCAACATGCGCCGGGGGATACCGCGGGCCATGTCCGAGACGACCTCGATCTGGTGCGCTGCGCCGAGAAAGTCGGGTTCGACGGCATCGTCAAAGGCTCCCACTACAGCGCCGAACCTTTCGAAGCGTTGCAACAGATTCCCTTCCTGGCGCACTGCGCGGCCATCGCGCCCCGGCTGCGCATCATCTGCGGACTGGTTCTGGTTCCGCTGCACAAGCCGCTGGATTTGGCGGAGCAGTTGGCGACGCTGGACGTGCTGTCCAGCGGCAAGCTCGTGTTCGGCGCCGGCATCGGCTACCGCGACGTGGAGTTCAAGGCGTTCGGCGTCCCGCGCGGCAAAATGGGTGCCCGTTTCGAGGAATGCATGACCGCGATCCGCCGTCTGTGGACCGAGGATCGGGTCAGCATGATCGGCGACAATTTCGAGCTAGATAACGCTGTCTGCTCCGTCAAACCGCTACAAAAGCCGACGCCGCCCATCTGGATCGGCGGCAATGCCGATGTGGCGATCCGCCGCGCCGCCCGCATCGGCGATTGCTGGTACGTGAACCCGCACAACACGTTGGCGACGATCGAACGGCAGATGGATTTGTATCGCCGCGAACTCGATGCCTGCGGCCGCGAATTCCCCAAGGAACTGCCGATGCGGCGGGAGGTCTTCGTGGCGTCGTCCCGCGCCGAGGCGATCCGTCTGGCGCAGCCGTACCTGGAGGAAAAATACAAGGCATACCGGTCCTGGGGCCAGGACAAGGTGATGCCCGAGGGCGACGATTTCGACCACGAATATCAGGAATTGCTGGAAGACCGGTTCCTGATGGGATCGGCCGAGGAAGTCGCCGACCAGCTCAACCGACTGCACGAAAGGCTCGGCGTCAACCACATCGTCGCCTCTATCCATTGGCCGGGCATGCCCAACAGCCTGGCCATCGAACAGCTTCACCGTCTGGCCGAGGATGTCCGGCCACTGCTACGCAGCTAGGGAGAAGAAAATGTCCAGAGCACCGACCTTCGGCCGCTACGCCGAAATACCCTTCGACGAAATGACCCCGGAACAGCAGGAGGGGTATTCCGCGATGCTGGAGTCGCGCGGTGGCCTGCCCGGCCCCGCCAAGATCATGGTTCACAACCCAAAATTGGCGAAGGTCATCGGCCCGTTCGGCGGCCATTTCCATGAGGGCAAATATTCGCTCACGCTGCGGGAGCGGGAAATCGCGGTCTGCGTGATCACCGCCAAGTTCCACTCCAACTATCCGGTGTGGGCGCATGAGCGGCATGGCAAGGCCGCCGGTCTGCCGGCCGAGAAGGTGGATGCGATCCTGGCGGGGCTGACCACCTCGTTCGATGACGAACGGGAACAGATCGTCTATGAGATGGCGGTCACGCTGTCCAACGGCCGCTGGGTGGGGCAGGGGCTGTACGACCGCGCTGTGAAGGCCCTGGACCATGTCGGCGTGACCGACGCGATCGCGTTGATGGGGCACTATTCGACCGTGTCGATGACGCTGTTGTTCTACGATGTCCCGGCCGGCGCGACCGGTATGAAGCGTTAGGAGGCGATTGCATTGGGTTGACGCGGCGGTCACCGCTTATCCGTCATGGCGGGCGAAGGCTCGCCATTCACGGCCTGTCCGGGCAACCGATCGGGGTCGTCCAGCCGGTCTTCGATCAACCGACGAAAACCGCAATCGGTATTTGACAACAATCCGAATCAAGCCCAGCCTTTTTCAGCCATTCGAACGCTAATCGCGTCAATCTGGAAGTTCAGCTTGCCGTAAGCAGGGAGCGCACCAATACGAAAAAACTGTTCATCAGTATCGCCGCGGCTGCCTGTTGGTACGAAGCAGCAGCTCGCCCGCCGGTTCGTGGCGGGCTTTGTATATCTCGCGATGTCGACGGTTCTTGCCGTGCCGCTGCTGGGTGTCGCGCCGGCCCGCGCCGAGGTGATCGTCAATGCCGGCCAGTGCTTCGAGTGGATGGAACAGTATTCCCTCACACCCTACCGCAGTTGGGGTTCCACCCCGGCCGATGTGCAAAGGGTGTGGGACGCATCCGACTGCAACCACAAAATCTGCCGATACATGAGAAATAGATTTGGCGTGGTTCCGTACCATTCCTGGGGCTCGCTGCCGTCCCATCTGCAGCAGGTGTGGGACAACCCGCAGGTGGACTGCAATCATCATTCCGAAAGTTGCCCAGCAGTGAAGGGCGGCAGGTCGGTCTTCGCGCCACACGTCGCGTCGCCAAACCTTTCGGTCGGTAATTTAATCGCGATGCATCCTTGAGTCCCTTGCCCGGCAGCCCTAATCCCCAGTGACGCGAACGCCGAGCCGGCGTCCCTGGGACAAAGGGTCTCTCCACGCATGGACGAAAGCCTCGATCCGAAAGTCAGGTCCGACCGCCTGACGCCCATTCAGCGCCCCGACCGGAAAGCGGGATCGGATTGGGTCGGCAAGCTCGTATTTCTGCTGGTGCTCGTGGGTGCGGCCGGCGGTGGCTGGTATTGGTGGACCCACCGAACCGCCCCAAACGCCCCAGTCCGCTCGGCCGCCCGTTTCGGCGCGGCGAATGTGCCCCAGCCCGTCGGCGCCGCGACGATCGATAAGGGCGACATCCGGATTTACGTCAACGCGCTGGGCACCGTGACATCCCTCGATACCGTCACGGTGACGTCGCAGATCAGCGGCCAGTTGCAGGAAATCGGCTACAAGGAAGGTCAGATCGTCCACAAGGGCGACTTTCTGGCGCAGATCGATCCGCGCCCCTATATCGCGGCGCTGGAACAGGCACAGGGCACGCTGGCCAGGGATCAGGGGCTGCTGGCGCAGGCGCAAGCCAATTTGAAGCGATATCAAACCCTTGGCCGCCAGGATTCGATTGCCCAGCAGCAGATCGACGATCAGAAATTTCTCGTCCAGCAGGACACCGGCATCGTGCAGGCCGATCAGGGCCTGGTCGATACCGCGAAGCTCAATCTCGCCTATTGCCGCATCGTCTCGCCGATCGATGGCAAGGTCGGCCTGCGGCTGGTCGATCAGGGCAACTATGTTCAGGCCAGCAGCACGGCCGGGCTGGTCGCGATCGCGCAGACCCAGCCGATCTCGGTGCTGTTCGCGGTGCCGGAAGACGCATTGCCCGCAATCGTCCAGCGGCTTCATGC
>Ga0075019_10001349_pt1 | contig 13897 bp, 8 predicted proteins | sample ColStrG_CSR_2013_FD_71473 | JGI IMG/M metagenome (GOLD analysis project Ga0075019, IMG submission 71473) | Freshwater sediment microbial communities in response to fracking from Pennsylvania, USA - Cold Stream Run_MetaG_CSR_2013 | ecosystem: Environmental > Aquatic > Freshwater > Creek >...
GGATTGAGCTTGACCTCGAGCTTGTCGAGCTTGAGCTCCTTCTTCACGGCATCGACAATCCCGTAGCAGATGTCCATGGCATAGCCGACCGGCTTCTGGTTGTCGTCGAGATAGGAAAACGGAATCGAGGAGTCGCGATAGCCGAGCGTGATCGCACCGGTCTCCTTGACGTTCTTCAGCGTGCCGGTGAGTTCCTCGGCATGGGCCTGGACTCCGCAAAACGCTGCGGCGAGTGCAAGAGCGAAGATACGCGTGCGGTTCATACAGATACTCCCTGGTTGTCGGATGTGGTTTGCTCAAGACCGCATCGCTCCACCTTATGGTCCGAACGTCCGTCCTTCGCAAGACGCCTCCGGCACGCCGGCTGCGCCACTCGGTCACGCCGCCCCACGCCTGGCTTGAGCAAATTCACCGGGGATGCCGCATCTCTCCCAGATCCCAGAACAGGCCGGCCATGATCCCAAGCGCCTCCTCGGTGACCGACAGCAGAATGTGCTCGTCAGGTGCGTGCTGGGAGCAGCCTGGATAGGAGTGCGGAACCCACATCGTCGGCAGGCCGAGCGTGTCGGAAAACACGTCATTGGGCAGCGAGCCGCCGAAATTCGGCAACACCGTTGGCGCTTTTCCCGTGGTCTTTCGGATCGATTCCGCCGTCCAGTCGATCCAGGGACTATCGAAATCGGTTCGCGACGCGGCGAAACTCTGCGTTGCCTTCACCTCGACCATCGCAAACCCACGCTCACGCAAATGCGCTCTGACGACATCGACGACGTTGTCGACCCTTGTGCCGACGACAAAGCGAAGTTGCAGCACCGCTGAAGCCTGTCCCGGAATGGCATTGGCCGGCTTTTCGATATTTCCGGCAGACATCGCCAGCACTTCCAGCGTGTTCCACGCGTACAGCCTTTCGGCGGCCGACAAACCTTCCTCGCCCCAATTTTCAGCGAGCGTCGGCTCGTCCGGCATGGGCTCGATGTTCACATCGGCAAGCGCGGCGCGGATCTGGTTGGAAAGGCGGGGCGGCTTCAGCCGCTCCACCTGCAAGCGCCCGTGACCGTCGACAAGGCTCGCAATCGCGCTGGCAAGGATCGTTGCGGGATTGGCGAGGACGCCGCCCCAGTTGCCGGAATGATGTGCGCCCTCGCGCAAGTTCACATCCAGATGAATCCGTATTCCGCCTCGGCAGCCGAGAAAAAGCGTCGGACGATCCGCGGAAAGCCGCGGCCCGTCGGAAGCAAGCAGCAGATCGGCTTTCAGCTCGTCGCGCAGGCGCTCGCAGAGGAGGCGCAAATCCGGCGATCCGATCTCCTCCCCGGTCTCGACCAGAAACTTGGCATTGAAGCCGAGCCGGCCGCCGCGCGCCTCCCGGACGGCCCGCAGCGCCGACATGTTGATGCTGTGCTGTCCCTTGTTGTCGGCGGTGCCGCGGCCGTAGACCCGGTTTCCCGCGATCGTCGTCCGCCACGGATCGAGATCGTGCCGCCATTCCCCGATCATGCCGTCCACGACATCGCCATGCCCGTACAGGAGCACGGTCGGAGCCGTTTCACTTTCGCGGTATTCGGCCAGCAGATACGGGCTCTTTCCGGTCGGGGATTCGATCAGTCTTGTCGAGAAGCCGAGGCGCGAGAAGGCGGGCTGAAGGTTCTCGGTCAGATAGGCGCGCAACGCGTCGCGCTGGTCGGGATTCTGGCTTTCGGTCCGATAGGCGACGCGGCCATCGAGCTCGGCGAGAAACTCGCCGGAGTGAAGTATCTGGTGGGCCCGGGCGATGGCATCGGCTCTGGTCATGCGATCTTGTTCTTTGTTCTTTGTTCTTTGTTGCAGTCGCTGGTTCGGATTTGCTCACGTTACCGGGATACGTCGCGGTTCGGAAGAGGTGTGGAATTGCCTTTGCCAAACCCGAATGCGACAATTTGAAAAACCCGGGCATCTTGATCCGGCGAAGCCAATGGGAGAGCTCCATGAAATCGATCCTGCGCATCTCGGCCGTCTCTTTGTTGTTCGCGGGCTCTGCACTCGCCCTGAGCGGCGAGCGCATGCCCGAAATCCCGCTCGACAAGATGTCTGCCGCCCAGCGCGGCATTGCCGATGCCATCATGTCCGGACCAAGAGGCAGGTTGAACGGCCCGTTCAACGCCTGGCTGCGCAGCCCTGATCTCGCCGATCGTCTGCAGAAGGTCGGCGAGTATGTCAGGTTCAATACCTCGCTCGACAAGCGCGTCAACGAGATGGCGATCCTGATGACCGCGCAAGCCTGGGGCTCGCAATATGAGTGGTACGCGCACGCGCCGCTGGCGCTGAAAGCCGGCCTCGATCCCGCGATCATTGCCGCCATCGGAGCCGGTCGCAAGCCCGACAGCATGAAGGATGACGAGGCGATCGTCTGGGAATTCACCACGCAGCTGCGACGCGATCACGGCGTCGACGATGCGATCTATGCAAAGGCGCTGGAAAAATTCGGCGAAAGAGGCATCATCGACCTGATCGGGGTGAACGGATATTACGACGTGGTCTCGATGACGCTCAATGTCGCACGCGTGAAACCGCCCACGGATGCAGAACTGCCCTTCCAGCAGGCCGGCCGCTAGTTTGCCGCGCAACAGTCCGCCGAAAGTCGAGCGACCATGAAAAAGGAAATACGGCTGAACGCGTTCGCGATGAACTGCGTCGCGCATCAATCGCCGGGGCTGTGGACCCATCCGCGCGATCGAACAGCCGAATATAACCGATTGCCCTATTGGATCGACCTCGCCAGAACGCTGGAGCGCGGGCGCTTCGACGGGCTTTTTTTGGCGGACGTGCTCGGCGTTTACGACGTGTTCGGCAATAGCCCGGACGCCGCACTTCGCAACGCCGCCCAGACCCCTGCCAATGACCCGCTGCTGGTGATCCCGGCGATGGCCGCGGTCACCCAAAATCTCGGCTTTGGGGTGACGTCCAACCTGTCCTATGAACCGCCCTACACATTTGCGCGCCGGATGTCGACGCTCGACCATCTCACCGAGGGACGCCTCGGCTGGAATGTCGTGACCGGCTATCTCGACAGCGCAGCGAAAGCCGCCGGCAAGGACAAGCAGACCGCGCATGACGACCGCTACGACGTCGCCGACGAATATATGGAGGTCGTCTACAAGCTCTGGGAGGGGAGCTGGGAAAACGACGCGGCGCTGCGCGATCGCGCGCGCGGCATCTTCGCCGACCCTTCAAAGGTGCACCGCGTCCGGCATGAGGGGAAGAATTACCGCCTCGATGCGATTCATCTCAGCGAGCCCTCGCCGCAACGTACCCCCGTGCTGTATCAGGCCGGCACCTCGCCGCGCGGGCGCCAGTTCGCCGCCGAACACGCCGAATGCGTGTTCATGTCGGGACCATCGGCCAAGGTGATCGCGCCGCGTGTCGCCGGCATTCGTGAGCTCGCCGCGAAAGCTGGACGCAACGGCAGCGAAATCCTGATGTTCAGCATGTTCACTGTCGTTCTCGGCCGCACCGAGAATGAGGCCAGGGCGAAATATGACGACTACCGCAACCACGTCAGCGCCGAAGGCGCGCTGACGCTGATGTCCGGCTGGACCGGAGTTGATTTCTCGACCTACGACCTCGACCAGCAGGTCCGCCATGTCGAGAACGATGCCGGCCGCACCGCGATGGACAACATCACCCGCGCCGATCCCGATCGCGTCTGGACCGTGCGCGAGGTGGCCCAGCATGTCGGCATCGGCGGCATCGGGCCGGTCGTGGTCGGCACGCCGGAACAGGTGGCGGACGCGATCGAAGCCTGGTTCGACCAAACCGATGTTGACGGGTTGAATGTTCCGTTTGCGATCTCGCCGGGCGACTTTGCGGATATCTCCGACATGCTGGTGCCGGAATTGACGCGGCGCGGACGTTACAAGACCGCTTACAGGGAAGGCACCTTGCGCGAAAAATTATTCGGCGCCGGCCGCGCGCGGCTCGAAGCGCCGCATCCCGCTGTGAAGTATCGGGCGAAGACGAAGGAATGAGTGGCCGCTGTCATTGCGAGGAGCGCAAGCGACGAAGCAATCCAGTCTTTACTCAAACCTGGATCGCTTCGCTGCGCTCGCGATGACGTTGTCGGGCGCGCGACCCGTTGGGCCGCAACCAAAGGGCAAGCTGCAGCCATCTCAAACACTCCCGTCAACGACGACCTCGATCAGTTTCGTCCCCGGCCGCTTGAACGCCGATGCGAGCGCGGATTTCAAATCCTCCGGCCTGGTGATCCTGATCGCCTCCAATCCGAGCGATTTGGCCATGCCAGCGAAATCGACCGCCGGATCGGCGAAATCCATGCCGACGTAGTTGTCATCGCCGTGGAAGGAAAGCAACCTTTGCTTGATGATGCGGTAGCCGCCATTGTTGGCGATCACCACGTTCAGCGGCAGCTTGTGATGCGCGGCGGTCCACAGCGCCTGGATCGAATACATCGCGCTGCCGTCGCCGGAATAACACACGACAGGCCGACCTGGATTGGCGAGACTGACACCGACTGAGGCCGGCAAGCCCCAGCCGATTCCGCCCGAGGCCAGCGCATGATAGCCGTAGCGGTCGCGATGCGGCCGCAACGCCAGCGTCTGCCGCGAGGACGTCAGTCCCTCATCGACGAGAATGGCGTTCTCGGGCATCGCCTCGACCATTTGCAGGGTCAGGTAATCCGGGTCGATCGGCGAACGGGTTGCTTGCTTTGCGATTGTCTCGACCAGTGTCGCGCGTCTCGCGGTCCAGTTCTTCGAAGCGAGCGCCGCGATCCCCTGTTTGGCGCGCGCCTGCAACGCCTGGCCGCCTCTCGATTTCAGCGCGGGCACCAGCACACGAAGCGTTTCCCTCACATCGGCTTTCAGCGCGATCTCGGCGCCAAAATTCTTGCCGAGATCCCATTCGACGAGACCGATCTGCACGATCGGCAGTCCATCCGGCAGCGGCGCGACCTCGCTATGCACCGACATCCGCAACGGGTCGGCGCCCAGCACGATCATGAGATCGTAGGCCGACAACAGCTCGCGCACCTGCGTCTGGGAGCGCGACAGGGCGCCCATGAAGTTCGGGCTTTCCGACAGGAAATGGGCGCCATATGGCGCCGATTGCTGATAGGCGGGACAGCCGAGCGCCTCGGCGAGCGCGGCGGCCTCCTGCAAGGCATCGCTCTTCACGATCTCGTCGCCGGCGATGATGACCGGCCGCTCGGCTTTGAGGAGGCGCGCGGCGAGCGTGTTCAACGCCTCGTCGGACGGTCTGACGCGGGTATCGACCCGGGTCGAGCGACCGAGTTCGATCCCGGCCTCGGAATTCAGGATATCGCCGGGCAGAGAGATGAAGACGGGCCCGGTCGGCGGCGTGGTCGCGACCTTTGCTGCGCGCCGCACGATGCGCGGCAGGTCCTCGAGCCGCGTCACCTCGACGGCCCATTTCACCAACGGCTCGGCCATCCGCACCAGGGGTCCGTAAAGCAACGGCTCCATCAGGCCGTGGCCCTGTTCCTGCTGGCCGGCGGTCAGGATCATCGGCGTGCCCGTGAATTGCGCGTTGTAGAGCGAGCCCATCGCGTTGCCGAGCCCGGGCGCAACATGGACGTTGCATGCGACGAGGCGGCCTGATGCCCGGGAAAAGCCGTCGGCAATAGCGACCACGAGGCTTTCCTGCATCGCCATCACATAGGTCAGATCGGGATGATCTTTCAGCGCGTGCATGATCGGCAGTTCGGTGGTGCCGGGATTGCCGAACAAATGCGTGATGCCCTCGTCCTTCAGCAGAGTAAGGAATGCGGAGCGCCCGGTAATGCGATTCTTCATGTTTCCTCCTGCGATGGCGATTCGACCTGAAACCATCGCGCCTCACGCATCATGAACAAACCTGGTGGGCAGAGGCAAGGAAGCGCGATCATGGCTGCCCTGCGCGGTCGAGTCCCCAGTAATTGTGTCCCGGACGCGGTGCAGCACTTCGTGCTGCGCCGCGTCCGGAGCACGAATGACACACAGCGCAGCTAAAACATGCCCTCGCGATCGGCGCGAGGTCTTTTCGTCGAGCGCTGCCAGACCACGCCCGGAAAGCCCTTCAGCGGCACCAGCGGCTCGCCGGCATAGGTCCATTCCTGCAACTCTTCGATAGCGACATGGTAAAGCGGCTGCCGGCCGGTGCGACCGGAAAACAGCGCGCGCGGAATATTCACCATGTGCGGGGAGCGCGCTCGTTCGTACAAAACCGGCGTACCGCAGCGCCTGCAGAAACTGCGCGTGGCCTTGGCGGTCTCGTCCTCGTAACGTGAAATGTCGGCTTCGCCGGCCGTGATGCGAAATCGCTTGCGCCAGCTTCCGACATAGGTGGCGTAGGCCGCGCCATGCGCACGCCGGCTTGCCGCCGAATGATCGTGCCAGGCCCATCGCGCCGGAACATCGATCTCGAAACGGACGCCCCCGCACAGGCATCCGCCCTTGGCGATGCCTCCTGACGCCGCTGCTTTTGCCATTGGTGTGACCTCGCAAACCCGGTCGTTGCGAGCCCACGCTTACGCGGTCGCCATCCCGTCGTAAACCGGGTAGTCCGTGTAACCCGTCTCCTCGCCGCCATAAAAGGTCGCGCGGTTGTAAGGCGTCAACGGAAAGCCATACTGCAGGCGACGCGGCAGATCCGGGTTGGAAATGAAGATGCGGCCGAACGCGATGGCGTCAGCATGACGCCCGGCGATTGCCGCCTCCGCCGCCTCACCTGAAAATCCGCCGGCCGAAATCAACACGCTGCGCCAGAAGGGGCGAAACAGCACCATAGCCGATGGCACGTTCTGATGGTTGACTTCGGCGCGACCCGCGCCGCTCGATCGCGGCTCGATGAAGTGCAGGTAGGCAAGGCCGAGTCGATCGAGCGCCTTGATGACATGGGTGTAGAGCGGCATCGGATCGGCTTCACCGCTGCCATTGGCGACGCCGTAAGGCGACAGCCGCACGCCAACGCGATTCCCACCCCAGACCCCGATCGCGGCTTTGGTGATCTCCAGCAACAACCGCGCGCGATTTTCGATTGAGCCGCCATATCGGTCGGTCCGCAGATTGGTGTGCGATTGCAGGAACTGCTCGATCAGATAGCCGTTGGCGCCATGGATTTCGACGCCGTCGAATCCGGCCGTCATGGCATTCTCCGCCGCCTGCCGGAACGCTTCGATGATTTGCTCAACCTCGCTGGTCTCGAGCGCCCGCGGCGTCTCGTAGGGCACCATTTTGCCATCGGCCGTCATCGCCAGCATGCCGTTGCCGACGATCGGAACCGCGGACGGCGCGACGGGCAGAGCGCCGCCGGGCTGAAACGATGAATGCGAGACGCGGCCGACATGCCAGATCTGGAGGAAGATCAAACCGCCCCTGGCGTGGACCGCATCGACAACGCTGCGCCATCCCTTGATCTGTTCCTCAGAGTAGATGCCGGGCGTGCCGGGATTGCCGCGTCCCGTCACCATGACGGGCGAGGCCTCGGCAATGATCAACCCGCCGGGCGTGGCGCGCTGGGCGTAATACTGCGCATTCAACGGCCGCGGCGCGAAGCTCGACCGATCGGCGCGCATCCGCGTCAGCGGCGCCATCACAAGGCGATGCTGCAGTTGGTAAGGGCCGACCTCGAGCGGCGAAAACAGGGATGGAAAATTCATCGGTCGAGAAAGTTCATGGATCTGGCAATCACGTGGATCAAAGCGTCTCTTGCTTGTGGCCGCATTGCTTGCAGGCGAACTTCACCCGCGTCGCCCCTCGTTCCGCCAAAACGCGATTCGGCGCGCCGCATTTCCCGCACACGGCCTCGATGCGGGTATTGCCCTGCTTCACGACAATGGTCTTGCGCGCCATGGTTTCGCGGATCAGCCGCTCGGCCTCTTCCCGCATCGACTGCTTCGACATCCGCTCGCTACCCACCTTGATAAAGGGACGCGGCCTTATAGCACCTGAATGCATCGGCTTGCACTCAAGACTTCCAACAAGAAAAGAAGCTTGACCCAACTATAGATTGCATCGAGAGTAGCTATCAACTCTCCCCTAACTCCCCGCAAACGATGGCCGAGTCCACCGACGACCCATTGCGTCGCCTGATCTACAACTGGCCCTACGCCAGGGAATTCGTGCTCGACACGATGGATCCCGAACTGATCCAGCGGCACGGCGAGTTGCTGCTAAGCCGGGCAGTCAATATCGGGCGGATCGTGGCCTTTGTCGGCGCCGGCGTATCGATGTCCTATGGACGGATCAGTTGGCGCGAACTGGTCCGCGCCCTGCTCGATTCCGCCGAGCAGAATTACATGGGAACCTTGCGCGAATACGAGCGAAAAGGAAGGACGTACAAAGACGAACACCCCCGCATCAACATCATTTACGAAACCCTGAGGGCGCTGAAACCTCCGAAGAATGCCGACGAAGACAACGCCTGGAGAGAGATATCTCCGGCACGGCTGCTCATCCTGTTCCAGATCGCGGACGAACTCGGAGAAGCCATTGATCGCTCGTCAAACGACCCTCGAGGCGAACGCCACACGGCTCGCCGCAAGGCGCAGCAACTCGTCTATGACGACGCAGGCCACACGCGCCGTTTGTTCGAATCCAGCTATAAAAGACGTACCGAGGAGGAAAAGGTTAGTGGTAAAACCGCGATAGAACAGCTTCTGGGCTATCTGAGCACACGACCGCTATCCCGCAATCTGCTGAAGGTTCAGCCGCCTTATCAAGAGATATTTGCCAGGGCCACCCTCGAAGACCTCATCGAGGAAATTCCAGCCGAATTGCGGTCGCTCAAAAGCCTTTGTCGAGAATTCAGCAAAGCTGGCCCCTCGGAGGGCAAACCGATTTATCTCAATCCGACCCACCGCTTCATCGTTGCGGCGATACTGTCAAGCATGCCGGCATCCCAGAGCGACAAGCGCCTGAAGGGGTGGGTTCCAAAATACATCGAGAAAACACCAGGACGTTCGGTCCAGCAACTGATCGAGGAGAACGAGCCTCGCAGATTTCGAAACGAAACCGTCGACCAGGACCGCGATCCTCTTCAACTCCTGGTCAACCGGCTGGGCGTCAGACGTTTCATCACCACCAACTACGATCTGGATATCGAGCAGATGATGCTGGACCGCGGCTATCAGCTTCGGTCGACCGCCGGCCAAATTACCTCTGGCAATAATTTTATTGCCGAAAGCGTCAATGCCATGGAGGCGCGGGCTCGCGACTTCGTCTTCCAGGAGGAACGCGCCGCGCATCTGATCGATTTCGCCGTGCAGGACGGCCGTTTCGCGCTCGACGTCGTCCATCTCCATGGCCGCGCCACCGATGGAGACGATATCGTCGCGACCGAAGCGGATTACCAGCGGCTGTACCTTCGCGATGAAAGCCGCAAGGGGCGCGGTCGCGATCTGCTCGATGGCGCAATCAACCTGGCCTTTCGCGGCAACGCGCTGCTGTTCGTCGGCAACGGCATGGGCGAAGACGACCTGCTGCGGCCTTTACGGCATTTCATGAGCGAGGGCCCGAGCGGCAGGGAATCCGACGCTATCGCCCTCCTGCCCGACTCGAAGGGAGCGCAGTCGCGACTGGAAGAAAAAGCAACCCTTCTGAGGCGTTACGGCGTCTATACGATTCATTTCGGACGAGGCAAGCCTTTCGGACACGACAAAGAAGAGTTCTTGCTTTCCAGTCTTGTCAAATTGATCCGGCTCTTGGCCAGGGAAATCGTCGAGCTGAATTCGCGGAAGGAAGCCCCGAAGGACCATGATGAAGCCGTGTCCGATTTGCTCGCGAAAATTCGGAGCGAATTAGGCAAGGTTGACGTGGAAAAACAGGAGGTGTCACCGACCTTGGGCCTCTCCAACAGACTTGTCATCGTCTGTGATGATCCCGGCGCCATGCGCACCCTCGGGATCGAGGCAATCACAGAGATCGAGGGACGGCCGGCATCTCTGATCGACTGCGAGTTGAAGACGATCAACTATCTTCTTGACTTCTGCGTTCGAGCCGCCACGGGCAGCCCGGCCGACTATCGCGACGAATCCAGGGCGGCGCAAATCCTCGCGGAGAACACCGAAGATGCCATCGTCGCCGGATTTCTCTCGGCAACGATTTCGCGCCTCCAGGACACCTGGGCGGAATGGCGCGAGCAATGGTTTGGGGACATTTCTTCCCGCCTGGCGGTTCCGCGTGCGGACAACTGGAAGGCCGGTAAAAACCGTCGGTTGCTGGCGGCAAGCGCGGAAATCGACCGCCGACGAGCAATAAACCTGCCCCCCGACTACAATCTACTGCCGGTCGATAAAAGCGGTACAACCAGAAAACGCAATTCGTCCGGCGGACGCTTTCGCATCGAGACCAGCCAAACTTTGGCTGAGGCTTGCCTGGCCCTGAGGCGCCACCCCTCGTTGCTTGGCGAAGGCGGCAAACGACGAGTATTCGTGCTCGCCGGCCCGCGCGGCACCGGCAAGGGACATTTTTTCTCCGCCATGAGCGAAAGCGAAGGCCTTCTGAAATTCCTTGATGCCACCTGGAAAGGTAAGTGGAAATGGTCGAAGCCGAAATACGCCTCCGCCTTCGCTTTCAATTTCAGCTTCTCGGTGGAACTCGGCTCCGGGTTCGATCGCCTGGCGCAATTCCTGTGCGACAGGATAAAAGAACCCTGGTCGGAGACGCAGCGTGAAAAATTCGATGAGCTTTACAGCCAGATTGCAGGCAAGAGGTCCGAGTTCGAAAAGCCCTCTCCGCCGCATTCGGGAGATCGCATCGGTGTGCTCGATTTCCTGTTCAAGGCGATTGCCGGCCATTTCACCGAGCTTCCGGAAATAAAAGACCGCTTCGTTCTGCTCTTCAACGCCACGCATTTACTGTTCGATGCACAGGGATTCGCAAAGAGTGCCGACGTCAGCCGCATCATGAAAGTTCTTCTTGACGAACACCACGCCGATGCGGCCATCGACATCATTTTCATTACCGACGAAAAGGGCATTCCGATCGAATTTCGCGACCACAAGGATCTCGGGTCTCACGAAAAAGTCGACGCCACCCTCCCTGAGGAAGTCCGGCCACCAAAATGGAGTGTTGAAGTCATTCGTTCTCCCGGGGATCACTTGCGAAGCGAAGCTGAGGATGAAACGGCTTTGAGTCGGCTCAACCTTCGGCAGAAGACACCGGTAGTGGAAAAATCTGCTACCGCAAACGACGATACATCCGCCACCCCGAGCAATGTAGCGTTTTTCCTGAGGTTGAGGCCTGCAATGTTGGGGATCGTAGCGGCAGCAGCGTTTCCCAGAACGCTTGCCGCAATCGTTTTTGCGGTTCGCGAAAAAGAGACTCTTCTGTCGCGAGAAACGCTGAATAAATTGGCGATGAAAGTTCAGGAAATTTTGAAGCGCGAATACGAGAGGAATAGCGACGACCAGGGTGTCGTGAAACGAAAGGACTACACCGAACGGATCGCAAAGTTGGGGTTACCGGACTCCGAAAATGAGGTCGATCGCAGCATCGTTTCGAAAATCGACAGGGAACTAGGAAACTATTTCAAAGCTTTCGGCAGAAACCGCTTTGCGATGACCGTCGCTTTCGCGGTCGCCGACGAAGAGCTCGTTGTCGAAGAAAATACCAAGATCGCGATAGAGCGGACCCTCAACAGGATCCGCGACGAGGTCAGTGGCATCGAGGATCCCTCACGCGAAGATTCGATCGTTCGCGCGGCGATCGCGATCCACCGGCGCCGCGGTGTCAGACGAGCGGCTTTTCCGGAAATTCTGGGCAAGCTTCGCCGGTCGCTTCGCTGGGGCTTGAAAGACCGTGAGCGCATGGAGACCCGGCTATTTCGTCGCCTGTCCGATATTTGCGAGGAGCTGCTCGTCGTGCTGTCCATGATAGGCTATCCGATCGAGCAGGACTGCCTCCCCGCCCTGCAGTTTCGGGCATGGAACGGCTGGGACCAGGACTTCAAAAAGGAACTGACGCCGCGTATTCAAAAAGCAGTGGTTGAGGCGGCGCTACAAATCCTGGTCCAGCGTTGTCTCATATTCCGCTTCGAACCCACCATCGTGCCCGCCAGACCCCGATCTCGCAGCGCCGCGAAGATAGACAAGGGTACCGAGCGGTTCGGCGTCCATCGCCACGTGCAGCGGCACATTTTTCGCCAGCTCAAACAGCCCTTCGTCGAGCATGCCGAGATCGAATCCTTCATGCCGACACTCTACGCAAGTCAGCCGAACGATCTGCCATATCCCACGATCACGGCACAATCCAGGATACGCGAAATCGTGGCCCTGTTGTCTCGTTACCCTTCCTACAACCGCCTCCATGAACGTAATCAGGATCAGGAAGGCTCGGTCGAATTGCAAAGCCGCATGCTGCGTGCCGCATATGGAACCATTCGGACCGTCTATGGGGTCGGCGTCGTCGCCAGATTCCAGGAATTCGGCGATAAAGCCACGCCGCCATCGGTCGGCTATTTCGAGGAGCATCGCCAGCAGGTTCGCTGGCTGCTGACACGGGCGAAAGAGATCGAACGGCGCCTCATCGACTGCGAACCCGACAAGAAGTTCGTACAAAAACTGCCGTTCTATTCCGGCGATATCGCATGGCTTTACAACGAGTGCGGGGTGCTCTGCCTGGTTCAAGGCCGGCTGAATGACGCGAGCAAGTTATTTTCCGTATCCATGCGTGCACTTCTCCCGATCGAACGCCGCGGCACGCCCGCCGCGTTAACGGCGTCGGTGCGTCTCAACCGGGCGCTGGTCGACATCGAGCTCGGCAATCTGCCCAAAGCGGAGGGAGCATTGCGCGACATCATCGCTCAGCAGGACGAGCACCGCGCCGTGCGCTCGATCGCTTCCGGCTATTGCGGCCTGATCGAACATATCCGCGGCAATCTCGGAGAAGCAAGATCTCGCTATGACGGCGCGGTAAAGGCCCTGGTAGAGATGAAGCGTAATCGCGCCGCAAGCATCTTCTCCCGGCATTGCGCCGACCTTTGTCGTTGCCTCAAGGCGAAAGATGATCTCAAGGAGGCGGAAAGGCTCGCCGACAACGCCGTAAATCTGGCCGCGGCGGGAAGCCACGCCGACGTGTTGCATCAGGCGCGGCTTTCGCGGCTGCGAATTCAGGCCGCCAGGCGGGGTCCCGAATCGTTCGCACAATTGCGCAAGGAGCTGGAGAGCATAGAGGCCTACGCCAAGGTGATGGGCATGCCGCGCCTCGAGGTCGAGACCGCCCATGTCGACGCCTATTTCCGCTGCCATCTCGGTGACCTGACCATGGCCATGAAGGCGATCACCCGGAGCCTGACGATCGCCAACGATTGCAATCTGGTGTTGCGCATAATCAGCGGGACGCTGCTGGCCGCCGAGATCAGCAAAGGTCTGGGAATGCCCGAAGGTGCGCGGACGCTTGCAGAGACAGCCAAAGTGATGGCCACGACTGCCGAATTCTCGGCGGCCCTGGACAATGCTCAAACGATACTGGATTCTCTTTGAGCACGCGCGACCGAGAACTCAGGTCTCGACGATGACGTAGCTGTCCTCGATGTGAACCGGAAACGTCTCGGCGACATAAGGACCCTTGGCGAGCGTTTCGCCGTCCTCGATGACCACAGGATAGGTTCTGACCTTGACGCGCTTGGGGTCGAACCAGGATTGCCCGTTGCGCATGTCGAATTCCCACCCGTGCCAGGCGCAGCGGAGCAATTCGCCGACCCGCGAGCGCTGATAGACCCCGGGCTCGGGCGAGGTCAGACGCGCAACGCAGGCGGCCTTGTCGAGCGGCGCGCCAGCATGCGGACAGCGGTTGAGCAGCGCGAAGAATTCGCCATTGACATGAAACACGACGACGTCGCGGCCGTCCAGGGTGACCACCTTGTTGCCGCCGGGCGGGATTTCCGTGGTGCGGGCGACAATGTG
>Ga0075019_10001350_pt1 | contig 13897 bp, 16 predicted proteins | sample ColStrG_CSR_2013_FD_71473 | JGI IMG/M metagenome (GOLD analysis project Ga0075019, IMG submission 71473) | Freshwater sediment microbial communities in response to fracking from Pennsylvania, USA - Cold Stream Run_MetaG_CSR_2013 | ecosystem: Environmental > Aquatic > Freshwater > Creek >...
TCGGATCGAGCGCGGCGATGGCCGTCCCGTTGCTGGTGCCGACCACGATGCTCTGGGCGTTGGTCGGGTCCGCGCCCATCGTGAGCGCGTAGGTCTTGTCCCCCACCACCAGGGGTTGCCCGTTGGCCAGGTAGACGTTGATGGCTCCCGCGCTCGTGTTCGTGGTCACGCCGATCGACTTGTTGAGGGTCTGGATGGCGCTGTCGCGCTGGTCCAGCAGGCTGTTGGGGCTGCCGCCGCTCGCCGTGGCGAGCGCGATCTGGTCATTGAGGCTGGCGATCTGGCCCAGGGTGGTGTTGACCGTGGCGATCTCCTGCCCCATCTGCTGGTCCGCGCTCGTGCTCATCTGGTTGAGCTGGGCGGCAAAGTCATTGAACTGCGCGCTCATCTGCTGCGCCGACGAGAGCACGACCTGCCGGTTGGCGGCGCTGCCCGGAAGGTTGTTCAGGCTCTGGATGCTGCTGAAGAAACTGTCCGTGGCCGCACCCAGGCTGGTGCTGGTATTGGCAAAGAGGCTGTTGACCTGCCCCGTCAGCGTAGCCGTCGTGTCCGCGGCACTGGAGATGGCCTGCGTGAGGTTGGTCTGCTGGCCCAGGAAGCTGCTGTAGACGCGGGAGACATCCTGGACGCTCACGCCGTTGCCCAGGTACATGCCCCCAATGCCGGGTTCTATCTGCGTCGTAAAGCTGGCCAGCTGGCGGCTGTAGCCAGGCGTGTTGACGTTGGCAATATTGTTGCCTGTCGTACGCAGGGCCGTGTAGGCTGCGTCAAGCGCGCTGGCGCCAATGGAAAGCAGTCCGCTGGACATTTTTGGGTTTACCTCTTCCTGACAGGAATTCGGCTGAAAACGCGCGCGCTTGAATCCAAACCCCGCATGCGAGCGCCTTTGCGGGATGCGAAACGGGTCGTACGCGTCATTTGGCTGCCTTGAGCGCTGCTGCGGCCTTCAGGTTGCCCAACAGCAGCGCCGCAGGAGCCGCGGCCGTTGACGTGGCGGCCGGACCCGCGGTTGCTGCGGCCACCGGAGCGCCCGCTGGGCCGGCTGCGGCGCCGGCCGCACCTGCCGGATCCGCGGGCAGATTGCGGCTCAGCTGGCGGGCAATGACGTCGGCCAGCCCCGTGCCGCCCGTGGCAATTTTCTGCGCGAGCTGCTCATCGAGCATGCTCGTATAGGTTTGCTGTTCGTTGGAATCGAGCATGCCCGACTTCGGGCTGGCCTCGCGCATGCTCTTGAGCACCATCTGCATGAAAAGCGCCTCGAACTGCTTGGCAACCTCCTTGACCGCCTTGGCCGGATCCTTGTTGGCTGATTGGCGCAACTGGTCCAATGAGCGAGAGTCGGCCGCAATGCCGTTGAAGGCGGATCCGGACGAGGCATCCAGGAGTGGGGAGGTCATAGTGCGTCCTAGATGACTTCCAGCTCGGCGCGCAGCGCGCCCGCGGCCTTTAGGGCCTGCAGGATCGCCACGAGGTCGCCGGGGTTGGCGCCCAGGGCATTGAGCGCCTTGACCAGATCCGCAAGATTGGTCGCTGCGGGCATGCGCATCAGGCTGCCGCCCTCCTGGTGCACGGAAATATCGGTCTTCTCGGTGACGGTCGTCTGCCCTCCGGACAGGGGTCCGGGCTGCGAGACCACCGGCGTGGAGGTGATGGTCACCGAGAGGTTGCCATGCGCGACCGCGGCAGGCTCCAGGGTAACCGTGCGATTCATGACGATCGAACCCGTGCGCGCATTGATGACGACGCGGGCTGCCGGCTCCGCCAAGTGCACCTCGACATTTTCCAGCTCGCCGACAAAACGTACGCGCTCGTTGGCGCCGGGCGGCACCTTGACTTCGATTACCCGTCCGTCGCGCGCCGAGGCCGTGCCTTCGCCGAAGACCGCATTGATGGCCTCGGTAACCGCGCCCGCAGCAGCAAAATCGCTGGCATTGAGCTCCAGGCGTATATGGTCGCCTTGCTGGAAGGGCGTGGGTATGCCGCGTTCCACGGTGGCCCCATCGGGCACGCGACCGGCCGCGAGGTGGTTGATCTGTACCTTCGAGCCGCCGGCAGAGGCGCCGGCTCCTCCCACGAGCACGTTGCCCTGGGCCACGGCGTAGATCAGGCCGTCGGCGCCCTTGAGCGGGGTCATGAGCAGGGTTCCCCCGCGCAGACTCTTGGCATTGCCCATCGACGAGACGGTGACGTCCAGCGGCTGACCAGGCTGGGCAAAGGGCGGGAGGACCGCGGTCACCATGACCGCGGCGACGTTGCGCAGCTGCGGGTTGGTGCCCGCGGGCAGCGTGATGCCCAGCTGGGTCAGCATGGTCTCCAGGCTCTGCACCGTAAAGGGCGTCTGCGTCGTCTGGTCGCCGCTGCCGTCCAGGCCTACGACCAGGCCGTAACCCACCAGGGAATTGTTGCGCACGCCCTGGATGGCCGCCAGATCGCGCACGTGGTCGGCGCGTGCCGGAGCATGGAGACCAGCGAGCGCCACCAGCGCAATAAGGACGGGCAGCAGGCTACGCATGGGCAGGGGCATCCGGCGCAAGGTGATGACCATCAGAACGGCAGCCAGGAATTGAAGATGCGACCCAGCCAGCCCTGGATCTGCGCTTCCTCGATGTAGCCGCCACCACGGTAGTCCAGGCGCACGTCGGCGATCTGGGTCGAGCTCACGAGGTTGCCGGGCTGTATCAGGGCCGGATCGACCACGCCGGTAAAGCGCAGGGTTTCCGAGTTCTGGCGGATGCCGATCTGCTTTTCACCGGCCACGATGAGGTTGCCGTTGGCCAGGACTTCGATCACGGTGACGGTGATGGTGCCGGTAAATACGCCCGTAGAGGCGGTCGCGCCCGTGCCGGTGTAGGCGTTGTCGCCGGAAGCCGTCAGGCCCAGCCCGTTGACACCGGCACCCAGCAGCCCCTTGATGCGGGGGATGGTGGCCGTATCCGTCGTTTTTTTCTCGGTACTGGAATTGGCGGTCTGGCTGGCGTTGAGGTTCTCGTTGATCGTGACGGTCAGCAGGTCGCCGACGATGCGCGGCTTGCGGTCTTCGAACAGGAAAAGACTGTTGTTGGCATGGAATATGGCGCCGGTGGCCGGGGCGGTCAGCGGGTCGTAGGGCTGGGCACGCGCCGTCGTGGGTGCGTTGGGGGCCACGGGCGCGCGGGGTGCCGCGCAGGCCGCCAGCAGCCCCGCGCAGGCCAGCAGTGCCAGGGTACGCACGGAGCTTGCGCGGACATCCGGATTCTTCAGGAACATGTTCATCTCACAGCTGGTCGAGCTTGCTGAGCATCTGGTCAGCGGTCTGGATGGACTTGGAGTTCATCTCGTAGGCGCGCTGCGTCTGGATCATGTTGACGAGCTCCGATACCACGTTGACATTGCTCGTCTCGATGAAACCCTGCTGCAGGGTACCCAGGCCATTGCTGCCCGGCGTGTTGGCGGTGGGCGTGCCGGACGCCGCGGTTTCCACGAACAGGTTCTGCCCGCGTGCCTCCAGGCCCGGCGGGTTGATGAAATTGGCCAGCTGCAGCGCGCCCGCCGTGGTTGGCGTGGACTTGCCCTGCAGGGTGTAGGTGACCGTGCCGTCCTGCCCGATCGTGACCGATTGCGCCGTCGCGGGTATGGTCACCGCGGGCGTAACGGCAAAACCGGAATTCGTGACGAGGGCGCCCGCCGAATCGACGTGGAAGGAGCCGTCGCGCGTATAGGCGGTGGTGCCGTCGGGCATCTGCACCTGGAAAAAGCCCGGGCCGTTGATCGCGATGTCCAGCGAATTGCTGGTCTGTTGCAGGTTGCCCTGGTCGAACATGCGCTCGGTCGACACGGGCACCACGCCGGTGCCGATCTGCAGGCCCGTGGGCAGCTGGGTCTGCTGCGAGGAATTGGCGCCCGCCTGGCGCAGGTTCTGGTAGAGCAGGTCTTCGAAGGCCACGCGGGCCCGCTTGAAACCCGTCGTGCCCACGTTGGCCAGGTTGTTCGAGATCACGTCCAGCTGGGTCTGCTGGGCGTCCATGCCCGTCTTGGCTATCCAAAGGCTTCTGATCATTTTCTTCTCCGAGCTCGGGTGTATGGCCGGGCGCCTAGGCGGCGCTCAGTACCGTCCCGGCCTTCTGTTCGTTCTGTTCGGCCGAACTGAGCATCTTCATCTGCAGTTCGAACTGGCGTGCCGCGCTGATCATTCCCACCATCGACTCGACCACGTTCACATTGCTGCCCTCGAGCGTCCCGCCCGAGACGCGCACGCTCGCATCCACGTCGGCCGAATCGCCGCTCTTGAGGCGGAACAGGCCGTCCAGTCCCTTTGTCAGGTCAGCCGCAGGCGGGTTGACGAGCTTGAGCTGGCCTATCGTGGTCGGGGTTTTGGAACTCGCCGACTTGACGGAGACGGTGCCATCGGCCGCAACGTTCACGCCCTGGGCGTCGGCAGGCATCGTGAGCGGACCGCCGGTACCCTGGACCTGCAGGCCGCTGGGCAGCTGCAAGGTGCCATCGGGCCCGATCTGCAGGCTGCCGGCCCGGGTGTAGGCATCGGTGCCGTCGCTGCCCTGCACCACCAGCCAGCCCTGCCCCTGCACCGCGACGTCCAGGTTGCGGTTGGTGGAAATCAGCGGACCCTGCGAGAGATCCGAACCGGTCGTGGTCTCTACGGTGAACACGCGCGTACCCGCCTGCTGGCCCGTGGTGGGCACCGCACGCAGCCCGACCGTGTCGGCGCGAAATCCCGTCGTGCTGGAATTGGCCAGGTTGTGCGCCAGCGTTGCCTGCCGTTCCAGCAGGTACTTGGCGCCCGTCATGGCGGTGTAGATGAGTCGGTCCACGGTGGCTTTTCCTCTTACGGCGGCCCTGTTGGCGTCCTAGTGCTGCGGATCAGCGCAGGTTCATGAGCGTCTGCTGGACCTGGTCTTCGGTCTTCACGGTTTCCGCATTGGCCTGGTACACGCGCTGCGCGGTAATCATGTTGACGAGTTCCTTGGTGAGGTCCACGGTGGAGCTTTCCAGCGCCCCCGACTGGATCTGGCCCAGCGAGCCCGAACCGGGGGCCCCGACGATGGGGGCACCCGAGGCGGGGCTTTCGGAAAACTGGTTGCCGCCCTGAGCGATCAGGCCCTGCGGATTGATGAAGCTCACCAGGGCAATCTGGCCCTGCGCGCGCGTCTGGCCATTGGTATAGCGGCCCGTGATCACGCCGTCCGTGCCTATCGAAAAGCCGGCCAGCTGGCCGGTGGCATAGCCGTTCTGCGCATTGGCGCTCACGGAGAAAGGCACGCCGTACTGGCTGGTGGAGGCCACGGGAAAGGTCGTGGCGATGGCCAGCGGCGTGGCGGCGCCGCTGCCGGTGAGCGGCATGGACAGGTTCATGGTCACGTCGGCGCCGCTGGCCAGCGTGCCGGAGGTATTGAAGGCCAGGGTGCCCACCGCAGCGCCGCCGTTGAGCGCGGTACCGTCGCCCGTGGCATAGACGTTCCAGGAATTGGTGACGGTTGGGGACTTGGCGAAATACAGGGTCAAGGTGTGCGAGTTGCCCTGCGAGTCATACACCGTCGTCGAGGTCGAGGAGTTGTACGAGGAGGCGTTGGCCGCGCTGAAGGTGGTCGCCGCCGGAATGGCTGTGGCTCCCGAATTGAGGTTCAGCGAGAAGCTTGCCGTGGTCGTGGCGTTGGGGGCCACCGGCGCCTGCGACAGCGTCAGCGGCACCGGCGGCGCCGAGGAAATGGCGCCCGTTGCCGTGGCGGCATACCCGGTGAGCATGGAGCCCAGGGAATTGACGATGTTGCCGTTGGCGTTCAGGGAAAACTGCCCGTCGCGCGAATAGCTCACTACACCATTGGTGGTTTCCCGGAAGAATCCGCCGCCGTTGATGGCCACGTCCAGCGGATTGCCGGTGGTGGTGATGTTGCCCTGCGTGAACTGCTCGGCGATGGCGGCCGTCTGCGTGCCGATACCGATCTGCGTGGAGCTTGCGCCCCACAGCGACGTGGCGTAGACATCCGCGAATTCCGCGCGCGCACCCTTGAAGCCGATGGTCGAGGCGTTGGCAATGTTGTTGCCAATGGTGTCCAGATTCTGCGTCGCGGCATTGAGGCCGGATAGTGCCTGTTCGAAACCCATGGTGTACTCCTCCTTCAGATGATCTGTTTGACGGACCCGTATGCCGCCTGGCTGCCGTTGCCCAGCATGAGCTGGGTGGAGCCGTCCGATTGCGGTACGGCGCCGATCACGGACTGCAGGTTGTAGGGCGTCGCGGCGACGGTCGATCCGTCGCTGGCCGCGGCCTTGGCCGTGAACGTATAGCTGCCGGCCGCGGCCGTCGCCCCGGCGTCCGTCTTGCCGTCCCAGGTGAAATCCTGGAAGCCGGCGGGCTGGTTGCCCAGCTGCAGCGTGCGCACGGTGGCGCCGCTGGCGTCCGTGATCGTCACGGTCACGCTCTGCGCCGCTGCACCCAGGTTGATGCCGCCCACGGCGCTTACGCCGGTGGCACTGCCACTGGACGTATTGGCGTTCAGGTCCAGTCCCGATCCCGCCACCATCACCGAGTGCCCGGTCAGTTGCGCCGACTGGATCGCGGAACTCTGCTGGAGCTGGGTGAGCAGGCTGTTCACCGAGGTATTGAGGTTGTTGATGCCCGTGACCGTGCTGATCTGCGCCATCTGGGTCGTCAGCTGGTTGTTGTCGACCGGATTGAGCGGATCCTGGTTGTTCATCTGCGCGACAAGCAGGGTCAGGAAGGTATTGGACAGGTTCTGCGCGGAACCCGCGGTGCTGGCGCTGGTCCCGGAGGAGGCGCTGCTGGCAAGCAGGCTGTTGAGGCCGCCCGAACTGGTAACGCTGCTGGTGCTCATGCGCTTTCTCCTAGGTGCCCAGCTGCAGGACTTTCTGCAGCAGGGATTTGGCCGTGTTCATGACGTCCACGTTCGTCTGGTAGCCGCGCGAGGCGGAGATCATGTTGACCATCTCCTCGACGGCGTTCACGTTGGGCAGGGTCACGTAGCCCTCGGCATCGGCCGCCGGGTTCTGCGGGTCGTGGATCTTGCGCGGCGCCGCGTTGTCCTCGACCACGCGCGAGACGGCGACGCCGGCCGACGCCGGGTCGGCGCCGAACATCTGCGTCTGGAAGACGACCTGGCGCGCCTTGTAGGGTTGGCCGTCGGGTCCTGCAACGGATTCGGCATTGGCCAGGTTGCTGGCGACGACGTTGAGGCGCTGGCTTTGCGCCGAGATCGCCGAACCGGATACTTCGAAAACCTTGAAGAGGGACATGCTCATGCCTCCTGTTAGTCGCGTGCGGCGGCGCGGCTCATGCCGCCGCCGTCGTCCCCGCCAGCGCCGTCAAAGTGCCCACTGCCCGTGCGTCTGGTCCTGGTCATTGGCCGTTGATCGCCGTCATCATCTGTTTGATCTGGACGTTCAGGAAGCGCAGGGTGGCCTCGTAGCGCACCGAGTTCTCGGCAAAATTGGCACGCTCCACATCCAGGTCCACGGTGTTGCCATCCACGGCGCTTTGCAAGGGGGCGCGGTAGAGCAGATTGGCGCCGCTGGTATCGCCGCCGGCGGCGGGCAGGTGACCTGCCGCCGTGCGCGCCAGGGGCAAAGCGCTGGAACTGCCGGCGCTCGCCTGCTGCAGGGCTTGGGAAAAGCTGAAATCGCGTGCCTTGTAATTGGGCGTGTCCGCATTGGCGATATTCGAAGCCAGGATGCGCCCACGCTCCGCGTGCAGTTCCAGGGCTCTGGCCTGGAAGTCGATCGTCGCGATGCCACTGTTGGAAATGCCGTTTGCCATGATTGCCCCCGCTGGGCCAGGAAATTCCTAAAGTTTTTCTCCGTGCTGCCGATTATTGATTCGGGGAGCAATGTCGATCGACCAATAAGCCCGGGGCGCAGCCGCCTTCTTGGGGCATGGCGCGCGCGCGCCTGGCCTACGCTAGCGTCCATGAAACCCTGCCTGACGCTCCTGCGCCTGCTGTGCGGCACCCTCGCGACGGCCCTGCTGGGCCTCGTGCCCGCCGCAGCCGGCGCCGTGGCCCTGGAAACGGCACCCGCCGTCCAGGTGCCCGCGGACGTGGTGCTGCGCTTCGTATCCGAGGAACTCGCCCGCTCCCAGCCAGACCTGCGTGCGGAAATATCCGTGGGTGAACTGGACCCGCACCTGCGGCTGGCCGCGTGTGGGCATATGGAGGCGTTCCTACGGCCGGGTGGCCGGCTCTGGGGACGCAGCTTCGTCGGCCTGCGCTGCCTGCAGCGCTCCGGCTGGTCGGTTTCCGTACCGGTTACCGTGCGCCTCTTCGGCCCGGCCCTGGTGGCCACGCAACCTCTGCCGGCCCTGCAGGCCATACCCGCGAGCGCCCTGCGCAGCGAAGAAATCGACGTGACCCGCGAGCCGGGCGGCGTGGTTACCAAACTAGAACAGCTGGAGGACCGCAACTGCAGCCGCAGCCTGGAACCCGGCCAGCCCATTCCCCTCAACGCGCTGCGCGTCGTGCCCGCCGTCGGACAGGGCGAACCGGTAAAGCTGGTGGGGGTGGGCGCGGGGTTTTCGATCGCCACGGACGGAACGGCACTGGCCACGGCGGCGTCCGGAGAACTGGTACGGGTGCGTACGGATTCGGGACGTACGGTGTCCGGGATTGCCCGCAAGGGCCGCGTGGTCGAGCTCAGCTTTTAGGCGCCATACGCAAAGAAGGGAGCCCCGGGGACACCGTTAAAATGCATGTCTGGCCTCAAGTTTGCCGCCCAAAGGCCGATTCGATGTCAGAATGCATTTACAGGCTCCAGGAGACCAGCACCATGAAGATCACAAGCAGCTCGCAATCCCCCAAGCCGACGGCCAGTAGTGGCACGGCGGGCAGCGCGCGCGCTGGCGGAGCCGGACGCACGGCCTCGGGATCGGTGTCCGGTACGCCCACGACGGATGCCAGCGCCCGCCTGACGCAGCTCGAATCCCAGCTTGCTCCGTCCGATTTCAGCGCCGCAAAAGTCAACGAAATCAGTTCCGCCATTGCCGCTGGCCGCTACCAGATCAACGCAGGAGCGGTTGCCGACAAACTGCTGGAAAGCACCGCCCAGCTCGGGCGCAAATCCGGGTCCTGAACGCAGGGCACCCGGGCGCCGCGCGCCCTCGCCCTGCACCTGTGGACCCTTGGGGGATAGGCATGCACAAGGGTACGGCCGCAGGCAACCAGAACACGGGCGGCGCTGGCGCAAACCATCTGGCGGCGCTCGCCCACTGTCTGGACCAGGAATTTGACGCCCTGCTGGCGCAGGACGAGGCACGCATCGCCGCCGCGCTCGTCCGCAAGGAGCAACTGCTGGCGCAGCTGGGCGCGCTGGTTCCGCCGCAAGGCCTGATGGCAGCCGCCGGCAGCACTGGCCGCGCGCGCCCAGCCCCGGGCCCCGCCCTGCATCGCGCCCTCCAGCGCCTGCACGACATGAACCGTCGCAACGCCCTGGTCCTGGCACCGCGTTCCCAGATCAACCGGGCCCGGCTGCAATTCCTGCAATCTGCCCTGGGCAACCCGACCCTGTATGGGGCCGATGGATCGGTCGCGCCGACCGTGCCGCGGCGCGGCGCGGGCAGCACTACCTGAATTTTGAGATCAGCGGGGCGCCCGTCCGGCACTGCCAGCGCCGGGCGCAAAAAAAGGGAGACACCGGTGTCTCCCTTTTTTCAAGCCTGACCTGCGTCTAGAACTCTTCCCAGTCGTCCGAGGATTTGGCCTTGGGCGCGGGAGGCGGCGGCAGGTCGGAAGCACGACGTGCGCGCGGCGGCGTCACGGATCCCGCACCAGCGGCCGGACTGGCCGGAGCACCGCGATCAGCAGCCCGGCGCGCGGGGCCAGCCGCGGGACGAGCGGGAGGCGCGGGAGGCGTTTGCGCCCGGCTTTGTGCGGGTGCCGGCCCGGCCGCGGCGGCAGTACCGCCTGCCGTCGGCGCCGCCGGTGGTTCGATGAGGCTGGCGCGATGGCGCGCCGTCGCCTGAGCCGATTCGATGGCGCGCTTGGCTTCGTGTTGTCCCAGCTTGAAGATGGCAACGGCCTGCGCCAGCTGCTGGGCCTGCTCGCGCAGGCTGGCCGCCGCCGCCGCACTTTGCTCGACGAGTGCGGCATTTTGCTGCGTCATCTGGTCCAGCTGGTTGACCGAGGTATTGACCAGGCCGATGCCCGAATTCTGTTCCAGGGTTGCCGAGGCAATCTCCCCCAGCAGGTCGGTTACGCGCTTGACCTGCTGCACGAGGTCGCCCATGGTCTTGCCGGCTTCCGTGACCTGCCGCGAACCACTTTCGACCTTGCCCACGGAGTCGGCGATCAGGCTCTTGATCTCCCGCGCGGCCTGGGCGCTGCGCTGCGCGAGATTGCGCACCTCACCGGCCACCACGGCAAAACCGCGTCCCTGCTCGCCGGCACGCGCCGCCTCGACGGCGGCATTGAGCGCCAAAATGTTGGTCTGGAAGGCGATGCCGTCGATGACGCCAATGATCTCGGCGATCTTGCGGCTGCTGGTCTGGATTTCGCCCATGGTCGCCACGACCTGGCCCACCGCCTGACCACCACGCCCCGCCACCTCGGAGGCCGCGGCGGCGAGCTGGTTGGCCTGGCGGGCCGACTCGGTATTTTGCTTGACGGTGCTGGACAGCTGCTCCATGGAAGCCGCCGTCTGCACGAGGTTGCTGGCCTGTTGTTCCGTGCGGGTCGACAGATCCTGGTTGCCCGAGGCAATCTGGCCCGACGCCACGGCCACGGAGTCCACGCCAAAACGCACCGTCGAGACCACCTTGCGCAGGCTCAAAACCATGCTCTGCAGGGCCTGCTGCAGATGGGCCATCTCGTCGCTGCCTTCGGGCACGATCTCCACGCTCAGGTCGCCCGCGGCAACCGCGTCGGCGACTTTTATCGACATGCGCAGCGGGCGGGCAATCGAGCGCGCCAGCGCCATGCCCAGGACGATCGCGGCACCCAGGCCCGCCAGCGTCAGGGCCAGCACCAGGACCGTGCTGGAGCGGAAAACGCCGGCAGTGTCGTCCGCGTTTTCCTTGGAATTGGATATTTTCCATTCGACCATGGCGTGAATGGCGGTGCCCACTGGGCTGAGCGCATCCGCGTATCCGCCAAACAGCAGGGCCACCGAGGGACCGTGCTCGCCCGGCTTCTCGTGCGAAACCAGTCCCACGAGCTGTTCAAACGCCGTGTGGTACTGGTCGAACATGGCCGTGGCCAGCGTGGCCAGGGCCCGTCCCTGTTCGTTATCGAAAAGCGGCGCGCATTTTTCGAGGTTCGTGCGCGCCTCGTCATGGTAGCGGCGCGCCTCCTCGAGCAGTTCGTCGCGGTTCTTTTCGTCCGTGGCGAGCATTGCCTTGTCCAGCGAGCGGCCGGAATAGACCACCGCCGCCTCGGCGCGCGCCGCATACTTGAGGCCCGTGAGGTCCTCGTCGTAGGTCAGCTGGGCACGCACATTCATGCGCTGCGTTCCCAGGAAGCCGACGGCGCCGATGGCCACGCTCAGCGAGGCCAGCAGCAAAAACGCGCCCAGGAGGCGCCTGTTGATGGAAAACCGGTTAAGCGCCAGCATGGCTGCTGCCTCCTGCCTGCCTGTCGGCGCTCAGGCCGTGATGCTGTTGATGAGGGCGATGTCCGCGCTGGACATGAGCTTGTCGATGTCAATGAGGATCAGCATGCGCGCATCGTCCCCACTGCCCACGTTGCCCAGGCCGGTGATGTAGTCGCTGTCGAGCATCGTCTTGAACTCGGGAACCTGCTTGATCTGCGCCGGATCAAGCTCCAGCACGTCGCTCACGGAGTCGACGACCGCACCCACCACGCGGCCCGCCAGGTTCAGGATGATGGCAACCGTGAACTCGTCGTAGGTAGCCTCGCCCAGATTGAATTTCATGCGCAGGTCGACGATGGGAACAATCACGCCGCGCAGGTTGATCACGCCCTTGATGAAAGGGGGCGCGCCGGCGATCTTGGTGACCTTGTCGTAGCCGCGGATTTCCTGGACCTTGAGGATGTCGATGCCGTATTCCTCGGAATCGAGCCGGAAAGTCAGGTATTCGCTGGCGTGGGCCACAGTGCCCGCCTCAAACCGCTCCATTACGCCCATCGTGTTGCTCCGAAAACGCGGCCCGCTCGCGCGCGACCCTGGTTGTCTTGAAATCCGCCTCGAAATTCCACCGTCTGCCGCTCCGCGCAAGGCGCGGGACACCGGCCCATTCTGCGACCAGACTCCCGCTTTCCATTGCGGCAAATACGCCGGGTTTCCCCCGCGATTCCCCGGCTAGCGCCGCCTACCAGCTCTTGAGCTTGGCGCGCAGGCGGGAAACGGCCTGGCTGTGCAGCTGGCAGACCCGCGACTCGGTGACGCCCATGACCGCACCGATTTCGCGCAGGTTCATATCCTGTTCGTAATACATGCTCATGAGAAGCTTCTCGCGCTCCGGCAGGTCCTCGATGGCGGTGACCAGAGCCGTGCGAAAACGCTTGTCGCGCAGGATTTCCAGCGGCTCGCCGCCGGTCTGGGCGACGTGCCGCTCCAGGTAGTCATCGCTGTCGTTGGCGCCACCCAGATCGTCGAAATACACCAGCTGTGCGCCGCGCGCGTCGCCGAGCAGCTCCTGGTATTCCGGCACCGACATCTTGAGTTCCTGCGCAATCTCGCTTTCCTGCGGTGCCCTTTGCAGGCGTTGCTCAAGGCGATGTATGGCGTTCTCGATGTCGCGCTGGCTCTTGCGGGCGGACCGGGGCAACCAGTCGCCGGCGCGCAGCTCATCGAGCATGGATCCGCGGATCCGGCTGGCGGCGTACACCTCGAACTGGGTGCCCTGGGATTCCTCGAACCGGTTCACCGCATCCATGAGCCCGATCATGCCGGCCTGGATCATGTCGTCGAGCTCGACGTTGGCCGGCAGCTTGGCGATCATCTGGTGGGCGATGCGCCGCACCAGCGGCGCATATTGTCGGGCATAGTCCTTCTGCCGCTCCAGCGTGCCGCGCGCGTTGTACATGAATGCATCGTTTTTCAAAACAAATTCTCCACGGATCGGTGCGACCTGCGCGCACCGGCGGCGGCGAGCTCCGTCTCGGGCACCGGCTTTGCGGCAAGCAGGGTTGCACCGAAATGGCGGTGCGCAATCGCAGCCATCCCGGATAAGAGCCTACCTGCCGCGGCCTCCCCCATACCCAGAAAAAGAAGGTGAAAAGCGTCGATCTGTGCTTCGCTGAGGGCCTGGCGGACGGCGGTGAGGACCAGGGTGCCGGCTTCGGCGCCGTGGCTCACCGGTATCAGGCCGCTGGCAAACCGCGCCGGCCCGGCGAACTGCCGGACCCAGTTTGCGCGGGACGCCGGGAGTATGAGCATCACCTGGCGCATACCCGCCGCCATGAGGTCCATGGCCTGGGCGACGCGGCGGCCGTGGGCTGCATCCGACAGGGCGTGGTCCAGGGCGCGGGCGGCCGGCAGCACCCATAGTCCCTCGGAGGCGGCAACACAGGCCTCGCTGCTCGTGCAGTCACCCGCAAGCGCGTGCTCGAGGTCAAAGCGCAGGCGCAGCCCCAGGGCCATCGCCACCTGCGTACGTGCGGCATCGATGACCAGGGTGGGACCGACCTCGCGCGCCCAGTCCTGGGCGCGCGCTGCCAGGGCCTGCGACGGGAGTTCCGAGCGCAGGGCCGGCTGCAGCACCAGTTCCCAGGCCTGCGCTGGTGTGCCGAACATCCGGCGCAGGCCGCTGGCCTGGTCGGCGTCTGTACCGGGCGCGAGACCGGGCGCCAGGGCTACCGTACTGGTATCAGGCAAGCAGCGCTCCCGATCCCGACAGCGCATGCAGTTCAGCGCCGTCCAGGGCAAAGGCTGCGCCAAAGGGCTTGAGCGCAATATGGGCCAGCAGCGGCGGATTGCCCGCATGCCAGTCTTCGGG
>Ga0075019_10001353_pt1 | contig 13887 bp, 11 predicted proteins | sample ColStrG_CSR_2013_FD_71473 | JGI IMG/M metagenome (GOLD analysis project Ga0075019, IMG submission 71473) | Freshwater sediment microbial communities in response to fracking from Pennsylvania, USA - Cold Stream Run_MetaG_CSR_2013 | ecosystem: Environmental > Aquatic > Freshwater > Creek >...
ACAAGCTGAAGCGCGATATAGGGCATGGTGGCGACAAGACCGGTGATGGCAACCGCGAGTTCCAGCCATTTGTTGCCATAACGGCCAAAGATGAAATCGCCCGCGGTAACATAGCCGTGCTGGGCCGAGACATTCCACAGGCGCGGCATGATCAGGAAGATCAGCGGATAGATGATGACGGTGTAGGGAATGGCGAAAAAGCCATAGGCACCGACGGCATAGACTAATGCTGGAACCGCGATGACGGTATAGGCGGTGTAAAGGTCGCCGCCAAGCAGAAACCAGGTGATCCATGAACCGAACTGGCGGCCACCAAGGCCCCATTCGTTCAATTGGGTGAGGTCACCGGCTTTCCAGCTTGAGGCCAGAAAGCCCATGACGGTGACGAGCACAAAAAAACCAACGAAAATGATCGTCGCTGTCCAGTTGAGATGGTCAATCACTTGGAGGCTCCGATCTTGCTGGCGGCATAGATGAAGGCCACGGAGAGAGGAACCAACAGCAGATTGAACCAGTAGAAAAACGGAAAGCCGAACATGCGCGGCTCCATGAAATTATAGTAAGGTGTGGCTATCGCGGCGATACAGGGGATCGCGAGCAGGATATATTTCATTTGGCCCTCCCGATTGGATTAGGCCTTGTGGTGGCCCATTGGGTTGTAACTAATACGAAGGTCGGGGTGCAATCAAGCGGAGAAAGCCGTTTTTTCGCGAGTTTAAAACGCCTTGAAAGTGATAATCGTGTGCGTATCGACGATGCCGGGCAGGGTTTGGACGTGCTGGCCGACGAAATGGCCGATATCGACGTCCTTTGTGACATAAAATTTCGCAAGGATGTCGAAATGCCCGGCGGTTGAGTAGATTTCCGAGGCGATTTCGGCTTCGGCGAGGGCGCTGGCCACTTCATAGGTGCGGCCCAGCGCGCATTTGATTTCCACAAAAAATGTCTGCATGGCGCGGCTCCCGGATTATTTGGTCAGAACTTCGATATCGTGGTCATAGGTGGATTGCACTTGAAATTCACCCTGAAAGGTTTTGCCGTCATGGCGGGCGATGGCAACATAATCGCCTTCGGCCAACACCAGCGACGGAAATGCGCCGATCAATTCGCGAATGACGTCGCCGCCCGGGGTCAGTACAGTGAAGCTGGTGTTGGCCAGCGCTTCGCCGCCAGGTTTGTTGACCAGTTTGAGCGTAATGGTGGCGGCGCGGTGGCGTAGGGTTACGTCTGTCACTTTGCCGGTTTGCACGGTGATGTCGGCGGCGACCGCCGAATTTGTGGGGGCGGCCGAGCCGGGGGAAGCATCCAGTGCGCCGACGCCTACCGTATCGAGATAGACCGATTTAACGTGATAGCGGCCCTCTGGCAGTGGAATAAGTTCGCCCGGCTTGGCGCTTTGCACCACGAGTTTGGCTTCCGAATTGTTGCGCTCCGGCACAAAAATCGACATGGCCACCTGATTGGCGGGCAAGGCGCTGGAACCCAGAACCGGACGGAGGGTGAGCGCTCCGGCGTTGAGCACCAGGCGATCCGTCACCGCTTTGTCGATGACGATGCGTTTATTGGCCCCCGCCAGACCAAAACTGACATGAACGATATAGGCCCCGCTGGCCAACGTGAAGGCCGGTGCGGCAGCGCTCGATTCATTGACAAGATCGCGGGTGCCATCCGGCTTGGCCAGATCGGTATAGATACGCCAATGCAACCCGGAGGTGAGAGGCAGTTTGGCGCTGGCACTCAAAAATGCTGTGAGTTTGAGGTTGGGGGCATTGTCGGCTTGAGCAAAGGCCAGAGGCGCGACAACCAGCAGCGCCAGCGCAACAACAAACCGCATGAGATGAATCAATGTCCGCATGTTCAATCAAAATCCTGAGATGTTGATAGAGCCAATGTTGGCGGCTTCGTCAAATGGGATTTTGACGGCGCAACACGGCATTGAGGGCCTTCCGCATGTTTTCCAGCGAGAAGGGCTTAAAATCAAACTTGACGATATGATGTCCAGCCGCCAGTTCTACACCACGAAACAGGATATTGGTGCGAAGCACTTTGGCCGGTTCATTGTCCACCAGCACCTCCCAGCCGGGATAATAAATATCATGCAGGACGAGAATGCCGGGTCTGTCGGTTGTCACTTCGATGAGAACCGAGTTGGCATGCATGGCCTTGATCTGCACATCGGCATTGGCGGCTAGGTCGTCATTTGTCGGCGCATAGGTGCGGGTCAGCAGCGGCACGCTGTCATTGTCGAGAAGGACTTCCCGCGTTCGGTCAAATTCGGGGATTTCCTCGGCTTCAACGGTTTCCTGCGAATCGATCGGTTTTATGCTGGTAGCAAAATAGGCGCGTGGTTCGGGTGGGCGTAATTTATAGATATATATGCCCTCGGCGGTATAAAGAGTTGTGGTAATCGGGCGGGGGAAATGACGCGGCAGTTTACGCATAGGTTCGCCTAGAACCAGATATTGCAGACCGAGTAATTTGGCCAGCCGCGAGCTGTAGCCGCGGAAAATCTCCGGAAAACGACGCAGCGAAATGTCGCCGGAATTGTCGCCCGGGCCAACGGCGCGTTCATAATCCGCGATGCGTAACGGATTATAGCCCACAGTATTTTCCAGACCAAATGTCATGGAGGCATTCATCCAGGCGCCTGAAATGCCGAGAATTTCTACGCGCGGGTAATTGCCGCGTTCGTGCTCCATGGCGATGTCGGCGCGCAGTGTGTCCAGTCCGGCTTGTTGCGCGGGCGGCAGCGCCGCGTAGGGGCCATAAGCGCTGACCGGCTCAGAATCCAGCGAGGAGGAAGCGTTGCGCCAGATCAGTTCGGCGCCGGTAACGCCGACAAACAGGGTCAGAACCAGCGGTAGCGCGTTGTGGTTTTGCGTATAAACCAGCAAAGCGACCGCTAGGCCAATAATGGCAATACCGACCGCCAAAGTTTCCAGCGAGGCAAAAAGATGGTGCTGCTCATAGCTGAATTTCAGCGCCATGACGAAAACAGCAACAAAAGCCGCCGAGATTGTGCCAATCCAGAGATTGTGGAAATCCAGCTTGAGAATATGCGGAAAGCCGCTGGCGCGGGTGTCGTTGACAAAATAGCCGGCGAGAATGGCGAAACAAACATTGATCGCGAAAGTGGCGTCCGCCGGGCGGCGATACATCGACACGCCCGGAATATGGTCGAAAATCCATTCAAACACCGGCGTGCTGCGGCCAATCGCGTAGAAAAACAGCACGATCAGTATGATGGCAAACAGGCGGATGGGTTTGTCAAACAGACGACGGCCGAGCAACCCGTCCCACATCAGCAGCAGTGTGGGCAGCGTGCCGATGAACAGATAATTGACTGCGCGGTCGGTCCAGTCGCCGTGCGGGATTGTCTCATAGCCCGGCCCCCAATAGTCATAATTCCAGTCGAGCGAACCGAAGAAATTGGGCAGGGCCATCGTCACAAGATTGATGATCGATAGCGAGCCTTCCGCCGCCACGCCAAACGCTATGGCGGGGCGGTTGGATTGCGCCAGCAATTGAAAAGTGAGCAACATCGGCCCGGCCAGCAATGCACCGCCCACCAGTGCCATAAAGATGAGCAGCAACAATCGTTGGCGCAGATACAGCCATTTTTCCGGCGCATGGAGTGTTTCCCAAAGCACCACAGCAATCAGCCACAGGCAAAACAGGAATGCGACCTGATCACGTCCCTGCGCCATCAATACGGCGGAATAGGCGAAGAAAAGGCCCCATATGTAGGAGCGTTTTTCCAGCGCCGTTTCCAGCAGGAACAGCGCCCAGGGGAAAAAACTGTAGGACAAAATCATGCCGGTGTGCTGAAGGCGACCTGAGGCCGAGCCGCCCAGCATGAAAATCATCGCCGCCAGCACGGCGCCGAGCGGACCCCAGTTGCGACGCCGGAACAGCGCAAGAAACCCCAGTCCACCAAGGGTGAGATGCGCCATAATCCACGCATCAAATGTTTGCATTGAGGCTTTGGGGACCGCCCATGCCAACATCACCATCGTGGGCGAAAACACCAGAGATTGCGGATCAGCTGCGGCGGGATAACCGGAATAATGATAGGGGTTCCAGAACGGCCAGGCACCCTTGGCAAGTTCGTCGGCAAGAAAACGGAAGACCGGGTAAAATTCGTTCTTTGAATCCCACGGCACCACGGTTCCGTTGAGAATCCAAGCCAGATCGGCCACAACGCCAATCGCCACAACCGCACCAATCGCCAGCCACATGCTGGAGCGGCTCCAGGCGGAGTTGGGCGCGGAAAAATCGGGAGCTGGCGCAGCGCTGGGCATGGGTTCCGTCAGACTGTTCACAATGATTTAGGCCCTATGGGTTAGAAAAGGACTGGAATCAATGCAAGTCTTTCCTTGTGTAAGTTTAAGCGGCTTTGCACGAAATGTGATGACAAAGATGGGTAAAAATTTTTAGATGAACGGAATTATGGAAATGATGAGCATGCGGCGTTCGGTCAAGCCCATGGAGATGCGTGAGCCGGGGCCGAACGCGGCGCAATTGGCGCTGCTTCTGAAAATTGCAGCGCGCGTGCCCGATCATGGCAAACTGGCCCCGTGGCGTTTCATCGTGTTTGAAGGCGAGGGCCGCGGGCGCGCAGGGCAGATTTTTGGCCGGATTTACAAAGAACAGCATCCGGATGCCGAAGTTGAACGTATATCAACGGAACAAAAGCGGTTTTTATATGCGCCGGTGGTGGTCGGGTTGGTGTCGAGTGCGTCGGTGCATGTGAAAATTCCCGTGTGGGAACAGGAACTTTCGGCAGGCGCGGTGGGCATGAACCTTACCCTGGCGGCGTGGGGCATGGGTTTTCGTAGCGCCTGGCTGACCGACTGGATGGCGTATGACCGCGCTGTTCTGGCTGAACTGGGCTTGGCTACGCATGAAAAAATTGCCGGGTTCATCCATATAGGCTCGACGGATGCACAGCCGGACGACCGCGCGCGGCCGGAAATGTCACAGATCATCACGAAGTTTTGAAGGAGTTTGCATGTTCTACCCGTTTGACCAGCGCGACAGGGCGGCGCTGCCCCATGATCCGTTCAAGGCGATCATCGCGCCGCGTCCGGTGGGTTGGATATCGTCGGTATCGCACCATGGCGCATTAAACCTTGCGCCCTACAGTTTTTTCAATGCGCTGTCGAATACGCCGCCGATCCTCGCCTTTGCCAGCGATTCAAAGAAAGATTCGGTGGCTTTCATTGAGGAGACACGAGAGTTCACATGGAGCATGGCGAGCTACGATCTTCGGTTCGAGATGAATGCCACCGGCGCTTCGCTCCCGCGCGGGATGAGTGAATTTGATCACGCCGGGCTGGAAACAGCGCCATCTAAACTGGTGGGCGCGCCGCGTGTCGCCAAAAGCCCGGCGGCGCTGGAATGCAAGCTGATCGACATCATTCAGCTTAATGACATGCACGGCACCCAAACCCAAGTGTTCCTCGTGTTGGGGCAGGTGGTTGGCGTCTATATCAACGACGCATTCATTCAAAACGGTATGTTCAATACGGCGCAGGCCGCCCCCATAGCGCGTTGCGGATATTCTGATTATGCAGTGGCCGACCAAATGTTTGCGGTTAAGCGGCCAGCCTGAACCGATCATCCCGTTTTGGTGCAATTCCTGCGGCAAAACGGGAGTTTTTTAAGCAAAACTTTACTATAAGGCCCGACACTCATCGAACATTAACCACGAGTTCCCCGATGATTGTCCGCAAGTTTCTGAGTTGGGCCCAAACTGCTGCCGCTGGAGATCGGGCTGAGGGCGTCAGTGCTCTGGCTCGTGCATATCTTTATGCCGATTTGTCGGAGCAGGACGCTGAAGACGCGGAGGTGGCGCTGACGGCCATGCTCGATGATGCATCGCCAATTGTGCGACGCGCGATAGCCGAGGCTTTCGCCAGCGCTGCTGATGCGCCGCATCATATTGTGGCGACGCTGGCAGGGGATCAATCGGACGTATCCACGCCGATTCTGGCCCGTTCGCCGTTACTCACAGACGCCGAGCTTGTCGATCTGGCCGCGATTGGCGATGTGTTCGCGCAGTCCGCGGTGGCTTTACGACCGGCTTTGTCAGCAGGCGTGAGCGCGGCACTGGCTGAGATAGGTTGTCGCGATGCGGTTCTGGTTTTGGCCGAAAATTCCGGTGCCGATCTGACCGACATGTCGGCACGGCGGATATTGCAACGCTTTGATGATGGAGAAATCCGCGAGTCTTTGCTGGCGCGTCCGCAGGTTTCGGCGGCGCTGCGTTATGATCTGGCCCAGGCAACGTCGCGCTCGCTGGCTGATTTTGTCGGCAAATGCGGCTGGCTCGGCGGGGCTCGGCTTGAGCGGCTGGAGCGCGAAATGCGCGAAGCCGCTGCCATTCAAGTGTCTGATGGTCAAGATAGCGAGCGCCTTGCGGGTTTCGTGCGTCATATGTGCGATTTGGGCGCGCTGAACCCGGCGCTGCTGTTGCGCGGGCTATTGTCCGGAAACCGCGAATTAATGCTCACAGCGTTCGTTGAATTGAGCGATATGCCGCGCGCGCGCGTTGCGGGTTTGATGCGAGATGCGCTCGGCAGCGGCTTTGCAGCGCTCTATGCCAAGGCGGGCATGCCCATTGCAATGCTGCCGGCGTTTCGTGCAGCGCTGGGTGCGCTCAGACTTTTTCCCGCAGAGGGACAATCGACACAGGGTCGGCAATTGTCGCGGGTCCTGGTGGCGCATGTCTTGTCGCGCTGTGGTGCAGCCGGTGAACTTGGCCCGCAATTGCTGGCGCTGTTGCGGCGCTTTGAAGCCGAGGCCGCGCGCATTGCCGCCCGTCAGATCGCGCAGGACATTATCGACGAGGACAAGACACTCAATAATCCGCAGTTCTTCGCGCTTGCTGCTGTGGCCGCCGCGCTGGAAGCGCCGCTGGAGTTGCAGGAAAGTGCCGACAGAGGCACCGCGCCACCAGTTGAACTGGACGAGGCAGATCTCGAAATGACCGAAATTGAAACTCCGCAACTGGCTGAAGCCGCCTAAACCAACGCGAGATTCAATACCCGAATTGCTCAGCCAAAATTCGCTCATCAAGCGAATGGCCCGGATCATGCAAGAGCACCAGGTTGGTGGCGTGATCCATCGAGATTTCGACCCGCTGCACTGCTTTGAGTTCAAAATGGTCGGCGACGGCGGCCACTGGGCGCTTGTCCGGCTCTTTAATGTCGATCGTGACTTGCGCGCGGTCTGGCAGCAATGCGCCACGCCAGCGCCGGGGACGGAAGGCTGAGATCGGGGTAAGAGCCATTAGCGGCGCATTCAATGGCAGAATCGGTCCGTTGGCGCTCAGATTATAGGCGGTGGACCCGGCGGGGGTCGCCAGTAAAATTCCATCTGCGACCAATTCGCCAAGCCGTTCCTTGCCGTCAATGCAGATGCGTAATTTGGCCGCCTGATAGGATTGGCGAAACAGCGAAACCTCGTTTATGGCTCGGGCCGAGTGCACTTTGCCTTCAGCATCGGTGGCTCGCATGATCAGCGGATGGACGATTGAGGCTTCCGCTTCTTCAAGGCGCTCTCGCAACCGATCCGTTTGAAACTCGTTCATGAGAAATCCAACCGAGCCGCGATTGAGACCATATATCGGCTTGGACGTGCCCATGAAACGGTGCAGCACCTGCAGCATCAGCCCGTCGCCGCCCAACGCCACGATCACATCGGCGGTTTGTGGATCAGCATTACCGTAAAGCCGGACGAATTCAGCCAGCGCCTTCTCGGCCTCCGGTGTGCCGGAAGACAGAAAGGCTATCGACGAAAAACGGTTCAACTTCCTGGCTGTTGTGTTCATCCCCCGGCCTTTTTTGATTTGCCTGATTGGTGCCGATTCCGTCGCAGCATAGCCGTTCCACCGCCAGGCGCAAACGCCCGCACAGCTTGTGCCGCTTAAACGCGGCACATTCATGAAATAACGCTTTCGTGACCTGGTTTTTGCGAATTTGCAACTCATCCTTGCGGACATTGCCTCTGCGGCGCTGTAGACCTATTTACATCTGGCATATTTAACTTAGATCGGAAAAATGATGGTACAGATTGACCCTCAGGTGTTGGCTAAATTGTTCACCGAAGCGCGGACACAGAATGGTTTTCATGCAGGCGACATCAGCGATGAGACGTTGCACGCCCTGTATGATTTGACGAAATTCGCGCCAACTTCGGCAAATTCGGAACCGATGCGAATCGTTTTTGTCAAGTCCGCCGAAGCCAAAGCCAAGTTAAAGCCGTTGATGTCGCCGGGCAATATGGAGAAAACTATGTCAGCGCCGGTTGTGGCCATTCTCGGCTACGACATGGACTTTGCCTCACATCTGCCAAAGCTGATGCCGCATGTCGATGCGCGGCCCTGGTTTGCCGGGACGGAAGAGCAGGTTCGTATCGTGGCGTTGCGAAATTCTTCGATTCAGGCTGGGTTCTTTATTTTGGCAGCGCGCAGCCTCGGGCTGGATACCGGGCCGATGTCAGGCTTTGATGAAGCAGGCGTCAATGCCGAGTTCTTTGCCGGAACCCAGATCAAGGCGAATTTTATCGTCAATCTCGGCCATGGCGACTCCAGCAAGGTGTTTACACGCTTGCCGCGCCACAGCTTCGACGAAGCCTGTTCCATTGCGTAATTAGCCACGCTGGCTAACTGGCCAGCGAGTGCTTTGCCTGATGCGTCCGCCTAAACAGAACATTGCTCACGGCATCGAGTTCGTGTTGCAATGTTTTGCATATGGCCTGGCCGGATTTTTCTAAATCCTCGGCATTGATTTCCTGCCATTGCACCAACCAATCTACCGTGCGGGCAGCACCGACATTGCCGGCGCAACTTTGAAGCGCGTGAATATTGGCGTGGAAAGCCGCAATGTCGTGCTTGTGAACGGCCTTTTGCACCTCTTGGGCCAGTAAGTTGCTTTCATTAAGAAATTCGGCAACGATATCATCACAGAATTGATCGCCGCCCAATCGGGCCAAATTGGCGAGAACCTGCGGGTCGAGGCTCGGCTTCTGCACGTCTGCGATCGCTGGTTCTATAAGTACCGGTGCGGGTTTGGATACCGGCTTTTTGGCACCATATGTGTTGGCCACTTGATCGATGATCGCGATCAGACGATCGGTTTCAATTGGTTTGGTGCAAAATGCGCGAATTCCGGCATCGAAGCAGCGTCGGCGTGTTTGTTCCGAAGTATCCGCTGTCAGCGCAATCACGGGCGTGTGTTCATGGCCCGCGCTGGAAAAATGATAGAGACGGGTGGCTTCGACGCCATTCATCACTGGCATGTTAATGTCCATCAGGGCTAGATCGAAATTTTGGCCCAGCAACGCGTCGAGCGCCATTTCGCCATTGTCGACGGCGACGACATGATGACCCGCCAGGGTGAGGATCTTGCAGATAATCTTTTGGTTGGTGACGTTGTCCTCGGCGACGAGAATTTTGTAGCTACCCTTGGTGATCGGCACAACTTGCGCGTCCGGATAGAGGACATGTGCTGAAGCGGTCTTCACTGGGGCTTCCTGCTGCTGTTCAAGCGAGATCACGTCAATCTCGAACCAGAAATGGCTGCCTTGACCCAGAGCACTTTTGACGCCAATGATGCCGTTGTAGAGTTCAACAAGTTGCTTGGCGATAGCGAGGCCAAGCCCGCTGCCGCCAAACTGGTTGAAAATGGTTTCGTCGGCCTGCGTGAAGCGGTTGAAGATTTGCGACTGTTTGCCAGGCGCAATGCCGATGCCGGTGTCGTAGATATCACAGCGCAGGCGCAACTTTCCGGCTTCGCCGGGGCGCGCGTTGATCAGCACCCGCACCGACCCACGGTCGGTGAATTTGACCGCATTTCCAATCAAGTTCAGCAGGATTTCTTCAATATGGCGAAAATTGCTCTGAATGAATTGCGGCGTAGAAGGGTTTATTTCGACAACCAGGCGGGTTTCCTTGCTTTGTGCCTGAACGCTCAACATCGAGCGTATGTCTGAGACAAGCTGGAACAGGTCGATTTTTTCTGGCGCCGCAACGTGGTGGCCTTCTTCCGCCTTGGCAATGTTCAAGATCGAATTGATCATCCGCAACAATGAGCGGCCGGCCGAACCGATGGTTCTCACCATATTGTCCTGCTCGGCGGTCAAGCTGGTGCTCTGCAACAACTCACCCAAACCGATGATCGAGGTGAGCGGCGTCCGTAATTCATGGCTGACGCTGGCAATGAACATGCCTTTGGCCTGATTGGCCTCTTCGGCCTTCCGGCGTGCATCATTCAGCTTCTTGACGAGGCGGGCCGCATAGGCAGGCAGAATGATCAGGCCGACAATCATGCTAAAAACGATATACGGATGAGTTCGCCAAAACGGATTTGTAGAGGCGACATAAATTAGTCCGGCAAGGGACAGAATTACGGAAGTGACGAGATAACGGATGCCAAAACGGAAGCCATTGCCGAAGATCGTCCACAGGTAGAGGATGTACCCTACGGCAAAAAATTCGCCGCCTATATATAGTCCCGCCGTTATGGTGGAAATGTCGAGAAAAATACCGGCTATTCGGCGTGCGGGCGATGGCGAAGGATTGAAATATATCGAGACTAAAATCAAAAATGCACATGAGCTATACATTAAATGTGCAAGCTTCAGGTTCTCTATGAGGTGTTTTTCTTCTATTTTGCTAAATAGCTGAAATGAATAAAATAATAGAGCAAATATAATACAGAAAGCTATCCGGTTGAGGACGATTTCGTGTTCTCGATCATTGGGAATACGCACCCGTCCGACCAAAAATTCTTCGGACCAGTTCTTCAAGCTGCGCAGCTTAATGCTCAGAAACGCCATTTTTGTTCCGCTTCGCCAAATCCACAACGGTTCGGGCCAGTTTTTTGCTGAAGTCGCTGATCAGATAAATCCTGTTCCCAAATCCTTCCCTACTATTAGCCCAATAGATTAATGTTCGATAAAGTGATGCTGTCTGGGGAATTTTCTGTTTTGGCCGGAAACATAATGTTAAATTTACCAATTTTATTAATTAATTAACTTATCCAAAACTTTTTTTTTCAGCCGTTGGACGGTTGGGCTTCCCGTGTGATAGCTTATTCTCAAATTCCAGAATAAATTAACTTTTGCACCAGAGATTGAATTGTCCGTTTTAGAACTTGGAATATTTGGGAAACTTCCTGACTTCCACCCTGAAAATTTCCCCGATTTCGACGTTGTCTATGAACCAGCGACAGCAGCACTTTGGCTTGCTGTTAAGCCGGAAGGCTCGGTGCGCGCCACGCAAAGTTTTGTCAGTCAGCTTTCGGCTATGCAGAACTATGTGGCAAAATTGGAAACGACCCATCCACCACTGCCTATACGGTTTTGCGTGTCAATGTCGAAAGTTCCTGGCGTCTATAATTTTGGGGGCGACCTGCCGTTTTTTGTTGAAAAAGTTCGAGCCGGTGATCGGGATGCTTTGAGAAGCTATGCTCATGCCTGTGTAACAATGATCCATGGCAATAGCATTGGATGGGGTAGCTCTGCGTTGACGATCGCTCTAGTCCAGGGCGATGCGCTCGGTGGCGGCTTTGAATCGGTAATTAGCCACAATATAGTTGTGGCAGAACGCAGCGTCAAAATGGGCATGCCCGAAATATTGTTTAATTCGTTTCCTGGGATGGGGGCATTCTCATTTCTAACTCGGAAACTCGATGCAGTAAGGGCTGAACGCATGATCCTGAGTGGCAAGGTTTACACTGCGGGTGAAATGTTCGATATGGGCCTTGTTGACGTTCTGGCGGAAGACGGCAAAGGGCGGGAAGAAGTTCGCCGCATTGTAGGGGATGAGCGCCGATATCAAATATTGAGTTCGTTTCGAAAAGTGCGTCAACGCATTAGCCCTGTAAGTGTTCAGGAAATGTATGACATTACTGACATTTGGGTCGATAACGTTCTTAAATCCGGGGCTGCGGACTTGCGCAAAATGGAACGCTTGGTGGCTGCTCAGGTTCGACGCCTTGCGCCGCTGGTGCGAGAGGCCCGAGAGTAGATTTTTTAGGCTTTTTTAGTTCCGACATAAAAAGCCCCGCAACGGCGAACCGGTGCGGGGCTTTATGTTGGCAGTTCCGCGACTTACTTGGTGCTGAAAATATCGCGGTCTTTGGTTTCCGGGATAAACAACAGGCCGAGGATGAAGGTCAACAGCGCGAAGAAAATCGGATACCACAGGCCATAGTAGATGTCGCCTGTAGAGGCCACCATGGCGAAGGCTGTTGCTGGCAGCAGACCGCCGATCCAGCCGTTACCAATGTGGTAGGGCAGGGACATCGAGGTGTAGCGAATGCGAGTCGGGAACAGTTCGACAAGCGCCGCAGCCATCGGGCCGTAAACCATCGTGACGAATACGATCAGCACAAACAGCAGACCAATGGTGGTGTAAACCTGCGGACGCAGCACGTCGACCGGGCTGGACATTTTCAGGATGGCCGGGTCGCCGGCCTTCGGATAACCAGCGGCAACCAGAGCCTTGGTGAGTTGCTTGCCCAGAGCTACAACCGGCTTCTTGACATCAGCATCCGCAGCGTCCGCAGCGTCGCAAGACTTCTTCGTGGCATCAGCATCAGTGCCAGCCTTGGCAGCGTCGCAAACGGCGCGGGCGGTGGTTGCGGCCGAGATGAGGTCAGCCTTGTTGTCGAACGAGATGCTGGTGTCGGCGATCTTGATGACCGCAGGCTTGCCCACCTCCCCAGCATCGGTGGTGTATTTCACCGAGGCTTTTGCTAGAAGGTCACGCGAGAGATCGCAAGATGTCGTGTAAACGCGGGTGCCGACCGGATTGAACAGCGAGCCGCATTCGGCCGGATCCGCAACCACCGAAACCTTCACCGTGTTGACGGCTTTATCAAGGGTTGGGTTGATCGTTGCGGTCAGCATGTGGAAGATCGGGAAGAACGAGATTGCTGCGATCAGGCAGCCTGCGAGAATGATCGGCTTGCGGCCAATTTTGTCCGACAGCCAGCCGAAGAACACGAACAGCATCGTACCCAGGGCCAACGACCATGCCACCAGAAGGTTGGCCGTGAAGCCGTCGACCTTCAGGATCGCCTGAATGAAGAACAGCACATAGAACTGGCCAGTATACCAGACCACGGCCTGACCGGCGACGAGGCCGAACAGTGCGAGAATAGCGATTTTGGCGTTGCCCCAGTTGCCGAAGGCTTCCGAGATCGGGGCCTTGGAGGTGGTGCCCTCTTCCTTCATCTTAAGGAAGGCCGGGGATTCGGAAAGCTGGAGACGAATCCACAGGGAAACGCCAAGCAGCAGCACCGACACCCAGAACGGAACGCGCCAGTAGAAAGCTGCAAAGTCTTTTTCGCCAACCGCCGAACGGGTGATGAGAATCACGATCAAAGACAGGAACAGGCCCAAGGTTGCAGTGGTCTGAATCCACGAAGTGTAGAAACCTCGACGGCCAGCCGGAGCATGTTCGGCGACATAGGTGGCGGCGCCGCCATATTCACCGCCGAGCGCGAGGCCCTGCAACAGGCGCAGCGAGATCAGGATGATCGGAGCAGCAATGCCTATAGATTCAGAACCGGGCAACAGACCGACGATGAAGGTCGACAGACCCATGATCAGAATGGTGACAAGGAAGGTGTATTTGCGGCCGACAATGTCGCCGACGCGGCCAAACACCAACGCGCCGAACGGACGCACGATAAAGCCTGCAGCAAAGGCCAGAAGGGCGAAGATGCCTTGGGTGGCGGTGTCGAACTTCGAGAAAAAGTTTGCACCAATGATGGCGGCCAAAGAGCCGTAAAGATAAAAGTCGTACCATTCAAAAACGGTGCCGAGCGAGGAGGCGAAAATAACCTTCCTTTCCTCGGCGCTCATGGGGCGCGT
>Ga0075019_10001354_pt1 | contig 13883 bp, 10 predicted proteins | sample ColStrG_CSR_2013_FD_71473 | JGI IMG/M metagenome (GOLD analysis project Ga0075019, IMG submission 71473) | Freshwater sediment microbial communities in response to fracking from Pennsylvania, USA - Cold Stream Run_MetaG_CSR_2013 | ecosystem: Environmental > Aquatic > Freshwater > Creek >...
GAGAATCACGGAGGAACCTACTACACGCTGGTGCACTCGCGGGTGTGCGCCGCGCACATCGATCCCATCGAGAAGAAGCCCCTGTTTCACTACCTGCCGGGGACGCTCGCTTTCTCGTTGGCCACGGCTGGCTGCAACGTCAATTGCAAATTTTGCCAGAACTGGGACATCTCCCAGGTGCGTCCGGAGCAAGTCCCTGCCGACTATGCGCCCCCGAAAATGGTCGCCGAGTTGGCCAAACAGCACGACTGTCCTACGATTGCCTACACCTACAGCGAGCCAGTGGTTTTCAGCGAGTACCTGATGGATACCGCCGATGCCGGTCACGAAGCAGGCATCCGCAGCGTGGTCGTGTCGAATGGCTACATGCAAGAGGAGCCGCTGAAGACGGCGTACGGAAAGATGGATGCGGTCAAGATCGATCTGAAGGCGTTCACGGAGTCCTATTACAAGGATGTAGTTGGCGGTGAGTTGAAGCCGGTGTTGGACTCGCTGGTCACATTGCGGAAGATGAACAGGTGGACCGAGATCGTGTACCTCGTGGTACCGACGCTGAACGACGGCGATGTCGAATTTCGCAATCTGGCACGCTGGATCAAGTCAAACCTAGGTGCGGATGTGCCGGTCCATTTCACGCAATTTCATCCGCAATACCTGTTGAGGAACCTACCCATAACGCCGGTGCCCACTCTCGAGCGGGCCAAAGCGATTGCCGACGCCGAGGGGCTGCAATACGTATATATCGGGAATGTGCCGGGGCATCCTGCGCAAAATACCTACTGCCCGAAGTGCCAACGTATGTTGGTGGAACGCGTAGGGTTCACGGCAAGTCGGATGCTGATCCGCAAGGGCAGTTGCCCATTCTGCGGCCATCTGATCCCTGGTGTTTGGCACGCCTGAAAGCGCCTAGAGGAGGTTTCGCATATGAATATCAAGACGCGCTCCAATATCTATTGGCTTGCGGCTCTATTCATCGCGATCCTGGCGATTGCGGCAATGCAGCATGTCCGTGCTGCAGATCCCCAGAACGCGAGACAAGAGAACGTGAGACAAGCCAGTGTCGCAGGCGGATTCTATCCAGCCGACCCTAAAACACTGTCTGCGATGATTGATGACATGTTAGCGCATGCGTCACCCCCGCCGATCAACGACCCGATCCTCGCAGTGGTTGCACCTCACGCCGGGTATCAGTTCTCCGGCCCCGTCGCTGCTTTCACGTATGCGGCGCTGAAAGGTCGCAAGTTTTCGCGAGTGGTCGTAATTGCGCCGTCGCACTACGAGGCCTTCGATTTCACTTCCGTCTATGAGGGCGACGCTTATGCGACACCTTTGGGGGTGGTCCAAGTAGACAAGGCGTTTGCAAAGCAACTGGTGGGAATGAATTCAAGTATCAAGTTCTCCGGCCGGGGACATACTCCCACCCGTGAGGGCGCTGAGCACGCACTTGAGGTACAGTTGCCGTGGTTACAGCGGGTGCTGGGTGATTTTCAGTTGGTACCGATTGTCATGGGGGACCAGAGTTACGAAAGCAGCCGTGCGCTGGGTGTGGCTCTGGCGAAGCTAATCCAGGGCGGCGACACGCTGATCGTGGCCAGTTCCGATTTATCGCACTATCACGCGTATGACGAAGCTGTGAAGATCGACCATAAGACGCTGAACGCACTGCAGGCGTGGGACTACCTCAGCATGTCGCGGAACTTCGAGGCGCGGATCTGGGAAGCCTGTGGCGGCGCTCCCATCGTAGCCGCAATGATTGCTGCCGAGCGCATGGGAGCGAACCAAGCCCTGGTGCTCAAGTACGCCAATTCAGGCGACATAACAGGGGATCACTCGCGCGTGGTCGGATACAGCGCGGACGTCTTTTTGAAAACTCAAGGCGGAACGACAGTGGAACCGCAATTCTCACTGACTGGTCACGAGAAAAACGAACTGCTCGCTCTGGCTCGCAAGTCGGTGGAGTTCGCTGTACGGGAGAAGAAGGCGTATGAACCAACCGCGAGCGCAAGCGAAGTGCTGAATGAGGAGCGCGGTGCGTTCGTGACCTTGCGCAAATCGGGAGAACTGCGGGGGTGCATCGGCTATACCTCTCCGGCGAAGCCCCTATACGCGACCGTGCGGGACACGGCCACGCTGGCCGCTCTGCGCGATCCCCGGTTCCAGCCGGTATCCGCCTCAGAGTTGCCGCAAATCGATTATGAAGTCTCCGTGCTGTCGCCCCTTCGGCGCGTGCTGGAGCCTCGACAGATCAAGGTTGGCCAGCACGGTTTACTGATGAAGAACGGCGCCTACGAGGGCCTCTTGCTTCCGCAGGTGCCGATAGAAGAACGATGGGATCGACAGAGGTTTCTGGAAGAAACCTGTGTCAAAGCGGGTATGCGCTCCGACTGCTGGAAGGATGAGAACACGGACATCTTCATGTTTACAGCGGTGGTATTTGACGAGGGGAGGCCGCAAGCGCTTATGCCCGAGACATCTTTGCCTCCAGGCTTACCCGCACGGCTAGGAGAACCGGCGCCAGGTTTACCGCCGCACTGAGCCATGCGGTTTTCCAGAAACCAAACACGGGGATGAGGTAACTGCTCAACAAAAGCGCGCCCACACATCCGCCCAGCAGATCGATGGCATAGAGTGTACCGAGTTTCGATCGACCGCTGAGGTCATGAAGGTAGATCTCCGTCGCGATCGGGAATTGGTGGCCGCCCAGCATTCCGCAGAGAGCAGCCAACCCAGGGAAGACAAACTGCGCAGCCAGCCATGTTGTCGCCATCCCAGAAATCTTCGACAGTAGGCTAACCACGAATATCAGCGCTGGAGCAGAAAGGGCTAGCAAGAACTGGGTCGTTGCAATGGTGCGGTAGGGTGGTCTATCGCTGTAACGAATGCGGCGGCGGATGCCCAGCCAACTTCCGAAGGCAATGCCTGCCATGGACATGGCGATGAGGATCGTGAGCTGGTGGTAAACGTAACCGTAAACGGACTGGAATGCCAGCAGCAGGAAAATCTGCAGAGTCATCAGGGTGAATCCAGTCGCAGCCATGCAGCACGCTGCGGTGGAACGGGCGCGTTTCTCGCGAGCGGGCACTAACGCCAGAAGAACCGCCACAAAAAGTGAGACTAACAGGATCGCATCGATGACACCGTTGAAAGCGACGTGCGCGGCGGCCCGGAACCAGCGCGAATAGCCCAACTTGAACTGCGTGCTCCATAGCATAACGTCGAAGTAATAGGCGATCGGCTCGAAATCGCGATTGACGGGCGTCGAGGTCAGCGACTGCAGTTGCTCGCGAGCCTGCTCCATGCGATCAGGCATCATGCGGAATGGGATGAAGTATTCGCGAACATACTGCGTCTTCAGATTCCGCTCCTGCAATCTTGCAATCAGCGTTTGGGGATTGTCCGTCAGAACATCGGGTCGCGTAGCGGCGAAGAAGTGCATCGTTTCGCCTGGGACGGCGACAACGTAAGGGAAGACTTTCTGCAGGGTGTGGTGAATACAGCGCAACAATTCTGCCAGGTCGGGGCTGATGTAATCCTCCGACGAGCGCAGTTGCAAGGCGAGCAGTCCGCCTGACGTGAGGTGATCGCGAGCAGAACGAAAGAACTCGACCGTGTAGAACCGGTTCAACTGCGCGGTCTGCGGGTCGGGCACGTTCAGAATGATCACGTCGAAGCTGTCGCCAACGGTTTTGAGATAGTACCGGCCATCCGCGTAGTGCAGGTGCACCCGAGGATCCGAGGCAACAGCAGCAGACTGCACGGGGAAGAACTGCCTCGCCAGGTCAATGAGCGCGGGATCCAGCTCAACATAGTCGATTCGCTCGACCGTGGGATGCTTCAGCGCTTGGGCGATGCTGCCGTTCACGCCGCCGCCGATCATCAGAACCTGCCTCGGCGCCGGGTGTTCGAGCAGCGCGTAGTGAACCGCCTCTTCGGCGCCATTCTCGTCGGGCGCGCTGGCGAGGATCACGCCGTTGTCATAAATGCTCCGGATACTGCCGGTCTCCGTATTACCAGTTTCGATGACCGCCAAGTTGCCGTAAATCGAGTCGCGCGATCCCACCAGGCGGAATCCTCGCCAGAGCCGCGACTGCGCGGACCTGTCCAACGACGGCGCAAAATATATAAGGAGAAGGATCGCGAAAAGCCCCGTTGCCAGAGTCACTGCGCCAAACTGCTTGCGGCTCATCCGGAACAGCAAGACTGCTGCCATACCCAGGTTTAGGAGGGTGACGACGGTCGCGATCTGGAAGGACCCAATAAAGCGCAGCAACACAACGCCGGCCAGGATCCCTCCGAAGCCGGAACCAGCTGCCTCCAGCAAGTAAGACGAACTGGCAGCGACGCGAGCAGAGACGGCGCATTCCTCTTCGTACATCCGGGTTGCAACCACGAATAGCGCCCCTGCGACGACGCAGAACAGGCTCAGACATGCCAAGGATGTAAGCAGCATCGGCATCGGACCAACCAGCTCGCCCGGCACGGTCTGAAACAAAGTTCTGGAGGCGCGCAATGCCCAGATTGTCGGCAGCAGGCTGCCGCCGAGCAAACATTCGAGCGCGGCGACCGCCCGGCGAGGGTTGTCCCCGCCCAGCGCAAAACGGCTGCTCAGGCTGCTGCCGGCGGCGGTCCAGAAGAGCCAAGTGGCTAACATGATTCCCAGCGAAATCTCGTTGCCGTTGAAGACGACGATTAGCTCCCGCATGAGAACGATCTGGCCGATGACCGCACTGAATCCTATCAGCGTCAGAACCGCCCTTACTGCAGGAGTCGATTGTTTCGCATATGGCATCGTGACGGACTGCATAGGTCTGCCACCAAAAGATCATTGTGCGCCAATTTCAACAAAGGGCGTTTTGGAGGCGGGGTGGTTTTTCACTTGCGCCCAGCTTTGAACCCCTGTAGATCGGAGCAAGATGAAGGAATGAACTCCAAATCGAGCCGATGTTGCTGGCGTCTCTAGCCACCGAAGTATGGTCGGGTCCATACAGATTGTGCAGATAGCGTGATTTCAAGTACCTTCGAACACCTAGTGCTCCTCCATTATCCAACTTCTACATTTCCACATCGATTAGTGGATCACGATCGTTGGTTGGTCTCCAGTGCCCCAGGCATCCGTGGGCGGCGTAAGGGTGGCTGGCAAAGTTCCGCCTGTGGATGTTCCCCCTGAGGCATTGATCGCGAAGCTTACATAGTTGGCAGTGGCGCCAATCGCGGCGCAGCGGCTCGCGCAATTCGTCGTAAATCCAATGTAATATCGGCCTGCGGGAAGATTCGTGGAACCTTCGGTCCAGGCCAATGTATGAAAACCCGCCGAGGGCGCGAAGCTGGTCCCAGCTTTGGGCCCAATATGCAGCACGAGAGCGCCCGAATACTTGAAGATGCCGACATCGTATGCGTTCGCCGTATTATCTGCCGTCGTTACCTCGCAGGTTAGATTGGAGGTGGTGACGCTGTAAGGCAACAGGAATCCCCATAACGCCGTAATATTCTGTCCCGCACTCAGCGAAGCTTCGGTTCGGCCGCCAGCAGTCGCAAAGTACGGCAGTACGGGAGTGCCCGTCGCAGAAATTTTGACCGATCCCGGGCTATTCGTGATGGTAATGTTCGAGCCTGCGGTAAGGGTTCCGAGCGCGGGAGCGGCACCCGTCGCTCCGATCAGTAATTGTCCATTGGTGGGCGCTGGTGTCGAAGTAACAGTTGCTGGTCCTGCGAAATAGGCGACCCCATCGGTCACACCAGCCACTCCGCCGAAGCTGCCGCAAACCCAGGTTGTCCCATTCCATAACAACGTCTGGCCGGAACTGCAGGTTTTCAGCAAGCTAAGAGTGACACTCCCGCTGTTTCCTCCGCCGGCCAACCCTGCTCCCGCACCCACCTGGGTGATCGTGCCTGCGCCGGGAAAGGTCTGTCCCGAAGCGAATGTGATCCGCCCGTTGCTGGCAATGGAAAGCCCGGTCTCGGCTGGCGAACTTCCATTCGATCCAAATAACAGGTTCAGGCTTCCTGCGGGAGTTGCTGAGTTATTCCCTGTCGGCTCTGTCTGCCAGCGGAAGTCCTGAGCGGACGCCTTCGATGTGGTGCTGTTGAATGATGAGGCTATTGAGTCCAGTGGGTTCGAGTTGTAGCCTTGGGTGGCCGTAGCCGTGCCTTTGGCCGGCATCACGGCTCCCCCTGCTGTCACGGCCGCGGTGAACGTTCCCGTGGACGCCTTCAGTCCACCCGTGAATGCGGCTGTAGTGCCGGTGAGTGCTCCAGTCAGTGCCCCGCCGCCGAGCTGCAAGTACCTACCGTCGGTGTAGCTCGTGTTCAGACTGAGAGTTCCACTGCCGGTGATTGGGCCTCCGGTGAGTCCTGTGCTGCTCCCTACGCTCGTCACAGTGCCGCCCAAACTCGGGGCGGAGTTAGTGAGGGTTACGGTGCCACCCAACGCGACCTTGCCGCCGCCCGATAGTCCCGATCCGGCAGTCACGGTGATGGAAGGATTTGCCAGCAGAGTATTGGTCACTCCGCCGGCGGGAATACTGACGGTACCGGTCTTGGTGATAGGTCCTCCGGTCAAACCTGTGCCGGTGGCGATGTTCGTTACAGTACCGCCGGAACTCGGCGCGGAGTTAGTCAGAGTCACCGTGCCGCCCAATGCCACCGTTCCGCCACCTGATAGCCCCGACCCAGCGGCTACGGTGATGGAGGGATTCGCCAGCAGAGTGTTGGTCACGCCGCCTGCGGGAATACTTATCGTTCCGGTTTTGGTGATTGGTCCCCCGGTCAAACCTGTGCCGGAAGCAATGCTCGTCACCGTCCCGGTGCCGGCGCCCGGAAAAGTCTGTCCAGGCGCAAAAGTAAAGATCCCATTCTTGGCGACTGACAGTCCGGTTTCACGTATGGATCCAGCGACACCGTACAGCAAGTTAAGGGTCGCTCCGGTGTTCGTGGAATCGTTCCCCGTAGGCTCGGCTTGCCAGCGAAAAATGTAATTGGCAGGTCCGGTTAAGGCCGTGTTGTACGACGAGGCGCTGAGGTCGAGAGGGTTGGAGATGTATGCCTGCGTCGGCGTGGCCGCGCCGGTCGGAGCCATCAGAGCGCCGCCTAGTGCCGACAATGAGCCTCGAAGGTAAGTCGCCCCCGATACATCCAGTATGCCGGCAGGGTTTGTATTGCCGATGCCTACCTTGCCGCCCGCTTCGAAGATCGTCGAATTCTCAATATTGCAGGCGCTGGTGAACTTCGAAAGTTGGTTGGCTGTGGCGGTTCCATCGCTGGTGATGGATGCGCAGGATGAGGCCGGCGCCATGTCTAACAGGACTGCACCCGGAGTTGAGGTTGCAACTTTTGCGCCGGCCTGCGCGTTCGCAGAACTCCCCTGCACGCCAGAGCCGATGAGAGTTGGCGAGCCTTGATCAGCGAGAACAAACGCCGAAGCGGGCTTGCCTCCTAACATGTCCGTGTCTGCAGCCTTCAGCGCATAGGCTACGCTCAGAAGCAGCATTCGTCGCTGCTCAGGCTGTCCGTCCGGGCGGACGCCCAACCAGCGAGCTTCGCTCGCGGTGAACATCTCCAGCGGCAGCCCGCCCTCAGTCGTCGCTCCCAGGAGCACGGTATAGCGGCCGGCTGAGTCCAGTTGCACGCTTTGAATTTCCTGCCAGACGGCAACCTGGTCATTCCCGTCTTTGTAAAGCGAGAGCGTGATCCCCACGCTGCCGGTGAGCGGCTCTCCTGCCCCATCGCGGACAGATCCCGTGATGCGAATCAATCGAGGCACAGTCGCTGTCGCAGCAGGCGAAGATGATTGCTGCACCTCCTGCGCCATTCCCAACGGGCCGTAAGCGAGAAACGTAGTGAAGATGCAAAGGGTAAAGCGACCAAATCGCACAAGCACCTCCTGTGAGCTAATTAAGGATTCGGCTCAACGGTAGGTGGGGGAGGAGGGAGTGCCCGACCAATCAGCCATTCAACATCAGAAGCGGTCCGTTCCGCGAGTAGATCGAGCGCATACCAAGCGCACCGGCGATTAGTGGCCGCTCTCTCGATCAGCTTACTGCACAAGTTGCTGCAATTGACGCTACCGTTATGGGATTACTTCTCCGCCCGCCCTCTTCACAATTCCCCAGGTGGCTTAGCCGAGCGCACTAGCCTCGCGGGCTAGGCGTTTCGGGCCGCCACGCCTAGCCAAAAGTGGAATTGACCACCCATCAGATCGGAGTTTAGATGTTGCCTGGTTTACGGAAGCTACTGGCTTGCCTGCTCAAGCCAAATGAGAACGGGATTGAGGAATACGATGAAGCTTTTGATCTTCCTGATATGCACGATGAGCCTTGCGGCTCTCGCTTTCGCTCAGGCCCCACCGACCCCGCGTATCAACCCGGCCGATACTAAGAATCACGTTGGCGAGATGGCGACAGTGTGCGGGAAAGTCGTGGACACCAAGACATCCAAGTACGGCATCGCAGGTCACGGGAAACCGGTCACCTTCGATCTCGATCAGCCTGAGCCCAACCCGGTGTTCTACTTCGTAACGTTTGGAGCGCAACCGGACGGCCCCGCTGAGGCCATCGCCGCATACCAAGGGAAACGTGTGTGCGTGACGGGGAAGATCTCAACGGCATCCAGCGCTCCCTACATCATGGCGGCAGATCGTTCTCAGATTAAGCCTGAACCGGCCGACAAGTAGCCGGAGGCATTCTTCATTCATGAGGCGAAGGGTCATCCTATGAAGCCGATTTCTCTCATCTTATTGTTGTTTTGTGGCGGAGTTGATCTTAGGGCTCAAACAATCGTTCAACAGTTTGCCGCGGTGAGCGCTGGAGCGGGTGAAGTCTCAGACATGGACTTGAATCAGCCGACCGGCCAGGGAAGCTTGCTCATCGCGATGCCAGAGATGCTTTCACCGGAAATCAAGGTTCTGAGCGTTACCGACGATGCGCCCGATGGAGGCAACACCTACAAGCAGGTCAAAGATGCGAGTTCGTCCTGCGAGAGTCGGGCTGTCCAGATCTGGTACTGCGAGAACTGCAAAGGGGGCGTGACGGAACTCAAGTTCCATTTGTCAGGGCATGTCATGGGCAGCATTAACGCCTTTTTCGAAGTATCAGGCATGGCGTTGTCCTCGGTGCTGGATGGCAGCGCGCACGTTAGCGACGGGGCTGCGACCAGCGAGGGCCAAGAGATTGGTCCGAAGATCGCAACCACCGCCACCGATTTTATTATTGCCCGTTATTCTTCGAGCTCTCATCCAACCGGAGGAAGGCCTGCGGATTGGACCTTCAAGCCTGCTTACGCTTACGGAAGGCAGTTGCCGGCAGGATCCTATCAACCGACGCTGACCGTGGAGAGCGCGGGAGGCGTTTTTTGTGTGAGCATGGCCGCATTTAAGACCGCCACCTCACCTCCCGCGCCAAAACCATCACGTTGATTGGGGGGCAGCGCGTTTCAAACCATAGTTAAACTTTGTACTCTAACCAATGAGAGCGCGATGCTCTCACTTGCTCTCTGTCTCCCTCGATGACGGCATCAGCTGGGCGCTCTGCTTTTTGCCAGCGGTCAAAGCCGCCAGTTCCTGCAGCACCGTTTCTCGCAACTTCATGTATCCGATTGCGCCGCTCATGAAATGACCGTTGATAAAGAAGCTGGGTGTTCCGGTCAAGCCGAGCCGTTGACCTTCCATGACATCCTTCTTCACAGCGGCAGCTTGTTCGCTTGAGTCCAGGCATTGATCGAAACGGGCGGAATCCAGTTTCAGGGTGCGAGCCTGCTCTTTCAGATCGGACACTTGAAGTCTCTTGCTTTCAAACAAGGAATCGTGAAACTCCCAGAATTTACCCTGCAGGCTGGCACAGCGCGCGGCCTCGGCAGCGCGCGCGGCAAGCGGATGCATGGGCAGAGGATAGTCTTTGTAGACCACTGACACCTGATTTCCGAATTGCTCCCGCAGCCGGGCAAGATCCTCGTTCACTTTCTGGCAGTAGGGGCATTCATAATCCGCAAATTCGATGACTTGAACGGGGGCTTTTTCAGAACCGAGCCTTGGAGAGTCTCCCACATCGACATGGCCGGTGGGTTGGTTCAGCTCAATCACGACCCCATAGTCAGCCCGCAGAGCGGTAATGTACGCATCGCGCGCTTTGTTCACACGAAGCTGGTGAATGGTATCAATGATCTTAGGCCGCGCGATCTCGTAGGCCTCGTCGGTCTGCACGCCCTCATAGTAGAAGCGCAGTTGATCCTCTGTCGGCTCCTGCACGTTCACTGAAACGTGGCGTTTCAGAAGTTCATCGACACTGACCGATTCCTTCTTCGCCTGCATATCCAGAAGCTGATCGTCAATGAAATGCTGCAGGGCGTCCCGTTCGGCGAGATAGTACTTGTATCGGGCCTGAAGCAGTTTACCTGCTTCTTTTTCCATCAACTCATCGGCGGTCACGGCGCGACCGCCGATCTCGGCGACCACATTGGAGCCATCCTGGGCAAGAACTGGAATGGAAAGCGCGGTCAGAGTTACTCCGAGCCCAAGCGCGATAAAAGAGAGCGTGATCGACATTGTGAAATTCCCCTTGTTTAGAAATCAGAATGCGGATTTGCAGGAAACCGGGCGCCGATGCGTAGTATCGGCGCCCAGTATGGTTTGCAGTTTCCTTACAACCCCCATGCGGTCGGAAGATTTAGAAGTCGTGATCTTCCGGCGTGCAAGAGCAGACGCCTGTTCCGCTGCCGAGTTGGATGGCATAGGAACACAGGTTCTGCAGCATCGACTGTTCACCCGCCACCAGGTTCGAGTCGGCCAGTGGAGTTTCGGTCAGGATATAGTTTGCTCCGAGCGCATGCTGAGCATGCGTAGCAGTTCCCCGCAGCCCGGCCGCGAGGGTATTGTGGGTGCCACCGTTTCCCGTCGTGGACGAGATGACCTTGATAACGCCACGATAGTTTCTTTTCCCGGTCAGAGGGTTCGCCAGCAGTTCGGTATTCACGGATTCCGAAAGCAATCCATCCGGCGATACTACGCAGCTGCAGCACTCCTGCAGTTCTTGGCTGTCATCGAACACATAGAAGGACGCCCACAGGTTTCCTCCTGTGTCGCCATCGTTGATGAGGCGCACGGTTTCATCGGGCGCACCGGCCGTGAGAGAGTTGGAAAAGTAGGTGACGAAATAGACGCTCTTATCCCCGACATTTTGGGCCAGGGCGCTTCCCCCCAGCAGTACGAGGACCAAAGCCAGAGATAACACGACTACTAGCTTTTTCATTTTTGTCTCCTGAGCTGTCAGTTGATGGCGCCTGGCCGGGGGGAGGAACAGCGATCGGCGCTCAACGCACTCTTAACCGTTAGCGAGTTCTTTACAAGTCTCCACGTGGCCTAGCCCAATGTGCTAACGTGTGGAACCTACTCCTTATGGAGTAGTTCACTCCCGACACCGCAACACCGTGCAGACACAGCGAGCCTGAGAGGGCCGTCGTTATTGCTTTTGGACGCTCTCCTCTTGGCTCCCCTGCCAGGCGCTGTCTGGTTGCGAACTTTCACGTATCTCTCGAGCCTTGTCCCTCATCATTTGCCCGATGACTTCGGGAGGCACTTGCTCCTTTGGCGTCGTCGCAGCGGTGATTACGGGCGGCGGGGGAAGAGCCGTACCAGCAGAGTCCGACGCATCTGCGGAAGGTGCATCGAGTGCTTTCGGTGCAGCAGAAGCAGAAACAGCGTCGGGGCTGTTGTTGCTACCTTGCAGAGACAGCACAACCCGTTGCGGCCCGAACGGGTATTGCGGAGAACTCAAGATCACGAAATTGAAGTGCGAACCATTGAGCAAATGTGCCAGTATGTCTCTGGCTTGTCCCGGCCCGGAGTGTTCAACGATGCGCTCAAGGCCACTGCCAACCGGAACATCGATCTCCACTCCGGTTTTTTGTGCAACCAACTGCAGTACAGCGGCCAGGGTTGCATTCTCCGCGTCGATCGTCAGTTGGCCATTCTGAAACGTAACCACGGGCCGGCGCCCTGTGGGCGCATCGGTATTGGAGGGGGCTGCGGCCGCCCGGTCTCGCACAGGATCGGCCGCGGGTGCGGCGGGTGCGAGCCATATTTGCGTCGAGACTGAGCGCGTGGGGTCGGACAACGGCGCGCCTCTCAGTACCACCACCATTGGCCGCTCCAAGGAGTGCGGTGCCCGGTAGGTTCCCTTGCCGTCGACGGCGCCGCAGGTCAATCCGGAGCAGCCGGGGCCGGAGAGGCTCCAGCGTACGGGAACGCGTCTTCCCTTCGAGTCCGCAACGTCAAAGCGCTGGCTCTGGTCTGCCGCGAGTAGCGCAATAGCCTCGGGCTCGAGGATGAACCTACTGGGTAAGGTCCGGGGTGACCGTCGAACGGTCGACTTGTGCGGTCCAGAGGCCGGAGACGCCCAGAGCCCTCCGACTCCTGACCAAAGGACCGCGCTGACTGCTGTCAGGATGCGCGCCAGGACGCCCACGCGGGCAAGCCGATGGATGATAGCCTTTGCTGGTGAACTACTTGTGCGGCGGTTGCATTTGTTTGCACATCTGGACGTAACCGCCTCCCGTTCCGCTGGCTGCATCACATGCGAGCTTTCTGTAGGCAAGGATTGAATGCAGGGTTTGCGCCACTGCCTGCGGGGGAGGCCGCGCCGGAACTCGCGTCCGCTACCTTGCGGGCGCTCCAGCGCCAGATGCCGGTCAGGGGAAAGTTAAACACCGGGATCGCGAAGCAGCAATCCTCCGATCGGGCTAACCAGTCAGCGTAACGCTGAGGATTAGTTCGTTCGCAGTAGCACAAAAGAGATACGTCGTGCTATACGCCGTGCTATTGACAAAGCGCGCGATTTGCCCACAATATATGCGGTCGTACTACATCCTATAATCGTAACAATATAAACCACGTCCCTCTCCTAAGGCCGGACTGTTCTGGCTGACAATTTGTCTGCTCGAAGTGCATTCGTAGGGCTGAGTCCTGACAAATTATTGCTAGGAGATTTTTTTGCCCATGGTACCGAGCGACAGTGGTTTCCTGCTCTTGGACGCTGATCTGAATTTGCTCGCGTCGAACGATCCTGCCCTGCAAATTCTTTGCTTTCCTAGTGAGGCGAGCCGGATCAAGCAACCCAAGGTACTTCTTGCAGATCGGGTGCGCACCGCCCTTCTCGATCATCAGCATCACGATCGAAGAGTGTTCGTCAGAGAAATTCTGTCGGGGAAGCGCCGCTACATCTGCAAAACTTTCCAGGTCAACTGCATCGGACACGCATCACTGCACATTGCTTTCGCGGTGGTGCTGGAGCGGGCCGTCGCCGGCTGCTTGACTACTACAGAGCTGTCGGAGCAGTTTGCGCTGACTCACCGAGAGTGCGAGACCGTGGAGTACCTGCTCCAGGGTCTCACCAGCAAAGAGATCGCATCTCGCATGAATATCAGCCCCAACACGGTAAAAGCCTTCCTGCGACTGGTGATGGTCAAGATGAAGGTTTCAACGCGTTCTGGAATTGCGGGGAAGATTACAGGACCGAGGTCCTCGAATTAATCATTTCTGATTAGATCTTATCCTTAGCGATTAGTCCGATTGAGGAATTTACGGAAGTGGCGTCTTCGGGCACGATGCCAATGTGGTGCATCTCCCAAACCAAGACCGACGCCAGCATGAGCGCTTCCCACAGGTGCTTGACGTGCATGCCCGCTGCCTGCTCCCGGCCGGGACGACCACTGGCGCGCCTAAGGAGTTCAACGGTCGCATTCAGAATCTGAGCAACGGCGGCGCCTGTATTCTTAGTTCAGTTCCCCTTCCGCCCAGCGGCTTTGTGTGCTGCAATTTCCCGGTTCTCGATGCTCCGGTTTCGGTTCCTGCGCTCATGCAAGTGCGATGGACGGCCAAACGTGGACCGAAATCGCCC
>Ga0075019_10001356_pt1 | contig 13875 bp, 13 predicted proteins | sample ColStrG_CSR_2013_FD_71473 | JGI IMG/M metagenome (GOLD analysis project Ga0075019, IMG submission 71473) | Freshwater sediment microbial communities in response to fracking from Pennsylvania, USA - Cold Stream Run_MetaG_CSR_2013 | ecosystem: Environmental > Aquatic > Freshwater > Creek >...
CGGCGAACAGCGGCCACTCGAACACGTAGGCCCAGCTCAGCCCGTTGCCGCCCAGCGCCCGCCCGAGCTCGTACCAGAACGCCACCGCGCAGAGCGCCAGTCCGACGGCGAGGGTCAGGTGGGCTCGGACCGCTTCTCCTCCGGTCAGCCGTGCCGGTCGGCCCACCGCGGAGACCGGTTCCGGCGTCCCGCCCTGGCCAGGGGCCCGAGGGTCGACGGGCCCGTCCCCCGGCTCGCGCCCGGCCGACGCGGCAGGGCCCTGGCCGGTGCCGGACGTTCCGCGGACCTCCATCGGCCCAACCCTACCGGTGCCCGGAACCTCCGCACAGGTGCCGGGTCCGACCGCCGGAGGCAGTGGAGCCGGTGCCCGCCCGGAAGCCGGTGACCGTCGACCCCGCAGTCGGTACCGGTCAGCCGACCGTCAGGGCGGTGGAGCTCGTGGCCGTCCCGTACTTCGCCACGGCGACGATCGCCCCTGACTTCGCCAGCCTGGGCACCGTCACGACGATCTGCGTGGCCGTCTCCGACGACACCGCAGCCCGCTTGCCCCCGATGGTCACCTTCTTGACCGCCCCGAGCCCGGATCCGGTGATCGTCACGGTGCCGCCACGCGGCGCCGAGGAGGGCGCGAACGAGTCGATCGACGGCGCCAGGTGGAAGGCGACCGGGCTGACGGCGGTCCCGAGCGTGCCCGTCACGGTCACGGTGCCGTCGGCGGCACCGGCCGGGACAGTGACGGTGACCGCTGTCGGTGAGACCGTCCGGACGGTGGCCGCCGTGCCCGCGAAGGTGACCGACGTGGTGCTCTGGAGAACGGATCCGGCGATGGTCACCGTGGTTCCGGCCGCGGCCGATGCCGGCGCCACCGAGGACACGGTGGGCGTGAAGGCGAAGTCGGGCTCGCCGTCCGAGCAGGCGCCCTTGCCGCCCCTGGCGCGGTTCGACCACGTCCCCTGGACCGTCACCGTCCCGGTGGCCAACGTGAGGTTGAACGCCGGACCGAGCGCCGGGGCCGCGACGTAGGCGCACAGGTCGCCGGTCTCTGAGCCCGCCGCATCGGTCCAACCGCCCGTGGGGTTCGTCTCGGGGAACTGATCGGTCAGGGTCTCGGCGTACTCGTGGCTGGCCGCCTCGGTGGCCCCGTCGAGGGTCCCGGGGGAGTTGACCGTGCCGGCGCCGCAGTTCGGTCCGGCGTCGGGAACGTAGGGCAGGTTGGTGAAGGCCACGGTCGGACCGGCCACCGGCCCGGCGCCGCTGATGCTGGGGTCGTGGGTGTCGTCGTGGTAGGCGCAGTAGCCGTTGGTGGGGCTCGACCAGCCGTCGGGGTTGGTGCCGGTCGGCGACACGATGACGTACTGGGCGTTGCGGTTCGACGCCTGGCTGGTGTTGCCGAACCGGTTGGCGGCCGACTCGGCCTCGGCGGCCAGCTGGCTCCCCGTCAGTCCGGCCGCCTCCGCCGCCGACGACGCCGGCGACTTGTCGTACCAGACGCCGGCGAGCACGCCGCCGACCGGATGGGGGATCATGGCGTCGCCGTACGAGCAGGTGGCGGACCCGACGGACGTGCCGTCGCAGTACTGGGTCATGACCCCGCTCCACGTCTCGCCATCGGTGCCGAGTCCGCTGTAGAAGGCCTGCAGCACGGGCGCCATCCCGGTCGGGTCGCCGGTGAAGGACGCCACCCCCGAGCTGTTGACCGTCTCGGCGCCCCACTGGTCGCCCATGAAGACCAGGTAGACCTCGGGCTGGCCGGTGGTGACGCCCGCACCGGTCAGTCCGCTGCCCGCTGTCAGGGTGCCCCCGCCGTAGGTCAGGATCTTCGGCCCCAGACGTGTCGACGTGCCGGCCTGGAGCGCCTGGACGCCCCGCACGTCCCGGGTCTTGCGGGGCACGGCTCCGTGTCGGTAGCGGTGGTGGTGCGCCGTCGGCACGGTCAGTGTGGGCGTGGTCGTGGGCGTGGTCGCTGCGGGGGAGGCACCGGCGACCCCGACGGGCACGGCTGCGGTGGCGAGCCCGGTGACGCCCAGCACCGTGGCCCCGGCCAGGACGGCGAGGGCGCGGCCTGCCGCCCTCGGCGCTCGGTGCAGTCGGAACATGTGGACCTCCGGTACGGTGTCGCCCCTGTCACCCGCCCGTGGGCCGGAGGCTGCTCGTGGCGGCCCGAGGCGGGTGCAACCCCGTACGGATCGGATTCCGCACGGTACTGACCCTGCAACGATACCGTCCGAGGCCGCCGAAGGGAAGGGCGCGCAACCCGGGGTGCAGCGCCGGCCGCACCCCGGAATGCAACGTCACGGCACGGCGTGCCACGTCACATCACGTCACGGCGCGGCGTGCCACGTCGCCGGCCGGTCCCTAACCGAACAGGAGCCCGTAGTTCGCCCCGCTGCGCAGGTGGTGACCACCGTCCACCGGGAACGCCACGCCGCTCACCCAGGTGGATTCCGGTCCGGCCAGGTAGCGCACGGCCTCGGCCACGTCGTCGACCGTCCCGACCCGGCGGATCGGCATCCCGTCCAGGTAGTTGTCGAGCAGCGGACCACCGGCCGTGATGAACGACATGAGCTCGTCGTCGACGATGCCGGGCTGGACGGTGTTGACCCGGACCCCCGTTCCGCCCAGCTCCTCGGCTGCGTACTTGCAGAGCATGTCGATGCCGGCCTTGGATGCGCCGTAGGCCCACAGGAACCGGTGGGGGAAGTGGCCGGCGCCCGAGGACATGCCGATGAACGAGCCTCCCGGCGCGGCCCCGCCGTCGACTCCGGTTCCCGTGCCGGCGGCCAAGAACGGAGCGCCGTGCTTCAGGCAGAGGAAGGTGCCGACGAGGTTGAGGTCGACCGTCGAACGGACGGCCTCCACGTCGGCGTCGACCATCGGCCCCATGTGGAACGAGCCACCGGCACACGCGAAGAGGATGTCGAGGTGCCCTCGGGGCGCCGCCGCACGGGCTACCGCCGCGGCGATCTCGTCCTCGACGGTCACGTCGGCGACCACGTAGGCGGCCGATCCGACCGGACGCCCGGCGGCGGCGGACGCCGCCGCCACCTCCTCGAGCGAGGCGACCGCGCCGGCCAGCTTCTCCTCGGTGCGGCCGCAGATCACCACATGGGCGCCCTCGGCCACGAAGCGGCTGGCGGTGGCCAGTCCGATGCCGCTTCCGCCGCCGGTCACGAGCGCGGTGTAGCCGGCGATGCCGGTCGGTCCTTCGGTGGTGTCGGTCACGTCGTCCCCTTGGTCGGTCGGTGATTGGTCGGAGGTGCTGCGCCACGGCGGCCCGAGTGGCTACCGTTCTCAGTTCCGGAGCAGCATGCTACGGACCGCCCGATGCGGCAATCCGGACGGCCCGCCACCGGTGGGACCGGACCGGCGACACGAGGAGTCATGCGGTGAGCGACCGGCAATTCAACCTGGCCGACCTGTTCGAGATCGTGGTCGACGTGGTCCCGGGCCGTCTGGCCCTGGTGGCCGGCGACGTCCGGCTCACCTATGGCGAACTGGACGCCCGGGCCAACCGGTTCGCCCATCACCTGACGGGCCTCGGGCTCGGCACCGGCGCCCACGTGGGGATCCTGGCCCACAACCGGGCCGAGTGGGTCGAGGCGATGATCGGCTGCTACAAGGCCCGCTGCGTCCCGATCAACCTGAACTACCGCTACGTGGCCCCCGAGCTGCGCTACGTGGTCGACAATGCCGATCTCCAGGTCCTCGTGTTCGAACGTGAGCTGGGACAGCTCGTGGCGGATGCGCTCGAGGGCGTCACCCTCGACCGCACGCTGCACCTGATGGTCCTGGAGGACGGGACCCCGCAGACGCCGGACCCGGTCGAGGCGGCCACCGGCCACGCGCCCACGCGCTACGAAGACGCGCTGTCCGCCGCCTCCGACCGGCGCGACGGCGCACCCCGGTCGCCCGACGACCTCTACGTCCTCTACACCGGGGGGACCACCGGTATGCCCAAGGGGGTGATGTGGCGCCAGGAGGACATCTTCTTCGCGGCCATGGGCGGAGGCGGATGGGGGGCCGAGCCCATCGCCACCGCCGACGAGCTCGCCGGCCGCATCAACCCCGACGAGGGGGCGCGGATCCCGATGCTGGTCGTCGCACCGCTGATGCACGGCAACGCACAGTGGGCCATGTGGAACGCGTTCATGATGGGCGGGACCACCGTCCTGTACACACTCCACCACTTCGATCCCGACCGGCTCCTGCGCATGGTCGGCGAGGAGCGCATCGTCTCCACCGCGCTGGTGGGGGACGCCATGCTGCGTCCGCTGTGCGAGACCCTGGCCGCGGCCGATCCGGGCACCTACGACATGTCGAGCCTGATGGTGATCGGGTCCGGTGGGGCCATGCTGTCCGCCGCGGTCAAGGCGGACCTGGCCGCCCAGCTACCGGGGGCGATGATCATGGACCGCTTCGGATCGAGCGAGGCCGGTGCCCAGGGGGCGGTCGAAGTGGGTGACAGCGGGCCGAAGTTCGTCATGAGCGACGACACGGCCGTCCTCGACGACGACCTCCGCCCGCTCTCCCCCGGCGACGGTCGGATCGGGCTCCTGGCCCGGTCCGGACGGATCCCGCTCGGCTACTACAAGGACGAGGTCAAGACGGCGGCCACGTTCCCGACCGACCCGGACGGGGTCCGTTGGTCGGTCCCCGGTGACCTGGCCTCGATCGCACCGGACGGGGTCATCACCGTGCACGGGCGCGGGTCCGCATCGATCAACTCGGGCGGGGAGAAGATCTTCCCCGAGGAGGTCGAGGCGGCGGTCAAGGACCACGCCGACGTGTACGACGCCATCGTGGTGGGGCTGCCCGACGAGCGCTTCGGCGAGCGGGTCGCCGCAGTCGTCCGCATCCGCGAGGGCTCCGACCCGCTCACACTCGAGGCACTCCAGGACCACTGCCGTACCCGCATCGCCGGGTACAAGGTGCCCCGTCAGCTGCTGCTGGTCGACGAAATCCCGCTGACCGCGGCAGGCAAGCCCGACGGCAAGGCGGCCAAGGCACTCTTCTGACCGCTCCCGGTCCGGTCAGGCGGCTACCACCTCGTCACCCCCGGGCCGCGACCACCGACGCCACCGTGACCACGACGTGTTCGGCCGCATCGGTCAGCGATGCCTCGTCGACCTCGACCGTTCGGCGCTCCCCCGCCTCGGGCCAGAGACCGACGACGCGGGCCGGGACCGGGTGGTCCGGCGACCGGAGGCCGGCGACGAGGGCGAGGAACGCGAGCTCGTCGGTCCATCCCTCGTCCGGGACCCCACCGGACACCGACACGAGCGCCGGACCGGCGCCCGTCCGACCCGGGGCACCGTCGGGGGCGCCGGCCGGAGCCACCCGCGCCTCCCACCGGCCCTTCAGGCGGACGGTCCTCGGTCCCGGGGACGTCCACAGGTCGTCGGGCCCGCCCAGGGTCGCCCGGTGCCCCAGTGCCGCCCAGTCGGCGGCCGCCCACAGCGGGCCGGCCCAGGTGGTCGCCTCGGCCAGGACCACGGCACGTGCCCCGGCCCCCAGCCCCTCGAACCACGGTTCCCAGTGGAACGTGCGCCTCCCGGTCCGACGCCACTCGTCGACGGCCTCCGCGGCCAGGGGACCGACGGCCCCGGCCGGCCCGCGGAACCGACCGTCCGCGCAGGCCCGTACGGCGGCGAGACCGAGCGACCGACGGGCGAACACCGGCTTCCAGGCGAACGGAGCCTCCACCCGTCCGACCGACCCGGGGCAGGTACGGGCACGCCGCAGCAGGGGCAGGGTCACCTCGACCAGGTCGCCGGGGGCCGGCGACCCCACCACCGACGCGATCCCTTCGACCAGCCCGTCGCGCACCCGGGCCAGGGCCGCCTCGTCGACCTGCGGGGTGGATGCACGCGCCCCTTCGGGGGCGGAGGGCGGGCGGGCACGCGTCACGTCGAGGACGTCGCAGCGCGTCATGCCGCCTGCTCCCCGGCGATGGCCAGTCCGCCGGCCACGGGGTCGGTCAGGTTCGTCTCCGCCACCGGGACAGACGGTGCCGGCAACGCCTCGATGGTCGCCACTGGTGTCGGCCGCCCGAGCGGCGCCTCGGCACAGCCTGCGCACCACCGGTACGCGTCGGACCCCGGGGCCGGGGAACCGACAGTCGGGGCGCCGACGTCGCGGCCCGAGATGATGGCTTCGATCCCGGCGCGGCACCGGCGGGCGGCGGCCACCAGGAGCTCGGGCGTGACCGGGTCGACCTCGAGCTCGCCGGTGCGGGTGAAGTAGGTCGCCACGGCAAACGGCGGAACGGCGCTCCGCAATGTTTCCATCAGGGCCTGGAACCGACGGACGTCCCGGTGCACGGCCCGCCGGGATCCCGTGGTGACCTCCACGAACGCCACCGAGGCCTCGGCGCCGGTCGGTCGACCGATGGCGAGGTCCACCCGTGTGACCAGCTCGACCCCCCCGGACAGCGACACCCGCACGCACTCCCTCGTCCGGGGCAGCCACGCCGGGTCGAGGGCGGGCCAGCGGCCACGCAGACCCTCCGACTGGCGGACCACCTCGGCGCGCAGTTCCGCACGCTCGGCCGGCGCCAGGTCCCCGATCCACGCGACGAGGGGCGCACGGTGCTCGTCGACGGCGAGCGCCTCCACTCCCTCCGCGAACGCGTCGTCCACGGTGCCGGTGGTCACGAACTGGCGGAAGAGCGCGCCGACCAGGGCTCCGCAGGCGAGCGGGAGGGAGAACTCCTTCGGGGTGGTCCGGTCGGGGGCGTGGGCCGGGCACGCAAGGGCGTCGGCCAGGCTGTTCGGGGTGACAACCAGCGACGCACCGTCGACGCCCATCAGGGCGGAGGCGTCCTCGATGTGGGAGCGGAGGTCGGCCACCAGATCCGGGTCGGACGTCGGCCGGGCCAGTCCGGTGACCCGCAGTCGGTCCAGGAGCGCGGCACCGCCCAGCGGATGTGGAACCCGGTCCACGGGGACGGTTCCGACCCTGCCGTTCCGCCCCGGCTGCCACTGGCCTCCGTCGAGGTCGACCCGCTCCGCCCCCCCACTCGTGTACCCCTCCCCCCACGGGGACTCCGTCGTCGTCATGTCGACAGTGTGACCGGGGGGTGTCACACCGACAGAGGGCAGAACAGGGGGGCGGGGGACCTCGGTGTACATCAGGGGTCCATGGGCCGACCGGTAGCCTCTTGCACTGATGACCAGTGCGGCCTCGACCAGCTTCGCCGTCGTGTTCACGGTCTTCGTGATCGCCGCGCTGGTCCTGATCGTGGTGACCGTCCGGTTCCTCGTGCGCCAGGCCTCCGCGTCCAAGACCAGGTGGCTGTCCGACCAGCAGGCCGACCAGCAGGCCCGTGACGGGGACGACGGGGACGACGGGGACGGGGACGACGAGGACCGGGAGGACGAGGTCGAGGAGATGACGGCCCTGGTCTTCGCCGGCGGGAGCACCCGGGGCGCCATCCAGATCGGGATGCTGCAGGTGCTCGCCGAGCACGGCTTCGTCCCCGACCGCATCTTCGGCTCGTCGGTCGGCGCCATCAACGGGGTGGGCTTCGCCGCCGACCCGACACGCGAGGGTGTCGAGCGCCTGACCCAGGTGTGGCTGCGGATCCGACGGGAGGACATCTACCCGCAGGGGCGGCTCCACGGCCCCTGGCTGTACCTCCAGCAGCGCGACTCGGTGTACTCGAACTCGGGACTCCGGGCCATCATCGAAGAAGGATTCCCCCACGAGCGGCTCGAGGACGCCGTGGTGCCCGTCGAGGTGGTGGCCACGTCGCTGACCGACGGAGGCGAGCGGTGGTTCACCTACGGACCGGCGGTCGATGCGGTGCTGGCCTCGGCGGCCATGCCCGCCATCTTCCCGCCCGTGGAGATCGACGGTGAGCGGTACATCGACGGGGGCGTCGTGGACAACGTCCCGATCCAGCGGGCCGTCGACGCCGGAGCCACCCGGATCGTGGTGCTGCTGTGCTCGCCCCCGGTGTTCGAGCCACCGGTCTCGAAGCGACCCGTGGAGGGCATGGTCAACGCACTGTTCATCGCCATCCACGCCCGCTTCGTCCGGGACATGGCCCACCTGCCCGAGGACGTCGAGGTGATCCTGTGCACCGGACCCGAGGGGACGACGAGGGACTTCGACGACTTCTCCACGACCGAGCACCTCATCGCCCTCGGGAGGGCCGAGGCCTCCGAGGTGGTCCGACGCTACGGACTGGGGACGATCGCCTACCCGGCGCCGCCGGTTCCCGTGCCCGACCTCCGCCCTGCCGGGGACCTGCCCCGCGAGGATTCCCCCGGTGACGGGCCCCACTCCGGCCCGGGTCAGGCGGCGGGACCGTCCCCCGCGTCCGGCGACGTGGCCGCCGAGCCGGTGACCCAGCCCGATCCCGGCACGTAGCGACGCACGATCCTGGCCGGCACCCCGGCGATCACGCAGTGGTCGGGGAACACGCCGCGCACCACCGCTCCGGCCGCCACCACCACGTTCCTCCCGAGCTCGGTCCCCGGCAGGACGACCACACCGGTACCGAGCCAGCTGCCGTCCCCGATGACCACCGGGACGTCGTGGGGCCACTGCACGTGGACGACCTCGTCGGGGTTCTCGTAGCCGTGGTTCTGGTCGGTGATGTACACGTACGGCCCGGTCTGCACGTCGCTGCCGATGTCGATGGAGAAGTGTCCGACGATGTGGCTGCCCCGGCCGATCATGCTCCGGTCGCCGATGCGCACCACGGGATCGGTCACCATCGCCTGTCCCGGCACCATGCCGGCGGAAAGGCTGACGTACGGTCCGACCAGCGTGTCACGGCCGATGTGGATCCACCGCTCGCCGAAGATGGCGCCGGTCGGAAAGGCCAGGCAGCTCCCGCGCCCGAAGGCGCCGAACCGGTCGGCCAGCCGGTCCCCGGGTCCCGTGGCTCCGTTGCGCACCATCCAATCCCACCCCGCGTGGACCGCGGCGTGCAGTACCCGGTGGCGGAGCCGGCGCATGTCGCGGGCCGGCGTCACCCCGGGGTGGGGCGGCAGGCCGGCGGGCACCGGGCCGACGCCCCCGACGGCGGGCACGGCCGCCACGGCAGGGTCGGTCCCGTCGACGGGGTCGGGGCTGGCAGCGCTCACCCCTCGACGGTATCCGACACCCCTGCCGCGGAGCGATCCCGCACCGCCGCACCGCGGCACCGCCGCCGCAGGGGCCGGGGCTCCGCCCTCCCTACGATGGGTGCGTGCCCGAGCGATCACGCACCGACGACGTCGACCGGGTCCTGGCCGACAAGGCGCTCCTGGGGCGGTCCGGGTTCTCCTCGGGCGCCGACGTGTACGAGCGGGCCCGGCCCGGCTACAGCGACGAGTCGGTGGTGCACCTGGTGGGCTCCCTCGGCATCGGGCCGGCGACCCGGGTCCTCGACGTGGCGGCCGGGACCGGCAAGCTCACCCGGTCGCTGGTGGCCACCGGGGCCCACTGCGTCGCGGCGGAGCCCTCGGCCTCCATGCGGGAGGCCTTCGTGCGGGCCGTGCCGGGCGTGGCCCAGGTGGGTGCCGACGCCGTGCACCTGCCCTTCGCCGACCGGGCGTTCGACGCGGTCACCGTCGCCCAGGCGTTCCACTGGTTCGCCACGGTCGAGGCCGTGTCCGAGTTCGCCCGCGTCCTGGTGCCCGGTGGCGGCCTCGCCCTCATCTGGAACGAACGTGACGAGTCCGATCCCCTTGTGGCCGAGCTGACCCGGATCAGCAGGTGGGACGTGCACCAGCCCTATCCCGTCGGTCGCGACTTCGGGGCCGTCGTCGACGCCGCCGGTGGGTTCGGGCCCGTGACCCGGACCCGGTTCCGGTTCACCCAGCTGCTCGACCGGGACGCCTTCGTGGACCAGGTCGCCTCGCGCAGCTACGTCGTCGTGCTCCCCGAGGACCGGCGACGGGCCATCCTCGGGCCGGTGGAGGCCCTGGCCGACACGCTCGAGGAGCCGATCGGCCTGCCCTACCTCGTCGACCTGTTCTGCACCCGGGCCGTCGGACGGCGCTGATCGCCGTCCCGGCATCCCGGCTTGCCAGCGACCGCCCCGCCGGTGCAGCCTCTCTGCGAGGGTGGGCTCCGCCAGGCGTCGGTGGGGCCGAGGACCCGGTACCGGGGGAAGCAACCGACGATGATCAAGCTCACCTGTCTGCTCAAGCGCAAGGAGGGGACCACCCCCGCCGAGTTCCACGCCTACTGGCGCGACAACCACGGCCCGCTCATCGTCAACTCGAGTGCCGCCAGGTACGTGATCCGCTACGTGCAGAACCCCCGGCCGCTCGACAGCTACCGGGGCGACGACGACCGCTCCGGCTACGACGGGGTGACCGAGCAGTGGTTCGAGTCGATGGAGGCCTACAACGCCCACATGGGCGAGGACGACTTCCCGGCCATGTGGGAGGACATCACCAAGTTCCTGGACCTCGACCACCTCGACATGGTCCTGACCGAGGAGCCGAGGGTCGTCATCGACGGTGGGGTCGACTGGTCCGGGTGACCCCCGCCGGGCCCGGTCCCGGCCGTCCCACCCGTTGACACCACCGGGTCCGGGACGTACGATCCTGCCTTTCGGACACGGTGTCCGATTCATGGGAGGGGACGTCCGGAATGAGTGACGCGGTCGAGACGGAACTGGACATCAGCGGGGTCGAATTCAGCGACATCAACCTGCTCGACTCGACGGTGTTCGCCGAGCGCGTCCCCCACGAGTGGTTCGCCTTCCTCCGTAAGAACGCCCCGGTCTGGTGGCACGAGGAGGAGGACGGCCCCGGGTTCTGGGCCGTCACGTCGCTGCCCGAGGCCACCCAGGTCAACCGGGACTACGAGCACTTCTCCTCCGCCCGCAAGGCCACGTACCTGTGGGAGCTGGCCGAGGACGACCTGGCCCAGCAGCAGCTGGTCATGCTCAACATGGACCCTCCGCTGCACACCCGCTACCGCCGGCTGGTCAACAAGGGCTTCACGCCCCGCATGGTCAACCAGCTCCACGAGCGGATCCACGTGGCCACCGACAACATCATCGACCAGGTGATCGAACAGGGTACGGCCGACTTCGTCACCGACATCGCCGCCGAGCTCCCTCTCGTGGTGATCGCCGAGCTCCTCGGCGTACCCAACGAGGACCGGCACCGGATGTTCGACTGGTCCAACCGGATGATCGGCTCCGAGGACCCCGAGTACCAGTCGGCCGGTGAGGCGGCCCAGATGGCCTCGATGGAGCTGTACGCCTACGCATCGGAGCTGTTCGCCACCAAGCGGGTCGATCCCCACGACGACCTGATGAGCGTGCTCACCCAGGTCGACATCGACGGCGAGCAGCTCTCCTCGTTCGAGCTCGAGCTCTTCTTCCTGCTTCTCACCGTGGCCGGCAACGAGACGACCCGGAACCTCATTTCCGGAGCGATGGCCACGTTCTTCGAGCACCCCGACCAGTGGGAGCTGCTCCGTGCCGACCGGTCGCTCCTGCCCGACGCCGTGGAGGAGATGCTCCGCTACGTCACCCCGGTCATGAACTTCCGGCGCCAGTCCACATCGGCGTTCGAACTGGGCGGCCAGACGATCGAGGCGGACTCCAAGGTCGTGTTCTTCCACATCTCGGCCAACCGTGACGAGAACGTCTTCGCCGACCCCCAGAGGTTCGACATCACCCGGAACCCGAACCCGCACATGGCGTTCGGCGCCGGCGGACCCCACTTCTGCCTGGGTGCCAACCTGGCCCGCATGGAGATCCGGGTCATGTTCGAGCACCTGCTCGACCGCATGCCCGACATGGAGCTGTCCGGCCAGGTCGAGCGCCTGCAGTCGGCGTTCATCAGCGGGGTGAAGCACATCCCGATCTCCTTCCCCGCCGGGCCGCGCGTCAACGCCGGCTAGATGTCGGGGCGCCGGACCTCCGACGACCTGAAGGAGGTCATCCGCGACTTCCGTCGCGACCAGGTGGTCGACGTGGCCCGCCGGCTCTTCGGCGAGCGAGGCACGACCGACGTGTCGATGGACGAGATCGCGTCGGAGGCCGGGGTGGCCCGCTCCACCGTCTACGTCTACTTCGCCAACCGGGGCGAGCTCCTGCGTGCATGCCTGCAGGGGATGTACGCCCAGCTGCTCGAGGCGATCTCGAGCACGTGGGACCAGGTGGACGAGCCCGCCGGCCGGCTCGCGTGCCTGATCGAGGAGATGCTGGCCGTGGTGGACGACAGCCCGGCCTTCTTCCGCCTGGCCCTCGTGACCCAGGGCACGCCGGCCCGGGACGGGGAGGTGGTCATGGCCGAGCTGGCCCTGATCGGCCTCGACATCGCCCGGCTGCTGCACGACCTGGTGGTGGACGGCGTCGCCCGCGGGCAGTTCCGCCCGCTCGATCCGGACCTGGCCATCAGCCTGGTGGGCCAGCAGATCTACGGCGCGATGGCGGTCCGGGCCAGCGAGCCCGTCCCGCGCCCCCGGGACGAGGCGGCGGCCGACACGGTGCAGTTCATCCTGCACGGACTGGCCGCCTGAGCCACGCCGCCGGCCGCACCTGTGGCCGGCGGGCCGACCCTGCGCCCGTGACGGGCGGGTGCGCTAGCGCGAGCCGCCGAAGATGCGCAGCAGGGCGAGGTACACCATCACCGACGACACCAGGATGGTGAAGGCGGAGAACCACTCGGCGTCCTTGTCGAGGCCTGCCGCCTGGGCGCGGTCCACGAAGCTGAAGTCCACGAAGAGGTTCATCACCGCGAGGATCAGGTACAGCACGCCGAAGATCAGCAGGCCGCCCGTGCCGCTCATGCCCCAGCCGGTGAGGATGGACGTCATCATCACCACGATCATGCCGAGGCCGGCCACCAGCGTGACCATGACGAACCGGTGCCCCACCTTGACGAGGCCGGTGCGGTAGACGGCCCAGACGCCCACCACGATGGCGACGGTACCGAACACGGCCAGGGTGACCACGTGCTGTCCGTGGTCGGCGTAGAAGCGCGAGATCACGCCCAGCACGACGCCCTCGGCCACGGCGTAGACCGGGGCAAGCAGGGGCGCCCGGCGGGGCTGGAACGAGCACCAGAGGCCGACGCCCAGTCCCACGAACATGCCGATCCACGCCGAGGCGAGCGGCAGGTCGCCCACGTAGGCGGCGGCACCGACCACGAGTGCCACGAGGCCGAGGAGGCCGGCCTTGTTCAGCGCCCCGTCCGCGGTGAAGCGGGTGGCGTCACCGGCGACGGGCGGTGCCGGCGGCGGGCCCTGCGGCTGGAGGTGCCAGGTGGCGCCGTCCCAGGACCACCAGTTGCCGTCGGGCTGCTGCTTCCAGTTCGTGGGCGCGGTGGCCGGCGGGCCGGCGAAGGTGGTGACCATCCGGCTGTAGTTGGACGCCGTGCCGAACGAGGCACCGGCGCGGGTCTTCGTCGCGGTTCCGCCGCCGGAGGTGGCGCTCCCGTGCGGGGTGCCGGGGGTGGGTCCCTGCGTCGAGCTCATCGGTGCTCCTCTACTGGTCCGATCTACGGGCCCAGTGTACCGGCGCGGCGCCGGCGGACCGCAGCGGGCGGCTCCGACCCCGGGGTCAGCCGCCGGCGACGGCGGGCACGATGGAGATCGTCTGCCCGTCGGTGACCGGCGTCGCCAACCCGTCGAGGAAGCGGACGTCCTCCTCGTCGAGGAAGATGTTGACGAAGCGGCGGAGGCCGCCTTCGTCGTCGAAGATCCGCTCGCCGAATCCGGCGTGGGCGGCGTCCAGGCCCTTCAGGACCTCGCCGACCGTGGTGCCGTCGACGACCAGCTCGCCGGCCCCTCCGGTCAGGGTGCGCAGCTGCGCGGGAATGCGGACCTTGCTCATCGGGAGCTCCTCTGGGTGGGTGCGTGTGCGGTGTCTGCGGTCATCGCCTCGTCGAACGACTCGAGCGTCGGGGCGATCGT
>Ga0075019_10001357_pt1 | contig 13863 bp, 10 predicted proteins | sample ColStrG_CSR_2013_FD_71473 | JGI IMG/M metagenome (GOLD analysis project Ga0075019, IMG submission 71473) | Freshwater sediment microbial communities in response to fracking from Pennsylvania, USA - Cold Stream Run_MetaG_CSR_2013 | ecosystem: Environmental > Aquatic > Freshwater > Creek >...
AGGTCACGCAGCAAAAAGAATCGCTGCAACGGCGAGCCATTCAAGCGAAACAAGCCGTTGACGTGTTGACGCGCCCCCTTGGCAAGCCTGCGACGCGGACGGTGTAAAAATGATTTCCAATGTGTTCTTGAAAAAGTCCGGGCAGAGCGCCAGGCCGTCTCAAACGCCTGCACCAGAACATGCCCATCAGGATCACCAGAAGGAAGGCGCACCAGAGCGCCGGTGTCGCGCCAGGCCTGAGATCCCGACAGGCGCTCACTGTGAACTTGCGAAACATTGAAGGACCCAATAAAAAAAATCTCCTGATCAATAAGAATCACTTTTCGATGGTCTCGCTTGTTGATGCGTCGAAACAGCGACACGGCTCGGCGGAAAGTGTGCCAGGTCAGTCCGCGAAGACCTAAATTTTGAAAAGGTAAGGGGTGGTACTCGCGAAAGAGAATTCCCAATTTACGGCACTCGGCGCTGATTTTCGCGATCGATTGCAAGGAGCCGACTCCATCGACAAGAATTTCGACGCGCACACCGCGAGTGACGGCGCGGCCCATTTCCTGCAGCAAGTGGATGCCAATTTCATCATATTCGAAAGTGTAGACCTCGAGTCGGACTTCATGGCGTGCCTGGCGAATTTCCTCGAGCACACAGAGAAAGTACTCATCTCCCGAGAAGAGCAACTGTATGGCGGCTGCGCTATTTGACAATCCCGCTCCTGTGTCACATGATACTGGCCAATATCCCAAGATCGTTGCGATTCGATCTTAGCACCTCGAGGTAAGTCCGTGAAAATGAATTCTTTAAGGGCCCGGCTTGAAACGGCCCTCCCGTGTGTCGTGTTATTCTTGGTGGTTGTCTGTGCCGGTTCCGTGCAGGCGAAGCCTCAGGTTCTGAAGGTGTTGGACCAAAGGTCACAAGAAGATTTTAAAAACAATGTCGAGCCTCTCTTCGCGAACGAGCTTGTGGGGTGCAAAACATGTCAGTGGGAGAGCCTCACAAAATATGACGACAAAGGTCAGGCCCTGACTCCTTATTTGAAAGATCCCACGTCCCTGGGCGCCCCAGCCGAGTTTTCTGCGGCAACTGGAATTTTGCTGATCAACACCAACATCCATATGCGTGCGGAACTGAAGGCCTGGACTGACTGGCTGACCGAAGTCGCCAAAGGCGGCACAGTGATTGTCTTTGCGGCCGGTCAGCCCGAGGCTGGAACTGATTCGGCTCCGTTGACAGTGACAGTCGCTGGCAAAATTCCGGGTGCCCTGATTATTGGTGAATTGGGAGAGCGTGATCGGTTGTGGGGCGCAAGCTTTTATGGACCTGAAATGTTCACGGCGGTGCGCCCAAGCAAAGAAAGAATCGGTCTGGGGTTGGGGCCGGTTCAATTTGCGGCCCGGATGTTAAAGGTTTGGACCAAAAAGCCAGATTGGAATGCGGCATTGGCTGCGAAAAAAGCCACCAGCCACAAAATTTGGTTGGATCTTTGGGACTGTTTCGGATTGTAGGTCTTCACTGCCCCGGAAAAATCTCGACTCTTTTTTGATCTTCGGGACTGAGGTTCTGGTCGATTATTTTCTGCGCAGCCGGCAACGAGTAACGGCTTGACAGGTGGATCAAAAGAATTTTTTGCGCCTGAATTTCACTGAGCCTGGGGCGCAACTCGTCCCAGTGCAAATGTCCCCATTTGCGAGCATGGGGGATTGGCTTTTCCGAATCCAAATACGTGCATTCTGTCACCAGAACTTTGGACTTGAGCGCCGCGGGGGCCAGATCCAGATACTCGATTTGAGTGTCCCCCGTGAAGCTGATCAAACTTTCTTGATGGGGCTCGGAAACCTCTTCGCCAGATTGAGCCAAATGTCGCAATTCAGATTCAGAAAGGGAACCAAGGTTCAGTTTTCGTCGGCGCGAGTTGCGAACGATGCTGTAGCCTTGGGAGGGAACACGGTGAAGTGTGGGGAAAACCTGCACTTGGATGTGTTTGTTGATCTCGATCTGGTCGCCTGGTTTCACCTCAAGCAGTGCAAACTCATACCGATGCTGTTCAATGTCTTCCCAGGCGCGAATGATTCTGAGCAGTGGTTCGCGCAAACCACTCGGGACATAGAAAGTGGGCGGAGGCTGGTGGTGCAAGGCTTTTTGCGACAAGATATAGGGAATTCCGGCGGCGTGGTCCAAATGCCCGTGGGTGATAAAAAAATGGCGCATGGGCAATGCAAATGGGAGGCCCTGGGCAACATCAAAACACAGTCCCCATTCGGGAAGAGTCAGACAGGTGCGAATGCCCGAAAGAGAGACTCCAACTATTTTCAGATTTTCAAACGACCACAGAGCTCCATGTTGCAGAAGCTCACGAGGTTTCATGTCATTTGGCCAAAAGTGCGGGCGACGACATCATGGTTCAACCATGAAACTGGGGCCTCTGGATTGGGGCAGTCCAAAAGCATCACTTCGCCACAAGCTGCAAAAACCACTTCGCTTAACACCGCCGTGATGAGTTTCTTGGGGTCCTGATGCTGATCGATCAGATGATCGGACGAGTTCAGCATCAGTTCCAGCTGAGCTTGATTGGTGTGCTGAGGCCATTTTCCAAAATCGCAGTGCTGCCGGATGAGTGGCGTTTGCAAATAGGTATCCGTGTATTTTTGCAAGTCCGACAAACTGACGCCAGATTTCAGAAGGTCTTGGCACTCTGCTAAGACTCTGGCGGCATTCGCGGAGGCTCCCGCTTCTTTTTGCAAAGCACCCAAGAGTGGGTAAAGGGACACTTCCACGCCTTGAAAGATCGAGCTCGAGTTGGTCAAAATCTCAGGGCAGTTGTAAACGCAGACAGCAACTTTTTTGTCGCGCCAGTTTTGGGCGTGGCCTTCCAATTTCATTTTGGCCCACCCCTGCAAATAGGGAGTGTAGGTTTGCCAGACGAAGTTTTGGCCCAAGAGGACTTCAGTTCCGTGATAGCCGTAGGCCAAGTAGGAGATCTTGGAGTTGGTGGCTTCGAAATGCTGGCGCAGTTCGGTCGTTTCATGAATGAGAATATCCAGGGTGTTGGCCGTGACTTCGTTGAAACTCATCGCGCAGAGTTGGCCAATTGAAGACTGCCAAAACTTTTCACTCGCCAGGTAGCGATCGCCGTGTCCTTTGAAGGTTCGGTTCATCAACGGCATGACGATCTTGGCGCGGGGGACTCCGCCTGCCATCAGATGCGCAAAGACGACGTTGGCACCTTTTGGAATCAAGGGGATCACCTGTTGCACCCACGTCCGCACAGCCTGCCGAAAACGCGCTTGGCCGCTTTTCAAAGACTGTTGCAAAGCTTCGTGATTCAGCTCGGTGGACTCCCAATCGCTCAGTTTGACGTCTTTCAATTGATCGACCGGAGTGAGGCCATTGGCGGCGGGCTCAAGGTCGAACCCGGCTTCCAAAGGGACGTTCACAAATGGTTGGGGGACACTCGCGATTTCGTCTGCATTGAGAGCTCGCAGTGTTCCATCTTTTTCGCGTCTTCCAACCGTGCTGCGAATGACCGTCATGCCGCGCTTTTCAGCAGCCTCAACAAGACCATTTGCATAGCCACGATTGAAGAGCTCGCCAAAGAGCACAAGAACATCCCCTTTTTGCAAAGTGTCGCGGTGGGCTGGATGACGAATCGCGTGGTAAGTGGTCGACATGGACAGGCTCCTGAATTTGAAAAGAAGTGCCAGAAAACGCGACAGGACGGCTGCGGTCAAGCTCTGAAGCGGGTCGCTATGGCTCTCGAAGGATCTCTTTTCAAAAAGGCAGGGAATCGATTCGGAGTTTCATCAAAAAGAAGTTTTCATCAGGCTGTGAAGGGTTTTCGATCACCGCAACACGAGGCTCATAGCCGACAAACATTTCATACTGTGCCTTCAAGGTGAAGCTGAGCCCCGCTTGGTAGCCCACGCGGTTTGTGTTGTAATCCAAGGCGTTATAAGTGGCGACAGTTGCATCTGGTTGAATATCAAAAAAAGTATACTCGGGGGCGACTTCCCAATCTTTGTTCATTTTGTAGCCCAGGCTTGAACCGATTCTATAGCCCAGACCACGGCCTGATTGGGCCGACGTGTTTTGCAGGCCCGCCAGCCACAGCTTGCCATCCCATTTTGCACTCAAGCGCCAGTCATTGCGGCTGAGAACTTCAAGGCCTTGATACTTGGAGGTCAGCAAATAGTCCGCTCCCACTGTTGCAATGGCGGTGTTTCCCAAGATTGCGCTCGCGGTCTGAACGGTTTGGGGGAGGTTCTGAAATTGAAAGTAATTGACGCGGTTGAGGGACTCGAACTGCGACTGCTGACTTTTGAAGTGAAAGCCAAGGCCTGCCGTGTTCAGGGTCGGTGTCGAATTCAAGTCATCCGAATTGTTACTCAAAGAAGTGGATGTGGGAATCGCAGATTCAACGAAGGCCAGGGCTTGCCAGCGTGTTGAAGATGTCGATTCCAGGGTGGCTCTGAGGGCTGGAAATGAAATGTCACGCATGAAAATAGGGTCGTGAAGTTTGCCGTCTCTTTCGTTCAGAGAACCCAATGAGATTTTCAAAATCTGCCAGGGTTGCGCCTGCAGTGAAGCGTTGTGGATTTCAATTCGACTGACCTCTGGATTGAGAGCATCCGGAGTTTGAATATAGCCCGTTTGCGCCAGGACTCGTGGAGCGAGGTTCGCCGTCAGCCACGGAGCCAGGCGGAAGTCTGCCGAAAAGAGGAGGCTGGTGGTGAATTGCGAACGCTGTTGCGAGAGTGCATCCTGAGAGTGCAAAGCCTCCATATCAATCCGCCACGCAGTGCCAATCAGTGCGGCCTCTGAGGCATTCGTCGCGGAGCTCGATTGCGGTGCTTGAGTCACACTCGAATTGGGCGCCACTGGCAGGGGGCTTGAGGTCTCGGCCGCAAAGGTCGGTGCGCTCACGACCAGGCTGCAAAAGGCCAGATGGAGGGCGCGAGAAAACGGGCTGGATGTCGACGCTAAATGGCAAGCCATGCGATTCGACATTTCAAAAAGTGTGCTGACTCCAACCTGCCACAGGCTGATCCCGCGGCCACTCCAGTGTTGAAATCTTCGACACTCGGCGCATTATGGCTGCTCTTTTGTTCAAAATGGGGCCAGACTCTTTGTTCATGTCCAATTCACCGCAAAAGTCTGCAAATTCAAATCGGAGGACAGCTTTGGTCACCGGTGCCAGTGCAGGGATAGGTGCCGCCACGGCGCGACTCCTGGCCGGCCGTGGCCACCGAGTTGTTCTGGTGGCACGAAGACTGGATCGCCTCGAGAAGCTTCGTGCTGAGCTGCCTGGTGAAGGGCACGAATGTGTCGCTCTTGATCTGCGGGAGACAAAAGCTGTGGCCGAGCTGCCCCGCCGTCTGGCTGGAGTGTGGGATCAAATTGAGATTCTGATCAACAGCGCAGGACTCGCAAAAGGTGTGGACTCGGTTGCGCAGGCACAAACTGCGGATTGGGATGAGATGCTTGACACCAATGTGCGTGCCCTGATGCATGTGACTCGAGCCCTTTTGCCGGCTCTCAAAGCCAAGGGAACGGGACACATTGTGAACCTGGGTTCCGTTGCGGGCCGCTGGGTTTATCCAGGTGGAGCCGTTTATTGCGCCACCAAATTTGCGGTGAGAGCGTTTTCAGAAGGGTTGCGCCAGGATCTGTTGGGCTCTGGAATTCGCGTGACGAATATCGAGCCCGGCATGGTTGAAACTGAATTTAGTTTAGTAAGATTGCAGGATCCGAAAGCCGCTGAAGCTGTTTACGCACGGATGCACCCTTTGCGTGCCGAAGATATCGCTGAAACGATCTTGTGGAGCTTGGAAAGACCGGCCCACGTCAACATCCAAGAAATGGTTGTGTATCCCACGGACCAGGCTCATGTCGGCCAAGTGTATCGCCGATGAATCCCATTCTGCAAAAAGCCAAATGGTTGAGTCTGGTCGACAGTGGCGACATCCGTCCCTATGTTTACATGCGTGCGGCCAATCGGATTTCCAATCCGGGAGTGCGCCATCATGTGGACTGGTTTCCCTGGGAGCCTCTGATTTTGGACCCACTGGATCTGCGTGATGTGAATTTCGCCGAGCGCATTTATCATTTGGAGAATACGGCGTTTGGCCCGGCTGCGATGGCGATTCCACGCTGGGTTTTTTATGACTGTGCCGTGATTCCGGGACTGATCTCGGGCTTTGCCATGAAAACTGAAAAACTTCCGCCGTCTTTGCGCAAAGTGATGACCGCTGATTTTCACCATGAATGGACGCCGATTTCGCTTTTTATCGTCATTCCCACCATGAAAAAAGGCGAATGGGTGGCTCACAATCTTTGTGCCATCAATTCTCTTTTGCCCGAGGCAGATCGGCTTTATGCCCTTGGGTTTCTGACAAAAGCCTACGGCTTGTGGTACTCCAACGCGGAAACCTGCTGCGGAATGACGCAATGGGGCAATACCGCGCTGAAACTGCACAGCCACTATGGCTATTTGCAAATTTTAACGGCCTACACTCCGGTTCATTCGCATGCACGGACAATTACTTACCGGTCTGAGGTCGATGTCGAGAGCTGGGAGCTCTTTTTCAGCCGTGAAGAGGACCTGCGATTTCTCGAACGTCACGAACCTACTGGCCTGATGATCGATCCTCAGGTAGAACATTCCATGATCGATTTGCACATCCGAATACAGAATGGCGAAGGGCCGTTCTATTTGGGTGCTTCGGATATTGCGACAAAAAAGTTAACCGATCCCTTGATTGTGTATCGGCAAAAGCGGTTTTAAGAAAGGGCTACATATGGCAGAGAGTCTTCCAGCGGTTGCGAGTCGTTTTTACACAGATTGCAAAAAATGTGATGCTGAACGGTACCACATCGTTCTTGCGCACACGTCGGCAACCGCCGCTAAGGTCGAGTGTGAGATTTGCCATTCGAAAAAAACTTTCAAACTGGCCGCCGACAAAAAGGCACCTAAAAAAGTCAGCGGAGCTGCTGCCACCAAAAAAGCTCAGGCCTCGGAAGCTCGCAAAAATGCGCACGCAAAAGAGTTTCATGAGCTGGTCGAAAACGCAGCGGGAGACGCTCAATCCTACAATATGAAGTTGAAGTTTTTGATCAATCAAAAAATTCAACATCCCAAATTTGGCGTCGGAGTGATCAAGACAACTCACCCGGACAAAGTGGAAGTGATTTTCGCCGATGAAGTTCGCATGCTTGTGCACAACAGATCCTGATTGTGTCACGCTGGAATTCGGGCCTGAATCCTGAACAGGCTCAGGCCGTAGCCCACGATTCAGGCCCTTTGCTGATTTTGGCGGGAGCGGGATCGGGGAAGACGACGGTTCTTGTGGCGCGCACGGGGCGCCTGATTGACGAACGTATTGCGGCTCCGGAAAATCTTCTCGTCCTGACGTTTACCAACAAAGCCGCCCGTGAACTCAAACATCGAGTGGTGCATCGCCTTGGCGATTTGGCCAAGGGACTGTGGGCTGGAACTTTTCATTCCTTTGGATTGCAGTTGTTACGCAAGTATCACCAGCAAGCGGATCTCCCGAACTATTTTGGAATTTTGGATAGCAATGACTCGCAAGGAATTTTGCGCGAGCTGCTGCGTGATATACGGATTCCCAGCAAAGACAAGTTCGACCTGAGTAAAGTGATGGAGCTGATCAACCTGCAAAGAACTGGGGCGCAGCGACCGCCGGTAACAGATGAGTACAGTGATCTGGCTGAAATCTTAGGCCCCAAGTACATTCGCCGGGTGGAGCTGCTCGGGGCCGTCGATTTTGAAGGTCTTTTGCTGCGACCACTGGAGCTGATCCGTCAGCATCCTGAAATTCGCGAGTTTGTGCAGGCGCAATTTCAGCAGGTCATGGTGGACGAGTTTCAAGACACCAACCCCACTCAAATGCAGTTGATTCACGAGATCGTCTGCCAGCACTTGAACATCACCGTCGTCGGCGATGACGATCAATCCATCTATGGATGGCGTGGGGCCGAGGTCAAAAACATTTTGGATTTCCCCAAGCGCTACAAGCCTTGTCAGGTCATTCGGTTGGAACGCAATTATCGGTCTTCTCCGGCGATCTTGGCGGTCGCCAATGGGGTGATCGCAAAAAACAAACATCGTCATGGCAAAATTCTGCGATCCGAACAGGTCGAAAATTTAGGCGAACGGCCTGAGATTTTTGTTTTTGCAACCGAAGAAGAAGAAGCCGAGTTTGTCGTCCGCGATCTGAATCAACAGCTGCAAACTTTGCGACCGCAGGATTTGGCGGTTTTGTATCGGTCAAATTCTCAAGGGGGACTGATTGAAAGTGTCCTGCGACAAAATCAGATCCCTTACACGGTATCGGGAAGTACGGCATTTTTCGATCGCAAAGAAATCAAAGATATCTTGGCCTATCTCCGTTTTGCGCTGTCCCCCAATGATGTGTCTCTGCGAAGAATCATCAATACGCCGTCGCGTGGTATCGGCGAGACTTCTCTAGAAAAAATCAATGACTACGCGAAGAGGCACCAAGTGCCCTTTGCTCAGGCATGCCGTGACTGTCACATTCTGGACATCCCCGCGCGAACGATTGAGTCTTTGAAGGAGTTTCAACTCAATCTCGCCGGTTTGAAATCGCGGCTGATCGCAACGCCTGAAGTGGGTGCAAATCTTTTGGTGTGGCTCCGTGAATTGGGGTTTCGAGATCATCTGTTGAACACCAGCAGCTCGACAGAGTCTGGGGACAAGCGGTGGACCCTGGTCGAAATATTTTCTCGGGTCCTTGATAGTTTTGTCGCAAAAGGGGGGGCGACGGAGAAGACCCTGCGTGAGTTTGTTGACGCCATGGAACTGCGTGAGGATGGCAGCGACGATGAAGAGAAATCGACTGTCAGTTTGATGACTTTGCACGCCTCAAAGGGTCTTGAATTTCCGGTCGTTTATCTGATCGGAGTGGAAGAAGATCTGCTTCCACATCGCACTTTGGGTGGCAATGTGGATGAAGAGCGGCGGCTTTTTTATGTGGGTCTCACACGCGCGAAACAGAAACTGATACTGTCACGATGTCGCAGCCGCAAACGGTACGGCGCTGTCAAGCCGGTGACTCCTTCGCGTTTTTTGCTTGAGATTCCTCCGGACCTTGTCCGGGTTCATGAATCTGGAATGCGTCCTGTGAGTCGCGAGCAGCGGGAAAATCTTGTCAGCGATTTTTTAGCCAAACTCGCCGCCAAATCACCAGTCAAAAATTCCAACCGCTAGGCTTGCTGCTGTCTTGTTTTGGGACATTCACGACCTTCGCGAATTCATTTTCGGCGCTGAGATCTGCAATCTTTGACAGAAAGTGCCGATACAGGTCCTGAGAACTGTCGACGAAAGGCAATCGTGCGTTGGGCATCGATTCTTCTTTTTTTCTCACATTGGGGTCTTGCGGAACCCCTCGATTCTTCAGAGTCTTCGGCAAGTCCAAGACGTGTCGAGAGGCTGGTGCTTTGGCGTCCCGATGTGAAGGGCATTCGCTACGTGATCCCAAAGCTGATCAACGAGACAGCCGCCGAGATGATGTCGCGCTGGCAGAGTGCCCTGAAAAAGAGTGCGACCTACAGTCAGATGCAACACACTCAGAATGTCAGCTTGTCGACAGATCGGTCGACATTCCTTCCCATTTCAAGTTCATCCTTCGAGCACCCCAACGTGGTGGTGATCCTCAACCGCCCCAGCCAAATGACAACGGCAGCTTCCTATATCAAAACGGTTCTCGATTCATTTGAAAAAGAAGGGCCCAGGCTTTTCGCTGTCCCACTGGGTTTGGAGCTGGTGTTGACGCCCGATGAACTGTTGGAGTTTCGCAAGTTGCTCAATGAGTTCGATGGCCAGCTTGGCGTCGGTGGTGACGATCCTCATCCTCATCTTTATGGTGAGAAAACTCTCGGGCTGACCGAGGGCGATATCAGTGTCGAACGAGATCTGATCCAATCAGCATATATGCAAGAGTATCTTGAAAACGGCAAAGGTCGTGTTTTTTACATCTGTGGTTCCATGCAAAGAGCAGCGATTCAAGATGGCTGGGGATTTCACCCTGATGTTTCGGCCTTGTCTGCAACACCTCAGCGATCTCACGATGGTGTGGTGCTGGTTGAAGTGCAGGTGGACCCAGATAGCGAACTTGCGCTGGCCGCAGGGTCGATTCGATTTCAAACTTCCAATTTCCATCATGCCGGTATCAATGAGTCCGTGACCTTGCCTGGAAAGAACCCCATGTCCCGCATCACGGCCTACAATATTGAGCCTGACGGCACACGCGGAAAAATTGTGAAGTCGATCGAGTTTCCCGACAACCGGGGATTTGCGACGCAGTTTCATCCTGAATTTCGGGGCTCCAAAGAAGAAGAACGGATCATCAAGTATGTCGCCACGGGTTGGCAAATGCGAGCTCGAGTTGGGGCGCAAGCAATCCTGAAGTGCATGGAGCGAACCCGTGCGCCCAATGCCGTTAAAAAAGTAAATTGAAGTCGGCCCAAACTGTCTCAGTGTCAAAACTTTTGACACTGAGGAGGTCCACTTTGGCACCAGTGTCGGCCTGGATATTGTAACTGGAAGCCCTTGATGGGATCTTTTTGGCGGCAGCGCATATTATTTGGGGTGCTTGGACTTGTCCTTCCAGGAGGGCTTTGCGGTCAAGGCGTCCAGGCTTTGGAAGTTGATTCCACATTGAGTCTGCGCAGTGACACCTTCGTGAGCCCCTCTTACAATGCCACCAATTCTCACAGCTTTGGATTTTTGGGAGCCAGTCTTAGCAACGTGCGGCCCGAACTTCAAGATGCCACCTTTCATATCAACTCTTCAGGGCTTTTCAGTCCCGAAACCAGTGCCTTGAGTTCGCTGAACGTCAAAGAGATTTACATCCAAGGTTATGGTTTTTCATTGGGACGCAAGCTGAACACGTGGAGTCGTTTGGATGAGATGTGGAATCTGGGTTTTTACCAACCCCAGTATCGTTGGAATCCCCTGACTCCGGAATCTCAAGGGCTGACGGGTTTGTTTTACAATTGGGAGACAAAAACCACTTCGCAGATTCTGGGGGTTCGTCTGTTCGCTTCTGGACTTTATCTTCCGGATCAGAGCTCGGGCTATCAGATTCAGAATGGGCAATTTCAATCCAGCAATCCTTGGTTTGCACAACTGCCTTCGACTCTGCAATTTGGGACCAATCCCGGAGTCATCAACCAAATTTCATGGAATATCCACATGCCCGACACCAACCAGGTCTTGTTGAACTCCTCTGGGCTCGCGCAGTTTTATTTCAGTCCCTTGGATGAGCAGGACAGGGGTCTGTCAGGGCTTCTGACAGCTGGTTTTTTGCCCAGCAACCAATTGGATTTGGCAGCTCAGACCGCATCGACTGCAGGTGGAACAACCAATTTCGATATCTATCCCGAATTGTTCAATCACCAAATGAGTTCGGCCGATCTGCGCTACAATTCGGATCGCTGGTTTACGGGCTTCGGCGCACTTCAAGAACACGCCAACAATCCGACGGCGTTGGTCAGTGCTCCCACTCAGGTGACTTTGAGGACCTTTGGCAATCGGCAGCTGCTTTCGCCCTACATCGGAGCACGAATCCAAAAATGGACAGGGCAAGTCAGTTACTTGGATGTTCAGGCTCAGGGGGATTCAAGCACGGGCTCACAAGTGGAGTATCTGTCATCTTATTTGGGCAGTCGGCTGGCTTATGGCAGCGCGGTCAAGGCTGAGTTGTCCTACGGTGGCGGAATGAGGATCAAGCAGTGGGAGGCCAAGACCTCGTACTTGCAAGGGACCACCGAGGATTTTTCCATGTGGAACACGACTGCTCTTTATCGCCTGAGCACTCATTGGATTTTCAGTGGCCAGCTGCTTCTCGTTGCCGCCAATCCGGATACACGGCTTGGTACGGTCTTCAGTCAGTTTCAGAACAATGATGCCTTCACAATCGGAGGCACTTATGTTTTCTAAGCCGATTCAAAACGTGTGTTTGGGTGCTCTTCTTGCCGGATCGGTCCTTTCGGGCTGTTCGAAATACTTTCGCTCGGCCCAGGAAACTGAGGCGCAAAACGCAAAAATTCAAGTGCAAGCCAAAGCCTTTTTGTGCCTCAAGACGATCGGCGATCAGCTGCGAGATTTTCTGCAAGATCAGGCCGATGTCACAGAAGTGAATCAAATCTTCAGCTGCATCGATGGTGCTGTTGTTCAGTTTGACAGTTTCACCACGGGTCAGTCTTCCACGGAGTACACGAATAACGAATTGCGGACCTTTGCGAATCGTTACTTGGCTTTGAAAAATCAAATGTCGGAAGACTTTATGCGCGACATCTTGAAGATCAAAGCCTTTCTGGTGGGCGGCTCGCCCGAGACCATGACCCGTGTCGAAATGAAGAATTTGCGCGTGGCGCTGCGCACTTTGAACAGTATTGCTCTCAACTTGCGGGGGCATGGCAAAACGATCATGTTGACGGCGGACCGCTCGACAATCAGTGATGCGATCATCGATGAGACTCTGGCTTTGGTGAAGTCCTCTTTGCGCCAGATCTTGGCGAGCTCTCAGGCCACGCAGTCCACTTATGTGTGGTCAGATTTCGAATCTTTCACCCGGCACCTGGCCGAATTTGCTCAGTCCAAAGACTTGCTGGTCAACTTGGATCGCTACTTTCCCCTCAGTGACTCGGTTCGCCTTTTGTTTTTAGGTGAAGAGACCTCACGTGTGTCATTGGAGGATTGGATCAGGGATTCAGATTGGACGGCGGAGGCCTACGGTTTGGTGGCGCGCTATTTCTATCTTGTCCGAGACTTGGATCATGACACGCCCTCCAGTTGGCTGGCCTTCATGCATTTTGGTGATCAGGGACTGGCTCTGTTGGCCCACGCTCCGCAGATGGTCAAAGGAAAGCTTTTGGTGGCGGATTCAATCGACAAAGTCATTGATCAGCTGGAGACACTGAAACTTCTGCCCGAGACTCTGCCGTCCTCCACTTTGAAAGAAGCTTACAAGCAAATTCTAGCGCATCTGATTCAAAACAGTCACGGCGTTCATGTGGACGTCCCCGTGGTGCGTGGACTTGAGATGCGAGATCTCAGCGTCATCGAATTTGAATTTAATGTTTGGAAAATTGCGCAGCTGTCTTTGATCAAAGGTCTGGAAGATCAAAAGTCATTGCCAATGCGATCTGTTTCCCAACGAGTGGCACAAATGAAATTGGCCACTTTGATGCAAAATATGAAAATTGGAACTGAGCAAATTGACACTTACATTGGCACCTGGAACGACTGGCAACAGACATTGAAATTTCCCCATCCAGTCAGTTTTACTCCACAGTGGAAGGAAATTCTAGGCGGACGCGGAGCTGACGAGCCTCTGAGTATCAGTGGATTTACAGCGATCAATTGTCTGCGAACCCTGGCCAGGCTTCTCATGTTGGGTTATGGCACGCCCAGGAACGGCCGCATGGGTCACATTGAAGACAACACACTGTCTTTGGGAGGCATGCAATCTTGGTATGGAGATTTCCACAGCCTTTTGCGCAGTCTCAATTTGATGGATCCAAGAGCGCGCGACAAAGGGAAACGAATCTTTGATGACGCTCGATTTTTTTCATTTCATGGCGATGGCTCCGAACATTTGAGTCAAGCCATGATTATGGAAGAGCTCTCGATGATGCTCAGTGGTGGTCTTGGGGTGACGGCTGAATGGATGACAGTGCTCAAAACTGACGGCTGTTGGACGAATCAGAGGGACTCGGCTTTTAACAAGCCCTTGATCGATACAAAGTGCTTGAAGTCGAGCTTTCAGCAGCGCTACTCCTCTCTGTTTCAAAATTTGCCTGGATTTGTCGCTGAGGTGAAGTCAGGCA
>Ga0075019_10001358_pt1 | contig 13858 bp, 13 predicted proteins | sample ColStrG_CSR_2013_FD_71473 | JGI IMG/M metagenome (GOLD analysis project Ga0075019, IMG submission 71473) | Freshwater sediment microbial communities in response to fracking from Pennsylvania, USA - Cold Stream Run_MetaG_CSR_2013 | ecosystem: Environmental > Aquatic > Freshwater > Creek >...
AGGGCCACGGAGGTCGAGCGCTCGACGATGAAGGCGCTGACGCCATGGTGCGCGGAGCCCAGGCCCCGGGCCCGGCCCAGCGCCGTGCGAAACTCGCCGCCGCCGCTCATCGCACCGCTCCCGTCTGGATGGCCAGCGCCCAGACCACCACCGAGGCCACCAGCGCAAAGGCGATGGCGCCCACGGCGGTCATGTTGGCCGTGTGCGGGTTGAAGCCGGCGCCAGCGTCCCAGACCAGGTGCCGGAGACCGGCGGCCAGATGGTAGAACACCGAGAAGGTCAGGCCGAACATGACCAGCTTTCCGATCCAGGATCCCAGGACGATCATCACCGGCCCATAGGCGTCCGGCCCGACCATCAGGGCCGCAAACCAGACGGCCGCGATCACCGCGCCGCCATAGAGGGCGATGCCCGTGGCGCGGGTGAGGATCGAGGCGGCCATGGTGACATGCCAGCGCCAGACCTGAAGATGGGGCGAGGTGGGGCGGCTCCGGACGCCCTTTCCGGTGGAGGTGGCCTCGGCCATATGCGTTCTTTTCTCCAGCTCGACGGCTCGCGACAAGCCTGTCCAGTTTTCGTTACGCCAACCGGACATCCCGGGCGGCGGACGCGGGCGGACTTTTAGACGCCCCTTCCGGCAAGTCAACGAAACGACGCCGCGGCGCGTCCCGACGGCTCAGGAAGTGTTGATGCGCAGGCACTTTGGCAAGGCTTCGGCTTAACAATCCGTGGACGCGCAAGGCGATTCCGGGCCCTCCGCGGGGATTTCTAGGAGCTGACGCCCCGAGACGCCTTTTCTTCAAGCCCCGAGACGCCTTCCCGGTGCGCGAGGCTGGCCGCGACCTCCGCGGTGGAGACGCCGGCGGCGGCCAGCAGCACCATCCAGTGATAGAGCAGGTCGGCGCTTTCCGCGGCCAGCGCGGCCTTGTCCTCGACGATGGCGGCGATGACCGTCTCGACCGCCTCCTCGCCCAGCTTCTTGGCGGCGAGGCGCGGGTCAGCCAGCAGGCGGGCCGTATAGGACACTCCGGGGTCGCCGCCCCGTCGGGAGGCAATGGTCGCCTCGAGGCGGGCCAGCACCTCGCCGAGGGTCGGGCCAGAGGGTTGCGAAGGGGTCATCGGGGGCCTCGCCGGGGTTACAGGCGGACGGGAACGCCGGCGGCGGCCAGGCCGCGCTTGGCGTCACATATGGAGATGTCACCGAAGTGGAAGATCGATGCGGCCAGCACCGCGTCTGCGCCGCCTTCGATCACAGCGTCCACCAGGTGCGGTATGCTTCCCGCGCCGCCGGAGGCGATCACGGGCACCGATGCGGCTTCGGTCACGGCGCGCAGCAGGGGCAGGTCATAGCCCGTCCGGGCGCCGTCCCGGTCCATGGAGGTCAGCAGGATCTCCCCCGCGCCCTTGGCGACGATCCGCCGGACATAGTCCAGGGCGTCGATCCCGGTGTCCTTGCGGCCCCCGTAGGTGAACACGTCCCACCGGTCCGGTCCCACCTGCTTCACGTCCACCGCGGCCACGACGCACTGGGCGCCGAAGGCGTCGGCCATGCGGGCCACCAGGTCGGGGTCCTCGACCGCTGCGGTGTTCACCGACACCTTGTCCGCGCCGGCCCGCAACAGGCGGCGGGCGTCGTCCGCCGTGCGCACGCCGCCGCCGACGGACAGGGGCATGAAACACACATCCGCGGTGCGGGAGATCACGTCCAGGATGGCGGAGCGATTGTCCGACGAGGCGGTGATGTCGAGGAACATCAGCTCGTCGGCGCCGGCGGCGTCATAGGCGCTGGCTTGCTCAACGGGGTCGCCGGCGTCGCGCAGGGACACGAAGTTCACGCCCTTGACCACGCGCCCGTCCTTCACGTCCAGGCAGGGAATGACGCGGGTCTTGATCATGCCGGATCAGCCCGCCGCCCGCGGCGCGGCCCGGCGGGCGGCGCTGAGCGCCTCCGCGGGACGGATGGCGCCGGTGTAGAGCGCCTTGCCCAGGACGGCGCCGGCGATCTGGGCGCCTGGTCGCGCCTTGAGGGCCGTGATGTCGCCCAGAGAGGCCATGCCCCCGGACGCGATCACCGGGATGCCCACGGCGTCCGCCACCTCCCCCACCTGGTCGACGTTCACGCCGGTCAGGGTCCCGTCCCGGCCGATGTCGGTGACGATCAGGGCGCAGACGCCGGCATCCTCGAACCGGCGGGCGAGGTCCACCGCCGTCAGGTCCGAGGACTCGACCCAGCCCTTGACGGCGACCCGGCCGTCCCGGGCGTCGATGCCGACGGCGACCTGCTCGGGAAAGGCGGCGGCCGCGGCGCGGACGAGGCCTGGATCGCTGACGGCGACGGTTCCGAGGATCACCCGGCTGACCCCGGCCTCCAGCCAGGTCTCCACCGCCTCCAGGGTCCGGATGCCGCCGCCCACCTGCACCGGAACGGCCACGGCCTTGAGGATGGCGGAGACGGCGGGCGCATTCATGGACCGGCCCTCCACCGCGCCGTCGAGATCGACCACGTGCAGCCACTGGAATCCTTCGCGCACGAACTGCGCGGCCTGGTCGGCCGGATCATCGTTGAACACGGTCGCCGCGTTCATGTCGCCCTGCAGCAGACGCACGCAATGGCCGCCCTTCAGGTCTATGGCGGGATAGAGGATCACGGTCGCCACTCCAGAAAACGGCCGATCAGGGCAAGGCCGGCGGCCTGGCTCTTTTCGGGATGGAACTGCACCCCGGCGACATTGTCCCGGGCGACCATCGCGCAGAAGCGGCCCCCGTGATTCGTGTCCGCGGCGCTGTCCTCGGCCACGGCGGGATGGAAGGCGAAAGAGTGGGTGAAATACATGTGTTCTCCGTCCGCCATGCCCCGCAGCAGCGGGTGATCGCGCAGCGGGTGGAGGGTGTTCCAGCCCATGTGCGGCACCTTGGCCTCGTGGGTCGCGGGCTCGAGCCGGCGGATGTCGCCGCCGATCCAGCCAAGTCCGGGGGTCTCGCCGAACTCGAGCCCCCGGTCGGCCAGCAGCTGCATGCCCACGCAGACCCCGAGGAACGCAGCCCCGCGAACGCGGACGGCCTCGGTCATGGCCTCGATCAGTCCGTCGCGGGCGGCCAGCCCCTCCATGCAGGCCCGGAACGCCCCGACGCCGGGCAGCACGAGGCTGTCCGCGCGGGCGACGAACTCCGGGTCCGACGTGGCGCGGATATCCCGGTGCTTGCCCAGCCTGCCGGCCGCCGCCCACAGCGCCTTTTCCGCAGAGGGCAGGTTTCCCGAGCCATAGTCGATCAGGGCGACCGTGCGCATGGGGTTCAGAGCACGCCCTTGGTCGAGGCGGCGTGGCCGGCGGTCTTCGGGTCGAGCTCCACGGCCGTCCGCAGGGCGCGGGCCAGGGCCTTGAACCCGCTTTCGGCGATGTGGTGATTGTTCTCGCCATACAGGGTCTCGAGATGCACGCAGGCGCCGGCGTTCATCGCGAAGGCCTGGTGGAATTCGCGGAACAGTTCCGTATCGAAGTCGCCCAGCTTGTCCCGGGTGAACTGGACCTTCCAGATCAGATAGGGCCGGTTGCACAGGTCCACGGCGCAGCGGGTCAGGGTCTCGTCCATGGGCACATAGGCGTGGCCGAACCGGCGGACGCCCTTGAAGCCCGGCAGGGCCCGGGCGAAGGCCTGGCCCAGAACAATGCCCACATCCTCCACGGTATGATGCATGTCGATATGCAGGTCCCCGGACGCCTCGACCTCCAGGTCAAAGCCCCCATGGCGGCCGAAGCTGTCCAGCATGTGGTCGTAGAAACCGATCCCGGTGGAGATCCGGCAGACTCCGGTTCCGTCCAGGTCCAGCTTCACGCGGATCCGGGTCTCCCGCGTCTCGCGGACGACGTCGGCCGTCCGGGGCCGGGGGTCAGGGCGCGCGTCGGTCATGGGTCGACAGCTCCTTGGAAATACGCGATCTCCGCCCGCGCCGGAGCCGGGCGGCGACCGCTAGATGATCCCGGCCGCGCGCGCCAGGGACTTCAGCGCGACCTGCGGACGGGGTCCGTAGTGATCGATGACCTCGGCCGCGGCGATGGACCCCAGGCGACCGCAGATCGCCGGCGCCAGGCCCCGGGCCATGCCGAACATCACGCCCGCCGCGTACTGGTCTCCGGCGCCGGTGGTGTCAAGCACCTGGGCGGCCGGCGCCGCGGGCACGTCGACCCGGACGCCGTCGGACAGGATCACGGACCCGTGCTCTCCCCGCGTGACGCAGGCCGTCCGGGTCCGCGCCCCCAGCAAGGCGGCGGCCGTGTCGAAGTCATCGACCTGGAACAGGGAGCGGGCCTCGGCCTCGTTGGCGAAGACGATGTCGATCTCGCTGTCGATGAAGGCCAGAAGCGAGGTCCTGTGCCGATCGACGACAAAGGCGTCGGACAGGGTCAGCGCGATCTTCCGGCCGGCGTCGCGGGCGATCCGCGCCGCCTTCACAAAGGCCAGCCGCGCCTCATCCGGATCGAACAGATAGCCCTCCAGATAGACGATGGTGGAGGCGCGCACCACCTCGGCGTCCACGTCCGCCGGCGTCAGCAGGTTGGCGGCGCCCAGATAGGTGCACATGGTCCGCTGGCCGTCGGGGGTGACGTTGATCAGGCAGCGGCCGGTGCCGGGCCCGCCGGCGGGAAGGGGTTGCGGCTGGAAATGGACGCCCTGGGCGGTGATGTCGTGGCGAAAGATCTCTCCCAGCTTGTCCGTGGCAACCTTTCCCACATAGGCCGCCGACCCGCCCAGGCTGGCCACCCCCGCGACGGTGTTGCCGGCCGAGCCGCCGGACGCCTCGATCCCGGCGGCCATGCGCGCATACAGGGTGTCAGCGCGGGAATCGTCGATGAGGATCATGGCCCCCTTGGTCAGCCCCTCGGACTCCAGGAAGGCGTCATCCGCCGGCGCAATCACGTCGACAATGGCGTTGCCGACGGCGCAGACGTCGTAGGAAGCGGGCATCGGGCTCTCAATTCGGGGGATGGCTCAAGGGGGGCGGAGTATAGCGTCGCGCACCGCCGGGGCAATGGACGCCGCGAAATGATCGGGACGGCGGGTCCGAAGCGGTTCATGTGGCCGATGAAATGGGCTACGACCGACCGATGACGCCCAGCGCCACCCTGTCCCTCGTCCTCGTCGCCGTGCTGTGGACCGCCGCGCCAGGCCCGGCGCGGGCAGCGGCGACGCCGCCGCCGGCGGCGCAGTCGCGCGCGCTGGAGGGCGAGAGCCCGGAGGCGGTTCGACAACGGTTGGGCGAACCCGACGTCGCCCATGGGGAGGGCGGAGGCGCCCTTTGGACCTATCGGCTCGAGTCCTGCGCCCTGATGATCGCCTTTCGGGACACGGATCGGGGTTTGAAGGTGACCTCCGCCCTCGCCGGTCCCCGCCGGCGCGGGCAGCCCGACCCTGCGGTCGCCGACTGTGTCGCCGCCGCCGTCGCCGCCCATCGTCAGGCCGCCGATCGTCCGCCGCCCCTTCCGCGGGACTCGACGATCGGACCGGCCCTGCCCCCCGTCCCGCAACCCCGCGAGCCCCGATGATCCGCCAGGTCGCCATCCTGTGTCCCGACCCGTCCGAGCCGACCTACACCCTCCGGACCCCCGCGCCGATCGGAGCCTATCAGGCGCTGTTCGCCGGATTCGGCGTGGAGGTGATCGCCCATCCCTGGGTCGATCCGGTTCCCGCGGGCGTCGACGGCGTGCTGGCGACCCTCGCCTGGGGCTACCATTTCCAGCCGCGCCTGTGGGACAGGATCCTCACGACGTGGGATCCGTGGCTGCCCCTGGTCAATCCGCCACAGGTGCTGAGGTGGAACACCTCCAAGACCTATCTCCAGCAACTGGGCGCCGCCGGCGTGGCGGTGATCCCGACCCTCACGCCCGAGGTCGCCTCCGCGGACCAGCTAGCGGCCGCGTGCGACGCGTTCGGGAGCGACCAGCTGGTGATCAAGCCGCTGGTGTCCGCCGGATCCTACCGCACCGTGCGCCACCGCCGCGGCGACCCGGTCCCGGACCCGGCTGTCGGCGCCATGGTCCAGCCGTTTCTGCCCAGCGTGAATTCGGAGGGCGAGCTGTCACTGTTCTATTTCGCCGGCCGCTTCAGCCACGCTGTGCGCAAGCGGGCGGCGGCGGCCGATTTCCGGGTGCAACCCCAGTTCGGCGGCCAGTTCGAACCCATGAGTCCGGAGGAAGAGGCGCTGAGGTTGGCCGAGGCCGTCCTCGCGGCGGCGCCTCCGGGGATCGTCTATGCGCGGATCGACCTCATCCGCCGCCTGGATGGACGGCTGGCCCTGATGGAGCTGGAGGCGATCGAGCCGGACCTCTATTTCGCCCAGTCCCCGGACGGAGGGCGGGGGTTCGCGGCCGCCGTGCTGTCGCACATCGCCCGCCAGCGCGCGGGGCGACCGACGGCGCCCTGACGGACCCGGCGCGCACCTCGAGTGTCGTCCCCCGGTTGCGACAGATTGTCTGGATTCGCCCAGATAGGTTGAAATCGGCCCGAGCTGCCCGCCTAATGGTCCGAGGCGGTGGGAGGCGAGGGTGGCCGCGAGGATTGTCACGGCCGCGTTCGAAGGCGTCGAGGCGCGGCGCGTCGACGTGGAAGTGCAGACCAGTTCAGGGATGGTGAACTTCATCCTCGTGGGCCTGGGCGACAAGGCCGTGGCCGAGAGCCGCGAACGGGTCCGGGCCGCGTTTTCCAGCCTGGGCCTCGCCCTTCCGGCCAAGCGGCTGGTGGTGAACCTGGCGCCGGCGGACATGCCCAAGGAGGGAAGCCACTACGATCTGCCCATCGCCCTCGCCTTGATGGCCTCCATGGGCGTGGTGCCGGAGGACGCCCTGGCGGGCTGGCTGGCCTTTGGCGAACTCAGCCTTGACGGGCGGCTGGCGGCCAGCGCGGGGGCGTTGCCGGCGGCCTTGATGGCGGGGTCGCTGGGGCTTGGCCTCATCTGTCCGGACGCCTGTGGCGCCGAAGCCGCGTGGGCGGGAGAGGTGCCGATCCTGGCCGCGCGGTCCCTCATAAGTCTGATAAATCACTTCCGCGGCGTTCAGGTGCTCAGCCCGCCGTCCCCCGGCCTCGTTCGCGAGGGACCGCCGGGTCCCGACCTGCAGGACGTGAAGGGACAGGACCACGCCCGACGGGCGCTGGAGATCGCAGCGGCCGGCGGCCACAACCTGCTGTTCTGCGGTCCGCCGGGGTCGGGCAAGTCGATGCTGGCCAGTCGCCTTCCGGGCATCCTGCCGCCCCTGACGGCGCGGGAGCTGCTGGAGACCTCCATGGTCCATTCCGTCGCCGGCCTGATCGCGCGGGGAGAGCTGTCCCGCGCGCGGCCCTATCGGGCGCCGCACCACTCGGCCAGCATGGCGGCCCTCGTGGGCGGCGGGGCCCGCGCGCGGCCGGGGGAGGTGTCCCTGGCTCATAACGGAGTCCTGTTCCTGGACGAGCTTCCGGAATTCTCGCCCCAGGTCCTGGACAGCCTGCGCCAGCCCCTCGAGACCGGAGAGGTGGTGGTGGCCCGGGCCAACGCCCATGTCCGCTATCCGGCCCGCATCCAGCTGGTGGCGGCCATGAACCCCTGCCGGTGCGGGGTCGGCGGCGACGGGCGCGGCGCCTGCGGCCGGGCGCCCCGGTGCCAGCGGGACTATCAGGGCCGGATCTCCGGCCCGCTGCTCGACCGGATCGACCTGAACGTGGATGTGCCGCCGGTCTCGGCCGCGGACATGGCCTTGCCCGCCGATGGGGAGGACAGCGCCCGGGTCGCCGTGCGGGTGGCGGACGCCCGGGCGCGGCAGCTGGAGCGCGGGGTCGCCGCGGGCCTGCCCGCGGGGGAGGGGCTCAACGCCCGCATCGACGGGCGGGTGCTGGAGCGGATCGCCGGGCCGGACGCGGCCGGTCACGCGCTTCTGGCGCGGGCGGCGGAGTCAGGCGCCCTCACCGCCCGGGGGTGGAGCCGCGTACTGCGCCTTGCGCGGACCATCGCCGACCTTGACGGCGCCGTTGCGGTCCGGCGCGTCCATGTGGCCGAGTCGCTGGCCTATCGCCGCGCCCGATTCGACGGCGCGGCGGGACCGGCGCCGGAGGGGCCGGCGCCCTTCAGGCCGGACATTTAAGTCTGACGTTAAGGCCGGGCGGCTAGGGTCGGAAGATGGCCTTGGATGATCCAGACGGGACCGCCGCGGACGCTGCGAAGGACGGGACAACGGGGGCTGCGACCGGCGGGCGCGGCCTGCTGGCCCGCGTGGGCGCCCTGGCGACCCTCAGCCACGAGATCCGTACGCCCTTGAACGGAGTCCTGGGGATGGCCGGACTTCTGGCGGACACGCCGCTGGATGACACCCAGCGCTCCTATCTGAACGCCCTGCAGCTGAGCGGCGAGCATCTGCTGACCCTGGTGAACGACATTCTCGACCTCGCCAAGCTAGAGTCCGGCCGGCTGGACCTGGAACCCCGCGCGGTGGAGCTGGAGGGCCTGCTGATGGGGGTCGCGGAACTCCTGTCGCCCCGCGCCCACGCCGCCGGGCTGGACATCGCCTGGGCCACCGACCGGGATGCGCCGCCGATCCTCGCCGACGACGGCCGCCTGAAGCAGGTCCTGTTCAACCTGGCGGGGAACGCCGTGAAGATGACCACGGCGCATGGCGGCGGCGGCGGGGTTCTGATCACGGCGCGGGTGCGTCCGGCGGGGACCGGGACGGTGCGCCTGCGCCTGGCCGTGCGTGACACGGGGCCCGGCGTGTCAGCGGACACCCAGTCGCGCCTGTTCGACGAGTTCTTCCAGACCCGGGAGGGCGCAGCCGCCGGGGGCGCGGGCCTCGGCCTCGCCATTGTGCGGCGGATTGCCGACGCCATGGGCGCCGAGCTCGGGGTTTCGAATCTGCGGGTGTCGGACGACGCCTACTGGGGCGCCGAGTTCTGGTTCGAGGCGGATTTCCCGGCCGCCGAGGATCTGAAACCCTCCGTCCGCCCCCTGTCCGGCCGCACCGTCGCGGTGATCTCCGCATCTCCGGTGGTGCGCGAGGCGGCCCTCGCCCAGATCCGGGCCAGCGGAGCGCGGGCGGTGCTGGCCAGCGGCTTCGACGCCATCGACCGGTTCTGCGACGCGGTGCTGGTGGACCCGTCGGCGGGGGGCGTCGCGCCCCTGGCCCGGCCTCCCCGGGGGGTGGCGGCCTTCGTCATGCTGCCGCCTGAGGCGCGGGACCAGATCGGCGCCTATCGCGGGGCCGGGTACCGGGGCTACCTGATCAAGCCGCTCAGGCGGTCGTCCATCATTTCCCGGCTTTACACGGTGATTGGGCAACCGGCCGCGCCGACGGAGGCGCCGCCGGAGCTGCGGGAAGACGAGCGCGCGGGCAAGACCGCGGCCTCATCCGGCTTGCGGGTGTTGCTGGCCGAGGACAACGCCGTCAACGCCCTGCTGGCGACGGCGCTGCTTCGCCGGATGGGATGCGTGGTGGACCGCGCCTCCACCGGCGAAGAGGCGATCGCAGCGGCGTCCGCGGCCCCCTATGACCTGATCCTGATGGATGTCCGGATGCCGGGAATTGATGGCCTCGAGGCGACCCGACGGCTGCGCGACCTGGGGGTCACGACGCCGATCGCAGCTGTCACCGCCAACGCCTTCGAGGATGACCGCCGGGCCTGTCTCGAGGCGGGGATGAACGACTTCCTGACCAAGCCCCTCGCCCCCGCGGCCCTGAATGCGGCCATCGCCCGCTTTGCGGACGCCGCCGCCGGGCCCCGGGCCCGCCGCGCCCGGCGGCCGCGCAGGACTGCGGATCCGGTCTGCGGCTAGGGGGTCGTGAAACCCGCCCTTGCCCCCGGCGAGGGGACCCGTCACCCTGTCCCGTCTGATCCAGCCTGACGGGTTCCATGAGTCATCCTCCCGCTGCGTCCCGTCGCCGGACGCTCGATACGCTCCGCGCGCTCCGGCGACCCAAGGCGGCGGCCATGCTGGCCCTGGGCTTCTCGTCCGGCCTGCCGTTCATGCTGACGGGCAACACCCTGGGATACTGGTTGCGGGAGGGGCATGTCAGCCTCACCGCCATCGGCTTCGCCTCCTGGGTCGGCCTGGCCTACACGTTGAAGTGGGTCTGGGCGCCCCTGATCGACCGGATCGGCGCGCCCCTGACCGGCGGGCTGGGGCGGCGCCGGGGCTGGATGCTGCTGGCGCAGGTCGTCATCGCCCTGGGCCTCGCCGCCATGGCCCTGATCGGACCGGGGGGCGGGCTGGTTCCCCTGGCCCTGGCGGCGCTGGTGGTGGCCTTCGCATCCTCCACCCAGGATATCGTCGTCGACGCCTGGCGCATCGAGATCGCCGATGATCCGGACGAGATCGGGCTGCTGACCTCCGTCTACAGTCTCGGCTACCGGATCGCGCTGCTGGTGACGGAGTCGCTGATCCTGATCATGGCCCAGTCCTTCGGCTGGTCGCCGAGCTATCTGATCATGGCCGCACTCACCGCGGTCGGCATGGGGGCGGTCCTGCTGGCGAAGGAGCCGGAGGCCGCCGACGCGGCCATCCAGGCCCGGGAGAAGATGGCCCCCCTGACCAGCCTGCGGGGCGTGGCCGACGCCATCTTCGGGCCAATCGTGAACTTCTTCACCGACCACGGGGCCTTTGCCACGGTGATGCTGCTGACCATCACCCTGTATCACCTGCCGGACTATCTCCGCGGGCCGGTGACCAACCCGTTCTACAAGGACCTCGGTGTCGCCAAGACCACGGTCGGGCTGGTGCGCGGCACCATCGGCCTGTGGGCGACGGTGGTGGGGGTCAGCGCGGGCGGAGTTTGCGCCGTCCGGCTGGGCTATGCCCGGACCCTGATCCTGGGCGCCCTGATCCAGCCCGTGGCCATCGCACTGTTCGCGTGGCTGGCCCGCCACGGGCCCGATCTCGCATCCTTCGAGGCCATCATGGGGCTGGACTCCTTCGCCATCGGATTTTCCGGCGTGGCCCTGGTGGCCTATATGTCGAGCCTGACCCGGCTCGGATACACCGCCACGCAATATGCGGTCATGACCTCGGCCCTGGCCTGGACCGGCAAGTCGCTGAAGGGTTTTTCCGGCGCCGTGGTGGACGGGCTGCACCAGGGTCACAGCCTGATGGACGCCTATGCGCTGTTCTATCTCGGGGCGGCCGCCTTCGGCCTGCCCGCCGTCGTGCTGTGCCTGTTCCTGGCGCGCCACATCGCCCGGCAGGCGGCGGCGCAGGCCACGGCCTGATCAGACGTCCCGCTCGAGGCTCGCCCGCACGTCATAGGCGGCGAAGATGGCCATGTTCAGGATGTGGCTGACCGAGGCCGACAGCTGGCAGATCTGCACCGGCCGGGACAGGCCGAGGAGCAGCGGGCCGATCACCGTGGCGCCGCCCACCGCCTGCACCAGCTTGGTGGCGATGGAGGCGGAGTGGATCGCCGGCATCACCAGCACATTGGCGTCGCCGGTCAGGCGCTGGAACGGATAGTTGGCCCGGGCCTCGGCGCTCAGGGCCACGTCCGGGGGCACTTCGCCCTCATATTCGAAGTCCAGGTCCGTGCGGCGATCCATCAGCGCCACGGCCTCGCGAACCTTCTCGCCCCGGGGGCCGGGGGGATTGCCGAAGGTCGAATAGGACAGGAAGGCCACGCGGGGCTCATGCCCCAGGCGGCGGGCGGCGTGGGCCGCCTCGACGGCGATGTCGGCCAGCACGTTGGAGTCCGGTAGCTCCGAGACGGTGGTGTCGGCCACGAAGATGGTCCGGCCCTTGGCCAGCAGCACGCTCATGCCCATCACCCGACTTTCGGGGGAGGGATCGATGACCCGCAGCACCTCTTCCAGGGCCTGGTCGAAATTGCGGGTGACGCCGGTGACCATGCCGTCGGCGTGCCCCAGCGCCACCATGGTGGCGGCGAAGGAGTTGCGGTCCTGGTTGATCAGCCGCTGGGCGTCGCGCAGCAGGAAGCCGTCCCGCTGGAGGCGCTTGTAGAGGAAGTCCACATATTCCGCGTTCCGGTCGGACAGGCGGGCGTTGATGATCTCGAGATCGGCCTCCGCCGGGTCGAGGCCCAGGTCGGCCATGTTGCGCAGGATCAGTTCTTCCCGGCCGCACAGGATCGCCCGGCCATAGCCCTGGCCCTGGAAGGCGTAGGCGGCGCGGATCACGCTGGCCTCCTCGCCCTCGGCGAAGACGATGCGTTTGTGCCGACCCCGCTGCACGGCGCCGGAGATCTTCTGCAGGAAGTCGGCGGAGGGGTCGAGGCGGCGGGCCAGGCTGGCGCGATAGGCGGCCATGTCCTCGATGGGCCGGCGGGCGACGCCAGTGTCCATGGCCGCCTTGGCCACGAAGGGCGGGATGTACCACATCAGCCGCGGGTCGAAGGGGGAGGGGATGATGTATTCCGGCCCGAAGCGCAGCTGGCGGCCCTGATAGGCGGCGGCCACCTCGTCCGGCACGTCCTCCCGCGCCAGCTGGGCGAGGGCCTGGGCGCAGGCGATCTTCATCTCGTTGTTCACCCGCCGCGCGCGGACGTCGAGGGCGCCGCGGAAGATGTAGGGAAAGCCCAGCACGTTGTTGACCTGGTTCGGATAGTCCGAACGGCCCGTGGCCATGATCGCGTCCTTGCGCATGGCGTGCACCTCTTCCGGAGTGATTTCCGGATCGGGATTGGCCATGGCGAAGATGATCGGATTGGGGGCCAGCGCCCGGATGATCTCCTCGCTGAACGCGCCCTTCTGCGACAGGCCCATCAGCACGTCGGCGCCCTGGGCCGCCTCCAGCAGGGTGCGCTTGTCCGTGGCCACGGCGTGGGCGCTCTTCCACTGGTTCATGCCCTCGGTCCGGCCCTGGTAGAGCACGCCCTTGGAGTCCACGGCGATGCAGTTCTCCGGCCGCACCCCCATGGCCTTGATCAGCTCCAGCGTGGCGATGCCCGCAGCCCCCGGCCCGTTCAGCACCACCTTGATCTTCGACATGTCCCGGCCGGTGATATGGCAGGCGTTGATCAGGCCGGCGGCGGAGATGATCGCCGTGCCGTGCTGGTCGTCGTGAAAGACGGGAATGTCCAGCAGGTCCTGCAGCTCGGTCTCGATGCGGAAGCATTCCGGACTCTTGATGTCCTCCAGATTGATGCCGCCGAAGGTCACGCCGATGTTCTTCACCACCGTGATGATCTCGTCCGGGTCCTTCGAGGACAGCTCGATGTCGATGGAGTCCACGTCGGCGAAGCGCTTGAACAGCACGCTCTTGCCTTCCATCACCGGCTTGGAGGCCAGGGCGCCCAGGTCGCCGAGACCCAGGATCGCCGTGCCGTTGGAGATGACGGCCACCAGATTGCCCTTGGAGGTGTAGTCGTAGGCGGCGTCGGGGTCGGCGGCGATGGCGTGGACCGGGGCGGCCACGCCCGGCGAATAGGCGAGGCTGAGGTCCCGCTGGGTCGCCATCGGCTTGGTGGCCACCACGGCGATCTTGCCAGGGGTGGGATAGCGGTGGAAATCGAGGGCTTCCTGGTCCGTCAGGCTACGCTGGTCGTTGGACATGATCTTCCTGCTTCAGCCCTGTCTGGACGGGGCGGTTTGGCGGCCGGTCGCGTGACGCGCGCGGGCCTTGTCCCGTGCATACCACTGTTCCGCCCGGCGAATCATCTGTACGCGGATCCCGGCCTCAGGCGAGCAACCTCGCCCGGAGCCGCGCCTTGACGTCGGCGTCGACGCCCAGCGCCCGCTCCAGATAGGCGTCCAGGGCGCCATGGCCCGAATCGATCTCGGCGAAGGCGGCCTCGAGATACTCCGGCAGCACGCCGAGGAAGGCGCGGACGGCCTCCAGCGACGGCGTGCGGCCGGTGGACTCGCGGATGTTCTGCTGGACCATCGGCGCACGGTC
>Ga0075019_10001359_pt1 | contig 13848 bp, 10 predicted proteins | sample ColStrG_CSR_2013_FD_71473 | JGI IMG/M metagenome (GOLD analysis project Ga0075019, IMG submission 71473) | Freshwater sediment microbial communities in response to fracking from Pennsylvania, USA - Cold Stream Run_MetaG_CSR_2013 | ecosystem: Environmental > Aquatic > Freshwater > Creek >...
AACAATTAATTCGTTATGCTGATTTAATTGGTAGCGAATTTGCACAGCCAAATTACCGGGATAACCTTGATCGCCATGGAGGCTGAGATAACTTAGCGTGACACTGACCGAATTCTCTTGCACTTCAGTCCGCGCATCCCACAGCACTTTGTGAAATCCTCCCCGACCGCCGTGTAAATGATTTTTGCCATCGTTTCTATCGAGTTGATGTAACCTGCCATCTAACTCAAAGCGCGCCAAACCAATACGATTGGCATATCGACCGATAGCGGCGCCGATGTAATTTTTATCCTCAACATACTGCTGTAAATTATCAAAGCCGAGTACTACATCAGCTAACGTACCGTGCCTATCTGGAACCAAAATTCCCGTAATAATTGCGCCATAGTTAATGATATTGACCTGCATGCCTGCGTCATTGGTCAGAGAAAATAAAAATACTTCTCTTCCATTAGCCAGATATCCGAACGAAGACTGCTTAATGTTCATAAACAAGTTGGATAATAAAGTTGATAAATTAGACCGTCCAAGCTTGCGCAGTTAGCAATCAGAAGCCAACCCAAATACCGGCATACCGGATTGATTCCAATCCAACCGTTTCACAAAAGTATGCCGATCAGGATTCCACAAAGGATCGCCGACAATCTCCGTGTATGTACGCGCGTGGTAGACAAGCAAAACTTCCCCATTTTCACTCTCGGTAAAACTGTTATGCCCAGGGCCGTAGATACCATGCTCGTAGCAAGTTTTCAGCACCGGCTCAACCGATTTGGTCCACACCGATGGATTCAGTAGATCGGCATTATCGTCAGCCCACAGCAAACCCATCGCGTAGTTTTCATCCGTCGCGCTGGCTGAATAGCTAATAAAAATTTTGCCGTTACGCTTTAATACAGACGGGCCTTCATTTACCCAAAAACCCTTTATTTCCCAATCCAACTCTGGCTTACTCAACATCACCGGTTTGGCAGCGATTTGCCACGGGGACTTCATCGGCGCGATATACAGATTGGAATTCCCTTGAATTTGCTCATCTTTCTGCGCCCACAGATAATACAACTGCCCGCGATGAGTGAATGTTGTCGCATCTAAGCAAAACGTATCAATGCCGGTGTCGATCTGACCAAGGAATTTCCACTCACCGGCCAGCGGATTTGGATTGGAATTGCTGATGACATACATCCGATGTTGGAACAAATTATTTTTAATTTCACTGCTCGGCGCGGCAGCAAAGTAGATGTACCAAATGCCCTCGATAAAGTGCAGCTCAGGCGCCCAGATCAAATTACTGGTCGGGCCTGTTTCAGGCTTGTGCCACACATCATTAGTTTGCGCAGACACTAATCCAGCAATGGTAGATGCTCGGCGTAATTCGATTCGGTTATATTCGGGAACCGACGCCGTGAAGTAATAATAGCCGTCAGTATGTTTATAAATATGCGGGTCAGCCCGCTGCAAAATGAGAGGTGAATTAACTATTTTCATAAGAAGTAGAGGATCAAGTAGCCGCGCTTTGGTTGACGATATAGCCTTTTTGCACCATTTCTTGTTTGACCTCGCTGTAGCGCAAATCGCTAATACGATAGCTAAACATGAGTGCACCCATCAAGAAATGAAAGAAGCCAGGAATCACCGTAAACAGCAGCGCAATCCCATTCATTGTGAAGGCCGATTGCACCTCATTGGGTTGGTAGTTAAAGTAGGTCAACAGCACGCCAACCAATAAGCCTGCAATGCCCATACCGATTTTTTGGCACACCGACACACCGCCAAAGGCTAGACCAGAGACACGTTTGCCCGTTTTAACTTGACCATAATCGATGGTCTCTGCGATAGCAGACCAAAATATCGGCGCATGCAAGTCCACCACAAACGACAACAGAAAATACAGCACAAACGCCAACACCATATTGTCGGGCTTAACTAACATATACGAGGCCACACTAATTGCGGCGACCACTAATTGGGTATAGCGAAATAATTTAACCTTGCAATAAAATTTGGTGATCCACGTAGAGGCAATCATCGACAAAATCGCCGCTGCAACGCCAGTGGCTAAGAACGATGATATTTCTATCGTATTGCAACCCATTACATATTTGGCGTAATACACCGCAGTCGATCCGCGCAACACGTATCCAATCGTGCCGGTCACGCACACACCGCACAAAATCAACCATTGATCATTATTGAGCAGCACACGCAATTGACTGATCAAGGATTGGCGCGGCACCACATGTAACACGCGCTCGGTCGTGGTAAAAAAACAAAAAATAAATAGCACTACACCCATGAAAGCCATGACCGCCATCGCAGCTTGATAACCCGCGGCCGGATTACCAGCACCCCAATACTCGGACAATTTAGGAACAATAATCGTCACCATAAATGCGCCGATTTTGGCGAAGAATAAACGGTAGCCATTCGATGACAAGCGCTCTTTAGGGTCGTTGGTCAACGCGCTATTTAAGGAGATGTACGGAATGCCGACACCGGCAGTCATCATGGTCATGATGATGTAAGTAGAATAGGCCCAGATCAACTTTGATTCGTAGGCCCAATTAGGCGTCGTGAAAACACAAAACACACTAATACCGTAAGGAACCGCGAGCACTAATAAATAAGGTCGATAACGACCATAACGAGTTGTAAAGGTATCAGTAATTTTGCCCATTAATAGGTCAGACAATGCGCCGACCAATTTCACCGTCAAAACTAAAGCGGCTAAGTCGGTCACTTTTAAACCGTAAATATCGGTGTAAAAAAATGTAATCAACAACATCATCGTAGAAATCACGACGTTGAGTGCCATATCACCCGCGCCAAAACCCACCTTCTCCAGGACGGATAATTTACTGTTTTGCATTGTTTGTCTCCACTTCTATTTTTGTATTTTTTACTTCATCAGATACAGCAAGGACGTTGCCCGGATTGCCCGACACAACGTCCAGTTTCCAGCCTATACGAACTACAACAGCTTAGAATTTCAGATGCACACCAAGGCGAATAGTACGGTCATAGTAACGTGTGTCACGCGGAGTAATAGTCGGGTTGCTAAAATAATCTTGGTACTTAAAGTTCAGCAAGTTATTTCCTTCCAAAGCTACCGAGAGATCTTTGTTGATTTGATAGGCTAACGAAGCATCCATGGCAGTAATCGGCGCAACGACTAGATCATAGTTATTGCCATTAATCGTGCCAGCGTTATATGTATCAGTAAACTTCGATCGCCAGTTGTAGGCCAACCTAGCAGTCCAACCATTCTTTTCATACAAGCCAGTGATGGTGTATGCTGTTTTTGACATACCTTGGAATGGCTTGCCATCCAAATACGCATCTTGACCTGATTCCAAACCACCATTCATAAACGTAACGTTAGCTTGCAATCCTAAGCCACTCAACCAACCCGGTAATGAGCTGTAGAACTGTTGGTAGCTTAATTCGGTACCTTGTAAATGACCACTGTCAGTATTAAACGGACGAGTTACATTCCATGCCGTGCCTTGGAATTGTTCAACATCAACTTTATTAGCAATGTAGCCCGAGAAGTTATGACGGAACACAGCAGCCGATAACATCCCCGTCGGGGCAAAGTACCATTCCAATGACGCATCTAGATTTTGGGCGGTAATAGGTTTCAAGTTCGGGTTACCACCGCTGGCTGTTGGCAGGACAGTATTACCGTTCCCATTCACAAAAGCAGTACCCGGATTCAATTGATCAAAGCCTGGACGTGTGACAGTTTTGCTTAATGCAAAGCGACCTAAGAAATCAGGACGGAAGTGCAATTTCAGACTCATGCTGGGCAACACATCGTTGTAAGAGTCAGATACTGGATTCGGCAAATACACGCCATTGATCAGATTATTTCCATTCGTGTTGGCATCCGTTTTAATAACACGAACACCAAAGACGCCATCGACTGGAATGCCAGCAACAACCGACCCGACTTTGGTCGAACCATAAATCGTGGAGGTTTTTTCCTCGTCTGAGAAATACGATCCCGGATCAAGTGGACGTGCTGCCGAGGTTCCAGAGACGGCGTTACGGACATTACCAATGCTGTTGAGTAGATAACTGGTGCATGGCGTAGCCCATGAACTCAGACCATAATTACCATACATCGGTGGCGCTTGGCATGTTAAGCCTGGCAAGCTTGTAACGGCAATATTTCCTGGCGCATTTGTCTCACCTTCAAACGATTTGATCGAACCAGCATTGCGATCAGCAAAACGCAGACCCGCGCTAACTTCCTTAAAGAAGTCTTGGTTTTCTGGTGTGAAGACGACGTCAGCGCGCACCACAGTTGAGCTACCTGTGTCACGCCCATAGCGATCAAACAAACCATTAATCGCAAAATTATTCGGGTCGCTCATACTAAAGTTCGGACCGCCATAAGAGAAGCTTGGTGTCCCGCTGCCATTGACACTAGTATTAACGCTTACATTAGGAACAATCGTGCGGGTATCCAAAATTGGATTAACCCAGTTATACCGACTGGTCGTACGAGCAATTTCTGATGTAGCAACCCAACCCGGCGCAACCTTCCAAGTGCCACCGATAGCACCTTGTTGCGTGACTGTATTCTGACCCAAAGCTTGCGTAGAATCGATCGTGAAGGTGTTCGTAGTCGATAACGTGTTTAAGATGTTCGTGCCAGGGAAGTTGGTTGAACTTACATAGTTACCGAGGTACGGCAGTCCGACAAAGAAATCGGTCGCGCTGCGATTGATAAAGTGAGTGGACATACCCTCAGCGTAGAACTCTATATCCGCGTTAGGACGCCATTGGAAAGCTAAGTTTTCAGCTGTGCGGGAACGTGTGCCAGGAATATCTTCGATACCCATGACAAACGGACCGATACCCACTCCTGGTGGGCCATTGGGTGTCGGGGCGACGTCAAATGCGCGCTCCTCGTGATATTCATTTTTAACATAGGACAAACCAACCAACGCCCCAACTTGGCCCCAAGGAGTATCCCACCGATTAGAAAACATGGTGCTGATGTTTGGATCTGTCGCTTTGGATTTGTCGGCGTAATCTGCTTCGGCGTTGACGATTGCTTTAAAGCCTTTAAAGTCAAACGGACGATTAGTACGTACATCAATCGTTCCGGCGATACCACCTTCGATCAAATCAGCGCTTTGGGATTTGTACACATCGATCCGTTGCACCATCGCCGATGGGATATCGGCTAATTGAACATAACGGCCAAAGGTCGTGAAATAGTCGCGCCCATTCAATAAAGTCTCAATCCCCGGTAGGCCGTGGATAAGGACAGTGTTCGCTTCGCTCGAGGTACGCAATACTTGAACACCCGCAACACGGGCGAGGGTATCAGCCACGTTATTATCTGGGAATTTGCCGATATCATCGGCGACGATGGAATCGATTAATTGATCCGAATCTTGCTTGATTTTTTGCGCGCTTTGAATCGACGCGCGTACGCCCGATACTTCCACAACCGCAACACCGTCATCGGCTGGCTTAACTTCTTGTGCGAAAGCGATTGAACCTGTAATCAATCCGGCACCAGCCATTGAAGCGACCATGAGTTTTAAGGCAAATGGTTTTTCAGACGCGGGCAACATCTTTGTTAATTTTTTCATATGTCTCCTGTATTTTTAGTTTTACGTTTTTTAACTACACCGTCTACTGCTTGAAACGGATGTTAAGGTGCTGCCAGATTTCACTCCAATCAATTTTTCTTGATTATTGATATCAATATCGATATCTCGGTAATTGGAGAAAAGTAGCTTGGCTAACCGCTTCCGTTGAGTAGAAAAGTGTGCCGGAGCTTTTCAACTAATTTCTAATGCATTGAATTTATTGGAAATAATTACCAAAAACAGCATTTTTAATAAGTTTTAAATTTTGCTGTAGGTGATTTTACAAGTGCGCCCAATTTTGGCAAAGCTCAGCGTCATGGTCAAACAATGCTTGCAAAAACGGACGCCAAGTGGCTGTTTAATTTTTGACTTCGGCCATAGAATAGAAAAATGTTGCAACAAAATGACACGGCAGTTTTATAAAAAATAAAAGCCACTTAAAACTACATCACGCCTAACCTCACTGCGCTGATTTAAGTTCGACGTTAACCTTAGGAACATCCCCATGAGCTATGCCCCAAATCCGGCCCGCTACGATCAAATGGCCTACTCTCGCAGCGGCAACAGCGGCTTACGCCTACCTAAAATCTCACTTGGACTTTGGCAGAATTTTGGCGAAATCAATGCATTAAGCGAGCAACGCGCTATCCTACGCACGGCGTTTGATCATGGTGTCAATCACTTCGATTTAGCGAACAACTACGGGCCACCTTTTGGCGCAGCCGAAAGTAATTTTGGCACGCTACTAGCTAGCGATTTTAAAAGCCATCGCGATGAACTCATTATTTCGACCAAAGCCGGCTGGGATATGTGGGCTGGCCCGCATGGCGGTATGACAGGATCGAAAAAACATCTCATCGCCAGTTTGGATCAAAGTTTGCAGCGCATGGGCTTGGATTATGTGGATATTTTTTATAGCCACCGTCCCGATCCATTCACACCATTAGAAGAGACCATGGGCGCGCTTGCGCAAATTGTCAAACAGGGCAAAGCGCTATATGTAGGCATTTCCAACTATGGTGCCGAATTGACTTCCAAAGCCTCAGCCATATTGGCGGCGCAGGGAGTTCCACTCACCATTAGCCAACCGAACTACAGCTTACTAGACCGTTGGATTGAGCCAGAATTATTAGCCGTCAATGCACGACACGGAATCGGCACGATTACCTTCTCACCGCTGCAGCAAGGTTTTTTAACCGACAAATATCTGATCAATATCCCAAAAGATTCGCGCGCCGCGCGGTTGGATTGGGTTCGAGCTGGTATGAATGACACCGTGCGTGAAACCATACATCAGTTAAACGCGCTCGCAAAACAACGCGGCCAATCCTTGGCGCAAATGGCCTTAGCATGGACTTTGGTCGATGCACGGGTCACGTCGACATTGGTTGGAGCGCGCACGGTACAACAGTTGCAAGACAGTTTAAGCTGCTTGAAGCAACCCGACTTTAGTGTTGAAGAATTAAGCGCGTTGGATCGCATCACACAGCGCAATCCAGCAATTTTTAATGCGCCAGATAAAAGTACCGGGCAAGATTTAATCGACAACCCAACTTTCCGCACTTAATTTTTTAGCCGCATTCACCGCACTTTTTTTCAACTAGGGCAGCGTGAGATTATTTATACATTTCGCGCGCCTGCCGGCGGACTTCGTCCAACAGCAAATTAGCGCTCGGCGACAAAATACTATCTTTGAGCATGATGATGCCAAAAGCATCCATCTTGCAGGGCAATTCAATCGGCACCACCGCTAAGGCATTAACCGACGTGTAATACTGCGCTACTTCCATCGGAATAACGTGCAGTGAATCAGTCTGTTGTAGCAACGAGGTCACGAGCAGCAATGAGGTTGTATCGACCACATTGTTCGGTGTTTCTAGTCCAGCACGTAGAAACATAATGTCGAAACGATGACGCAAAATACTGCCATTAGGTGGCAATATCCACGGATAAGAGACGATATCTTTGAGCTGCAGATTTTTTTCGGTTAATAGCGGATGTCCAACACGAGCGACGATGCATACTGGCTCTTCGGTTAGCTCTTCATACAATAAGTTATTCGCATTTTCTTTTTCCAAAATACGCCCAATCATAAAATCCAACGTGCCGAGCTGTAGGTCGCGCAAGAGAATATTACTTTGCTCAACTGTCACACCAATGCGCAATAGCGGCGCATCTTTTTTTATATTTGCAATGGCTTTGGGTAACAAAGACATTCCCGGTGCCATAATCACACCGACTTCTACTTGACCAACTAAGCCAGATTTAAGCGCCACAATGTCGTCGTGCGCAAGAGATAAATTAGTCAGCGCCAAACGCGCATGGCGAATCATGGTTTCGCCATAAATCGTCGGCTCCATACCGTGCGGTAGGCGTTCGAATAAACGCACTTCCAACATGTCTTCCAAGTCTTTGAGCTGTTTAGACGCTGCGGGTTGAGTCATAAACAGCACGTTAGAAGCGCGGTGGATGTTGCGGTGCTCGTCGAGAGCAATTAAGAGTAGTAATTGCCGGGTTTTCAATCTGGCGCGCAGAAACCAGTTTGGATTGAGGGAATTCATATTTTGCATATTATTATTGATTTCGAGAATTGAATATTACCCGCTAACAACTATGTTCGGCAGTGGAATGCACGACCGCAATGCGCTTTTAATTTAAAGAGTGGTTTTTAGTAGACAGCATGCGCTGCACCAAACAAAACACTAATAACAGCGCACCAATGACAATTTTTATCCACCACGAACTGAGCGTGCCGTCAAACGCGATCATCGTTTGAATTAAGCCCAGCATCATCACGCCAGACATCGTCCCCGCCACATATCCGACTCCACCGGTGAGTAAGGTACCGCCGATAACTACTGCAGCGATAGCATCCAATTCGGAACCTTCAGCATGCAGTGCGTAACCAGATAGCATATAAAACGAAAACAATACGCCAGCTAATGCGGCACAGCATCCACTAAATCCATAGACGAGAACTTTAGTACGCGCCACGGGCAATCCCATCATTAGAGCCGATTGCTCGTTCCCACCAATGGCATAAATGGCTCGCCCAAATGCCGTGTAGTGCGCTAAAAAAATTGCCAGCGCCAAGAGCGCTAGCGCTACCAACACACTAGGAGAAATAAAGCCACCAAACAGCGCTATCTGCGTTTGCGACATACGGGTAAAAAAGTCATTCTCAATCGTGATGGAATTGATGCTAATGACATAGCACAAGCCTCTAGCTAAGAACATTCCGGCCAATGTCACAATAAACGGCTGTAATTTAAAGTACTCAATTACAGCGCCCATAATAATCCCAAACATAAAGCCAAACGTCAGGACCAAAGGAATTACAATCCATGCCGACCAATGCCACGTTTGCAGCAAAAATCCGCATAACAACGTGGTCAACGCCAATACCGAACCTATCGATAAGTCGATCCCGCCAGACAGAATCACAAATGTCATCCCTATCGATAGCACCAGTAAATAAGCGTTATCGATCAGCAAATTAAAAACCACCTGCACAGCAAAAAACCCAGGGAGGAACAATCCACCGACCACAAACATCAGCAGCACTAAGATGGCGGTAGCAATGGAAGTAAAAGCCGGTGATTTTGTAAGAACTAAATAATTACTCATAGTCGAGTGGACGCCGATTTTTTAACAGGCGCAGCATTAAACAGTGATCGAACTTCGCACCAAATTGGTTTTAATTCAGAGCTTTGTGATACACATACGACCACCACTACGATTGCTTTAATAATCATATTTAGTTCAGGAGCGGCACCAAGCGAATAAATGGTGTACGTCAATGTTTGAATAATCAACGCACCGATCACCGACCCCACCAAACTGAATTTGCCGCCATCGAGTGAGGTACCACCCAAGGTCACCGCTAAAATCGCATCCAACTCGAGTAGCAGCCCGATATTATTGGCATCGGCGCTTTTAATATTTGAGCAAATCAGCACTCCCGCCAATCCAGCACAAAGACTGCACAACACGTAGGCAAACACAATCAACAGCGCTGCACGGATGCCCACAAGACGGGCCGCGACCGGATTAATCCCAATGGTTTGAATGAACAATCCCAAAGCAGTTTTTCTGATTAGTAAAGTGAGTGCAACAAAGACCACAGCAACAATATACAAAGAAAACGGTAAGCCCAAAAAATAACCCGAACCAAGAAAAAAGAAGGGCTGATAGGCGACCGATTGAATTTGGCCGTCCGTCAGTAACTGCGCTAATCCGCGCCCTCCGACCATCAAAATCATCGTAGCAATAATCGGTTGCAATCCCAGAGCGATGACCAATAAGCCATTCCAAATTCCACATAAGATGGCGCAGCCAATAGCAAAAAAAATTGCCCAGAATAAGGGGCTTTTTGCCGTGAAATGCAACGCAGATACGTTATCGGAGATCGTCTCACTAAACAGCAGTACTGCCACGGTGCCAGAAATCGCGGCAACCGCACCGACGGAAATATCAATGCCGCGCGTGGCAATCACCAGCGTTAAACCCAATGAAGTGATAATCAGCGGTGCAGCACGGTTGAGGATGTCAATTACACTGCCATACAACTGTCCGTCTTTTACCTCCATGCGAATAAATCCCGGAATAATGATTGTGTCTAACAAGATTAAAAAAACTAACGCAGCCAAGGGTTTCAATAACGGAATTTTTTCAAACATGGCTCACCTCATTTTCTGAGTTACTCGAGTAAATCGGCATCACGCCAACATGACCGGAAATGACCTGCTGCACCGTTTCTTGGTTTAATTCTCCGCCGGCGAATTCACCAACAATTGTTCTATCCCTGAATACAATAATGCGATCACTATAATCAATCACATCCGACAGTTCCGATGAGATCAGCAGTATCGTCATTCCCGCATCGCTTAGCTGCCGAATATGATCCATGATTTCTTGCTTGGCGTGCACATCGATACCACGGGTTGGCTCATCCAATATCAACATATTCGGATTGGTCAGCAGCCAGCGCGCGAGTAATACCTTTTGTTGATTGCCGCCCGATAAATTCGCTATCGGCATGTCGATGTCGGCGACTTTGATTCCCAATAATCGCACCATGCGCCAAGTCTGTTCTTTTTGAAGGGAAATAGGAATTTGACGCCTCCATCCACGCTGAGCTTGCAAAGCTAAATGCATATTTTCGCGCACGGACAATGCCAAGATAGCGCCCTCTTTCTTTCTATCCTCGGAGCAGAAGCCTATTCCACGCGATATCGCATCCAACGGAGAACGGAAATACGCTCGTTTGCCATCAATTATCATATGACCGCTGTCGGCCTGATCTGCACCAAATAATAGGCGCGCCGTTTCGGTACGGCCTGAACCAAGCAAACCAGAAAAGCCTAATAGCTCACCTTGGTAGATGGTTAGGTCCAACGGTGGCAAGACCGTTTTTTTGCCTAGTCCAACAGCAGATAAAAACGCGGGTCTTGATACAGTATCGGATGGAAATTTGAAGGTATGGTCAGTCGACGAAGTCGCGAAGTCGGCGGACTTACTAGCCGAACCTAATTCATCAACTTGTCCAATCATCTTATTAACTAATGTCAAACGTGGTAACTCAGCGCACAAATATTCCCCCTCCAGTTCACCATTGCGCATCACGGTAATACGATCAGAAATGGCATAGGTTTGATCCAAAAAATGGGTCACAAATAAAATGGCGATACCCTGTGCTCGCAGTTCACGCAACACGCCGAACAACAACTGCACTTCGGCCTCATCAAGACTAGAAGTTGGCTCATCCAATATCAACAGTTTGCAAGAGATATTTAAGGCTCTAGCAATTGCGACCATTTGCTGCATCGCCAATGAAAAGCTCGCCAACGGTCTCGTTACATCAATATCCACCTTTAATTTATGCAGCAGTTCGATGGACTTATTACGCATCGTCGTCCAACTAATAGCACCGAAACGACGCGGATAGCGCCCGATAAAAATATTCTCAGCGACCGACAAATTGGGGCACAAGTTGACTTCCTGGTACACCGTGCTAATTCCTAACTGCTGAGCGTGTTGGGTCGACGTGGGTTCAATTAGCTTCCCATTCAATGTGATGCGACCCTGATCGGGAATATGCAATCCCGTGAGCACTTTAATCAGTGTGGATTTTCCGGCGCCGTTTTGCCCCATTAAGGTATGCACTTCGCCGGGATACAGCCGCAGACTAACGTTGTTGAGAGCATGCACTCCAGAAAAATGCTTTGATATCCCGCTCAACTCTAGAACAGGCTGAAATTGATTTTGTCTTATTGGCAAACTCATGGCTTACCCATGAATTTTTCGACGGCAACCGATGCGCCGGACACATGCGCAAGTTGACTTTGACGATATTGTTTACGTACCTCCGCCGCTTTAAAACGGCGGATTTCATCGGGCGTTACCGGGGTTAAACTTGCTATCCGAGTGGGCTTGCCGGCCACATCGGTCGCCACCATGGTAAAGAAGCAGCTATTGGCATGACGACTGGCTTGGGTCTGTATATTTTCGGCCACCACTTTGATCCCTATTTCCATTGAAGTGTTGCCGGTGTAATTCACCGAGGCCAGAAAGCTGACCAATTCCCCCACATGAATGGGCTGTAAAAACGTGACTTTATCGACCGATAACGTGACCGCATAGCAACCGGAATAGCGTGTGGCACAAGCATAGGCAACTTGGTCGAGTAATTTAAGGATCGTTCCGCCATGAACATTGCCCGAAAAATTGGCCATGTCAGGCGTCATCAACACAGTCATGGTTAATTGGTGTCTAGGCAAAAACATCGAACTTCCGTGAAAGAGAAAAAATTAAAGCTACTATTTTGCACGTCCAAAAATCAAGGCAAAATGGACTCAGGAGACCTCAATAGTATTTGCGGTTGGGTAGCTCTTTAGAAGCCGTTTCAGCAGGATAAACACTCTCAGAAATGGTGATGCGGCGCGTTACCGGTTTACCAGCAATAACATCACGCGCGACTTGGAATAATTGGGGGCCCAACAGCGGATTGCACTCCACGGTGACATTAATTTTTCCCGCCACCATCGCTTCAAATGCTGCACGAATTCCATCAATCGAGATCACCAAAATATCGACGCCTGGCTTGAATCCTGCCTCTTCAATTGCTTGGATCGCGCCCAACGCCATATCGTCGTTGTGAGCGAAGAGCACGTTGATATTTTTACCCTCGGATTTTAAGAATGCTTCCATCACTTCTTTACCTTTGGCCCGGGTAAAGTTAGCGGTTTGCGAGCGAATAATTTTGACCTTTGGGTTGGTTGCGATTACTTGTTCAAATCCGGCTTTGCGATCTATGGCTGGCGCCGATCCAACCGTGCCTTGCAGTTCCACCACATTGATTGTTGCATTCGGGGTTTTCTTGGCGCGCTCTAGTAACCAATTACCAGCACGCCGACCTTCTTCAACAAAATCAGAACCAATAAAGGCGGCAAATAAAGACGGGTCAGAGACGCGTACAGCGCGGTCAGTAATGATGACCGGAATTTTGGCTGCTTTGGCCTCACGCAGGACGGTTTCCCATCCCGATTCCACCACAGGAGAAAAGGCGATCACATCGACTTTTTGTGCGATAAAGGTTCGGATAGCTTTGACTTGATTTTCTTGCCGCTGCTGAGCGTCCGCAAATTTAAGCGTAATGCCCTCTTTTTTCGCACTATCTTTAATCGACTTAGTATTGGCTGTTCGCCATTCGCTTTCTGCACCTACTTGGGCAAAGCCCATCACCATAGGTGCGGCAGACCAAGCAGAAAACGCTGTCAATAACGGCGACCAAGCCAAACCTGCCACAAAACGCCTGCGGGTAATTCCCATACCGTATCTCCTATTTTTTTATTCGCGCCCGGTCAACAGGGAGGGCGCGAGTTTGTGGGCAGAGTCTAAAAAATAATACGATTCCATTCCAATCACTTATTTACGCTCGCCGATATTGAAATAGGTATCAGCAAAGATTCTATGCAGTGTTTCGGGGAGTTTTATCTTTCTAGATTGATGCGCAAAGCGATAGTGCGGAAGTCGTAAATTCGATTTAAGTCACATAATTTTGCCAACTTAAAAATAAAAAAAGGTCAGTCTTGATGACTAACCTTTTGAGATAGGTGGACTGTAATAGCGGCCGGAAATCCGCATATTTAAAAGGTTTTCGAAATTTTTAAATAAATAATACTGCCACTTGTACTGTCAAAAATATTTTCTTCACTCAATCATCGCGCTTTTTACCATT
>Ga0075019_10001365_pt1 | contig 13816 bp, 11 predicted proteins | sample ColStrG_CSR_2013_FD_71473 | JGI IMG/M metagenome (GOLD analysis project Ga0075019, IMG submission 71473) | Freshwater sediment microbial communities in response to fracking from Pennsylvania, USA - Cold Stream Run_MetaG_CSR_2013 | ecosystem: Environmental > Aquatic > Freshwater > Creek >...
TCCGAAGCGAACGAGCGAAGCTGGTCCACCATGGTGTTGATGGCTTCCTTCAGCTGCAGGATTTCGCCGCGAACGTCGACGGTGATCTTCTTGGAAAGATCGCCGTTGGCGACCGCGATGGTGACTTCGGCGATGTTGCGGACCTGGCCGGTGAGGTTGTTGGCCATCGAGTTGACGCTTTCGGTGAGGTCCTTCCAGACGCCCGTCACTTCCGGAACTTGCGCCTGACCGCCAAGCTTGCCTTCGGTGCCGACCTCGCGTGCGACGCGGGTCACCTCGGAGGTGAAAACGCTAAGCTGTTTGATCATCGTGTTGACGAGCGTCGCCGATTGCAGGAATTCACCGCCCAGAGGGCGGCCATCGACGTCGAGTTTCACCGTCTGCAGCAGGTCGCCTTGTGCGACGGCAGCGACCGCGCGCGTCACTTCGCGCGTCGGCCACAACAGGTCGTCGATCAGGGTGTTGACCGAGCCTTCCATGTCGGCCCATGAGCCGGAGGCAAGGCCGAACTTGACGCGCTGGCGTGTCTTGCCTTCGCGGCCGACTGCCTGGCCCACGCGCTCGAGCTGCTGGGCCATCCGCTGATTGGCGGCGACGATTTCATTGAACGTATCCGCGATCTTGCCGTCGATGCCGAGGTGATCGCCCGTCATGCGTACCGAGAAGTCGCCGCTTCGCATCGCCTGCAATGCCTGAAGCAACTCCTGTGAAGGATCCGGCTTGCCGTTGCCATTTGGTTTGACTTTGGCGCGGCGGCGCGCGGATGGCGTGGCGGAGCCGAGATCACTCATGCGAGATTCCCCTCGATAGCCGGAAACGACGCGCAGAAATCTACGCAGCCATGTCGCAATTTTTTCGCACGATAAGATCGTGCAAACTGCCGTGAAGCAAGCAAAATCCCGAGATATTACAGATTGTTAGCCGGCCGGATTCGGCTGAAGATAATTAAAGCGGCAACGGAACAATTGTTCCCGCCGCGAATTAAAAATTTTGAATTGATGGTCAATGGGCTGTTTAAGCCGATCATCGGGACGCTTTTGGGGCGGGCTCCCTCAAGGCGAAGGATCGACGCTTTGCCGTTCGGGTTCCGCCCCCGGGAACAGCAATGCAGCGCAACCGACACTTTGCAGTCAGGCTCAGCGAACAGCGGGAACCTCAGAACGCTTCGGGTTCGGCTTTCTCGGCGGCGGTGGATTGGCGGCGTCCACCGCCTGCTGGATGTCGAGTTTATGGGTCATCTGGATCGCCGACTGGCTGATATCGATAAGTGTGCGACGGCCTTCCTCCATCACGATAGCGGACTTCTTGTTGAAGGTTCCCGCGAACTCGCGGATCTCATGCATCTTCTCGAACAATTCGTCGACCTTTCCCTCCGCGAGCCCTGGCACGATGCTGTCGATCCTGGCCATGGCGCTGCTGAAGCTCGCGAACGCGCCGTCCGCCCTGGCGACCACCTTTTCGATGGCGTCGCCCTTGCTGGCAAGCGATGACGTATAAGTTTGAAAGCCCAACAACGCATCCTTGATGGTGGCCTGGTTGCCGACCAGGATGCGGTCTACGTTGTGCAACGTATCGCGGACCGATTGGATCTCGCTCAAGTCCGCGGTCAGGACCGGGATGCCGTCGGAGTCAAGCGGCGCGGCTGGCGCGGTCGGTGAACCACCCGTCAGCGCTATCGCAGCGACGCCGGTCAGCCCCTGGAATTCCAGACCCACGGCCGTATCCTTGCGGATCGGAGCGCTGTTGTCGACCCGGACAAGAGCGACGACCTTGCGCGGATTATCCAGCTTCAGCGATATGATGTCTCCGACCTGCACGCCGTCGAAATTCACGCCGCCGCCCTTGCGCAGGCCGCTCGCGGATCCCTCAAAGACGATGCGCAGCTGGGATCGTTGCGCGATGCTGTGGTATTTCCGCAAGCCGAGCAGCCCGAAGAACGCAATCGCGATGACCACGAGTGCCGTGGTTCCGATCGTCACATTGCTGGCCCGTACTTTCATCGCAAAATCCGGCTGCGAACCGCTTGGCGCATGACGAAGAGGTCCCGATTGTACGGGGAAAGCCGGCCGGACGAAAGAGCGGAGTGCGGAGAGCGTCCCGAGCCCGGTTCGCAAAACCTCAACTCAGCGTCCATTCCTCGGCGCTGGCGCCGGCAAGCGCGCGGACGCGCGCTTCGTCGGCCGCAAGCTCGCGCGCGGAACCTGAGTAAACCACCACCCCATCATCCAGCACATAGGCGTCGTCTGCGATCTCCAGACTCATCCGTGCATTCTGTTCGACCAGCAGCACCGATATGCCCTCGGCCTTCATCTGCTGGATAATGCGGAATACCTCCCGGACGATCAGCGGTGCCAGGCCTTGCGACGGTTCATCGAGCATGAGCAGCCTGGGGTTCAACAGCAACGCTCGCGCGATCGACAACATCTCCTGCTCGCCGCCGGAGAGCTGGCGCCCGCGATTGTGCTTGCGTTCCTCGAGCCGGGGAAACAGCTGGTAAATCCGCTCGATCGTCCAGGGCCCGCTACGTTCGAGCGGAACCTTGAGATTTTCCTCGACGCTGAGATTGGCGAAGATGCGGCGGCCCTCCGGCACGTAGCCGACCCCCGCGGCGGCGATCTGAAAGGTCGGCCAGTGCGTGGTGTCCTGGCCGAACACGGTGACCTTGCCCTGCCGCGCGGGTGTCAGGCCCATCAGGCTGCGCAGCGTCGTGGTCTTGCCTGCCCCGTTGCGCCCGAGCAAGGCGGTGATCCTGCCCTCGGCAACCGAAAGGCTGACGCCATGCAGGATATGGCTTTTGCCGTAATAAGTGTGAATGCCCTCGGCAGTGAGCGCTGCGGTCATGCGGCGTTCCCCAGATAGGCGGCCTGTACGGTCTCGTTGGCTGCAATCTCCTTCGGGGTGCCCTGCGCCAGCATCCGGCCCTGATCGAGCACGCAGATGCGGTCGGCGAGGTGAAATACCACGCGCATGTCATGCTCGATCAGCACGATGGTGTAGTTGCTGTTACGGTGCAATTGGCGGATCAGCTGGGTGACCTGGAACGTTTCCTGGTCGCCCATTCCCGCCGTCGGCTCGTCGAGCAGCAGCAGATGCGGCTTCAAGGCCAGCGCCATCGCGATTTCGGCGGCGCGCTGGTCGCCATGGGCGAGTTCGCCGACCAGCCTGTGCGCCTTGCCGTCCAGCGATACCATTTTGAGCGTCTGTTCGACGTCTGCGTGGAGAAGCGAACTTTCCGAACCGCTGATCCAGGGGCGCAGGCGATATCCGCCGGCGACCTCTGCGGCGATGCGGACGTTTTCGAACACGGTCAATTCGGGAAAAATTTCAGTGATCTGGAAAGTCCTGGCCATGCCCCGCGTCACCCGTTCATGCGTGGACAGGCGGGTGATATCGCGACCGTCGAACGCGATGCTGCCGGAAGTCGGCGGAAAGAATCCGCTGATCAGGTTGAAGAACGTGGTCTTGCCGGCGCCATTGGGCCCGATGATCGCGCACAACTCGCCCTTTGCGACGTTGAGCGAAACATCGCGCACCGCGACCAGATTGCCGAATCGCTTGGTGACGCCGTTGATTTCGAGAACGTTCATGCCTTGCTCCGCTGCAGGAAGCCAAGCAGACCGCGCGGAAAGAACAGAACCACGAGGACGAACAGCAGACCGACGAACGACATCCAGTTGACGGTGATGCTCGACAGATAGTCCTGCAAGACGACAAAGACGGCAGCGCCAAGCAAAGGACCCCAGAAACTGCGCATCCCGCCCATCACCGCCATCATGACGAAATCGCCGGACTGGCTGTAGTGCAGTCCCCTTGGGTCTGCGAAATTGTTGACGAGCGCGTAGAGTGCGCCGGCAAATCCCATGAAAAAGCAGGACAGCGTGAACGCGATCCAGATGTGCCGTTCAACGGGAATGCCGAGGAAGCGGGCACGGCGCTCGTTCTCCCGGATCGCAATCATGGTACGTCCGAACGGCGAACGCAGGATGAATCCCATGGCGCCGACACAAAGGGCAAAGCAGAACAGCACGAAGTAGTAGAAGGTGGTGGCGTTCGAAAGGATATCGAGCCTGAAGGCGCCGAAATCGATCGGTTGGCGGGAGAATCCGCGCAATCCGTCGTCGCCGCCGGTCAGCGAACTCCATTGAAAGGCGATGTAATAGAACACCTGGCCGAAAGCGATCGTCACCATCGCGAAGTAGACGCCGCGTCGTCGCACGATCAGGGTGCCGAGAATCGCGCCGCAAATGCCGCCGAGCAGCATGCCGAGGACGAGCGCAAGCGGCGTGCTGGGCGCCAGGAATTTGAGCGTCAGCCCGGCGCCATAGGCCCCAAGTCCAAACCAGGCCGCGTGGCCGAACGACAGCACCCCGGTAAAACCAAGCAGGAAATTCACCGACATCGCCGCGAGCCCGAGCACGAGTACCCGGGTGGCAAGCGCGGTATAGCCGCCGAGCGGTACCATCCAATAGGGGGCGAGGATCAGGAGAGCCCAGATCGCCGCAAGGACGATCAGCTTGCGGGTGTGCTCGGCGCTCAACTCATCATTCCTTCTTCGCCGAACAGTCCGCGCGGGCGCAACAGCAGCACGACCGCCATCAGGATGTAGATGACCGCCTCGCTCGCGGCTGGATAGAACACCGCGGTCAGCCCCGAAGCCACCCCTATCAGCAGGCCGCCGACCAGCGTTCCCGGCAGGCTGCCGATGCCGCCAACGATGATGGCGATGAAACTCGGCATCAAAAGCCCCGTACCCATGGTGGGTTCAAGACCCAATTGACCGGCCGCGAGCACGCCGGAGAGGCCCGCAAGGAAGATGCCGACGGCGAAATTGAGCGAGCGCAGCCTTTGAACGTTGATGCCGAGTGCTGCGACGGTTTCAAGGTCGAGCGTGCCCGCCCGGATACGAATCCCAAGCCGCGTATAACGCAATAGAAGGAACAACAGCGCGACCGCGACCATGACGACCGCCACCATGAACAGGCGATAGCCGGTGATGAAGAACAGGTCGTTGCTCAGGGGCTGGGCCAGAAACGGCGGAATGGTGACGGGCTTGCCCTGCGGGCCCCAGATGAACCGCGTACCGTCCTCGATGATGAATGCGAGGCCGAAGGTCAGCAGCAGACTGTAAAGCGGGTCGCGTCCATAGAGCGGGCGAATCAAAACGCGTTCGACGATGAGACCAAGGATCGCCGTCAGGGGTGGCGCCACCAGCAGGGCGCCCCAAAACCCGACATAGGGCGTGATGGTATACGCGATGTAGCCGCCGATGACGAGAAATCCGCCGTGAGCGAAGTTGATGACATTGCTCAGATTGAGAATGAGCGAAAGGCCAAGCGCCATCAGGACGTAGAAGGCGCCGATGATGAGGCCGTTGGTTACGTTAAACAGAAGCAGTTGCGTCATAATGCACCGGACAAATCCCCATGCGTTCAATGATCCGGGAGCAATGTTCCCGGATCATTGAATGTTTCATCCTCAGGCCGGCCACTGCACGCTGCAGCCCGTATCGCTCACGTCCGGAGCGGTCTTGTCGCCGGGCACGACTTCGTCGACGCGGTAGAGATCCTCCGGGTCATCTTTCCCCTTGGCCTGTGCCTCGCCAACGAAGGCCGATGTCATCAGCTGATGGTCGCCCTTTCGATAGTAGACCTTGTTCGGTTGCAGCTTGACGTCGTCGGGCAGTTCGAAATTCTCGAGCGCCCCGGCAAGCTTGACCGCGTCGAGCGCCTTTTCCCGGTTTGCAACCAGCGCAAAACTCATCGCCGACACATAGCCGAACCAGTGCCGCGCGGTCGGCACATTTCCGTTGTTGACCTTGCGGATGTCGGCGACAAACTTGTCGACGCCGGGAACGCCCGGTTGCTTCCAGTACCACTCGAACATCCAGACCCCGATACGCGCTTCGGGCGGAAGACCGGCAAGGGACTCCAGTTCCTGCTGCGTTCCCGCCACGTGGATCTGCTTGTTCAGACCGAACTGCACGATCTGCTTGAGGCAGTTGATCATGTCGGAGCCCTGCACCAGCAGGATCAACACATCCGGATTGGCCGCGCGCGCCTTGATCAGATAGGCGGAGAAGTCGGTGGTGCCGAGCGGGGTGAGTTCGTTGCCGGTTACGCTGCCGCCGAGCTTTTTCAGGTCGTCGGTGCATGCGGTATAGAGCGTGTGGCCAAAGGCATAATCGGGCGTGATGAAATGCCATTTCTTGCCGTACTTCTTGAACAGCACGTCGGAAACCGAATTGGCTTCCATCCGAGTCGTGTTGCAGACGCGGAATACGTTCCACTTGCAGTCCTTTCCGGTAATTGAATCGGTATGACCGCCGGAAACGATGTGCAGGACCTTCTTTTCATTGGTGACCTGGGCAATTGCCGCGGCGATGCCCGAATTGACATCACCGATCATGAAGTTGACCTGGTCGCGCTCGATCAATTTGCGGGCCTTCTGGACGCCGATGCCGACGTCATTGGCGGAATCTTCAACAAGCAGTTCGACCTGGCGTCCCAGGATGCCGCCCTTGGCATTGATCTGCTCGACGGCAAGTTTGGCGCCCATCACTTCGTTACCGGCAGGTGCGGCGTATACCCCGGTGAGTGGATCGACCATCCCCATGCGGATCGGCGTTTCGCCGCGCGCTTGAATCAGAAACGGCGAGGCCACCTGAAGCGCGCCGAGCGCTGCGGCGCCTTTCATCAAACTGCGCCGGCCCAATCTGGTGGTGAAAAACTGCGTCATCGATGTTCCTCCGAATCAATTACGGCTTCGCCGCAGGTTACGCAGCGATCGCTGCGGGTCAGCCGCCAGGGCTGCGTTCCGGCAATGCCGCCTCTCAGGCCGGCCATTGCAACTTGCAGCCGGTGGCTTCCGCTGGACCCGCGGCCTTCTCACCCGGTACGGGGTTGCGTACCGCGAACATGTTGTCGGGATCGCCCTGCGGCGGGTGCGCTTCGCCGACAAACACCGTGCTCATCAATTCATGGTCACCGGCGCGGAACTCCGGAGCGCCCGGCTGCAAGGCGATTTCCGGCGGCAGCTTGAATCCCGAGAGGGCTCGCGCCAGTTTGAGCGAGTCGAGCGTTTTTTCCTGATTCGCAATCGCGGCCAATGTGTGAACCGACGCGTAACCGAACCAGTTGCGCGCGGTGGCCGAGAGGCCTGTGATCTTCTTCATCGCGGCGTTGAACTCCGCAACATGCGGCACGCCCGGCTGATCCCACCACCATTCCATCGTCCACCACCCGACGCGCGCGCCGTCGGGCACCGCGCGGATGCTCTCCAGCTCGAACAAGGTGCCGCCGACAGCCATCTGCTTGTCCAGCCCGAATTGCACGAACTGCTTCAGGCTCGAAACCTGGTCGCCGCCGCCCATCACGTTGATGAGCACCTGCGGCCCAAAGGCCCTTGCCTGGATCAGGTAGGCCGAGTAGTCGGGTGTGCCCAGCGGGACGAGCGATGCCGCGGAGGTGCCGCCCGCGGCCTTCAAGAGCCTCTCGAAGCCGGCCTGGACGGAATGTCCATACGCATAGTCCGGCGTCAGGAAGTACCACCGCTTGCCGAATTTCTCGATCAGGGTAGATGCGATGGCATTGGAATCCATGGCGGTGGAATTGCAGATGCGGAACACGTTCCACGAACAATTGGTGCCGGTGATCGGATCGGTGTGACCGCCGGATACGATGTGAAGCACCTTCTTCTCGCTGGTGACCTGCGCAATCGCGATCGCGATTCCGGAATTGACGTCACCGATGATGAAACTGACCTGATCGCGCTCGATCAGCTTCCGGGTTTTCTGGACGCCGGTGCCGACATCGTTGGCGGAGTCTTCGATCAGAAGCTCGACGGGGCGGCCGAGAATGCCGCCTTTCTTGTTGATCTCTTCGGTGGCATACTTGGCGCCCACCACCTCGCCTTGCGCGATTGCGGCATAGACGCCCGTCAGGGGGTCAACCATGCCGATCCGTACCGGTGTTTCGCCCCTGGCCTTGATGATGAAAGGGGATGCGAATTGCACCGCAGCGAGGGCTGCGCCCGTTCGTACAACCGTCCTGCGATCAACGGGCCAGGATGCCGGCCACGATCGTTGCGAAGTGCTCATGTGTCCTCCCGGACGAAAGATACAAGATGATTTGCCGTGAAATCCGGCATTCTTCGATGCCGTTGCGGGGCGGGAGCGTAACCCTTCCGCCGCGGCTTTGCCAATGACGATCCCGGCCGAAAACCTGCAACCTTCGGCGTAGGTTGCCGGCTCGGCGCACGTCTGCTCAGGGCGCCAGCGACGAGACGTAAGCCGCCAGCGAAATCATGTCGTCATGCGAAAGCTTTTCGACCACCGGCGACATCAGCGCGCCCGCCTGTCCCGCCCGCGCATGCTGCTGGAAGTCGTAAATCTGCCGCACCAGGTAGCTCGGCGAGCGTCCCGCAATGCCGGGAACGGAAGCGATCCCCTTCAGATCCGGGCCATGGCAGGTGGTGCAGGGCGTTGTCACACCGGCGCCCCCGGTCTTGGCCAGCGCCTCGCCCCTGGCGATGCTTCCCTTCGGAACATAGGCGATGAACTGCGACCGCGTGTCGCGATGTTCGAACTGCTCGGCATCGACGGGCACCTCGACGATGCGCTGGCCGATCGGTTCGGTGCCGCCGTTCCTCGAGACCATATAGAACACCCTTGCGAGTTCGGTCACAGGAACCGTGTCGGTCTCGACCACCTTGATATTTGCCTTCGGCTTGAGCGAGGAGAAATAGGCGGCCGCCGCCTTTGCTTCCTCTTCTGTGCTGGCTTTGGCGATTGCCGTCATCAAAAGGCTCGGGCTGCGCTGTGGGCCGGCGAATTTCCGCGCGCCGCTCTTGTAGTCCTCGATCTGCTGGATGATGTAGGCGGCAGGCAGTCCGGCCAAACTGGCGTTCTCCGGCCCGCCGGTACCTTCCGCGCGATGGCACGAGCCGCAGGCGCGCACGTCGGGTCGCCGGCCATGCGCGACGATGTCGGGCATGGCTGGATGATCGTCGGGATGCCAGTCCGGCACAAAAAACAGGTCGCGCTCCTGGGTGATTGTGAAACTTGCGCTGCTGTCGGGCACGTGGCGGGGAACGCCGTCGTCGGGTGCGGCCTTGAAATCCGGAGCCCACGGATAGGCCCATGCCGGGAACGAAGCGGGTGCCGACGAAGCCGAAGCGGCAGGCGCGGGAGCCTGCGCGGGGCTCTGCGCCATGGCTGCATTTGAGAGGGCCATGGCAAGCACGGCCAGACCCGCCGCCAGACCTGAAGTAATTTTCATCGTTCCCCCCGCCTTCGATCCTAGCTGACGGCAGCGCGCATCGCGGCCGCGTTGTTGAGTACGATCAGCGCATCGACCGCAACGCCGGTCCTCTCATTGATGAGAAACGGATTGACGTCGATCGAGGCGATGCGATTTCCCGCGTCCGCCATCAGGTTGGACAGGCCGACGAGGGCCTTGACCGCGGATGCTTCGTGCAGCGCCGGCTTGCCGCGATAGCCACGGAGCTTCACGCCGGCCTTGGTTCGGCCGATCAGCGCCTTGGCCTCAGCCGCATCGAGCGGCGCGCCTGCCAGCGCGACATCCTTCATCAATTCGATATCGATGCCTCCGCTTCCAAACAACACGACGGGCCCCATCTCGGCATCGAGCGAGGCGCCGATGACAAGCTCGAGCTGTGCCTTGACCTGCTGGGCAATCAAGATGCCGTCGACCTTCGGCTTGTTCTTCAGCTTCTTCGCCCGCGCGGTGATTTGATTGAAAGCCGCTCTCACCGCGGCCGCGCTGTCGAGGTTCAGCACTACACCGCCGATGTCGGACTTGTGCAGGATCTCGGCGCTGACGACCTTGGCGACGACGGGAAAGCCGATTTTCCCGGCGATTTTTACCGCTTCCGCTGCCGTTCGCGCGATTTCTTCCTTCGACACCGGGATGCCGTAAGCCCTCAACAGTTTCTTGGACGCCACTTCGTCGAGCGCGGCGCCGCTGGCGTTTTTGAGGGTTCGCTCCAGCGTCGCGCGCGCCGAAGCGCTCGAACTCGAAACGATATCCGGCACTTCCTTTGGCAGCGATGCATATTCGATCAGCGCCTTGATTGCGCCGACCGCCCGGTCGAGGCCTTGCAGCACGGCAATATGCGGCAGCGATTTACGCAGGTCCTTCGTGAATTCCGTAAAACCAATGGACATCGCCGAGATGTAGATCACCGGCTTGCTCGCGCGCGAGGCCATCTCGTCAACCCGGTGCAAATTGCGTTCGCGCAATTCGTGCGGCGCCTTGGGCAGCTCCGAATCGATGATGACGATGTCGGTGTCGGGATCGTCGATCATGATCCGGATCGACTCGATATAGACCGACGGGTCGACCACCGCCGCAAACCCCGCGTCGAGCGGATTGCCGACGATCGAGCCGGGTCCGAGCATTGTTGCCAGTTTCTCGCTTGCGTTCTGGCCCAGCTGCGCAAAGTCGAGACCGGCCGATGAAAAAGCGTCGATCAAAAGCCCGCGCTTGCCACCGGACAATGTCACGGCGGCCAGCCGCGAACCCTTCGTCACGCCGGCGTGTACGAAGCACTCGGTTGTCTCGATCAGTTCGTCCAGTCCCCGGGCGCGGATCACGCCCTCGCGGGCCGAGATGGCGTCGAAAGTTTCGATCGAACCTGCAAGAGCGCCGGTGTGTGCCATCGCAGCCGCCCGTCCGCCTTCGGAGGCGCCGAGCTTGAGAGCGATCACCGGTTTGCCCGCGGCGCGCGCCGCCTTGCAGGCTTGGCGAAACGCCCGCGTATTGCGCACGCCTTCGAGATAGACCACGATCACGCGGATCGACGGGTCGGCGGCGAAATAGGCCATCAGGTCGGGGGTCTCGAGTCCGGCTTCGTTTCCGGTCGTGACCATATAGCCAACGCCAACGCCGCGATCCTCCAGCGCCTGGCGGATCGCCATTACGATCGCACCGGATTGTCCGGCAATCGCAACCGGTCCCGCCTCCATCGTCACCACGCGATCGTCGATGTTGGTGAACAGGTTTTCGCCGGCGCTCAAATTGCCCAGGCAATTCGGACCCGTTACGGCAAGCCCGGTCTCCTTGACCGCCTCTTGCAGCTCGGCGGCAAGCCGTTGACTTTCATCATCCTGCAATTCGCTGAAGCCGGAGGTCACGATCGTTGCCGAGCGGGCGCCGGCAGATGCGGCGTCGCGGATTACCTGGACCGCAAAACGCGCCGGCACCAGCACGAGCACGTGGTCGGGTTTATCGGGCAGGCTCGCGAAATCCCTGTAGCAGGGCACACCCCAGATGGTTTCGCGCCGGCTGTTGAGCGGATAGAGGCCGCCTTTGAAGCCATATTTGATCAGGTTGTTCCAGATGCGCTCGGCGTAATTGCCCGGCTTGTCGGTCGCGCCCACCACCACGATATTGCGCGGGTGCAGCATGGCGTGGATGCTTTTGACGATGCTGCTGGCGTCGGATGACGGTGACCATTTGGCTTTCGTCGCATGCCTCGACAACGCTTCCATTGGCTTTACCGCTACTGCTTGTTTCCTTCCCGGACAGGACACTCCGCCGTGCTTGCCCCTTCCCAGGCTTTTCATTCTTCATATTGATAGTCGGGGAACGTGGCAACTCGCGCAAGCGAAAGAAGGCTGCGCCGGCCTTCCCTCACCAGGCCGGTCTTGGCCGCGAAGGCGATGCGATGCCGGCCAGCAAGACGGCGAGAATCCCGGTCAGGAAGATGCCGTCGAATGTGCCGGCGCCGCCAATCGAAGCAACCGGAGCGCCGAGGCCCTCGATCTTGTCGAGATTGAGAAGGTCGGCGCCGATCAGCGTCCCCATCGAGCCGCCGATATAGGCAAGCGGGGCGGCATATTCGCGCGACAGGATAAAGGCGAGAATGGCGGTGGCGACGACAGGGGCAAACACCGGCACCGCAATCCCGATTCCATGCACGGGCGTCGCCATGGAGTGGATGATGAAAGCGATCGCGACGACCGCGATCGTCGCCTTGAGCCATAACTGGTAGCGGAGCACGAGATAGGTCGACATGATTGTCGGTATCACGGCTCCGCCGACGTTGACGGCGAGAACCGTGCCAGGCCACTGCACGACAACGGGTACGACATATTGCATGCCGAAGAAATCGACGACCTGCCCCGATCTCACCGGCGGGCCCGGGAGGACCGTGATCGGGATATTGAAGTAGCTTCCTATCAGCGAGCCGAACAGCAGGAGAAGCGCGACGCCCGGGCCGACCCCGAGCTTCATATAGGCGTATCTGAGGATGCGAAGCTGGATCAGGATGACCAGCCCGATGACCAGGAAAACCAGGATCGAAAAGAACACCGGCGTCAGCGGCAGATATTGCGCCTGGGATCCCATGGCTGTTCGACCTCGGTTGCTTTCTGCTAATTACTTGGGAGACTTGTTGCGGGACCGCAAGGCTGCAACGGCAACGCGGCGCAATTGAGTTGGTCAAAGCGGTTGGTCCGCGTTCGAACCATTGCCGGTGGCTCGATTTTTGAGAATATTGAAGGGCAAAGAGGCAGGGACAGGCAAACATGATCACACTTTATCACTGCGTCGCGGCGCGCTCCTTCCGCGCACTGTGGACGCTGGAGGAGCTGAAACTGCCGTATGAGCTGAAGATGTTGCCGTTTCCGCCGCGCGCCTTCGCCCGGGAGTATCTCGCTCTCAACCCGCTCGGCACCATTCCGCTGATGATCGACGGCGAGACGCGGATGACGGAATCAGCGGCGATCGCGCAATATCTGGTCACGCAGTACGGCCCGACGGCACTTTCGGTCGGCAACGACGAGCCTGACTATGGTGCATATCTCAATTGGCTGCATTTCGGCGAGGCCACGCTGACGTTTCCGCAGACCCTGGTGCTGCGCTACGCAAGGCTGGAGCCCGAAGAGCGGCGCAGCCCGCAAGTAGCGGCCGATTACGCAAAGTGGTTTTTCGGCCGGCTGCGGGCCGTCGAAACCGCCGCGACGAAGAACGAAACGTTGTGCGCCGGGCGGTTTACCGCCGCAGACATATCGGTCGGATATGCCCTGTTGCTGGCGGAGCATATCGGTCTTGCCAGGGATTTCACTCCAGCGGTTGCCGACTATTGGCAGCGCTTGCAGTCGCGCGACGGTTTCAGGCGCGCCGTTGCGGCCGAGACCGCGGCTTGCGAGCAGCAGAAGGTCGCAGCCGGCCTGCCCTGGAAACAAGCGTGATTGCGTCCATCGCAGCAAGCGCGCGGCGTGGCAGGGGCAACCCGCTTCCGTCGCGGCTTTAGCGCTACCAGTCTTACCGCGTCATAAGACCCTCATCCTGAGGAGCTTGCGCGAGCAAGCGTCTCGAAGGACCAGGCCCGGAAACAGGCGACGTGGCCTTCATGGGGCGCAAGGGCGCCTCCTCACCATGAGGGTCTTATGACGCAGTAAGACTAGCCCGCGTCCAAAAGCTTGTTCAGCCGCAGGCGGGTGATGATGTAGACGTTTTGCAGATCGTTGGCGAATTCGGTTTGCGTATCATTCTGAAGCCGACGGTTGAATTCGAACAGGATTCCTTCCTTGGTGTGCATCCGCACCGCGATGATGAACGGAAATCCGAACTTCCTCCTGTAGGCGGCGTTGAGGTCTGCGATCTGAACCATCTCGGCATGAGACAGGGAATTGAGGCCGGCGCTTGCCTGCTCGGCTACCGACGAGGCGGTCATCGTTCCGGCCTGCGCCTCCTTGCCGGCAAGGTCAGGATGGCTCTGCAACAATGCAAGCTGCATGGAGGCGGGTGCATTCTTTGCCACGGCAACCATCGCAGCATGCATATCATCGAGG
>Ga0075019_10001367_pt1 | contig 13803 bp, 10 predicted proteins | sample ColStrG_CSR_2013_FD_71473 | JGI IMG/M metagenome (GOLD analysis project Ga0075019, IMG submission 71473) | Freshwater sediment microbial communities in response to fracking from Pennsylvania, USA - Cold Stream Run_MetaG_CSR_2013 | ecosystem: Environmental > Aquatic > Freshwater > Creek >...
GCCGTGAACAATGCGCTGAAGCATTCGAACTAAGAGTTGGCGCTTCCCCGCCGACGGCCGATGGCGCGGTTACTGGGCCGCCAACTGACGGAGCACGAAGTTGAGGACGCCACCGTGTCGGTAGTAGTCGGCTTCGGTCGGGGTGTCGATGCGCAGGCGCACCTCGAATTCGACCTCCTCGCCGTCGGACCTCGTCGCGGTCAATCTCACGCGAGGCACCGTCTCGCCCCGATTCAACGGGTCGAGACCGGCGATCGAGAAGGTCTCGGTGCCGTCGAGTGCGTAGGTCGAGGCCGACTCGCCGGCGAGGAACTGGAGGGGGAGGACTCCCATGCCCACGAGGTTGGAACGGTGGATGCGCTCGAAGCTCTCGACCAGCACGGCCTTCACGCCCAACAACTTGGTACCCTTCGCGGCCCAGTCGCGGCTCGAACCGCTGCCGTACTCCTTGCCGCCGATGATCATCAGCGGCGTGCCCTCCTGGGCGTAGGCCATGGCGGCGTCGAAGATCGACATCTGGGTGCCCTCGGGCAGCTTGACGCTGACGCCGCCTTCGGTTCCCGGGGCCATCTGGTTGCGCAAACGGATGTTGGCGAACGTCCCGCGCACCATCACCTCGTGGTTGCCCCGTCGGGTGCCGTAGCTGTTGAAGTCCGACGGCTCGATGCCGCCGTCGATCAGGTAGCGGCCGGCGGGCACGTTCGCCCGGATGTTCCCGGCGGGCGAGATGTGGTCGGTGGTCACCGAGTCGCCGAGCTTGGCGAGCACCCGGACACCGCTCAAGTCGCTGACCGTGCCCGGCTCCATGGTGAGCCCCTCGAAGTAGGGCGGCAGCTTCACGTACGTCGACTGGTCGTCCCAGGCGTAGGTGACGGCGTTGGTCGTCGGCACGCCCTGCCAGCGCAGGTCGCCGCTGAAGGCGCTGGCGTAGCGCTCTTCGAACATCTCGGGGGTGACCGAACTGCGAACCGCCTCGGCGACCTGGGCGTCGGTGGGCCAGAGGTCAGAGAGGAAGACCGGCTCGCCGTTCGCGCCTTGGCCCAGCGGCTCACTCGAAAGATCGATGTCGATCGTGCCGGCGAGGGCGTAGGCGACCACCAGTGGAGGGCTGGCGAGGAAGTTCTGCTTCACGTCGGGGTGGATGCGACCTTCGAAGTTGCGGTTGCCCGAGAGCACCGAAACCACCGAGAGGTCGTGTTCGCTCACGGCCTCCGAGACGCCACTCAACAGGGGCCCGGTGTTGCCGATGCACGTGGTACACCCGTAACCGGCCAGGTAGAAGCCCAGCTGGTCGAGCGGCCCGACGAGGTCGGCCCGCTCCAGATAGTCCATGACGACGCGGCTACCCGGAGCGAGTGACGTCTTGACCCAAGGCTTCGCGGTCAGTCCCAACTCGACGGCCCGCTTGGCGACGAGTCCGGCCGCTACGAGCACCGCCGGGTTCGACGTGTTGGTGCACGAGGTGATCGCGGCGACCGTGACGTCTCCGTCGCGCAGGTGGTCCGCCGCTTCGATGCCCCGAACCTCGATCGGCTCGCGGCCGAGGGCGTTGCGGAATGCTCCGCGGGCACCCGACAGTGATACCCGGTCCTGGGGGCGCTTGGGGCCGGCGAGGCTCGGCTCGACCGTCGAGAGGTCGAGTTCGACGTGTTCGGAGTACACCGGCTCGACGGCGTTGCCGTCGTGCCAGAGGCCCTGGGCCTTCGCGTAGGCCTCGACCAAGTCGAGTTGGGACTTCGGTCGGCCGGTGAACTTGAGGTAGTCGACCGTCACCTGGTCGATTGGGAAGATCGCGCACGTGGCTCCGTACTCGGGTGACATGTTGCCGATGGTCGCGCGGGTCTCGAGCGACAGCGAGGCGACTCCCGGACCGTAGGCCTCGACGAACTTGCCGACGACGCCGTGCTTGCGAAGGAGTTCGGTGATCGTGAGGACCACGTCGGTGGCGGTGACGCCCTCCCGGGTGGCTCCCGAGAGTCGCAGCCCGACGACCGGTGGGATGAGCATGGACGTGGGTTGTCCGAGCATCCCGGCCTCGGCCTCGATGCCGCCGACCCCCCAGCCGAGCACGCCCAGGCCGTTGACCATCGTCGTGTGCGAGTCGGTGCCGACCACGGTGTCCAGGTAGGCGACGCCGTCGTTCTCGAAGACGACGCGAGCGAGGTGTTCGAGGTTGACCTGGTGGCAGATGCCCATGCCCGGCGGCACCACGCGGAACTGCTTGAACGAGCTCTGGGCCCACTTCAAGAACGTGTAACGCTCGACGTTGCGGTCGTATTCGATTGCTACGTTCTCCTCGTAGCTCTCGGGTGTGCCGGTGTGTTCGAGGATGACGGAGTGGTCGATGACCAGTTCGACCGGCACGAGTGGATTGATCTTGGCCGGATCACCTCCGAGAGCGATGATCGCGTCACGCATTGACGCGAGGTCGACGACCGCCGGCACTCCGGTGAGGTCCTGCATCAGGACCCGCTCGGGTGTGAAGGCGATCTCTCTCGCGTCGTCGCCGGCCGCTTCGCCGTGTCGAGTCGGGGTTTCGGCCCAGCGGGCCAGGGCCTCGATGTCGTCGGCGCGGACCTTCACGCCGTCCTCGTGTCGAAGCAGATTCTCGAGCAGGACCTTGATGGAGTAGGGAAGTCGATCGACGCCGAAAGCGCTGAGAGCCGGCGACTTGAGTGAGAAGTAGGTCAGACTTCGACCCTCGACGTCGAGCGAACTCCGGGCCCCAAATGAGTTGAGTGAATTGGTCATACCCCCATTCTTGCCGCTTCGGACGATCCGCGTTTCCAGCCGACGAACGAACGCTCCGGAGATCGAGAGCGGCGCCGCCGGCTTGACCGTCCGGCGCCGGTGTGCCGATCGGGATCGGGCGAGTGACCGGGGACCGACCAATCCACGACCGGGTAGGGCTACTCTCGGCGAGGTGGCCTGACTCGTCACTGGAGGAGCGCAGTCTGGTGGTTACGACAGTCCAAGAAGCCGGGGTGGAGCAGCCGGCGTTCCGCCCCGACATCCAGGGACTGCGGGCCATCGCGGTCATGTTGGTCATCGCGGTACACGCCGCCGTCCCGGGATTCGAAGGTGGCTACGTCGGCGTGGACATCTTCTTCGTCATCAGCGGCTTCGTCATCACGAGCCTGCTGATGCGCCAACCCTCGAGAGGTGTGGCCCGTAATCTCGGCCACTTCTACGTCCGTCGGATCCGACGCATCGTGCCCGCGGCGACGCTCACGTTGGTGGTCACGGTCACCGCCGCCTACATCTTGCTCGGCGCCAACTTCGATCCCCAGCTGTTGGGCGACGTGCGATGGGCGGCGCTGTTCGGGGCGAACTTCCGGCTCATCCAGACCGGCGCCAATTACTTCGTGCCGGGAATCTCGCCGTCGCTGGTGACCCACTTCTGGTCGCTCGCGGTCGAGGAGCAGTTCTACCTCCTGTACCCGCTGGTCGTCTTCTCGCTGGCTCGATTGACACTGCGCCGGTATCGGACGGCTTCGCTGGCCACCTTTCTCATCGCCGCCATCGCGGTCTCGGGGTGGTGGTCGTTCCACCTCACGCCGATCAACACCGTGGCCGCCTACTACTCACCATTCACACGGTTCTGGCAACTGGCGCTCGGAGGACTGATCGCGGTGATCCCGGCGACGTGGGCTCGCAGGACCCCGCGGATCAACTCCGTGCTGGCAGTCGTCGCGCTCGTCGCCCTCGGAGCCGCGGTCGGGCGGCTCAACGCGAGCAGCGTCTTTCCCGGGGTCCTCGCCTGGTGGCCCTGCGCCGCGAGCGCGCTCCTGCTCTGGACGGGTCAGGCGAGTCTGCGAGGAGCTCCCGCGACGTGGCTGTCGTGGCGACCCCTTCGCTACGTCGGGGATATCTCGTATTCGCTCTACCTCTGGCACTTTCCCTGGTTGATGCTGCCCCTGCAGATGGTCCATCCGATCTCGTCGCCGACGGCCCGGGTCATCGAGGTCGCCGGTGCCAGTGCGTGCGCCGTGGCTTCGTTCCACCTCATGGAGAATCCGATTCGCCGTTCTCGACGTTTGGCCCGCGACGGATGGGCGACGGGGTTGATCCTGCTGGTCTGCGTAGCGCTCTCTTGGGACGCCACCCTCGTGATCGGCCGTCTCGCGCACGTGAACTGAGCGACGTAACGCTGAGCTCAGCCCGTCAAGAACGCCGGCCGGTCGAGTTTGATCCTCACGTGGTAGGTCGCGGCGATGCTCTGCGCGACGAAGGTCGCGAAGACGTCCTCGCCGACCACGGTGAAGTGGATTCCGTCAGGTGATCGAATCGCGGACAGGGTGTGGTTCACCGAGGCGCCGTATCGGAATCGGCCGTGGGAGTCGGCGAAGAGGCTCCAGGTTGAGAGGTAGGTGACTCCGGGAACGGTCGCCGCCACCGAGTGGAAGAGCGAGTTGATGGCCACCACCCCCGCCCGGTAGCCGGCGGGCGCCATGATCGGCAGCCCCACCCAGAGGACGTAGCTGCCGGCCTTCGTCGCTGTGGTGTCCATCTGTCTGATCAACGTCGTGTAGCGCGCCCGCCACCCGGGCGTGTTGAAATCGTACGAGTGGCCGTCCACCCTGATTCCCTGCTCGTCGTCGGCACCGACGGCGACGACCACGAGATTGGGATGGAAGTGCGCGATCATCGACTTGAGCTGACGGGGCCAGTCGTAGAACCACGTCGCCGCGAGACCCGACGATGACTTGTCCATCATGGCGAGCTTCAAGGTGTGGGTGGAGGCGAGTTCGCGCTCCAGCCCCCATCCCAGGTCGCTGCCGATGGAGTCGCCGATCTCGAGGATCGTGCAATGTCCAATGGCCCTCGTCGCCACGGCACCATTCGACCCTGAAGCCACGCCCGACTGGGACGCCATCGCGAATCCGCAGCCGCGCGAACGTTGGTTGAGGGCGGCGGGCAGCGTCGTCTTTGGCGGGGCCGTGGTCGATGTCGTACTCGGCGGCGGAATCGAGGTGGTGACCGCGGTGGATGAAGTAGGACTGTTCGCGTCGGCATGGCTCTTAGGCGTTGACAGCACCGTGCCCGTCACGACCAGCGCCAACAGGGTCGTAGCCAGCGCGATTCGAAGGGGCCAACGGCGTTGGGGCGGCGTGTCGGAAGGCGAAAGCATCTCTTCGAACCGTAACAGTGACGCATCGCACTATCCGCTCGCGCAATCGAATCGATGCACGGTTCCACTTGTGCCATGGATCACGGGACCTCAAGCGGCCAGCGCCACGGCTCGGTCGGCATGTGCAGGTCCTGCGAGACGGGAGCTGAGCCGGCGAGAGCGCGAGGGCCCGGTGCGAAGTGGGAGACTGACGGGCATGGCATCGACCTACGAAGTTCTCACCGCGCGACTCCAAAGCGCCTTCGACCAGGTGTTGGCCGGAGCTGATCCGGTGCTGCGGACCTCGGATCGGGGGGACTACCAGGCCAACGGCGTCATGGCCGCGGCGAAGCAGGTCGGGCGCCCACCGCGTGACGTGGCCGAAGAGATCGTGCGGCTGGTGGACCTGACGGGGATCGCGACAGTCGAGGTCGCGGGCCCGGGCTTCCTCAACCTGAACCTGGACCCCGGATTCCTCGACCAGCGACTGGGCGCGTTGACCGGCGACGACCGCCTCGGGATCGAGGTGCCCGACGTCGTCATGAACGTCGTGATCGACTACTCGGCCCCGAACGTCGCCAAGGAGATGCACGTCGGCCACCTGCGCTCGACGGTGATCGGCGACTCACTGGCGCGCTTGTACCGGTTCAAGGGCCACCACGTGATCGCCCGCAACCACGTCGGTGACTGGGGCACGCCGTTCGGCATGCTGATCGAGCACCTCCTCGACCTAGGCGAGGAGGTCGCGATCAGTTCGCTCTCCATTGGTGACCTCGACTCGTTCTACCGCGCCGCTAGGGCCAAGTTCGACTCCGATGATGCGTTCAAGGAACGAAGTCGCGCGAGGGTCGTCGCTCTCCAGGGCGGAGACCCCGAGACCCGTCGCCTGTGGCGAATCCTGGTCGACCAGTCGGTCGCCTACTTCGCCGAGGTCTACGGAAAGCTCGATATCACGTTGCGACCCGAGGACGTGGTGGGTGAGTCGTACTACAACGACATGCTCGATGGCGTCGTCGCCGACCTCGACGCGGCCGGGCTGCTCGTCGAGAGTGGCGGCGCACTCTGCGTCTTCCCCGACGGATTCTCCAATCGCGAGGGCGAGCCGCTGCCCCTCATCGTGAAGAAGCGTGACGAGGGCTTCGGCTACGCCGCTTCCGACCTCGCCGCGGTGCGCGACCGGGTCGCGAACCTCCACGGTGACGTGCTGCTCTACGTGGTCGGCACCCCGCAGGCCCAGCATCTGGCCATGGTCTTCGCGGTGGCGCGCCTGGCGGGTTGGCTGCCCGAGCGGGTCCGTTGCGAGCACGTCGCCTTCGGAAACGTCCTCGGGCCGGACCGCAAGATGTTCAAGACCCGAAGTGGGGAGACCGTGAAGCTGGTCACGCTGCTCGACGAGGCGGTCGAACGCGCCGACGCCGCCCTGGCGGAGCGCTCCAGCGACCTCGACCCGGCCGGTCGGAACCACCTGGCGACCCAGATCGCCCGAGCCGCGGTCAAGTACGCCGACCTATCCACCGAACGCCAGCGTGACTACATCTTCGATCTCGACCGCATGATCGCCTTCGAGGGCGACACCGGTCCCTACCTGCAGTACGCCCACGCCCGCCTGAAGTCGATCTTTCGCCGCCTCGGCGAACCCTGGAGCCCCCGACGCGTCAACTTCGCGCTCCACGAACCGGCCGAGCGCCACCTCGCCTTGGGGCTGCTGGAGTTCCCCGAGGCCTTCGCCCAAGCCCTCGACGACCTGGCGCCGCACCGGCTCTGCGTCTACCTGTTCGACCTCGCCCAACGATTCACCGCCTTCTACGACGCCTGCCCGGTGATCTCGTCCGCGGGTGCAGTCCGAGACGAGCGTCTGGCGCTCTGTGACCTCACGGCTCGGACCTTGAACCTGGGACTCGCAATGCTCGGCATCGAGGCCCCCGAGCAGATGTAGTTTCGCCCCGTTGGTGGAGGTGACGTTCACTCGGTAATGTACGTCAGACGGCGTGACGCGCCGCCAACGGACAGTGGGGGAAATCATGCACGTCAAGGCCTCGATCGTGAGCGAATTGAATGGACCGTGGCACACCGAAGTCATCGAGATCGATGAGCCGCACGCCTTCGAGGTGAAGGTGAAGATGGCCTTCGCGGGCATGTGTCACTCCGATGAGCACCTGCGCACCGGTGACATGGCCCAAGATCCCATGGTGCTCGAGATGATCAGCGGGCGCGACTCGATGTTCCCGATCATCGGCGGACACGAGGGATCGGGAATCGTCGAATCGGTCGGCGAGAACGTGACGTCGCTAAAGCCCGGCGACCACGTCGCGGTGTCGTTCATCCCGTCGTGCGGCAAGTGCGAGTACTGCGCCTCGGGCCGCCAGTACATCTGCGACATGGGCGCGTCGACCCTCGCCGGACCCATGATCTCCGACGGCACCTGGCGTCACCACCTGGGCGACGTCAATCTCAACCGTATGGCCCAGTTGGGAACGTTCTCCGAGTACATCGTCGTGCACGAGGCGTCACTCGTGCGCGTCGAACCGTGGCTCGACCTGCGGGCCGCGGCCCTGATCTCGTGTGGGATCTCGACGGGCTTCGGATCGGCGGTCAACCGTGGCGAAGTCAAGCCGGGCCAGACGGTCGCCGTGATCGGATGCGGAGGCGTCGGTTCCGGCGCCATTCAAGGTGCCGTGCACGCGGGCGCGCGGGCCGTCATCGCCATCGACACGAATCCTTCGAAGGTCGACCGCGCCCTCAAGATCGGCGCGACCCACGGTTGTGCGACCACGCTGGATGCGGCCTTCACGATCCTGCCGGACCTCACGATGGGCAAGAACTGCGACGTAGTGATCATCACGACCGGCGTCATGACGCCCGAACTGATCGAGCAGGCTCGTTCGATCACCGCCAAGGGCGGCATCATCGTGGCCACGGCGATCGCGCCCTACAACCAACAGACGGTCGAACTCAACATGTTCGGACTGACCCTTTTCAACCAGGAGCTGCGCGGCACGGTCTTCGGATCGGAGAGCCCGCGGGTCCAGATCCCGCGCCTGTTGCGCCTGCACCACGAGGGCAAGCTCATCATCGACGACCTGATCACCAAGGAGTACTCGATCGACGAGGTCGATCAGGGCTACACGGACCTCGCCTCGGGCGAGAATCTGCGCGGAGTCGTTCGCTTCTAGGAACTAGCCGGTCGAACCCAGCCGTGGCCGTCGACCGAGGAGGTCGGCGGCGCGGATGGACGATTTCGTGATCTGAGGCCGCAGAGTGGCGAGGGAGCGACTACGCCAGGCGCCTTTCGCCACGCCAACGCCGTAGGCGAGATCGTCCGCGACGGCGACGGGGACTTCGTCGACGCGCATGCGGACCGAACGACCCCTCGCCACTGTGCCGACGACGAACAGCAGAAGTGCTTGACGACGAAGGCGCGGATGCAGGGCGCTGACCAGTACCGCAGCGCCGAACGTCCTGATAACGGACCTCGCCAGGGGGACACCGGCGCGCAGCATGCCCCGGGCGACGAGCGCGTTGGCGACCTCGCCGGGTCGTTCGGCGTGGGCGGCGACCCGAACCCTCATCTGGTCACGGGCGACCCGCAGGATCCGCGCGCCGATCATCGGGCGGCCCACCAGGGCACTCGACCACGCGATCAACGTCCAGGCGTCGGCTCGAAGGGGAGCGAGCCGAGTTCCGTGGCGCTTGGCGAGGTCACTCGTCGATGCGCCGTAGCCCACTCGCTGGTCCCACCACTGTCGCCAGTCGCCCCGCGCGCGGTGGGCGACGACGACTTCGGCGTTGTATCGCACGAGCCAGCCGCGATCGTGGAGTCGCCAGACGAGGTCCACGTCCTCCCCGGTGCGCAGCGCCTCGTCGAACCCTTCGCCGAATGCGGCACGTCGAACGAGCAGGCACGCGCTCGGCACGTAGCCGACGATCCCACCAGGCACCACCAGTGCGCTGGCCGGACCCATGTCGAGGGCACCGAACCGTCGTTCGAACCGGTCGCGGACGCTGGTGCCCCCGGCGCCGGTGATCCGTGGTGCCGTCGCCGCGACCAACGGATCTCCCAGGGGTCCCGCGAGCCGGTGGAGGGTGTCGAGCGGGCTGTCCAGGGTCACGTCGACGTCGATGAACCACAGCAGCGGACGAGACGTGGCGAAGACTCCGGCGTTTCGCGCGGCGCCCGGTCCGGCGTTCACCCTCAGACGAATGAATTGCGTATCGAACTCCTGAGCGCATCGTTCGATCGAGTCCGGGTCACTCGAACCGTCGTCGACCACCGTGACGTGCAACCGTGAGAGTTGTCCGAGCAGGGCCCGCAGGGACGCGACGTCGTCGCGCACCGGTACGACGACGTCGACGTCGTCGAGGTCGACCATCTCGTGGACGACGGGGTGCAGGAGACCCTGTTGGACCAGCGTCCGTGCGAAGCGTTCCTCGCCGGCTTGAACGACGTCGCCCTCACGCCAGCGTTCGGCCACCGCCCGAGAACCGCCGGGCAGGCGCAGGAGCCGCCACGGCGAGCCACCGGTAAGGAAGTCGCGGTCGAGGAACCTCGCCGACGCGTCCAGGATCACCCGTGTGCCGACGGGGACCGGCGCTTCGACGGGGCGCGGCGCCTCGGGAAGCCAATTGCTCATAGCCGAGTCTGGCACGGGTTGGTCCATTCGGTCCCGCGGGAGTTGACAGAATGGAGGGGTCCAAGGAGGGAACCGTGCCCAGCGAGACGTTGATTGCCGATGATGAGGTCGTGGAGATCGGGGAGGTCGAGGAACTACTGGTCGAAGAGGTGTCCATCGACGGACTCTGCGGGGTCTACTAGAACGTGCCGCTGACGACCGTCGTCGACCTCGACACTTCGGCGCCTTGGAGGCTGAACCCCCAGGTCTCGTTACGTGACGAATCGTTCGGTGCGCTCGCGTACCATCACGGAACCCGTCGACTCGTCTTCTTGAAGTCTCGCCCCCTCGTCGACATCGTTCGCCGACTCGAGGAGTTCGACAGCGCCGATTCGGCGATCAGCGCACTGGCGCCGCCGGACCAGCGCGCCCGCTACGCCCAGGCGCTCGTCTCGCTCGGTCGATCCGAGATCGTCAGTGGGCGCTGAGACCGCCCTGCGCGACCGCTTCGAGCGGGGTCTCGCCGCGCCGATCTGCCTGACGTGGGAACTGACCTACGCCTGCAATCTCGCTTGCACCCACTGCCTCTCGTCATCGGGACGTCGCGACCCTCGAGAGCTCTCCACGGTCGAGGCGAAATCACTGATCGACGAGATCGCCGCGATGCAGATCTTCTACATCAACATCGGCGGCGGCGAGCCAATGGTCCGACGGGACTTCTTCGAGATCATCGAACACGCCGTCGCCCAGAAGGTCGGGGTCAAGTTCTCCACCAACGGAACCCGGATCGACGCCGCCGCGGCGAGGCGCCTGGCCTCGATCGACTATCTCGACATCCAGGTCTCGATCGACGGGGCCGATTCGATGACGAGCGACCGCATCCGTGGGGAGGGCAGTTTCGACGCGGCGATCAGGGCGATGGAACATCTCCGGGAGGCGGACTTCGGTCCGTTCAAGATCTCCGTCGTGATGACCAGGGAGAGCGTCGAACAGCTCGACCGGTTCGAGGAGTTGGCCCGTCGCTTCGGAGCCGAACTGCGCCTCACGCGGCTGCGGCCATCAGGCCGTGGCGCCGACGTATGGGAGGACCTCCACCCGAGCCTCGAGCAGAACCGTTCCCTGTATCGATGGCTCATCGACCGGCCCAACGTGCTCACCGGCGACTCCTTTTTCCACCTGTCGGCCCTGGGGGACCCGCTCGACGGCCTCAACCTCTGCGGGGCCGGTCGGGTGGTCTGTCTCATCGACCCGGTGGGCGACGTCTACGCCTGCCCGTTCGTCATCCACGAGGAGTTCCTCGCCGGTAACGTCCGTCATTCGGGCTTCGCGCCGGTGTGGCGCGAGAGTGAACTGTTCCAATCGCTGCGCGAACCGGGCAGCGCCGGAGCGTGCTCCTCGTGCGGCTCGTTCGACGCGTGTCGCGGGGGCTGCATGGCGGCGAAGTTCTTCACGGGCTTGGAGATGACCGACCCGGACCCCGAGTGCGTCTTCGGCCACGGCGAGAGCGCCCTCGCCGCCAAGCGGGTGACGATTCGTCCCACTCCAGCGCCCGACCATTCGCGCCGGGTCGGCGTGGCGATCGGCGTCAAGCGCTGAGCGGCACTTTTTCCGCCTCGGGTAGTGTCGCGGTGAGCCGACTATGGGGGACCGATGGCGAGTAAGTGGTTCGAGACCGTCGCCGTGGCGCAACGCCGTGCGCAAAAGCGCCTCCCCAAGTCCGTCTACGGGGCGCTCATCGCCGGATCGGAGAAGGGCCTCTCCTCGCGCGACAACCTCGAGTCCTTCGACCTCCTGGGCTTCGCGCCCCACGTCGCGGGAAATCACAGCGCGAGGGCCATGGACACCGTCGTGATGGGCCAGAAGATCTCCATGCCGGTGATCATCTCGCCGACCGGCGTTCAGGCCGTCCACCCCCAGGGTGAGGTAGCGGTCGCTCGGGCGGCGGCCAACCGGGGAGTCGCCATGGGACTCAGCTCCTTCGCCAGTCGAGCCGTCGAGGAGGTATGTGCGGTCAACGACCAGGTACTCTTCCAGCTCTATTGGTCGGGCGACCGCGACACGATGGTGGCGCGCCTGGACCGGGCCCAGAGCGCCGGGGTCAAGGGCATCATCCTCACCCTCGACTGGTCATTCGCTAACGGCCGCGACTGGGGCAGCCCCTGGATCCCCGACAAGATCGGTCCGAAGGCCGTGGTGAAGCTGGCTCCCGAGGTGCTGGCGCGACCCAGGTGGTTCTGGTCCTTCGCCCGCACCGGTCACCTCCCGTCGCTCACGACTCCCAACATGGCCCGGCCCGGCCAGCCGGCCCCGACCTTCTTCGGCGCCTACTACGAATGGATGCAGAGTCCGCTGCCGAGCTGGCAGGACGTGGAATGGCTGCGGTCCCAGTGGAACGGGCCCTTCATGGTGAAGGGCGTCAGCCGCGTCGACGACGCCAAGCGGGTCGTCGATCTGGGCGCGAGTGCCCTGTCGGTCTCGAACCACGGGGGCAACAACCTCGACGGTACGCCGGCTCCGATCCGGGCCCTGCCCGCCATCGCGGAAGCGGTCGGTGACCAGATCGAGGTCCTGCTCGACGGCGGAGTGCGCCGGGGCGGCGACGTCGTAAAGGCCCTCGCCCTCGGCGCCCGGGCGGTCATGATCGGGCGGGCCTACTTGTGGGGGCTCGCCGCCGAGGGCCAGGCCGGCGTCGAGAACGTCCTCGACGTGTTGCGCGGCGGGATCGATTCCGCGTTGCTCGGACTTGGCAAGTCCAGCGTCGACGAGTTGGGACGCGACGACGTCGTCGCGCCCGACGGATTCTTCCGCCGGTTGGGCCAATGAGCCGAGTCGCGATCGTCACCGGAGCGGCCCGCGGTATCGGGGCGGCCACCGTTGACGCGCTCGTGAACGACGGCTACCGGGTCGTCGCCGTCGACCGCTGCCGTGACATCCACGAGGTGCCGTACGCGCTCGCCACGCCGGCCGACCTCGACGCCGTCGTCGCCCGCCACGGCGATTCCGTGCTCGGACTGGTCGGCGACGTGCGCAGCGCCACCGACATGCAACTGGCCGTCGAGACCGCGACGCGCCACTTCGGTCGACTGGACGCCGTCGTAGCGGGTGCCGGCGTCGTGGCCGGGGGCGCTCCGTTGTGGGAGGTCTCCGACGCCGCCTGGGACGCTGTCTGGTCGGTGAACGTGCTCGGGACGCGCCGACTCATCGAGGCCGCTGCGCCGACGCTCATCGCCAACGGTCCCGACGCGAACGGACGTATCGTCGCCATCGCCTCGGCGGCCGGACGGACGGGCCTCTTCCACCTCGCCGCCTACTCCGCGGCCAAGCACGCGGTGGTGGGGCTCATCCGGGGTGTGGCGATGGACCTGGCCCCGTTCGGGGTCACCGCCAATGCGCTGAGCCCCGGCTCGACGCGCACCGCGATCCTCGACGCTTCGGCCGCGATCTACGGACTGGGCGACGCCGAGGAGTTCGCGACGCAACAGCCGATCGGTCGGCTCATCGAACCGAGTGAGGTGGCGGCTTCGGTCGTTTGGCTCTGCTCACCGGCTTCGGCGGCGATCACTGGAGCCGACATCGCCGTCGACGGGGGCATGACCGTCGGCTGAGGTTCGTCAGTCGATGGTCGGGTCTTCGGGACCGACCGTTTCGCCGGCATCAGTCGCCTCGCGGACTGGTCGGCGGCGGGGCCGACTGGCCGCCGCGCGCGCCGCCGCCGCCCGCTGCAGTCGTGGAACGACGAAGTAGACGTAGGCCGTGGCGACCGCTCCGAGCAGCGCGATCACGGTGAACGGCGCGACGGAGAATCGCTTGGAGTTCTTGGGATCGGCGAAGGCCGTGGCGACGAAGAGGAGACTGAACAGGAGCGCGCCGAAGGCCGCCAGTGGCCGCCCCAGCAACATTCGAAACGGCCGATGGCTCTGCACGCGCGAGCGCAGCACCAAGAGGCAGACCGATCCGATGGCGTAGATGGCGCATTCGATCGCGGCGCCCACCGAGACGAGCAGGAGCCACTGGCCGGTGGCGAACACGACCGCCGCGACCGCCGCCGAGACGACCGTGAGCGTGGTGACCGCCATCCACGGC
>Ga0075019_10001368_pt1 | contig 13800 bp, 15 predicted proteins | sample ColStrG_CSR_2013_FD_71473 | JGI IMG/M metagenome (GOLD analysis project Ga0075019, IMG submission 71473) | Freshwater sediment microbial communities in response to fracking from Pennsylvania, USA - Cold Stream Run_MetaG_CSR_2013 | ecosystem: Environmental > Aquatic > Freshwater > Creek >...
CAGATCCATTTTTTCCTGTATCGGAATGGCGGCATCGGTGGCATTTAACACTTTCTGCGCCGCTTCTTCCGATTTTTTGGCGACATAGTCCAGTCGGTCCCGCGCATTCGGAATATCTTCGGCCGCGGTCAGCAATAATTTATCCAGACCCAAGCCACGCAGGCTGTCATGCAGCGAGCGCGTCATGTGCCCGATGCGTGACAGCACCTCATCGTGCTTGAGCGCTTCAATCGCCTTGTCGGCATTATCCGGCGCTGCGCCTTGATCTGACAAGCCTGTCATATCCTGCTCCCGTATATTCATGCCTGTTTTTAAGCTCAGGCTTTACCGAGCTTTTCAAATATCTTGCCAAGCTTTTCATCCAGGGTGGCTGCGGTAAATGGCTTGACCACGTACCCGTTCGCCCCGGCTTGTGCCGCCGCAATAATATTTTCCTTTTTCGCCTCAGCCGTTACCATCAGAACCGGAATTTTGGACAGGGCGGGATCGGCCCGAATCTGCTGCAGCATGGTCAGACCATCCATATTCGGCATATTCCAGTCTGATATAACAAAATCAAACGCGCCGCTTCTGAGTTTTTGCAGTCCCATGGCCCCGTCTTCGGCCTCATCGACGTTGGTGTAACCTAATTCCTTCAACAAATTTCTGACAATTCGACGCATTGTTGAAAAATCATCAACCACCAGAAATTTCATGTTTGGGTCAGCCATAATTACTCCGTATTTTCGTAAAACCAATTAAACATTAGTGAGAAGCGTGCTTATCTATCAATTTAGTTCCAATTTAAAATATTGCCTAATTTTTTCTGCGCCAATCTGCATTTATTTTCAAATTATGGATTAAACGCGCAATGCGCGACCTCCCTGTGTTATCAAATAGTTCAGAACCTTGCCGGATAATTCATTGAGTGGTGCAACTTCATGGGTTGCACCAATCGCGATTGCTTCGCGCGGCATGCCAAAAACGACACAACTTGCCTCGTCCTGGGCAAAATTATACGAGCCCGCCTCTTTCATCGCCAGCATACCGGCCGCGCCGTCTTTGCCCATGCCCGTCAGAATAACACCAACCGCATTTTTACCGGCATATTGCGCCGCCGATCGAAACAAAACGTCTACCGAAGGCCGGTGCCGGTTGACCGGCTCCTCCTGATTCAGCTGCGTCATATAATTGGCACCACTGCGCGCCAACAGCAAGTGCGAATGACCCGGCGCGATATAGGCGTGACCCGGCAAAACCCGCTCCCCCCCTTCGGATTCGCTCACCGAAATCTGACACAAGCCATCAAGCCGTTTGGCAAACGATTTGGTAAACCCTTCCGGCATATGCTGCGTAATCAATATGCCGGGACAGTCTGCCGGCATTTTCATCAAAAAGGTCTTGATGGCTTCCGTGCCGCCGGTTGACGCACCCACAATAATCAATTTCTCGCTACTGATTAACGGGCTGCGCAGCGCGGGCGCCCCGGCCGAGGCATGATGACTGGCATCTGCCAGATACTGGGCGCGCGTTTTGATGCGGGCCCGTGCGACGATCCGGATTTTTTCTGCAATCAGTTCGGCATACTCCAGCATGCCGCTCTGGATTGAAATCTTGGGTTTGGTAATAAAATCCACGGCGCCCAGTTCCAATGCGCGCATGGTAATTTCCGAGCCTCTCTCAGTCAGAGACGACACCATCAGAACCGGCATGGGTCGCAGCCGCATGAGCTTTTCAAGAAACTCCAGACCGTCCATTTTGGGCATTTCCACATCCAGCGTCAGGACGTCAGGGTTGGTCTTCTTGATCATCTCGCGCGCCACCAGCGGGTCCGGTGCCGCACCGACTACTTCCATATCCGGCTGCGACGAAATAATTTCAGTCATCAGGCTGCGGATCAGCGCAGAGTCATCCACGATCAGCACTTTAATCGTCATGGCATTGTCTCCTGCAGAAGGGGCATCTCAGAACAGATCAATTTCACCACCTCCGCGCGAAGCATCTCTTTTGAGCTTGTTGGCGTATTCGATTTCGCGCTGTTTAACCGTATCGTTGTGTACCACTTTCAGTTTCTTGACCAGAACTTTGCCGGTGTGCGGAAAAAAGAACACTTTTCTTGGGTGAATATCAACCAGATCTTCAGCGGTAATCCGGATGTTTTCCATTTTCAGGTACTCGCGTACAAACTGTGCGTTACGCTCACCGACATTGATCGAAGTGAAGCCACGCAATACATTACCGCCACCAAACACCTTGGCCTCAAAATTCTCGCGCCGCGCGCCGGCTTTCAACAATTCATTGATCAGAATTTCCATGGCATACGTGCCGTAGCGCATCGAAGCCGAAACCGGACTGTCATCACTGCCCGCATCCGGCAACATAAAATGATTCATGCCGCCGATTCCCGAAACCCGGTCGCGAATACAGGCCGAAACACAGGAACCGAGCACCGTCACGATAACGATGTCTTTTCCGGAAAAATAATACTCGCCAGGCAAAATCTTGGCCGCCTCACAATCAAAGGTGCGGTCATAATAAAAATTGGTAGCAAGATGCTCTACACTCATCTCACTCATAACAGTCCTTTAATATTGCCATCGGCAGCACCTGCAAAATGCGGATTAACGGGAGACTTCATACACGGTTTTCCCCCGCAACTGAAATATATCGGTTAAATAGGAAAAATTTTCGGAATGACCAACAAACAGCAACCCGTGCGGTTTTAACATCGGTGCAAAACGCTGCAGAATTTTCTTCTGGGTCGGTTTGTCAAAATAAATCATGACATTGCGGCAGAAGATGACGTCGAATGTTCCGCTTACCGGCCAGCTGTCCGACAGCAGGTTCAACTGCTTGAATTCGATCATGTCGCGCAATTCCTGACGCACCCGAACCTGCCCGTCATTGGATCCTTTGCCGCGTAAAAAAAATTTCTTCACCCGCTCGGGTGACATTTTTTCCAGTCGATCCATGCCATACACACCGTTTGCCGCCGTTTTCAGCACATTCGTATCGATGTCGGTCGCAATGATGCGGGCCGGCGGATTCATTTTCCCATAGGCTTCACACAGCGTAATGGCGATCGAATAGGGCTCTTCCCCTGTTGAACTTGCCGAACACCAGACCGAAATCGGTTCTTTCAGTTTTGAAGCAAATTCAGCCAGCAGCGGAAAATGATGCTCTTCCCGAAAGAATGAAGTCAGATTGGTGGTCAGGGCATTGGTGAAGGCCACCATCTCGTCTGCGTCCTGCCCGCGTTCCAGTTCATTCAGGTACTCAGAAAAACTGCTGATACCGGTGGCACGCAGACGTCGGGCCAGGCGACTGTATACCATTTCCTGTTTGCTGTCAGAAAGTGAGATACCGGCGCGCTGATAAATCAGGGTGCGCACCCGCTCAAAGTCTTTGATCGTAAAATCAAATTCCTTGCCTGAATCTCTGCTGGAAGCGGTCAGTGCCATGTCGGTCTTTTCGTCAGTTAGCCTGATGATCAACCAGACCCATATCCGGGCTGGTCATCAACTTGTCGATATCCACCAAAATCAGCATGCGTTCGTCGATCGTGCCCAGGCCAATCAGATAATCCGAATTAAACGTGGTATCCATGTCTGGCGGTGGTTTGATCTGCTCGGCCAGCAGAGTGGTTACATCCGACACACTGTCGACCACCATGCCAACGATACGACTGTTGATGTTCAGGATGATGACGACCGTAAATTGATCATAGGTGGGTGTGCCCAAATTGAATTTGATGCGCATGTCTACGACCGGCACGATAATACCGCGCAGGTTGATCACCCCTTTGACGAACACCGGTGCATTGGCAATCCGGGTCACTGCTTCATAACCACGGATTTCCTGCACCTTTAAAATATCGATGCCGTATTCTTCTTTGCCCAGCGTAAACGCCAGAAACTCACTACCGTCCCCGTCGCCGGCCGACTTCAGACCATGGATGCCGGACGACGAATCTGCCTGTGAAGATTGCAACATAATTGACTCCTGATTCAAGTTCTCAATAAAGCGGAAACATCCAAAATCAACGCCACACAACCGTCACCCAAAATGGTGGCTCCGGATACGCCTGGCACTTTTTTATAATTTGATTCAATATTCTTAACGACGACCTGCTGCTGTCCGACCAGTTCATCAATGAACAGCGCGGCGCGCTTGCCTTCGACTTCCAGTATGACGATGATGCCCTGGCAGGGATTGGTAAACTTCGGCTGTATGCCAAACACCTGATAGAGGGAAATCAGGGGCAGATATTCATCCCGGACTTTGATTACGGTACCCTTGCCGCTGATATCCTTCAAGTCGTCCGGTACCGGCTGCAGCGATTCCACAACACAGCTCAGTGGCAGGATATACACTTCCTCGCCGACCCGGATCGACATGCCGTCCAGTATTGCCAGAGTCAGCGGCAATGAAATCACAATCGTGGTACCAAAACCGCGTGCCGAGCGTATGTCGACCACCCCCCCCATATTGGTGATGTTGCGTTTCACCACATCCATGCCGACACCGCGACCGGAGACGTCGGTTACGACTTCAGCGGTAGAAAAACCGGGAGCAAAAATCAGCTGCCAGACTTCCGCATCGGGCATGTTATCGGTGACCGGCAGGCCATTTTCATGTGCCTTGGCCAGAATTTTTTCCCGGTTCAGTCCACCTCCATCGTCACTGACTTCGATCACTATATTGCCGCCCTGATGGGAGGCGGACAGTGACAGACGGCCGGCTTCGGATTTTCCGTCAAAGCGGCGTACTTCCGGCATTTCAATACCGTGGTCAATACTGTTGCGCACCAGATGGGTCAGCGGATCGACGATACGTTCGATCAAACCCTTGTCGAGTTCGGTCGAAGCGCCATAGGTAATAAATTCCACTTTCTTGCCCAGCTTGGAAGCCAGATCTCGCACCATGCGCGGAAAGCGGGAAAACACATAATCCATCGGCATCATGCGAATCGACATCACGGCCTGCTGCAGATCGCGGGTATTTCTGGTCAGCTGTCCGACACTGGAGAGCAGTCGTTCATGTTCTATCGGATCCAGATCGGAACTGCGTTGTTCCAGCATGGCCTGGGTAATGACCAGTTCACCAATCAGATTGATCAGCTGGTCGACTTTTTCTATGCCAACCCGAATTGTCGTGGTTTCCTGATTCGCAGCACCCTTTTCGCCATCCTTTTTACCGTGATTTTTGTCATCGTGTGCAACATGATGCGCATGTTCTTTTTCAATTTTTTTGACCACACCCTTCATGATTTCTTCAGGAGAGCGATCCAGTGCAAACGCCGGATTTTCCGGTTCAAAAAATCCATAGCCCAGTTTTTCTTCATCCGGCTTGTCGAGCGGATCAAAGAAGCCATACCCCAGCTCATCTTCATTTTCTTCTCTGGAAGGGATACGGGCCTGCGCGATTTCGGTGATGAACAGATCCTGCGGGTCAAGAATAAACGAACAGATGGCAATAATGTCATCCGGTGTGGCATTGGTATTCAGAACAAAGGCGATCCGATTGTCGTCCAACACCTCCTTGGCGCTTTCTCCCAGAAGGCTCAGCTCTTCACCGATCGTCTGAATTTCAGCGTCGGCCACTTTGGGAAATTCAATCCGGTAGCATTTTTTGTATTCTTCGCCGGCACTTTTTTCGATATAACTTTCGACTTTCGGCGGCGGTGCAATATGCGTGGAATTCTGTGCCAGTGACTGCAGCATCATACGCACGTCAGCCACCGCTTCCTGGTCCACTTCGGCGCCAAATTTGTGGCCGTTCAACTGCATTTTCAGTATGTCTTTGGCGATCAGAAACGCGTCAACGTGCTCGGCGGTAATCGCCATTTCCCCCTTGCGTATATTGTCCAGCAACGATTCCAGAAAATGAGTGACGTCTGACATATCGGAAATGCCAAAGGTGGACGCACCGCCCTTGATCGAATGGGCAGTCCTGAAAATTGCATTCAAATCTTCCATGTCAGGCTCTGAAATATCCACTGCCAGCAGCAGCTTCTCCATTTCAGCCAGCAGTTCTTCCGCCTCGTCAAAAAAGACCTGGTAGAACTGACTCATTTCTATTGCCATTACCCCGCTCCCTGATTGTCGTCAATACCTGGGTGATCTGTCATTCATCGCGCCGGTGGCGCAGTTTCAGGCAGTCTGCATTAACCGATCACCTTTTTTACGACCTCGGTCAACTTTTGCGGATCGAACGGCTTGACCAGCCAGCCGTTGGCTCCGGCCGCCCGGCCCCTGGATTTCATTTCATCGCCCGATTCGGTGGTCAGCATCAGAATCGGCACTTTCTGATAGCTGGGCAAAGCACGCAATGCTTTGATCAGAGACAGCCCGTCCATGCGCGGCATATTTTGATCAGTCAGTACCAGATCGACCACCTGGGCACGCGCCTTGTCCAGACCGTCCTGTCCGTCCACGGCCTCGATTACCTGGTATCCGGCGGCTTTCAGACTGAACGACAGCATCTGTCTGAGTGAACCCGAATCATCTACTGCCAATATCGTTTTTTCCATCATGACTCCAACATTCTTGTTTGCATTACTACACCCAATTACCCTTAAAACATTTCAATTTCACCGCTATCCATATCTTTCTGATGCACCGCCTTGCGTAACAGATCCTTCAATCCGGAACTTTGTGTGTCCAAATTCTTGTTGATTTCATTGAGCATGGTGACGATTTCATCTTCCTGACCTTCAACCGGCAGATCATTGCCTTCCACGGCCAACTCACTGAGCACGTTACGCAGTCCGATAATGCGCTGCACCGTTCTGGCCAGTAACTGGCTGGTCAAATCCTGAAACTGCAGCCCCGTCACGGCTTCATTGGTGTGCTGGGCAATTTCATCACGCAGCACCCGCAGTCGTGCCATTTTCGGATCGTCCGCAGCAAACTCGGACAACAGAATTTCCACTTCGCGCTGTTGTGCACTGACAGCGTTATGCAGCGCAAAAAAGCTGCTGCCCAATTTTTCGACCGCCTCACCGAGCAGAAAAGCGGTCTGAACCAAATCGGTTTCCACCTCCAGCAAATGCTGTCGGCCATGATCCGACACGCCTGACAACAAGCGCTTTACCTGAGAACCTAACATTTTCTTCGTTGTCATGATTTACCTGTCATCGCTTCCCAAAGTGCCGTGCGTCATACTCTAGCAATTTTAAAAATCGTCGTGCCATTGTCTATTTTTCAGCCTGTCCATTTTCAGGCTTTTGTTCCGCATTATTTTCACCGCCGGCATCGTCCACTTTATCGGGATCGATGTAGCCGCCATCCTGGGTTGCCGTCATTTCCGCACGCTTGTTCATCACAATAATGCTGATGCGCCGGTTAATCGGATCCACCGGATTATCCTTGTTAAACAGCACCGATGAAGACAGGCCAATTACCCGCAGCATTTTGTTTTCATCCATTCCGGCTGTAATCAATTCACGGCGCGTGGCATTGGCACGGTCGGCCGACAGTTCCCAGTTGCTGTAGCCGCGACCGCCGCTCGAATAGGGCGTCGCATCGGTATGACCGGAGATGCTTATCTTGTTGGGGACTTCATTCAACGCCACACCGATTTCATCGAGCAGCACTTTGGTATACGGTTCCAGATCGGCCCTGGCCGATGCAAACATGGGTCGGTTCTGATCATCGACGATCTGAATGCGCAAGCCGTCCGATGTCATGTCCAGTACCAATTGATTCTTGTATTGTTTCAGCGTCGGATTAGAGTCAATGACCGCTTCAATCTTCGCTTTCAGCTGTTTTAAATGCGCTGCATCAGCCACTGCCAGTGCCGCCTCTGCATCCTTCAGACTGTAATTTTTTTTGTTTTTGATCGCGTCGCTTTTTTTGTTCTGCCCTTCCGCCGCAGACAGATCCTTGCCACCGCCCTTGATGATACTGGAACTGTCACCGGAACCTTCGCCACCGGCCATGGCGACTTTCAACGGCGTCTGAAAATATTCCGCAATTCCCTGCAAGGTGCCCTTGGTTGTTGAACCGAGCAGCCACATCAAAAGAAAAAACGCCATCATCGCCGTGACAAAGTCAGCGTAGGCGATTTTCCATGCGCCGCCATGCGCTCCACCGGCGACCTTTTTTATGCGCTTGACGATAATTGGCCGGAGTTCTTCGTTAGCCATTCATTTCACCTGTTCCTGTTTTACCCGATTTTCCCATTGCGACTATTTCGACTTGCTGGATTTAATATGCTCTTCCAGTTCCGAGAAAGTAGGCCGTTCAGTTGAGTACAGCACTTTGCGGCCAAATTCGACTGCCAGTGCCGGCGCAAAACCATTCAGACTGGCCAGCAGCGTGACTTTGACGCACTGAAACGTCTTGGACGATTCTTCCAGCTGCTGCTCAAGCAGTCCGGACAGCGGTCCGACAAAGCCATAAGCCAGCAAAATACCAAGAAATGTACCGACCAGCGCATGCGCAATCAGCTCACCCAGTTCAGCCGGAGGAATACCCACCGACTCCATGGTATGCACCACGCCCATCACCGCAGCCACAATACCGAAGGCCGGCAAACCGTCTCCCAGCTTGGCAACAAAGTGGACCGGCGCATGGGCTTCAACGTGGTGGGTTTCGATTTCATTGTCCATCAGATTTTCGATCTGGAACGCATCCATATTGCCGGACACCATCAATCGCAGATAGTCACAGATAAATTCCATCAGGTGGTGGTCATGCACCACCAATTCATATTTGCTGAACAGGGGGCTGCCGTCAGGGTTTTCAACATCGCCCTCGATCGACATCAATCCTTCCTTCCGGACCTTGCTCAGTACATCGAACATCATCGTCATTAATTCCATATACATGGCTTTACTGTACTTGGAGCCCTTGAGCACACCCGGCAATGCCTTCAGGGATGCCTTTAATGTTTTGGCATTATTTCCCACCAGCGAAGCTCCCGCTGCCGCCCCACCGATCATCAACAATTCCAAAGGCTGAAACAGCGCGGCCAGATGGCCACCAGCCATGGCAAAACCGCCAAACACGGAACCGACGACAATTACATATCCAATGATTACGAACACGAGAAGGCTCCCCTAAAAAAGGTTCTATATCACCAACCCAAGTTAGTCTAAAAAACGCATTGTTTCTATGAAAAAATTTAATATTTCTTGTTATAGATACCAGATATACAGTTTGCGCCCGAAATTTGCGTCATTTTCTGGATATATTGACAAGTGTTCTTCAACACCGATGATAGGAAATTCATAACTGACCAGCATCGTGCCGCTGCGCATTTCATTTTTTGCCTTGCGCCAGAGTCCCGGCATGGCTGCCGGCGAAAGATAGGCGAACACCACATCAAAGTCGGCGAAATGCAGATTTTCGTAATTGCTGCGCAAAAATCGGACATTGCCTCCGTTCCCTTTGCCACGCAAATAACTGATCAGCCAGGGTAAAGGGGCAATTTCCACTCCGGTAAAGGCACTTTCCGGGTATTTTTTTCCCAAATGCAGTATCAGTCCACCCAAGCCGCTGCCGATATCGACCAGTATAAACGGCTTATCCTTGGGCAGACAGGGTGCCAGCGCCAGCCAGGCACTTTCAGTCGAGGGGTAATAAGGGACCTGAGTCTGGAAAGCAGACCAGTAAACCACCAGAAAAATCAGGAACAGTGTCATGTACAACCAGGGCGGAAGCGTCAATGACAGCGTGGCGACCACGGCAAACGGGAATAGCGGCTGTATGACACACCACCACCAGGCCAATCCGAACCAGCGGGTCAGCAGCAGCGTCAGGACCGCCTGGGCGACCAAAACCTGGATCAGAGTGAGTTTGAATTGGAAGCTCTGCCAGGCAACAGTCAGACACAAAAGCAGAACAAGTAACGAGGCAATTTGAATCAGTAACGCGATCAGCGCGGGAGAAGTCGGTTTGGAAATCCGCGGCAAGTCAGTTTTGGTAAACGCCAAAATGCACCTTGATTAAAAATCTGGTGGAGTTCCAAAACCCACCAGGAGTCGATCGGACTCCTGATTGTTCAGGCTACCAGCTCGTCATTCAGTTTTTCGACTTCCCTGGTCTTTTTCAGCTTACCGGCCCGGGAAGGCATGTGACACAGCCCGCAGGCATAATTTTTATGCAAATCGTATTTGTAGGAAACAAAATGTCCGCCACACTTGCAGCATTGTGCCAGCGACAGCATTTTGCTTTCAAAGAATCTTACTAAAGTCCACGCTCTTGTCAATGACAAAACGTGTTCCTGATTTTGTGTATTGACCGGAATTTGTTCCAGATAGAGCTTGTAGGCTTTGACCGTTGCGTCGATGCCTTTGACGCCGGCGTGTTCGACCAGATATTTGTGAATATTCATGAACAATGAAGCATGAATATTGGGCTGCCAGGTTAAAAACCAGTCAGTGGAAAAAGGCAGCATGCCTTTTGGAGGAGAAACACCCTTCAACTCTTTGTAGAGTTTCAGCAGTCGTTCTCTCGATAACGACGTTTCAGATTCAAGTAACTGCAAACGAGCGCCCAGATTCACGAGTTCAATCGCCAGTTGGATTTCATGCGCTTCGGTGACTACACTCTTTTTACCCATGATCAGCTCCCATTACCGAAAAGTTTTTGCAGTTGTTATTGAATGAATTCGACATCAATGAATTTCTTCAACGGCTTGACCAGCCATTAAGATGGCAGCATGGGATTGCGCCAAAGCACGGTCCTTGTTGTAATTTGTCAACATGCAAAGTATGGAACTGTCCTCAAAGCGGAAGCGCGCCAGCATCATATTGGAACCCGCCAATTTCAGAATTTGCGCATTATTGAGGCCTTCGATCAGGTCAGCAATTTCTTTGCCAATGCCCAAACGGAAAATTGCGGTTGCCTTATCTGAACGAATCATCTGTTGAGCAAGCATGAGGTAGCTCAGATTGGAATCGCGGATTTCTGCCATCATATCGTTCGGTGTCATTTTAGTTCTCCAAGGTAATTAACGGCTGGCAATTAGTTGCTTTGGAGCCAGTTGTAGCCATTGTGAGACCGGGGAGAAATGATGAGAATAGGCAACAGGCGGTTTTTACGGTAGGTAAAAACGCGCGCACGCACATAGGAAATCTTCCTACATGCGGTAAGACAATTGACGTTTGCAAAAATTTCTAAAGCAAACAATTGATGTGAAAAGCAGTTTCTATTTTTTTAGTAAATTCAACAACACCCAAAAATTCTTATATAAATCAATCTGTTATAAATATCACCTAGGCAAAAATTATTGCCTTTTACCATTAACGACAATCCAACTGGTCAACTTTAGGATTTTTCGAAAAATATTTTAAAAAATGTTTTTGTAGGACTCATGTCAGCATTAACGGCAATGCGCTAGGGTAACTTTAAAAAATAATTAAAATAAATTTGGTGGGAAATAATGCAATTTAACCATTTAATTCAATGGAAATCAGGTCGAAAGGCGTCCGTAGCAACCAAAAGTCGGTTGCGCTCGGGTCAGTCAGAGGGAATTTCAGTCAATAATCAGGTTTCGGACGGCCAAATACATTTACCCGATTTGGCCAGTCCGGCCAGGAGTTGCTGATGTGATGCCAGCTCGTCCTGATTGGCCGTTCTGATCAGTATCGACTTGATCAAGGCAACTGACGCAGCGTCGCTCTGCTGCGTTGGCGTTTCAGGTTCATCAATGACGAAGCTGTTTTGACCGCGCGACATGGCCAGATACACTTCGGCCAGCAATTCCGAATCAAGTAACGCACCGTGCAACTGGCGGTGGGCATTGGATATGCCAAATCGGTCACATAACGCATCAAGCGAATTGCGTTTGCCAGGGAAAATTTCCTTGGCCTTGACCAGGGTATCGATGACTGTGGCAATTTGACTGGTAAAACTGGCCAGCTGCAATTTTTCATATTCCGCATCCAGAAACCCCAGATCAAACGGCGCGTTATGAATAATGACCTCCGCGCCTTGTATGTACTCGGACAGGCGCTCGGCGATGTCGGCAAATTTCGGTTTGTCGGATAAAAATTCCGTGGTCAAACCGTGCACTTCCAGCGCGCGCGGGTCAGAATCCCGTTCCGGATTGATGTACTGATGAAAATTATTGCCGGTTAATTTGCGGTTGATCATTTCAACGCAACCCACCTCGATAATCCTGTCGCCGTTACGCGGATTCAAGCCCGTGGTTTCGGTATCGAGCACAATTTGTCGCATAGTCATTTCCTAAATTACGTTTTGATCGCGCAGAACCGCAATCTGTTCATCGGTATAGCCGAGTTCGTGCAAGACTTGGTCAGTATGCTCGCCGAGTTCCGGCCCGAGCCAGCGGGTCTGACCGGGTGTCAGCGACATTTTGGGGCTGATGGCCGGCATCTTGATCGGCGTGCCATCCTTGAAATAATGTTGTTCAATCATATTGCGGGCCAGGAACTGCGGGTCGGTCATCATGTCGGCCACCGAATAAATTTTACCAACCGGTACATCGGCATGCTGCAGTATCGACAAGGCCTCATCAATGGTGTGCCGTGAACACCACTCCTGAATCGCCGCGTCAATTTCAAGTGTGCGCGGCACCCGTCCATCGTTTTTTTCCAGTGCCGGATCATTGGCCAGATCGCTGCGCTGCATGGCCAGCATCAGTCGTTTGAAAATAGCGTCCCCATTGCCGGCAATGACGATATTCTGGTTATCTGAACAGGTATAGGTATTGGATGGGACAATTCCCGGCAAAGCGCCGCCCGTGCGTTCGCGGATCACGCCGGCATAATCATATTCCGGCACCAGTGACTCCATCATGTTGAATACCGATTCATACAGAGCCACATCCACCATCTGGCCCTGCCCTGCCACACATTCGGCACCGGCTTTGCCGTTCCAGCGTCCGCCGGTTGCGTCACGATGGCGCAGGGCCATCATGGCGCCAATCACACCATGCAGCGCTGCCAATGAGTCACCAATCGAAATGCCAACCCGCAACGGCGGACGATCCGGATGACCCGATACATACCGCAGGCCGCCCATTGATTCACCGATCGCGCCAAACCCCGGCAGGCCACTGGACGGACCGGTCTGCCCGTATCCTGACAGGCGTACCATAATAGTTGCGGGATTGACGGCCTTTAACTGTTCATAGCCGAGCTGCCATTTCTCCAGCACACCGGGACGATAATTTTCAATGATGATGTCGGCATCCTGCGCCAACTGCTGCGCAATCTTCTGGGCGCGTGCGTCTTTCATGTTCAACGTCAGACTCTGCTTGTTGCGCGACTGCACGCTCCACCATAGTGACGTACCGTCTTTCAATACGCGCCACTGGCGTATCGGATCCCCCTGCCCGGGCGCCTCAATTTTGATGACTGTCGCGCCGAATTCAGCCAGCATGCGCGCGCAGAACGGACCGGCAATCAGCGTCCCCAGTTCCAGCACCTTGATGCCGGACAGTGGTCCGACCCCGTTTCCGGGTTGTCCAATCTTGTTCTGATCCATCACGTTGCCCGTCGGTCCAGCATGGCACGCGCCAGTGTTCCGGCATCGACATATTCCAGCTCGCCGCCTACCGGCACGCCACGGGCCAGTCGGGTGACAGCCAGCCCGCGTGCCTTGAGTGTTTCACTTAAATAATGGGCCGTGGCTTCACCTTCGTTGGTGAAATTGGTCGCCAGGATGACTTCTTTGACCAGACCGTTGCAAGCACGCTGGATCAGTTTTGAACTATGAATGTCGCTCGGACCGATACCGTCCAGTGGCGAAAGACGACCCATCAGTACAAAGTACAGTCCGTGGTAAGTCATCGTCTGTTCAACCATCAGCAGGTCAGCCGGCGTTTCAACTACGCACAACAGCGCGG
>Ga0075019_10001370_pt1 | contig 13785 bp, 9 predicted proteins | sample ColStrG_CSR_2013_FD_71473 | JGI IMG/M metagenome (GOLD analysis project Ga0075019, IMG submission 71473) | Freshwater sediment microbial communities in response to fracking from Pennsylvania, USA - Cold Stream Run_MetaG_CSR_2013 | ecosystem: Environmental > Aquatic > Freshwater > Creek >...
GATCATCTACGCGCTGATGCAGAAGCGCTTGCCACGCTCATGCGCAATCCGCGCGCGCGGTTGCTGATGCTCGAAGGTTTTGATCCCGTCATCGCGCGAGACGGCGGGTTGAGCTGGAGTTCGCTTGCCGATGCGCCCGGCGACTCAGGGCTCATCCTTCTTGGATTGCAGGACGAATCGCCGTATTTTGCCGCGTTGCCCGATCAGGCAGAGGGCGCTGCCCTTTTTCGTTCACCCCGCATCATGCAGGCGCTCAGTATCCTGCCGGGCGAAGATATGGCGCTCTACGGCGCGGCGCGCAGTCTGATCGACTGGCATTTGCGACACGCTTTTTGCGGACGGTGCGGAACCAGCACCGATTTCAGCCGCGCGGGCTGGGGCCGCAGTTGCGCGCAATGCAAGGTGGAACATTTTCCGCGCGTTGATCCTGTCGTGATCATGCTCGCCGAGCATGAGGGACGGGCGCTTGTCGGGCGGCAAGCGAGTTGGCCACAAGGGCGCTACTCGGCATTGGCTGGGTTTCTGGAACCCGGCGAGACGATTGAGGAAGCTGTGGCGCGCGAATTGTTTGAAGAAGCCGGGGTGCGCGCCACCCACGTGCGTTATATCACGAGCCAGCCTTGGCCTTTTCCCGCGCAGTTGATGATCGCTTGCGTGGCGCAAGTGGAGAGTGATGTCCTCAAGCTCGCTCCGGACGAGATTGACGATGCGCTGTGGGTCTCGCACAGCGAGGTGCGTGCCGCTCTGGCTGGTGACGAGAATGCGCGGTTTCTCGCCCCGCCGAAATATGCGGTGGCGCACACCCTGCTGACACAGTGGGCAGGCTGACCGAGGCGCGCTACCCTCGCGCTCGCGCCTGGGGATAGGTTCCCAGAATGCGAACCCATTTGCTGTGAAACGCAAGCTCTTCGAGCGCACGGCGGACGTGTGTGTCTTCGGGGTGGCCCACAATATCAGCATAAAACTCGGTCGCCGCAAAGCTGCCGCCGCGCTGGTAGCTTTCCAGCTTGGTCATGTTGACGCTGTTGGTCGCAAAGCCGCCCATCGCCTTATACAGGGCCGCAGGAACGTTTTTGACCTCGAAGATTAGCGTGGTCATTACATTGTCGGCCGGTGCAATGTTGATCGCTTCGCGCGCGAGCACAACGAAGCGGGTGACATTCTCGTCCGAATCCGCAATCGCTTCGGCGAGCAGGTTGAGATTGTAGATTTCCGCCGCCTTAAGTGGCGCGATTGCAGCCATCGAAGCCTGTTTCTGTTCCGCCACGAGCGCGGCGGCACCGGCCGTATCGTCATACGCCACCGGCTTGAGGCCATGCGCACGCAGCCAGCGGCGGCATTGCCCAAGCGCTTGTGGGTGGCTGACCACATCGCGGACATCCGCCAAAGTTCCGTGCCCCATCAAGCCGTAGCGAATTGGAAGAAAATGTTCGCCGACGATCACCAATCCCGATTCGGGGAGGAGAAAATGTATGTCTGCCACGCGGCCATGCAACGAATTTTCAATCGGGATCATCGCCAGATTCGCGCGCGCCTCCTGCACCGCTTCAAGCGCATCCTGGAAGCTGAAGCAGGGTAGGGGGTGCGCAGCCGGAAACATTTCAGCCACCGCAATGTGCGAATTTGCGCCGGGCGCGCCTTGGAATGCGACGGCATTTTCGCTGTCTTGAGCGGCCGCGAGCATGTGCGCGACGATTGGGCGTGCGGGGGCGGGGTAATTTTCCATGCGCCGGCACTTACGCACTGCACCAGCAAATGCCAAGCGCGCTTGGCAAACAGCGTTGAGCGCATTATGGGGCTGGCAAAGCTTCAACCGACACCAAAGGCAGATCATGGCGGACAACAACACAATCGCGGGATGGGTACTTTTTTCGGGTATCGCCGCACTCGGTTTGACATTGGTTTCGGGTGAGTATTTCCACGCCGAACGCCCTGAGAAAATGGGCTATCCGATTGCCGGTGTCGTGCAAGAGGGTGGATCAGCCGCGGTCGCAGCCACACCGATCGCCGTGTTGCTCGCCAAGGGTGACGCGACCAAGGGCGCGCAGGTGTTCGCGAAATGCACCGCCTGTCACAATGCGGCGGCGGGCGGCCCTGCGGGTGTTGGCCCCAACCTTTACCACGTTCTCGGTCGTCCAATCGCTTCGGCACCGGGCTTTGCCTATTCGGATGCGCTCAAAGGCATCAAAGGCAGTTGGGATTTCGATAAGATCAACACTTGGCTCACCGGCCCTGGTGCGATGGCCCCCGGCACCAAGATGACCTTTGCTGGCATCGAGAATGAGCAGGATCGCGCGAACGTGATTCTTTACCTCAATGCGCAGGGGTCAAATCTGCCGCTTCCCAAGGCCGAAGCCGCGCCCGCCGCTGGTGCTAAGGCTGCGGCACCCGCCCCCGCCCCGGCAAAAAGCTAGCGCTATCGATCAGAACAGCGGCGGTTTCTCCGCATCTGGCAGGCTGGTACCCATCAGCTTAGCAAGTGTGGGCGCGATGCTGCGCATATCGATCTCACCGAGCGAGTAATGGCTGGGGATGCGCGCGCCCTTGATCATGAACACCGAGCGCATTGCCGGATTTTCCGCCAGATGGCCGTGCATCCCTTTGTAAGAGGATGGCCCAGCCGCGCTGATGCCCTTATAGCCAGCCATCGCATCGAGATTTAGCCCGACATAGAAACGCGCTTGCGGGTTGCCGCCGCGCTTGACGATTTCGTCATGCCCGAGGATGGTGTTGATGTGCATGTTCGGATCGGCCTTGAGGCTGGCGAGCAGATTGCTCACTTTCTGGATCAGAGCCGCATCGTTCGGGCGCTTGAGAACCACTGCGATTGACCCGCCCGAAAGCCAAGGCACGGCGTCCCAGCTCGTGACATTGTTTTTGGCGTCAACGCTGATCAGCCCAGCTTGGATGAACGGGATGAACAGATTGACCTCGGTGGTGGTCGCGCTGAACCCGTGGTCGGATACAATCGCGACAATCGCGTCGGGATGCACCGCTAGTTCGGCGTCGATCACCTTGCCGACGACAGTGTCAATCTGCTCAAGCACGGCATGGGCTTCGGGCGTGTCGGGGCCGAAATGATGTTGTGTGGTGTCGAGCGCGGTGAGGTAAACCGTCGCGAAATCCGGCTTGTGATCCGTAATGAGCTGAACCGCAAAACGCCCGCGCGTTTCGTCGCCGCCCATTTCATCGTCAATGCCGCGCGCATAGTTGCCCAACTTGGGTTCGAGCGATTCGAGCAGTCCGGGGGTGCTCAGCGCATGAACGAGTTTTTCATCATCGGGGTGTCCCGTGTGCCAGATTTGCGGAAGATTATAGTCGACGCCTTTCGCGCCGACGCTGACCGGCCAATGGACATTCGCAGTCACCAGACCTTTGGCGTGCGCGGCTTCCCACAAGGTGGGCACCTTGATGTCTGACGCATACCAATACCAGCCTTGCTGGTTGATCGCCGTTGGATCAAACGTTGTGTTGCTGACCACGCCGTGCTTGGCGGGGCTGACGCCGGTTATCAACGTTGTGTGGCTGGGATAGGTCACTGTGGGGAGCACGCCGAACACCCCTGTTGCGGTGCTCCCCTGCGCGACGAAACGGCGTAAGGTGGGAATTTTGAGGCCACGCTGCGACGCTTCGAACACGTCGCCGGGGCGCAGGCCATCGATCGATATCAGCAAGACGGGCGAGGCGTGTGCGCCATGCGCGAGCAACGCCGCCACCGCGACCAGCAAGCTACGCATACGCATTGTGGAAACCCCTTATCATTGGCAATTGTTAACCGTGTGTTACATTTGCGTTAGGGGAGCATCATGACAGTTCGATGTCAATTCGGGATTTGTTATCGCCGTAAATGATGATCGGCAGACGCAGCAGAAAGGCGTCGATTAAGACGCTCGCCGTAACAAAACTGTCTGAATAAGGGCGCAGAGCATTGGAATGACTCATGGGTTCACCGACCGCCTGCGCGCTGCGCCTCCCGCTGTATTCACGCTGGTTGCGGGCATGGCGGGCTTTTGCGCCTATTTTTCGATGTATGCGTTTCGCAAGCCATTCGCGGCGGGCCATTACGCGCATGCCATGGGCTGGGATTTCCTGATCGATTACAAGACCAGCCTACTGATTGCGCAGGTGCTCGGTTACACCATTGCCAAATTCGTCGGCATCAAAGTGATCGCGGAAATCGGGCGCGGCGGACGCGCGGCGATGGTGATTGGGTTGATTACGCTGGCGTGGCTGGCGCTCATCGCGTTCGCGCTCATTCCCGCGCCGTGGACTGTCGGCTGCCTGTTCGCGAATGGGCTTTCGCTTGGGATGATCTGGGGGCTTATTTTCAGCTATATGGAGGGACGACGCATCAGCGATATGCTGGGTGCGATTCTGTGTGCGAGCTTCATCGTGTCGTCTGGCGTGGTCAAATCGGTTGCGGGGTGGCTGATGCTGCACGGCGTGAGCGAGGAGTGGATGCCGGCGGCAACCGGAGTATTGTTTTTCCCGTTGCTCTTCGCCTCGATGTGGGTGCTCGAACACCTTCCGGCGCCAGATGCCGCAGACGAGGCGGCCCGCACCGCGCGCGTGCCGATGAATGGAGCCGAGCGGGCAGCGTTCTTGCGCGATCATGGCATGGAGTTGGTGCTGCTTGTGTTGGGCTATGTGCTGCTTACCGCGATGCGCGACTTTCGCGACAATTTTGCCGCAGAACTATGGGCCGGTCTGGGCTATGCCAAGGATCCGGGCGTGTTTAGCGCCAGCGAGTTGCCGATTGGTGTGGTCGTCCTTGGAGTTCTCGGCGCGCTCGTCGTTATCCGCAGCAACCGTACGGCGCTGCTTGCAATGCACGGGGTTATTGTGTTTGGCGCGGTGCTGCTTGCGGTGGGAACGCTGGGGTTCCAACTCAAAATTCTCTCTCCGCTCGCGTGGATGATCCTGACCGGTGCTGGGCTGTATTTCGGCTATACACCGTTCAATGCGATGCTGTTTGATCGGATGATTGCGGCGTTGGGGCGTGCAGGAAATGCAGGCTTTCTCATCTATATTGCCGACTCGTCAGGCTATGCTGGCAGCGTGGCGTTGCTGCTGTATCGCAGCCTCGCCGCCCCCAAAATGGCGTGGATCAGCTTTTTCACAACGGCCTGTTATGTGACAGCGGCGGTGGTGACTGTCCTGACCTTGATTTCCGCACTCGTCTTCGCACGGGAGAGCCGAGCATGACACGTGGCTATGATCTGGCGATTGTCGGTGGCGGAATTATCGGTCTCGCTCACGCCTATGTCGCCGCCAAAATGGGCAAGAGCGTGGTTGTTATCGAGCGTGACACGCGGGCGAACGGCGCGTCCATCCGCAATTTCGGTTTTATCACGGTAACGGGCCAAGCGCGCCACACGGTATGGCCAACAGCGCGCCGTTCGCGGGACATCTGGGCGGAAGTCGCCGCACCGGCGGGCATCGCAGTCGAACATCGCGGCCTGATGCTGACTGCGCGCTATCCCGAATCGGTTGCCGTGCTTGAGGCGTTCATGCGCACGGAAATGGCGGAGGATTGCGCTTTGCTCTCGCCGCCGCAGTTGCGCGCGCACCATCCGCAGATTTGCGCACGAAGCAACCTGCTCACGCTGTGGAGTCCGCATGAGTTGCGGGTCGAATCGCGCACCGCGCTTCCAAAGCTGACATCGTGGTTGCGTGATCATTGGGGGGTGGATTTCGAAACGGCGACTGCGGCACACCATGTCGATCCGCCGCACATTGAAACGTCTCGCGGGACGATCAAGGCGGAAGCGGCGGTCATCTGCCCCGGTGATGATTTCAACTCGCTGTTCCCTGTTCGCATCGCCAACTACCAGCCGACGCGGTGTATCCTCACCATGCTGCGGCTTGCCAATCCCGGCTTTTTGTTGCCAGCGGGCGTGATGTCCGATTTGGGGCTAGCGCGTTACGAAGGCTATGCGGCGCTTCCCGAAGCCGTTGCTCTTAAAGAAAAACTGGCGCGCGATTATGCGCGACATCTCGCGCATGGCGTGCATCTCATCATCGTTCAAAGCGCCGACGGCAGCTTGGTGGTGGGAGACAGCCACCATTATGATGCCACGCCATGGCCCTTTGCCGCCGCTGAGAGCGAAGCGCTCATCCTGAATGAGTTTCGGTCTGCAACGGGGTTGACCCCACCGCCCGTGATCGAGCGCTGGACAGGGACATATGCCTCTGCGGCGCAGCCCTTTTTCATCGACGCACCGGCACCGCGCACACGCATTGTGATGGTCACGAGCGGCACCGGGGCCTCAATGTCGTTCGGGCTTGCTGAGCGGGTCATCGGCTCACTTTATGGGGGACTGAGATGAACAAGAAAATCAAAGCCGTCGTGTTTGATTGGGCGGGAACAATGATCGATTTTGGCAGTTGCGCCCCGGTAGATGCGATGGTCACCGCTTTTGCCCAATCGGGAATCGAGGTCGCTGCGTCGCAAGTGCGCCAATATATGGGGCTGGCCAAGCGCGATCATGTCGAAGCGATGTTGATGTCGCCCGCGCTCGTGGTGGCGTGGCAGGCCGTCCATCGGACCCATCCGACCCGTGCCGATGGGGATCGGATTTACGCCGCGCTCGAGCCACTGATGGCTCAATCCGCTGCGCGTCACACGACGCTGATCGCCGGTGCCGCTGACATGGTGGCCGGATTGCGCGCGCAGGGCGTCAAGATTGGGTCGTGCACCGGCTACACCCGCGCGATGATGGCGGGTATTCTGCCGCGCGCCGCTGAGCAGGGCTATGCGCCCGATTGCGTGGTCTGTGCTGGCGAGACCGACGAAGGGCGACCCTCGCCGTTGATGCTCTGGAAAAATCTGGTCGAGTTGGGCGTCTGGCCTGCCGAAGCCTGTGTCAAGGTCGATGATGCCGAGGTCGGGATTGCCGAGGGGGTTAATGCCGGATGTTGGAGCGTCGGTGTCGCAGCTTCGGGAAATCTCGTTGGATTGGACCGGGTGGCGTTTGACGCGCTTAATCCATCAGCCCGCGATGCCATTGTGACACAAGCGCGCGATGCCCTTATTGCGGCGGGCGCGCATTATGTGATCGACACGGCGGCCGATTTGCCAAAGGTGCTGACCGAAATCGAGCAGCGCTTGTCGCGTGGGGAAGCGCCAAACGATTAAGTTGGGTGCTGGGCAATTGCGTCGATGCGTGTTTCCGATTGCTGCGTTGCAAAATATGCTGGCCTTTTTTGGATGTGACGCATACATTGTGGGGGCCACGCCGCTCGCGTTGGCGATGGACTAGGGTTTTGCAGCTTCGATGATCGGTATTGTCAAGATCGCGCTTGGGCGTCCGCTGACGTTCGTCGTGATGGCGATCTTAATTCTTATCCTTGGCATATTGGCCGCGCTGCGGATGCCGGTGGATATATTCCCGAACATCAACATCCCGGTGATTGCGGTCGTCTGGCAGTATAATGGCTTGTCGCCCGATGAAATGTCGGGGCGGATCATCAACAACTATGAGCGCGCGATCACCACGACGGTCAACGATGTCGAGCATATTGAGAGCCAGTCTTTGCAGGGCATTGGCGTTGTCAAAATCTATTTCCAGCCGGGAGCCGATACGCGCATCTCAAACGCGCAGGTCACCGCCATTTCGCAATCTGCGCTCCGGCAAATGCCGCCGGGCACGCTGCCGCCGCTGATTCTCAATTATAACGCGGCCACGGTGCCCATCATCCAACTCGCGCTCTCGGGAAAGGGTTTGTCCGAGCAGCAACTGTTTGATACCGCGTTCACGCAGGTGCGACCGCAGGTTATCACAGTTCCCGGCGCGGCGAGTCCCTATCCTTCTGGAGGCAAGCAGCGGCAAATCCAAGTTGATCTCAACCCGGTCACGCTACAGGCCAAGGGGCTGAGCGCGCAAGATGTCGTTGATGCGATTGCGGCGCAAAACCAGATCACTCCCGCTGGTTTCGCAAAAATTGGTACAGCGCAATATAATGTTAAACTCAACAATGCGCCGCCATCGATAGCTGCGCTCAATGATATCCCGATCAAGACAGTAGGTGGCACGACGATTTTGATGCGCGACATCGCCACTGTGCGCGATGGCAGTGGGCCGCAGGGCAACATCGTTCATGTTGAAGGCCACCGCGCCGTGCTGATGACGGTGCTCAAGAACGGCTCAATTTCGACACTCGCCATCATTCAGGGCATCAAGGACCGGCTGAACAAAATTCGCGAGGGCTTGCCAAGTGTCGCAACGCTGGTGCCGGTTGGCGATCAATCAATTTTCGTTCGCGCGGCGGTGTCGGGCGTCGTGAACGAGGGCGTGCTTGCGGCGGTGCTGACCTCGTTGATGATCCTGCTGTTTCTTGGGTCGTGGCGGTCGACGATCATCATCGCGATTTCGATTCCACTGGCGGTGTTGACGGCGATCATCGCTCTAGCTGCATTTGGTCAAACGCTAAATGTGATGACGTTGGGGGGACTCGCCCTCGCCGTGGGCATTCTGGTCGATGAGGCGACGGTGACGATTGAAAACATCAATTGGCACCTCGAACAGGGCAAGCCCGTGCTCACCGCGATTCTCGATGGTGCCACGCAGATCGTCATGCCCGCATTTGTCTCGATGCTCTGTATCTGCATCGTGTTCATCCCGATGTTTTTTTTGCCGGGCGTCGCAGGGTTCCTGTTCGTTCCGCTCGCGCTTTCGGTCGTGTTCGCGATGGTGGCGTCGTTTCTTCTGTCGCGCACGCTGCTCCCGACGATGGCGATGTATTTGCTCAAGCCCCATGCGGGGCATGAAGGTGACGATGACCGCCCGTCGCGCAACATATTCGTTCGGTTCCAGCGCAGTTTTGAGGCCCGGTTTGTGGGGGTTCGGGCGATTTATCTGGCCGTTCTTGGGCGTGTTTTATACCATCGACGCGTGGTGATGATTGGCTTTCTCAGCTTTGTTGGCGCGACGTTTTTGCTCGTTCCGTTTCTGGGGAGCAACTTCTTTCCGGCGGTCGACGCGGGGCAGATTGTGCTGCATTTCCGGTTACCTGCGGGGGCGCGGATCGAACAAACCGCCGTATCGTCCGAATTGATCGAGCGCGACATTCGTAAGATCATCCCACCCCAAGAGCTTACGTCGATGGCCGATAACATCGGCCTGCCCAACAGCGGCATCAATGTGGTTTACAGCAATTCGGGGACGGTCGGGCCGCAGGACGCCGATGTCCTGATTGGTTTGGCCCCAGGGCATCATCCGACGGCTGACTATATCGCGGCGATGCGCAAGCTGTTGCCGCAGCATTTTCCGGGCACCGTGTTTTACTTCCTGCCGTCGGACATCACGAGCCAAATTCTCAATTTTGGGGCGCCAGCCCCGATTGATATTCAGATTTCGGGTCGTAAGCCGACCGAGATTAGCGCCTTCGCCGTAAAGCTGTTGGGTCGTTTGCGCTCGGTTCCGGGGCTTGTCGATGCGCGCATTCAGCAAGCGGCGCACAATCCACAACTGAATGTGGCGATTGATCGACAGCGAATCGGGCAGTTCGGGCTCAATGCGCGCGATGTCACCAACAGCGTTTCGGGCGCGCTTGCCGGAACGGGCCAGACGTCACCAGTCTATTTCCTCAATGCCGAAACGGGTAACTCCTATCCGGTTGTTGCCCAAGCGCCTGAATATCGGATCGGCTCAGTGAGCGACATGCAAAATCTTCCTGTGTCGAGCGCGGCTGGGCAGCCCAGCCAGATATTGGGTAACCTTGCCACCTTCAATCGATCGGTGACCGCTTCGGTATTGTCGCGGTATAATCTGCAACCTGCTGAAGATATTTTCGCATCGCCGCAAGGACGCGATTTGGGTGCAGTGGCCGCCGATGTCGCCGCAACGCTCAAAAAACTTGGCCCCACCCTACCCAAGGGAATTACGGTGACAATGCGCGGGCAGGTTGAAACGATGAACACCGCTTTTACCGGCCTAGGCTTCGGGCTTTTGGCTGCGATCATGCTGATTTACCTGCTGATTGTCGTCAATTTTCAGAGCTGGCTTGATCCGCTCGTGATCATCGCAGCACTCCCCGGCGCGATTGCGGGGATCATCTGGATGTTGTTCGTGACGCAAACGACGCTTTCGGTGCCAGCGCTTACGGGCGCGATCATGTGCATGGGGGTCGCGACGGCCAACTCAATTCTGGTGGTCAGTTTCGCGCGCGAACGGCTTGATGTGCTCGGAGACGCGACGCAGGCGGCGCTCGAAGCCGGGCGCGTGCGGTTTCGCCCGGTGTTGATGACGGCGCTAGCGATGATTATTGGAATGACGCCGATGGCTTTGGGGTGGGGCGAGGGCGGCGAGCAGAACGCGCCGCTGGGTCGTGCGGTCATCGGTGGGCTGATGCTCGCCACTGTAGCGACGTTGATTTTTGTGCCGGCAGTGTTTGCCTTTGTCCACCGCAAGGCGACCAAAATGGTGCCTCACGCGCAGGAGCTTATTGATGACTGAACCGCTGTCGCACGCCGCGACCGAACCTCCGAACACATCTGGCACGCACCATATGGGGCATAAGCTTCGCTGGCTTGGCATTGGCACACTGATCGTTGCGCTAGGCGTTGTCGCACTCGGCCTAGCGCTGCGTGCGAAGGCCTATTCCGAGCTGAAGGCGGCTAACGCTGACACCGCTTCCACGGTCTTTACCGTTCCACTGACCCGCGCGGCGACCAACGACACGCTGGTGTTGCCCGGAAATTTGCAAGCGATCAACAGTGCGGCGATCTATGCACAAACCACCGGATATTTGCGTCATTGGTCGGCCGACATCGGTGACAATGTGGCGCGCGGACACATCCTTGCGACAATTGATGCGCCTGATGTGAGCCAGCAGTTGGCGCAAGCGCGTGCCGATGAGCAAACCGCGCGGGCCAATCTCCATCTCGCGCAAACCACGGCGGCGCGGTGGGCGGCGTTGCTCGCTAAAGATGCAGTGTCAAAACAGGAGGCTGACGAAAAGGCGGGCGACCTTGCGGCCAAAGTGGCGCTCGCCCATGCTGCTCATGCCAACGTGCTAAGGCTGGAAGCGCAGCGCGGCTTTACTCGAATTCGTGCACCCTTTGCCGGCGTTGTGACCAGCCGCTCGACACAGGTGGGCGCGCTGATCGTTTCGGGAACCGCCGCCGCAACGCCGTTGTTCACCGTGTCAGACGTGCACCGACTCCGCATTTTCATCCATGTGCCGCAGGCCAGCACCACCCAAATCCATAACGGGATGCACGCGACGTTGGCGCTGCCCGAATATCCCGCGCGCAGCTTTGATGCCGTGGTGACGCGCGGTGCGGGTGCGGTTGACCCGCAATCTGGCGCAATGTTGGTCGAGTTGCAGGCGGATAACAGTGATCGGGCGCTCAAGCCGGGGGCCTACGCGCAGGTCACACTGCCGCTTGTAGGAGCGACCCAAATTTTGCACATGCCCTCCAGCGCACTCATTTCGCGTGGCGCTGGCAATTTTGCAGCGTGTGTCGATGCCCATAGCGTGGCACACCTGATCCCGATCAAGGTTGGCCAAGATGATGGCGCGAGCCTTGAAGTGCTCTCAGGTTTGAAAGGTGATGAGCGCGTGATCGACACGCCGCCCGACGCGATTGCCGATGGCGATCACGTGCATGTGGTGGCCGCTCCCCTGGCTGCGGCGGAGCATCATGCGCAAAAATAGCGCCGTCCTTGCCGTGCTGACGCTGGTGGGCGGCTGTGCTTTGACACCGCCCTACCACCCCCCCTCGACTCTGCTTGTCGCTGATTTCAAAGAAGCTGGCGGTTGGGAGAGCGCAACGCCGCTCGATGATACGCCGCGTGGGGCGTGGTGGTCGCGGTTTGGTGATCCGCAGCTCGATGCGCTTGAGCGCGCGCTTGAGACGCAGAGCCCCAGCCTTGCCGCCGCCGCCGCGCGTAAAGCGCAGGCGGATGCCCTATTGGCGCAGGCGCGCGCGGCTCGTTCCCCCGTGCTGGCTGCCAATGCGGACACCAGTCGCACCCGGCTTTCAGCAACGCGCCCGCTTTCGCAAGGCACCAGCGCAACCTATTCGAGCGAAGATATTGGTGGATCGATCAGCTACGAGGTTGATCTCTGGGGACGGGTGCGAAATTCGATCGCCGCAGGCCGTGCCACTGCGCAGGCCAGCGCGGCCGATCTGATGGCGGTGCGGCTTGCTCTAGAGGCGCAGCTCGCAGAGAGTTACTTCGCGCTGCGTGGCATTGATGACGATGTCGCGCTGCTTGAGCGCAGCATCTCCGCCTATCAGCGTGCTTATGATTTGACGCGGGTGCGTCATCAAGGGGGTATCGCTTCGGGGCTAGATGAGTCGCGCGCGCTGACGGTTCTGGACAATGCTAAGGCCCAGCTAGATGCCGCTCGCGCCGCGCGTGCCATCACCGAGCATGAGCTTGGGGTGCTGACGGGCCAACTGCCCAGCGCGTTCAATGTGGCACCGACCAGCCAGACGATCACGCCTCCCGTAATCGTTGCGGTTGCGCCGTCACAATTGCTCCAGCGCCGCCCCGATGTGGCGGCCGCTGAGCGCCGGATGTTTGCCGCGAATGCGCAGATCGGCATCGCGCGCGCGGCGTTTTATCCGTCACTCACCCTCGGTGGATCAGCGGGCTATCTGACGACGGGAAGCAATTTGTTGAGCGCGCCTAATGCGTTCTGGGCGCTTGGCCCTGCGTCAGCGTTGGTCAATTTGTTCGATGGTGGCAAGCGTCGCGCGGTGACGCAACAGGCGCGCGCGGCCTTTGATGAGGCTGCGGCCACCTACCGGAGCACGGTGATCGGCGCGTTTCAGGATGTGGAGGATGCCTTAGCCAAATTGCATCATCTGCAAGATGAGGTTCGTCATCAGGATGAAGCCGCCCAATCCGCGCAAACCACGCTTGATCTGGCATTCATTCGCTATCACGATGGTGCGGCGAGCTACCTCGACGTGGTGACGGCGCAAACGGCGGCGCTCGATGCCGCCCGCGCTGCGCTTGCGCTTCATACACAACGGTTGCAGGCGCATGTGGCCTTGATCCGTGCGTTCGGCGGCGACTATTCTTCAGGTGATTCACGATAAATTTAGTGGTTTGCGGTAAGCAGCGCCATGATCGGCATGCGGTATCATCATGATCGCTAGACTTTTGCGGCTGTTTGCGCTCGGATTGGGGCTGTTGGGGCTGGCTGCCTGCAACAACGCGCCTAATCCGAATGCCAATCTCTACGCGATCAATGCCGACAAGGCTTATGCGATCATCGACAACGCTGATTTGCCGACGGGAAACCCGATTGACAACCAGTTTTTGTCGCGATTTGATCATGTCAGAGACGATTCTACGCCGAATTCAGTCATTTGGCAGTTCCAGCGCAGCGGGCACACGTTGATCGCGGCACATATTCACCTCGGGCCAGAGGGCACGGCGACGCGCGTGACTATCGATTTCAGCTTCACCGAGGATGCCGCTCTCCAAGCGCTTCCGGGGACTAAGGCGCTCACTGACCAACTGGCAAAATCGCCCACGCTGACCGAAGCGCTACAGCACTATTTTGCCGAATATGTCGACTCAGTCCTCACGGCGCGCGCTTTTGACGCGGACAAGGGCGGCGGAAGTTTTGCGCGGGCGCATCAGGTCGAACTCGCGACCGATGCGCAACGGTTGCAGGATTTGGCTGATAAGGTCAAAGCGCTCGTTCCACCGGCCGCTACCTCCGTCGCAGCAGCACCTCCGCCCGTTCCAGCGACCAACGCCGCAACTGGCCCGCTCGCGCCACCGGCGACGGTGAGCACGGGCGCGACTGGGTTTAATC
>Ga0075019_10001371_pt1 | contig 13780 bp, 12 predicted proteins | sample ColStrG_CSR_2013_FD_71473 | JGI IMG/M metagenome (GOLD analysis project Ga0075019, IMG submission 71473) | Freshwater sediment microbial communities in response to fracking from Pennsylvania, USA - Cold Stream Run_MetaG_CSR_2013 | ecosystem: Environmental > Aquatic > Freshwater > Creek >...
GGATACATGCGGCCGTGGATCTGCACGATGTCGATATAGTCAGTGTTCAGGCGTTTCAGGCTGGCGTGCACGCTGTCGATGGTGCCCTGCCTGTCGAGCTCGTACCAGGATTTGCTGGCCAGGACGCAGTCCTTGCGTCTGGTCTTAATCACCTCGCCGATGACCTCCTCGCTGTAGCCGTTGCCATAGGCGGGCGCTGTGTCGACATAGTTTACGCCGCGATCCAGCGCGTAGTGAATGGTGGCGATTGCTTCCTTGCGGCCTTCCGGTGAGAGCGGGTCCCAGTTCTGCGCCTTGTTGACGTAGCTGTAGCAGGCGCTGCCGATACCGATGGAGGACACATCGAGACCGGTGCGGCCGAGTTTTCTGGTTTTCATGGCCAGGCGCTTTCGTTCAAGTTCTTAATCATCTATAGCAAATGCACGCATCGTCGGTCAACGCGACGCTACGAACAAGAACCAAAGGGAGACGCGAAATGGCCATTCAGACAACGCGCAGAGGGATTCTGATCGGAGCGGTGGCCCTCGGTGCCTCGGGCAGGAGCTGGGCGCAATCGCCGAGGGAGATCACGATGAGCCTGCCTTCGCGCAGTCTCGTTGCGGCATCGCCGCGCATCGCCGATGAGCTGGGGCTGTTCGCGGCGCATGGGCTGAAGCCGAAATTCACCTATATGGACAGTGCCAACGCTTCGACGTTGGCGCTGATCTCCCGGTCGGTGGATGTGGCGATGTCCGGCACCGCGGATGCCGTGGCGGCGCAGGCGCACGGGCAGAAGGTTCTGATCATTGCAAACACCTTTGCCGGATTGAGCGGAAACCTCGTGCTGTCCAAGGCGGTCGCAGACAGGCTCGGAGTGACACCCTCAGCGCGGATCGGCGAGCGATTGAAGGCATTGGATGGGCTGCTGATCGCCTCGACCAGTGCCACCTCGTCGTTCACGATCTCGTACGGCAATTCGGCGCGCGCGGCGGGATCGAACATCCGCTTCACCTACATGGGGCTTCCCGCCATGGTGGCGGCCCTGGAGACGGGGGTGGTGCAGGGCATCATCGCAACAGCGCCGTTCTGGACCGTTCCTGTGGTGAAGGGCACCGCGGTGCTGTGGATCGCCGGCCCGAAGGGGGAACTGCCGGCGGAGTTTCTCCCGGCGAGTGCAGCCGACCTGCAGGTGATGCGCGACTACGCCGATGCAAATCCAGATGTGGTGAAAGCCGTGATCGCGGTGATCGCCGAGCTTCGCAAGGCCATCGTGGAACGGCCGGCTGACGTGAAGGCTGCCATTGCGCGGCTTTATCCCGAGCTCAATGCCGCAACGCTTGAGCTTATCTATGGGGTCGATGCGGCTGCCTGGAACGCAGCGCCTCTCACGGCCGCCGACGTCGCCCATGAGATCGCCTATGTGAAGCTGTCCGGTGGGCCAATTGAGCAACTTGCCGGGATCAATCCCGCGAGCATGCTGTTGCCGTAGCAAGCATCAGGGCGAACTGCCGCTTCGCGCCATCACGCGCTCGGCCGTGCGCAGATGCGGTCGGTCGAGCATGCGGCCTTCAAGTGACACCGCACCGCTCTCAGGCGCTGCCGCGAAGGCTGCGATGACGCGGCGCGCATGTTCGGTGGCCGCCACGGAGGGCGTGAAGGCGGCATTGATGATCTCGATCTGGTCGGGATGGATCGCGGCCTTGGCGGTGAAGCCGTCACGCGCGGCGGCCTCGGCTTCGGCGCGCAGGCCTGCGGTGTCGCGGAAATTGGTGAACACCGCATCGATCGGGACGCAGCCCGCACTGCTGGCCGCGAGCAGGCAGAGATTGCGGGCGAGGATGCAGGGCATGGTATAGGCGCCCGACCCGTCGCGGTTGGACAGGGCGCCGATGTCGGCGGCGAGATCCTCGGCCCCCCAGAGCATGCCGAAGAGCCTCGGCACGGTTCTTATGCCGCCGACGAGATTGAGCACGGCGCCGGCGGTTTCGGTTGCAACCGGCAGCAACTTCGTCTGGCCCCGCGGTATGTCGTCGCGTGCTTCGAGCCCATCGAGAATATGGCTGATATATTCGAGCTCGGATGTGCCACCGCATTTCGGCACCATGAGACCGAAAGGCGCGCGGCGTGCCACAGCCGCCATGTCGCCGAGTGCGTGGTGCGTGTCGAGCGCGTTGATGCGCACGATCAGTCGTTTCGGCGTTTCGCGCGCCTGTGCCAGGATCTCGGCACAGAGCGCGCGGGCGGTGGCTTTGCGATCAGGTGACACCGCATCCTCGAGATCGAGGATCAGCGCGTCGGCGTCAGACGATAGGGCCTTGGCGATCTTGCGCTCGCTGTCACCAGGCACGAAAAGCAGCGAGCGCATGATCATCCTCCTCAGAAGGCGCCGAAGCCGAGGAAACCATCTGCTTCGGGGAAGTCCGTCATGATGCGCTTGCCGACCAGCTCCTTCAGCGTCTCGGTGGTGCCGCCGCCGAGCGTGCCGTAGCGGGCGCCGCGATAGAATCCGGAGACTGGGTATTCGTCGGTGAAGCCGTAGCCGCCGTGGCACTGGATGGCTTCGCTGGTCACGCGGATCGACATCTCGTTGCAGTACATCTTGGCGCAGGCCGCGAGGTAAGGGTCGGGGAAGGGGTTGGCGGTGGCGCAGGCGCGATACAGGATCGAGCGGCCGACCTCGATGTCGCGATACATTTCGGCAAGCTTGAAGCGCATGCCTTGAAAGTTTCCGATTGGGCGGCCGAAGGCGGTGCGACTGCGGCAGTATTTCACGGCCTCCTCGAAGGCGCCTTCGGCCAGGCCGAGCGAGACGCTGGGGTTGAGGCAGCGCTGCGTGTTGAAGGCGTTGAGCATGCGCTTGAAGCCGTTATCCCGAACGATAAGGTTCTGCACCGGCAGTTCGCAGTCGTTGAACTGTATCTCGGCAAGGTTCTCGCCGCCCATGGTGTGATATCGCGCGGTGACCTCGAAACCCGGCGTGTCGCGCGGCACCAGCACGCAGCCGATGCCTTCGCGGCCGGGAACGTTGTCGATGCGGGTGAACACCACGAAGATGCCGGCCTCGTCGGCGCGGCTGATCAGCGTCTTGGTGCCCTTGACGATGACGCGGTTGCCTTCGACGGTGGTGTTGGTCTTGTAGTTGGCGACATCGGTGCCGGCATGCGGCTCGGTCATGCACACCGCGAGCAGCGTCTCGCCCGAAGCGACCTTGGGCAGGATCTCGCGCTTCAGCGACTCAGGAGCGTACTCGGCGATCGCCTTCACCTGCACGCCCACTTCGCCCATCAGCGCCATCGATGTTGCGTAGCAGACCTTGGAGACTTCCTCGATCACCAATGCGGTTTCCAGCACCGGCAGACCCATGCCGCCGTATTCCTCCGGCACCGCCATGCCGAGAATGCCAAGTTCGGCCAGCTCGTGCATGTTGATCCAGGGGAAGGTGCCGTCCTGCCACTGCTGCACGCGCGGCTTGAACTTGTCCTGCACCAGCGCCCGCACGCCTTCGATCATGGCGCGGTGTTCGGGTGAGAGTCTCTGTTCCATCGTTTTCAGTTCCTGTCTGGCGTATCTCTGGAATTGGTCAGTTGCTGCGCCGCGGCTGGAAGCGAGGCGCACGCTTTTCGGCGAAGGCTGCGAGGCCCTCGGCGTAATCGGCCGAGCCGAACACGGCATTCAATGCCAGGCGTTCGATCTCCAGCCCTTCGGCAAGACTTGTCGCGAAGCCGTCGCGAACCGTGCGTTTCAACAGTTCGGTGGCCTTCGGCGCACGCGCGGCGATGAGGGCGATGGTGCGGTCGAGTGCTGCGTCGAAAGCCTCGGCCGGGTGCAGCTGGTTGACGAGGCCGATCTCGAAGGCGCGGCGGGCGGTGATGGGCTCCGCGGTGAACATGAGTTCAAGCGCATGCGTGACGCCGACCACGCGCGGCAGGCGCTGTGTGCCGCCACCACCAGGAATGGCGCCGATGCGGGCCTCGGTGAGGCCGATCATCGCGGTTTCTGTGGCGATACGGATGTCGAAGCCCAGTGCCAGTTCGCAGCCGCCGCCCAGCGCCAGGCCATTGATGGCGGCGATGGTCGGGATCGGCAGGGCCTCCACGGCGTTCACGGCGGCGTTGATGGCGCGGTTGTGGGCCCAACAGGCGGCCTCGGTCATGGTGCGGCGTTCCTTGAGGTCGGCGCCGGCGGAAAAGGCGCGTCCGGCGCCGCGGAGCACGAGCAGCTTGGCGTCCGCCGCCTGTTCGACCGCTGCGATCAGTTCGTCGACCATGCCGACGCCCAGCGCGTTCAGCCGGTCCGGTCGGTTCAATGTGATCTGCACGACGCCGTCGGCCGTGCGGGTGACAATCAGGTCGTCGGACATGCGGCTATTCTCCCCGGCGCGCGGCGGCACGCAGATCATCGCGGAAGTCGGGATGCGCGATCGCAATCAGCCGGCGGGTCCGCTCGGGGAACGAACAGCCCCGCAGGTCGGCGACGCCGTGTTCGGTGATGACCACGTCGACATCCGATCGCGCCGTGGTGACAGGCCCGCCCAGCGTTGCCACGATGCGTGAAAGCTTGCCGTCCGGCGTGGTGGAGGGCAGGGCGATGATGGAACGGCCGCCGGGCGACAGCTGCGCGCCGCGCACGAAATCAGGCTGCCCGCCGACGGCACCCAGATAGCGACCGGCGATTGCCTCGGCGTTGACCTGGCCGGTGGTGTCGATCTCAAGGGCGGAGTTGATCGAGTGCAGCGCGTGCAACTGCGCCATGACCGCCTGGCTGTGGGTGTGTTCCGACGATCGCATGGCGATGGCCGGATTGCTGTCGGCGTAGTCGAGCAGGATGCGCGTGCCGAACAGGCCGCCGGTGACGGAGAGGCCGACATCGATACGTTTGCGGGCGTTGCTGATGGCGCCGCTCTCCATCAGCGCGACGAAGCTGTCGGAGATCACGCCGCTGTGGATGCCGAGGTCGCGGTGATTGACCAGGGCGCGCGCGACGGCGACGGGCAGGGTGCCGACGCCAAGCTGCACCGTGGCGCCGTTCGGGATAAGGCCTGCGACATGGCCCGCCACGGTCGTCTCGATCGCGGTTGGTTCGGGGTCTGGCATCAGCACTTCGTGGAGGCCGGCGGTGACGAAGTGATGGATCGCGCCAGCCGGCAGAATGGCGTCCTGGCCGGTCACCGGCAGTCGTTCATCCACTTCGGCGATGACGCAGCGGGCGGCGGCGACCAGCGCCTGGGTGAAATCCGAGATGGGGCCAGTGGTAAAGCTGCCGTCGGGCAAGGGGCGTACGCGGATCAAAGTGATATCGAGTGGCAGCGCCTTGCTGCGCAGCAGGCGCGGGATGGCGGAGACGTGGGCTGGGATGATATCCGAGCGACTGGAGATGCGCCGATTTGTTCCTGCACCATTCAGTGCGGTGAAGGTGAAGCTGTCGGCGAGCTCCGGGCTGAGCGTGCGGCTGCTCGACATGCCGAAGAACAGATGCGGATGCGGCAGGCTGTCGCGCTGGGCGATCAGGCGCTGGGTGAGGCCGAGGGGCTCGCCGATGGCCTGTGGCCAGCCGATGGTGTCGCCCGGGCGTACGATGGCGGTGAAGTCGAAGCCGTCGAGCGGCGATGGCGCCACGCGGTTGGGTGCCAGTCTCATTGCCATGGAACCAGGATCGAGCTGGGGGCGACCGATGCGACGCCCTTGAGGGTGCCGGAGGCGAGTTGGATGGCGATCTCCTGTGCAACATCGGCCTCGGTCATGATGGGGCGGGCCCAGTTGGGCGCCTCATCGCCAAACACCGACTGCAGCGTGGCCGCGTCCAGCTGCGGATAGGCGAGGCCGAGCAGGCGCTGGGCCTCGGCCGGCTGGTCGCGCAGGAAGGCGGCAAGGGCGGTAAAGCTTGCCTGCATGCGCCGCACCACATCGGGATGTGCCGCAGCGAAGGCCTCGCTGGTTTCGATGCAGGCCGAACTTGCCGGGAGATCACGGGCCGGCAGTTCGCCCTTGGGCCCGCTGATCCAGAGCACGCCGGCGCCGGAGGTGACCGATGTCGTCGAGAACGGCGCGCCTGCGATGAAGCCCTGCACGGCACCCGCCTGCAGCGCCGCGACCATGGCGGGCTGTGCCATGTAGACAAAGCGTGGATGTGAGCCCTGCGCTTCGGCGGCGCCCTTGTACGGATGGGTGTAGGCGGATGTGGCACTGGGCGTTGCGATCGAAAGCCCGTCCAACGCCTTCAGCTTCGCGGCCACGGAAGGCAGCGCGCCCAAACGTTCCGCCACCGGCTTTGCCAGGACCAGCGAGCCGGACAATCCCCGATAGATGTTGGCGACGATGACGATGTTCTGGTTGCGCAGTTTTGCCGCAAGAACTTCGCCAGGGCCGGCCGAGGTGAATTCCGCGGAGCCCGACAGCACCGCCGCCATGGCGGCGTTGCCACTGTCCATGGTGACGACCTTGGGCAGCAGTCCCTGCTTTTCGAACAGGCCGCCACGCAGGGCGATGTTGATGCCGCCATAGGCGAGCGAGTTGGAACTGACCGCGATGGTGATGGGAACAGGCGCGGATTGCGCGCGGGCTGTGACCGGAAGCAGTGCAGTTGCCAGGAGGGCGCGGCGCGAGAGCATCATACCACCGCCTCGGGGTCGATGATGTTGGTGTCGTTCTGCCAGCGCAGGGCGCGGCGCTCGATCAGCCGCAGCAGACCAAGGAGGATCATGCTGATCGCCATCAGCACGACCAGGCCTGCGAACACGGCAGCCGTGTTGAAGAACGAGGTGGCTTCCTTGATGCGAAAGCCGACGCCGCTGTCGGCTGCGACGAATTCGCCGACGATGGCGCCGATCAGCGCGTAGGGCAGGCCGATGCGGATGCCGGTGAACACCCAGACGGAGGCGTAAGGGATGGCGATCTTGGTCCAGACCGCCCATCGGCTGGCGCCGAGCAGCCGGGCGTTCGCCACAAGGTCGCGGTCCACCTGGCGGGTGCCTTGGAACGTGGTGAAGAACACCATGAAGAACACCAGCATGCCCGAGAACATGATCTTGTTGACAGGACCGATGCCGAACCAGAGCACGAACAGCGGGGCGAGCGCGATTTTGGGCAAGGTGTAGAGCGAGAGCACCAGAGGTTCGAACAGTTTGCCAAGCCGTTTGACCCAGCCAAGCACGAAGCCCACCAGCCCGCCGGCGGCGCTGCCGATGACGAAGCCGATGCCGGCCTCGGTGAGGGTGAGGCGCAGATCGCTGGCGAGGTCGCCGGATTTGGCCCAGGCGATCAGCGCGATCACCACCTGGCTGGGGCTGCTGATCCAGAAATCCGCCTTCAGCGCGCGCGACAGGATCTCCCAGGCCGCGAAGCCGATGACGGTCAGCCCGACCTGCAGCATCACGTCGACGACGTTTTCACCGGGCAGCTTCGGGCGCCAGCCTGCGGCTGCGGCTTCGCGGATGGGTTGCATATCAGACATCGAAGCCTCCCTTAGTGAACGTCGAGTGCGTGCCAGAGTTGTTTGACGTAGGCGCCGAAGGCAGGGTCGGCCTGCACGTCGATGACATCGCGCGGTCGCGGCAGGTCGATGTCCACAATCAGCTTCGGCGTGCCCGGGCGGCGCGACATCACCACGACGCGGTCGGCCAGGGTGATGGCCTCCTGCAGGTCGTGGGTGACAAAGATGAAGGTGGCACCTGTGGTCTGCCAGAGTTCGAGCAACTTGCCGTGCATGCGGGTGCGCAGCTGCGCGTCGAGGCTGCCGAAGGGTTCGTCCATCAGATAGACCTTCGGCCCATAGGCCAGCGTGCGCGCGATCATCACGCGCTGCAGCATGCCGCCGGAGAGTTGCTTCGGGTAGGCCTTCTCGAAACCGGTCAGGCCGACCTGGGCGAGGGCGAAGCGCACTCGCTCGGTCATCTCGGGTTCCTTCACGCCGCGGAATTCGAGCGGCATGCGGACGTTGCCCTCGACGGTGCGCCAGGGCACGCAATAGTTCTTCTGCGTGATGTAGCCGACATCGCTGTTGGGACCATCGACTGGGCGCCCGTTGTAAAGCACGCTGCCGGAGGAGGGCCGCAAGGTGCCGGCGACCATGTTCAGCAGGGTCGATTTGCCGCAGCCGCTGGGGCCGACGATGGCGATGAACTCGCCGCGACGGATGGACAGCGTGGTCGGGCCCATCGCGTGCAGGCGGCCGAATTTTGCGGTCACCGCGTTGAAGTCGATGAGCATGTCGGTGCCGCTGAGGGCTGAATCGCGTTGAATGTCGCGGACCATGTTCATCACGCTATCGCTTCTGGTGTCAGGATGCGCACGAGGTCGCGGACATCGGCTAGCTGTTCGATTGCATCGACCGTGGTGAAGAGTCGTTCGGCGATGCCATCGGACCAGGCGACGTCGCCGAAGGCGAGGCAATCGCGCAGCTTTGCGTCGGTATCTGCCGCGGTCATCGGGAAGGCAGGGTGGCCACGCGGCAGGTCCACCCGGCTTTCGAAGCTGCCGTCGTCGGTGTCGACGAGGATGTGGGTGGGGGATACCGTCCGACCCCATTCGCGTTCGATCACGGCGTCGACACGGCATTCGGTGATCGCAGCCAGTTTCAGAACGGCCCGGTCGCGCAGCGCGGCGTCGGTGAAATGGCCGAGCAGCACACGGCCGTGCACCAGGGCGCAGGCGATGTTGTAGGGGATGCTGAACTGGGCCTGCACGATGGTGCGCGGCGCAGCCCGGATGTCGGGCGGGGTGCAGACCGCTTCGTAGGCCTGGTTGTTCACGCCGACCCGGATGCGTCGAATGCAGGAGGAGTCGAACCCCGGTTGTGCCAGCAGCGCCAGCGCCGCGTCGATCGCGGTGTGGTTGAACCGGCAGCTGGGGTAAGGCTTGTAGCTGAGATCGACAAAGTGGAAACGCTCGCCGAGGCCTTCGCGCAGAATGTCCGGATCGTAGCCATCGCGCAGATAGGTGCGGAACAGCCCGTCCTTGCCTTCGAACACAGCCTGGGCGCCGCGCACCTTGCGGCGCGTCAGCTCGGCCGCGACGATGGCGGCACGGGCGGCGAGACCGGGCTGCATGCGCTTGGTCAGCGCCGCGTCGCGCGTGACCTGGTGGGTGCCGGCGGCCTGGCTGTAGGCGATGCCCATGGTGTTGAGCGTGTCGGCGGCATCGAAGCCCAGTACGCGCGAGGCTGCCGCGGCGGCACCGAAATAGCCGAACAGGGAGGAATAGATGAAGCCGCTCTCGATGATGCCGATGGTGGTGGCAACTCCCAGGCGGCAGACCAGCTCAAGCCCCACGGCGATGCCGGCGAGGAGGTCGGCACCGCTGCATCCCCCGCGCAACTCGGCTGCTGCGATGGCTGCGGGAATGACGGAGACTCCGGCGTGCAGAATGGCTGCGTCATGGGTGTCGTCGTAGTCGCGCGCATGGGCCATGACGCCGTTGATCCAGGCCGCATGCGGGGCGGGAACGCGTTCCTGGCCGCACCAGATGGCGGCCTGCGGGGCGCCACCCCATTCGCGCACGAGGTCGAGCACTTGCATGGCACCGGGCGCCGAGCGGCCGGCGGTGGCGCAGGCGAGCGTGTCGAGCAAATTGAGGCGGGCGGCAGCGAGCGCCTGGGGTGGCAGATCGGCGCAGGAGAAGGATGCGGCGAATGCGGCGAATTCCGCCGCGAAATCGGCACGATCGCCGACTCTCGGCGATAGGCCCGAATGGTCTTGCGCGGTGCCATGCATTTTCGGAGCCCCCCTCATCCGGACACTTCCGGTCTGGTGGAGAATATCTAGATGATTTATCTGAGGCTGTCGAGTAGGATCATCTCATAAAGCTGATCTGGAGGACGCCAAGAATGCAAGAACAACGAGACGCTCCCCTGACGGGTGTGACCGTCATCGATCTCTCTCATGTCTATAACGGCCCCTATGCCACCTTCCTGATGGCGATGGCGGGCGCACGCGTCATCAAGGTGGAGCCGCATTCGGGCGAGCATCTGCGCAGCCGCGGCGACATGGGCGGGGCGGCGCTGCCCTTTGCGATGCTGAATTCCAACAAGCAGGCGGTGACGCTGAACCTGAAGTCAGAGGCCGGCCGGCAGCTGCTGAAGGACATGGTTGCCAAGGCTGATGTGCTGGTCGAGAACTTCGCCCCGGGCGTGATGGACCGGCTGGGCGTGGGGGCCGCCGTGCTGCAGGCGATCAATCCGCGGCTTATCTATGCTTCGAGTTCGGGCTACGGCAAAACCGGACCCTATCGGGATTATCCCGCCATGGACCTGGTGATGCAGGCGATGTCGGGCGTGATGGACGTGACCGGGTTTCCCGACCAGCCCCCCGTGAAGTCTGGCCCCGCGGTCTGCGACTTCAGCGCCGGTGTGCATCTGTACGGCGCCGTGATGACGGCCCTGTTCGAGCGCGAGCGGACCGGACTTGGTCGCGTGGTGGAAGTGGCGATGCAGGATGCCATCTACGCCTCGCTTGCCTCCAACATCGGCATGTATCACGCAAGCAAGGGTGCCGGTCCGTCGCGCACCGGCAACCGTCACGGCGGGCTCGGGATCTCGCCCTACAACGTCTATCCGACCAACGATGGTTACGTGGTCATCAACTCTCCGGGCGACCATCATTTTCGGGCCATCCTGAAAACCATGGGACGCGACGACCTGGTCGATGACGAGCGCTACGCGACACGTACCGCGCGGGTGCAGCGGATGTATGAGGTGGACGCCCTGCTGGAAAGCTGGACCTCGCAGCATGCCAAGGCGGACGTGGCCCAGTTGATGCTCGACGCGGGCGTGCCCTGCGCGCCGGTGCGCGGGCTTGGCGAAGTCATGGTCGACGAGAACATGCATGCGCGCGGCAGCCTGCAATGGGTGGAGCATCCAGAGCTCGGTCGCGTGGTGCTGCCGCACAGCCCGATGCGCTACGAGGGCAGCGAGATGGTTGCGTTGGAACCGAGCTCGCAGCTCGGCGCCGACGGTGATGCTGTCTATGGCGATTGGCTGGGAAGGTCGCAAGCCGAGTTGGCGGAGCTGCGGGCGCAGAAGGTGATCTGATACATTGCGGCCTCGGACATCGCTGTCGCCGCGATCGCTCACGGGATGTCGAGCCGATAGAAACGCCGCGCGGTGCCATGAAACAGCGCCGCCTGCTCGGCCGCGCTGTGGCTGCCGACGACGCGCTTGTAGGCATTCCACAACGGCACGAAACCGCAGGAGCGTCCGTCGTTCGGATAATCGCTCTCCATCATGCAGCGATCGGGGCCAAATGCCTCGATAGCCGTCTCGATATAGGGCTTCCAGGTTTCGGCAAGTTCCTCGGAGGTCACCGGCCCGGGCCGGGTGTTGAAGCCGAAACCCCAATAGGAGGTGCCAAGCCCGCCGATCTTGCAGACGATGTTGGGCTGGCGCGCGAGGCCGCGCAGATTGTCGCGCCAGATGTCGAACACCTCGGCGCGGGCCTGCGGGCCGGTGCCAGGGGCGGTGGCCAGACCCATGTGGCTGAGCACGAAGCTGGTCCCGTCATTGCGCGCCACAACGCCGGCCAGCTCTGGCATCTGGTGGTGCAGGACGGTCGCCTCGAAACTCAGGCCGCGCAGGCCCAGCTGCCGCAGGGCATGCGGCAATGCGGGATGCTTCAGCAGGTCCGCAGGCGGGCGGTTGGTGAGGAAACGCAGCACGTTCGGGTCGGGGTGGGCGAGGGCGATCTGGCGAACGCCTTGGAAGCGCTCGGGCGCCATCGCCATGGCGCGATCGAGCAGCGGGGCGATGTCGTCCCCCAGGGTCATGTCGGCATAGCCGACAATGCCGGCGGCGACGCGGCAGGAGCCGTAAACACCGCTCGCCGCCATCGCCGCGACGCCGGTGGCGAATTCGATCTCACCGAGCGGACGCAAGGCCCGCGGGCCATCGGCGCGCATCATCGCCTGGGTTTCGACATAGACGCTGCCGATGATGTTGTGGCCCAGCGACGCGCAGGCCAGGTAATCCTCGAGCATGAAGCGCAGCGGCCCCCGGTCGAACAGATGATGCAGCGTGTCGATGATCGGCATGGCCGGGTCCAGAATCGGCTCGTCGTGCCCGTCGCGGATCTTTGTGAATCCGTCGGTTTTGCCACTCATGGGCTTGCCCCCCCAATTCATATAGAGGAATGGCATAAGTGTGGGGGTTTGGCACTGTCAAGCCGAGGTAGTGCGTTCCGCACTTGACAGGGACGAACTCCAGTTTAGGTTGATCGTAAATACGATACAAAATTCGTAAATACGAACATTAGGTGGAACATGTCGACCGACAGCGCTGGAATCACCAACGAACTTTCACGCGGCAAATTCACCGATGAGATGCTCGCCTCCATGCGTGCGTTGATCGGCACTGAGTTGCGCACCGATGGCTGCGTCAACAACGAATACGCGACCCGGCATGCAATCCTGCGCTTCGCCGAAGGCATCGGCGACGACAATCCACTGTGGACCGACCCCGTCTACGCGGCAGACTCCCAGCACGGGACACTGATCGCGCCGCCCAGTTTCATTTTCGCCTGTCTGGCCTCCGTTCAGGTGGGCTGGCCCGGCCTGGGCGGGTTTCACGCCGAGACGAAAATGACCTTCCACCGGCCCATCCGCGTCGGCGACCGCATCACTGCACGTGTGGTGTTCGACGGCTTCGAAGGCCCGATCGAAAGCAGCTTCGGTGGTCGCCGTATCAAGGACTATATTCGTCAAGAATACCTAAATCAAGAAAATAAACTTGTCGCTACGTTCATGTGTTCGCGTATGCGCTTCGAACGGTCCGAAATGCAGAAGCGTCGGGAATCGCGTGCCATCACCTTGCCGCACCCCTGGACGAAGGAGCAGATCGCCGCCATCGAGGAAGACGTGCTGGCCGAAGCCCCTCGCGGTGCGGTGCCGCGCATCTGGGACGACGTGAACGTCGGTGACGAGATCGACGTCATCACCAAAGGCCCCATCGGCCTCACCGACGAGATCGCCTACATCGCCGCCGGTGCCGCCCCCATTCCCCGCATCAGCGCCCACGGCGTGGCGCTGCGTCGCTACCGCAAACACCCCCGATGGGCCTACCGCGACCCCACCACCCATGCCCTCGAACCCGTCTATTCCGTCCACTACAACGATTACGCCGCCCGCCTCCAGGGCGCCCAGGCCGCCTACGATGTCGGGATTCAGCGCACCTGCTGGCAGATCCACATGCTGACCAACTGGATGGGTGACACCGGCTTCCTCAAGGCGGCGGACAGCCAATACCGTTCCCACGTCTACCTCTCCGACGTCGTGCGCCTCGGCGGGCGCGTCATCGCCAAAGAGATTGACGCCGACGGCGATCACATCGTCCGCATCCTCACCTGGGCCACCAACCAGCGCGACCAGAACGTCATGCCCGGCGAAGCCATCATCGTCCTCCCCGTCCGGGAACAGCAGCTGTGACCGCCACCGACGACACGCTTCCCCTCGCCGGCGTCCGCGTTCTCGATCTCGGCCACGTCTTCCAGGGCCCTTACGCCACCTTCCTCCTCGCCATGGCTGGCGCCGAAGTGATCAAGATCGAACCCCCCAAGGGCGACATGATGCGCAAGCGCGGCCGCGACGGCGACTATCCCTTCCGTGCCCTCAACGGCTGCAAGCGCGGCGTCGTCCTCAACCTTAAATCCCCCCGCGGCCGCGAACTACTCCTCGAAATGAGCAATAGCGCGGACGTGCTTGTGGAGAACTTCGCACCCGCCGTCATGCCCCGCCTCGGCCTCGGCCCCGAAATCTTCATGAAAACCAACCCCCGCCTCATCTACGCCTCCGGCTCCGGTTTCGGCCGCACCGGCCCTTAT